>FRDC01000852.1_pt1 | contig 31889 bp, 30 predicted proteins | sample 1106171 | NCBI WGS metagenome assembly FRDC01 (sample SAMEA3930566, study PRJEB13176) | freshwater metagenome | biome: Drinking water system; feature: drinking water; material: water | place: Singapore | collected 2014-12-20 | reverse complement strand
TCCGGCACCATCGGCCCTAGTCGAGCTTCTTGACACTGCATAATTAAGAGGTGTACTAAAACATTAATAAACCAATTGGGGCGATGGAGTTCGCCTAATCGCTGACCGATTACATCGGTCGGCTGATAACTCCTACCGGGGCTAACCCGCGTAGGAGTTTTTTTATGCGCTCGACCGCGATTCGTGTGCGGCATCAACCGCCGCGGCGTGGTTTAGGTCAATCTGAGATTCATTTGGGAGGTTGGTATGTTGACGAAACTCCCCGTGAGCGTTGTGTTCCTGGTCTCTCCGGCCTACGCGGGAGCCTGCGGGGAAATTAATGGGACGGTCAGATGTACCGATGATGTAGAGCAGAATTGTACCCTGCAGCCACTGGATACAGCGCGCTTGACCCCAAGTGGCGGGAGTGCGCTATCCGACTTGAAGTCCCAAGGCTTGCGCCGAGAGCCCAGTCAGCCGAAATTTGACCAAGAGCAGGAATCCAATAAAATCACGTTTCAGAGCTGGGGCCGGCGAGGAGTCGGCCTTGATGCTATGGTGTGGTCCATAAGGAAGGCTGAAGAGACCTCTGCGCTTCAAAATGCGGACAGGACTGTGTTCTTTGGGACAAGGTTCAGGTTGGAGTGGACCAATACCAAAGAAGGTTCTCTATGCACAGCATAAGAAGGCAGGCGGTTAGTCTAGGTATGCTCAGTCTGAGCTGTCTTCTGTTCGGGCTCGGCGACATCCGCGGATTTCGCGGGATGTCCGGGAACGCGTTGGCGGCCGACGTCTTGAAAATTGACGGCCTCTCCAATGATCCCAAGCAGTTTCGGATCCAGGTGAATCAACTCATCAGCAAGACCGATAGCCTCATCACCAAGCTCAGGGCCAATCCAAACAACCAGGCGATCGTCATGGACCTGCTGCAGACACGCGATGATATTTTGCGGGAGATTCCCAAAATAGACTCCGCTCCTGGAGACGCCAAATGGACCGCGCGCGAAATGATGGAGAGTGTGCAGTCCAAGCTGAAGCTGCTGAAGGACCAATACGACAAGGCGGCAGGAGCGGCAATGTAAACGCAGTGCTATTCAGAATGCACTTTGAGCGGTAAGCACCACGAGAGGAGCGTTCGTTCAGGATCATGTCGTCGCCCACTCAAACACAGGAATGGCTGAAGAATCAGCTGGTCGACCTGGAGGCCATTCTTCAAGACATGGGAACGGATTATGCCGGATTGGGCGCCACAGCTGTTGAGCTCCGTCATCGCCTCGACGAAGGGCGGTTCCGGCTGGCAGTGCTGGGGCAGTTCAAGCGCGGAAAGAGCACACTCTTGAATGCCTTATTGCACGAGCCGCTCTTACCGACTGGCATTCTTCCACTCACCGCGATTCCCACGATACTCCGCTATGGTCCCGAGCGGCACGTCCGGATCAGTTTTCTGGATGGCCACGGTGAAGACTATGACGGCTCACTGGAACACCTTCAAGAAGTCCTGGCGCGCTACGTCAGCGAGCAGGAAAACCCTGGCAACCGGTTAGGCGTTGCCCAGGTCGACGTCCAGCATCCTGCCGCGCTCCTTGCGGAATGTGTGGAGATCATGGATACCCCGGGCATCGGGTCCACCGTGTTGCACAATACACGCACGGCGCGAGCCATGGTTCCTGTCTGCGACGGGGCTCTTGTTGTGCTCTCTCCCGATCCACCCATCACGGAAGTCGAGGTCCAGTTTCTGAGAGCGATTCGTGAGACTGCAACCCGTGTGATCTTTGTCCTCACCAAAGCTGACATGCTGGCGCCCACCGAACGGCGGCCTCTCCTGACATTTTTGAAGAAGGTCCTGCGCGATGACGCCGGGTTTTCCGGCGACATGCCCATCTATCTTTTGTCCGCGCGTCAGGCGCTCGAGCCCTCTACGCAGGACGGCCTACCTCACCAGGCTGAAAGCGGCGTGGCAGAGCTCGAATCGTTCTTGGCAGAGTTTCTATTGACAGAGAAGCGTGCCGCGCTGCATGAGGCGATACAACGGAAAGGCGCACGTCTGATCCGCGAAGCATGCTTTTCCTTGGACCTGCAGCGGAAGATCATTGATTTGCCGCGGGAGGACCTTGCGCGCCGAGCCGATCGCTTCGAGGTTCATTTGGCGAAAATCGATCGAGAGCGGGCGTACCTTCATGATCGATTGAGAGGGGACCGTCAACGCCTCATGCAAGAAGTCGAAAAACGGGCGGAGATGCTGTCCGCGCAGGCACGGGAGGCATTGGCCGGTTTTGTGCAAAAGGCCTATGACCGAGCCCGCGATGATGCTGACTTAGGCGGAGTCGAAACACAGGTGCGGAGCGCGCTTTCAGAAGAGCTGCACCGGGTATTCGAGCGCGCGACCAAAGATCTCCTTGCGATGGTGACGGAGCGCTTCAAATCTCTGCAGGACCTCCACTGTCGCGAGATGGAGACCCTCATTGATCGAGTCAGGCAAACAGCGGCTGATTTATTTGAAGTGCCCTGCTTCGAAGGGCTCGTGCTTGACCGGTTGGATGTGGTGCGGGAACCGTCTCTCACCGGACATCGGTGGGTGACCTCCTTTACCGAACAAGCCGTCTCGTTCATGGGTCGATTCTTGCCTAGAAGCATCCGTGCGCGAAGGCTTGAACGACGGCTGCAAGACGACGTCAGGTATCTGGTGGCCAGAAACATCGGCGAGTTGCGTTGGACGACCGGTCAGAATCTCGACGAGGCGTTTCGCCGGTTGGAAACAAGAATCGAGACGCAGTTGACCAGCGTGCTCGATTCCATTCGGGCTTCCATCCGGACCGCGTGGAATCGTCAGGAGCGGCGTGAATCACATCAGGGGCCGGAACTCTGTCGACTGCAACACCATCGGCAACGGTTGGAGCAGGTGTGGACCATGCTCTCTTCCGAAGGAACGTCGACGTTGGGAGGAGGCGTTGTGTAACGTCGGTAGCTCTGACGTATGGCTGGGCCGACGATGAGGCGAGTGGAGACGATGAGCGCGAATCTGTCCCCGCAGAATCGACCGCCCCTGGAGGAGCACGCTATCGAGGACCTGGTGCGCGGCCTCGACAACCTCCGTTGGAACCTTCAGGTGCAAATAGAGATCTTCGCCTTAGGTGAATGCGCCGTGCCTGCTTTGGTGCGGTTTCTGCACCAGCCAGCGAGCCAATTCCCCGACGGACGAGTGCTGGCAGCCGAAGCCCTGGGACGGATCGGCGGCGAATCCGCCTTCCAAGGCCTGTTGAGCGCCTTAAGCCCCACGAAGCTGAGCGACCTTGGGCCGGTGGTGCGACTGGCCGAGGAGGCGGTGCAGGACACCGTGGCCAGACAATTGGGGCGGATTGGGGATCGACGCGCGGTGCCGACCCTCATCGAATCGTTGCGCACGAGTCGCCTGATCGGGGCGGCCGAAGCGTTGGTGCAATTCCATGACGTGAGCGCAATGCCCTGGATGATTGAAGGGCTGGAGGACGCGTTTAAGCGAGACCGTTTTGCGCTGGCCATCCAGGAGATGGGAACTCCAGCGATTCCTTTTATTGTCGAGACGCTCGCGCGGCGGCGTCTGTATGACAGACAAGAACTACTTCCGAGTCTCGAGCGACGGGCCACGGCCCTCGAACTGCTGGCTAGACTTGGCGCAACAGAAGCGAGGGCCGCCGTCCAGGCGGCGTTCGAGGATCCTTCCGAGGTGGTCCGCACGGAGGCCGCGCTGACATTCGCCATGTTGGAGCCGGGAGATGATGTGCTGGAGGCGGTGCCTGCGCTGCTAGCTGGCCTCACCCATCAGGACTTTCTCCAGCGCGACCGGTGCGCCGAGGCGCTGATACGCATCGGCGTCCAGTGTCTGCCTTTACTCAGGCAAGCGATGACTCAGGGCGGTGTAATGGTGGGGGGCGAAGCGGTTCCCCTGACTGCCAATGCGCGACAGGAGCTCTTGAAGATTCTCGAACGCCTGAAAGATTTGTAGCATGCTGAACGACGCTCAACGGAACAGTCTGCGTATTGTCTTGAGCCTCATCGAGGAAAAGATGCGAGCGGTCACGTTCAGGCTCGCTCATCCAGACGAGCGGGTGCTGATGTTCGAGGTCCACAACGATTGTTCCCCGGATATGGCGCAGGCGTTACAGGAGAAAGTTGCTGAGGTCTCTGCGCTGATTCAGGTGCTACGCGACCGCCTCGCACTCCCACGAGAAGTGAAGTCGACGAGCAGGGAACTCCTCACGGGACTCGCCCAGCTCTGGGTGTATCTGCAGGACTCCGATAGTAAGGGGCTCGGGCGCTTTGGAGACGTGGCCCCGGCCGTCCCTCTGGCGCTTGATGCCCAGATTGAACGGCTTGCTCACGTCATGTTGGAGATGGAAGACATCATCTTGGATCATCGCTTTCCCGTGTCCGCAGACGGAAAGGCGAAGCCATCCCACCCTCGCTCGTGAGCCGTCTATGATGATGACGACGTGGCAACAAGCATCCAGATGGCAAACAATAGCCGCTGCTGGCAGCGTCTTCGTCTTCATTCTCCTGCCTCACTCATGGGCGTTGATCGACCCTCTTCAGGACTCGGATCCGGTTGTTGTCGAGGTGACGATCCGAGGACGGGAGTTTCTTCCATCTACGGTGGTCATCCCTGCCAATCACGCAGTCCTGCTCAGCTTTGCAAACCACGATGCCGAACTGCACGCGTTCGCTCCATTGACCTTATTGGATGATGTTCCTCTTCATATAGACGGCAATGGGGCCGCTCAGTTTGGAGAGCACGGTCTGGTCCGTATCCTAATCCCATCTGGAGGCCGAGCGGAACTTCGATTCACCCCTCAGCATGCCGGGCTCTACGACTATCGTTGTGATCTGCCCGGGCATCAGATGCGTGCATACATTCGCGTGGGAGAATACGGGCCTCCGTAAATCCCGTCGTGACAGGAACATAAGAGACCGATTTGGGAGAGGCCGTATATCGAACCAGATGGTCGACAAAGATGACGACAGATCAGGCAGATTCCTCCACACCCACGTCTATCGATACCGATACGACTGATCTGCTCATTGGCCGAGAGAAGCTTGTCGACCTGGTTGCTGATCATGTCCAAAGCGGAATGTCGGCCCTCGTCGTGGGGGCTGCCGGCATGGGGAACTCTGCGATCCTCCAGGCAGTCGCTCGACGTACGCTCGATCAGGTGACGCCTCGCCAGGCGATCTACTGCAGCGAAGCGGCCGCGCTGAAGAGGCCGCTACACTTGCTTGCCGAAGGTAAGTATGACCGGCAATGGAGACTCCCGACTGTCTCAACCGGACGGCAAGTACTCTCGCGCACCCAGTTGGGGCGGTTACGGATTGGGCATTGAGGCAGTTCGCCCTTCCACGCCTTCGCTCCGGGCGATCTGTGCCGCTGCTGGATCATCTTAGGGTTGTTCGAGGCGCGTGCGCCACGTTTCTGGATCAACTCGTGGAGGATCTCGGAGTGTCCATCGTGGCGGCCGCTCGCTCACTGGGGCCGGACGATACCGAACGATTCTGGTGGATCGGCGTTAAGATCTCGAGCTTGGAATTTGGCAATCAGAGGATGACATGTGGAGTGTGAACCCGTGAGATGGCGTCGCCTGCTGTATCCACTTCAGACTTATGACAAGGGCTGCGAGTCCTGCACCATCCCATATTCTATGGGCATCCTGATGTAGAACAAGGGGATCTTCTCACGTCGAATCAGGTCTAAGAGGCGTTCAGCTTCCTCATCGGTGATCGCAAACACCACTTCCACCGTGAGATCGCCAGCCAGCTCAAAGAAATGCTCTTCATGCAAGGTACCGTGTCGGCCGAACCCCGCAATGGCTCGAAAGGCTGACCCGCCATGAATGCCCAACGCCTTGGCACGTTCGAGTAACCATTCATATAAGAGGATATGCTCATGTTTCCTCTTTTCATGTATATAGAACTTGAGATATGTGCCTCTCATGATGATGCTCCCTTGCCTGCGGAGGTGTGAGACGCCTGACAATCCTCAAGGTTTGAACAGGCTCATCGTAACGATGCCCAAGCCGGTCATGGCCAGCGAGCCGATGACGTGGCTCAGTACCATCGCGATCGCCCAGCCGTATTCGCCACGTGCAATCAAGGTGACCGTTTCCGCTGAAAATGTCGAGAAGGTGGTCAGACCTCCCAAAAATCCTGTCGTCATCAAAAGCCGCATCTCTGGAGGCAAGCTCTCATAGTGAGAGAGAATCCCCAGGGCCAGCCCCATCAAATATCCTCCTACAAGATTGGCGCATAGCGTACCCAGCGGTATGGTGGGAAAGATGGGATTGAGCGCATAGCCCAACCCCCATCGCATCCACGCCCCTAGGGCCGCACCGCCTCCCACTGCCATAATCGCATACACTCCCATCCGGCTCCTCCTTGCTTAATCGCCACGAATGCACTTCAGGGCGACAGGGATCATTGAGTGGGTAGGCATCATCAGCCAGAGCGGCGGTTAAAGGAGGAGGCCATCTCCTGACGTTTCAAGTATAACGAAATACCAGCAGCGTGCAAGGCCCTCTACACACACTGCAGTGGTGACGTATGGATGGACGCCTATCAATGGGGGAGAATCGATAGGCAAGAGCGAACTCCAGCAGCCATGTTGGCAGGCCCTGGCCCCCGAAGATCTTTGAGCACGTCTTGACAGGCTTGGATTTCGCGCCGATCCCACCCACCGTAGACTGCAATGCCTCGAACATTGAGGGGGGGTCGTTTAAGGGGAGACGCTTTTGCAAGATCCTGAGCTGACTGGCACGGCTACAGTCTTAGCGCCTGGCTGCTTCATGCAGAGGATCGGGATGAGGCCAGGATCCTCGAAACACCGGAACCAACACCCCTACATTTACCAGAAGATTGTAAGGGGCGCATTTGCTGCATGGCCAGGCTTAACGGACCACGCTCACCGTACAGTGCGCATACGTCATGACGCGTTTAGAAACCGAGCCGAGGAGCCACCGCTCAAAAAATGATCTCCCTCGGTGCCCCATCACAATATGGTCGATGTGATGGGTCTCGGCGAAATGCACGATTTGTTCAGCCGGATGTCCCACGCGAACCTCAAAATGAGGCGTCACTCCACAAGACTGGGCTTTCTCCTTCAACGGAATAAAGGCCTTTTCATAATGCTCTTGCGCGTTTTCTAAAATGGCTTCGGTTTCCACGTCTTCCGGAGGTTCTGAGGGCCGTGCGATGGCCAGGACATAGAGTTCGGCGCGATATTTGCTGGCGAGATCAAGACCCAACTCAAAGGCCTTATGGGCGGACTCTGAACCATCATAGGCAGCCAAGATTCGTGTCATCGTTCCCTCCTAAATGGGGTGGGGTGTCTTTCAGTCTTCTGCTGGCTTTGGCTGTGGTGTGCCCTCGGGAAGAGCGCGCTGAGTCGGTTGCCGTGTATCGTCCGCACCCTTCAATAAATGGCGTGGCAAATACAACGCATTCGCAATCATGGTGGGGATCACCGCACTCCCGATGACGGTCGCGACGAGGAACGAATACTGTGCGTTATCAATCACGCCATGGGAAAGCCCGAACAATGCCGAGATACTCCCAAACGTCAGACCAGTGGACATCAGGAGTGTCGTATACATCCCTTCCATTTGCGGAGACCCGAACGCTTTGGTGACGGGGTACACACCGATCACCTTCGTGACCATTTTGGCAAAGAACAGGACGATAAACGCTGTGGGCGCCGCGATGAGCGTTGGCACGGACACGAAAGAGCCCGCCCGGATAAAATAGAACGGGGTGAGCAAGCCAAACGTCAAAGTACGCAAACGCCTGACCAGGATGTGATCCTTGCCAACGGTTCCCGCCAGCACCATGCCAATGATATACGCTGGGAGGACGGCTTCACTCTCAGCCCATGTCGCGAGCGCGCCCAACCCGAATAAGCAGAACAGTAAATATTTCGCCTCCAGTTCTGACGGTCGATCGCCGAACCGTTTAAAAAAGCGCGGCGTCAAGGCGGGCAAGATGGCAAAGGCCGCGACACTGACCAGCGCAAAGATCATCGTTTTCATGGTAAAGGGGGCAAACATCAGGCCCAGAGCCACCACCGTACCCAGATCAGTGACGAAACAGGCCGCCAATACCGTTTTCCCATAGTCGGTCACATTGAAGCCGAACTCCAACATGACCGCATAAACCACGGCGACTGACGTGGTCGAGAGCGCGATGCCGGTGAGCCAACTTGCGCCCGGGCTCCATCCCAGGACGTAATAGGCTACGGCCGCGCACCCCAGAAATGGCGCAAAGAAGCTGCTGAGCCCGATCACCGTGGCTTCTTTCCATTTCACTCGAAAGACGATGGGATCTAGTTCTGCGCCGGCTAAAAACGTGAGCACGATGGCGCCGGTCCCTGATAGGAACTTAATCCATGTCTCATCGGTGCCCAACACCGCGCTCCCGATCAGGGCGCCGATGATGAGCTGCGCGACGGTGCCGACGACAATCTCGGATAGCGCCGTGGCCATGCGAAACCAGATGGACAGCAGGGTCGCGACCAACGCGAGTCCTAACCAGAGTGCGGCCAGTCCATAGATTTCCGTCATTGCGGCGCTCCTTCAAGATTGATCAGTTGTCGTCGAAACTCCTAGGCAATACGTCTCCCCCTGAGGACCGGACAGGTGAGGATCTTGACTCCTCCGGGTCTTGTCTGTAAAGTTCTTTCATTCGTCATACAATTTGTTGGTGATGGGGTTCACCAAGAACCGTCCTGCTGTTCTCGTGAACAGGGACTGATAACTCCTACCGGAACCGATCTGGTAGGAGTTTGTTTTATGAGGCCCTCCGCAAAGTTCGTCACCCCTCCTACCCCAGCACTTCAATCTTTTTTATCTCTGAGCCCTGCGGTCTCCGTGCAGTTATCACAACGTCACGCACGTGCGCTCTGCTGCGGCAAGGTCCTGGCGCCGACAACGAAGCAGGCCTGGCGTCGTATGTCTTAGAAAGGGAGGAGCACTATGGATATCAGAACCATGATGCTAGCCGTTGCCTTGGCCACGATCTTGATCCTCTTCGGGATCGGAATGTTTGGGATCAGTTTTGGAGAAGAGCGGCAAACGCCCGCCGTGGATCTGCAGGAAGCTACGCGCATCGTCCTGACTGAGTTTCCGAATGCCCGTATCGTAGAGATGGAACTAGACAGGGAACATGGCCAGCTCGTGTACGAAGTAGAATTGGTCACAGCGGAGGGACAAAAGAAAGAAGTACACGTCAATGCCACGACCGGCCGGATCGAAAAGATCGAACATGATTGACGTCTCGCCGCAACGAATAGGAGTGAGCCGGTGGAATGGACGGCGCAAGGTGCAGCGATCTGGATCGGCATGGCGCTCGCAGCATCGTCCCCTCTCGGTCCGCCCGGGGATGTCGGGGGGGATTGGTCGCAACTTGCATCGGCCTCGCCGGCGGCAAGCTGCTGAGCCTGCACGCAACCGAGTGGATCGATTTCCGTTCCGACCGTCATCGCCGAGCACTGGTTCGATCCGGGTGATGCGCCGGCAAAAGAGGTCGTGAGCCAGCATGCGACCGATCGTGCGGCGGTGCAGCCCGACACACCACCGACGCCTGTCGGGCACGGCAGAGGCAGGAGTACGCCATGTTTCGTAAGATCTTGGTCGGCAATGACGGCTCGGAAGGCGCGAAGAAGGCGCTCCAGGCGGCGATCGATCTCGCCAAGCGCTATGACGCGGTACTCCACGAAATTTGTGTCGAAGAGCATGTGCCGCATTACGCGGCGACGGTGGGCGAGGTGGTCGAGGCGAAGCAGGAAGCAACCGACTACTTCCGCAAGGTTACGAGGGACGCCGAACTGATCGCCGAGGCGCACGGCGTGCGGCTCGCCTCGCATGTGGTGCCAGGGCACGAGGTGGAAACCATCGTACAGTTTGTGAAGGACCGCGGCTTCGATCTGCTGGTGATTGGATTTATGGGCCACTCCCGCATCTTCGATCACATCTGGGGCGGGACCTCGCAGAACCTGACCCGGCTGGCGTCCTGTTCAGTCTTGGTCGTGAAGTAATGACGCTGTCCAGGGTACAACGCGAGATCGTGCGTAATCGCTTACTCCTTGAGGCCTGTCTTCAAACGGAAGTTCTCTATCGCCTCCTTCAGGCCGGGTTGCCCGGTGAACGCCCATTTGCGCCATGGGGTCGGGCGATATTTCGTTGGCGCGATCTATCTAGCTAATAGGAGTGTACAAAGTGGGACACCTGTTGCTGCTTCGGCATGGCCAGTCACAATGGAATCTCGACAATCGTTTCACCGGATGGATCGATGTGCCGCTGTCGGCACAGGGCCGCGAGGAGGCGATGGCGGCCGCGACGCTGCTCAGCGAGTACCGATTGGACCGCGCCTTTACCTCCAGGCTCGTCAGAGCGACTGACACGCTGAGGATTGTGTTAGCGGCCATCGGCCAAGGGCAGATTCCGATCGAGGAGAATCAGGCACTGAACGAACGGATGTACGGAGATCTGCAAGGGCTGAATAAAGAGGAGACGGTTAAGCAGTATGGGGCGCAGCAGGTGGAGGTATGGCGGCGAAGCTATGATGTGCGCCCGCCAGGAGGGGAAAGCCTCCAAGATACGGCCGCGCGTGTCCTGCCGTATTATGAGGAACGGATTCATCCTGCACTGGAGAAAGGCAACACCGTACTCATTGTCGCGCATGGCAATAGTCTTCGGGCGTTGGTCATGCATCTTGAGCATCTCTCACCCCAACAAATCGTAAAGCTCCACATTCCTACAGGGGCGCTCGTCGTCTACCGCGTGGACGCCAAGGGCAAATTAGTCCGTCAGGATAGGGATGAGACGTTGCGTGCCAGTGAACCATGATGAGCGCGGGACTGCTGCTTGCCTAAGCGGTCCGCCTGCGTCCGTTGGAATGGGAGCGTGATGAAGATGCCCGCAAGGCGAGCTGGGTCATCCGGTACGAAGTCATCAGAGCCAAGCGGTATGCCTCATAGAGCCGTGCGGTGTCGCGGTTCACACGTAGACGCGGTACCGTCCCTGGCTTCTGTGTAAGGGTGTGAGACATGCGTCCATCTTCCAACATCGGCACACGCCCGCTCTTTCGGAACATTCTCGTTGCCAATGATGGCTCGGAAGGATCCCGCAAAGCGCTCGTGGCGGCTATCGAACTGGCTCAGATCTATGACGCCGAGCTGCATGTCCTGACCGTGGAAGAGCATCTACCCCAGCACCAGGGCTCTGTCATCGGCGGTGAATTGCGTCCCAAGGCACAGGCCGCTGAGTATGTACAGCGCGTGATGATCCAAGCCGGTTTGACGGCCACGGCGTCCGGCGTGCGACTGACGCCGCATGTGCTCGCAGGCCATGAAGTGAAGACGATCGTGACGTTCCTCTCAGCACACCGGTTTGACCTCTTGGTCGTCGGTTTTATGGGCCACTCAAGAATCTTCGGTCATGAGTGGGGCAGTACGTCTCAAAACCTCGCGCGACTGGCACCCTGCGCCGTGCTGGTCGTGAAGTAAGGAGTGATTATGAAGCACCGTATCAAGAACGTCCGTGCACTGGAGATTCTGGATTCCCGAGGGTATCCAACCCTTCGAGTGTTCATCGGACTTGACAGCGGCCGAGTACTGGCGGCTTCGGTCCCCTCCGGTGCGTCCACCGGCATGCACGAAGCCGTTGAGTTGAGAGATGGGGATGCAACGCGATACGGAGGCAAGGGCGTGCTCAAGGCAGTGGCACATGTCAACGAGCGGATCGGGCCCCATCTCATTGGTCTTGACCCGACCAGTCAATCTGACATTGATCACCTGCTTCAGGAACTCGACGGAACGCCCACAAAAGCGAATCTGGGGGCCAATGCGATACTCGGAGTCTCGATGGCAGTTGCCAGAGCCGGTGCAGAAGTCACCGGACTGCCCCTCCACTTGTATCTTGCCGGCTCCAACCGAGGGCGGATTCCAGTTCCGATGATGAATATTGTCAATGGCGGGCGGCATGCCGACAACACCCTCGACTTTCAGGAGTTCATGGTCATGCCGGTCGGGGCGCCGACCTTCGCTGAAGCCCTGCGGTACGGCGCCGAGACCTTTCACGCTCTCAAACAGATGCTGAAGGCCAAGGGCTATTCAACCGCGGTGGGCGACGAGGGGGGCTTTGCCCCAGCCCTCAAGAGCCATGAGGAGGCCTGTGAATTGATCGTTGAGGCGATCGAGACCGCTGGCTACAGGCCGGGATTGGACGTCGCAATTGCACTGGACCCGGCCGCCACCTCATTTTTCGACGGCACTCGGTATGACCTGTCAAAGTCCGGGAGCGGGATCAAGACCAGCGCCGAGATGACGGCCCTCTATCACCAATGGATCGAGCGGTATCCGATCGTCTCGATCGAGGATGGCCTGTCAGAAAACGACTGGGAGGGCTTTCGCGACCAGACGGCCATACTCGGCGAGCGCGTCCAGATCGTCGGGGATGACATTTATGTAACGAACCCACGGTTCCTCGCGCGAGGGATTCAAGAGCGAACGACCAATGCGGCGCTCATCAAGTTGAATCAGATTGGCACGGTGACAGAAACAATCGCAGCCGTGGCCCTCTGCCGACAAGCAGGTTGGAACTTCGTTGTGTCACACCGCTCGGGCGAGACCGAAGATCCGTTCATGGCCGACTTCGCCGTGGCCATGGGCGGTGGTCAGATCAAGACGGGCTCGGCCTGTCGCTCCGAGCGAATCGCGAAGTACAACCGATTACTAGAAATCGAAGCGGAGTTGGGAACAGCGGCACGGCTTGAGAACCCGCTGGTACCCCATTAGTCCAAGAGGAAGCAGTGTCAGCTCTCGCGCGACGATGCAGGGACGGACCATCAGTGCCCCTTTTCCGGAACACTCACAAGTCTGCAAGGAGCACAGCTACGCATGACCGCTCAATCTAGAACATCCTCAACCACCGCCCTGAAGTTTGTCGTGCTGCTCGGCGTGGTCAGCCTGTTTGCGGACATGACCTACGAAGCGGCCCGCAGCATTACCGGCCCGTATCTGGCGTTGCTGGGGGCTAGCGGCACCATTGTGGGGGTCGTCGCGGGGTTTGGAGAATTGATTGGGTATGCGCTCCGATTGATTTCGGGCTATGTGGCGGACAAGACCGGGAAATATTGGGCCATTACCATTATCGGGTATGCCGTTAATATGGTGGCGGTGCCTCTCTTGGCCCTGGCAGGACGTTGGGAACTCGCTGCCTTCTTCATCATTGCAGAACGCATGGGCAAGGCGATTCGCACCCCCGCACGCGATGCCATGTTGTCGCATGCGACTGCAGAAATGGGACGGGGATGGGGATTCGGCTTGCACGAAGCGTTGGATCAAGTCGGGGCCATGCTCGGGCCGCTGATTGTGGCGACCGTGTTGTATTTCAACGGAAGCTATCAGGCGGGGTTTGCCGTGCTGGCGATCCCCGCGGTACTCGCCTTGACTGTACTGGTCGCCGCACGAATGTTGTACCCACAGCCTCGTGACTTGGAGACGAGCGTCGCCGTACCAGGGACCCAAGGTTTCCCACGGACGTTTCGGCTGTATCTTGCGGGGGCCACGTTTGTGGCCGCGGGGTACGCGGACTTTCCACTGATCGCCTATCATTTCAACAAAGCCTCGACGGTGCCAGAGGTGTGGATTCCTGTTTTCTATGCTGTGGCCATGGGCGTAGATGCGCTCGCGGCGCTGGCGTTTGGACGGCTCTTTGACCGAGTAGGCATTCCCATCCTTATCGTTGCGGTGCTCATCTCCGCACCCTTTGCTCTCCTGGTATTCCAGGGAGGCTTTTATGCAGCGCTTGGAGGCATTGTGCTCTGGGGTATCGGGATGGGCGCTCAAGAATCGATCATGAGGGCGGGTGTCGCTGAAATGGTGGCTCCCGATCGACGTGCCTCGGCGTACGGAGTGTTCTCGATGGGATTTGGATTCTACTGGTTCCTTGGCAGTGCGGTGATGGGCTGGTTTTACGATATCTCAATCCCGCTGTTAGTTGCCTTCTCGGTTGCCACACAACTGCTCGCCATCCCTTTGTTCTATATGGCCAGGAAACAAGAGGCACGGTCATGAGGAAGCACCTCCGCACGTATCGTCGGTGGTTGATTCTGCTCTTGGTCGGACCCGGCCTCGTGTTCGGCTCGTATGAGGGGTACCTCTACGAACAAGGCAATTTTCACACCGTGGCACCGGGTCAGATGTACCGGTCTCGACAACTGGACAAAGCCGAACTGACTCACTACCTCACGACTTACCATATTAAAAGCATCTTGAATCTTCGGGGAGCAAATGCGGGATCAGATTGGTATCAAGACGAGAGGCGCATCGCGCACGAGCTCGGCATCACACACCATGATTATGGCATCTCAGCCAACCACGATGTGTCCGATGAGGACCTCAAGGCCATCATGGCCATTGTCCGAACCGCGCCGAAGCCCCTCCTCATTCACTGTAAGTCCGGAGCGGACCGCACAGGACTGATTGCGGCGCTCTACCAATACGCGCTGGGAGGAAAGAGTGCCGAGGAAGCCGCCGGGCAATTATCTGTGTGGTATGGACACGTTCCCTTCTTCTGGAATTCCACGGCCGCGATGGATCGGACGTTCTGGCGATATGTGAACTCCGATGCCCGCAGGTGACCAGGCTAGGCATTGGAGAATGTGCCGCGTTCTTGGTCGGGGGGGCCAATTCAATGAACCAGATACTGATTGAGTGGGGAGTATAGTTGTGAGTTTGCGCGTGCTTCATAGCAAGATGACGTTGGCGTTAGGGTTGTTGTTCGCCTTCGCCTCAGGGTGTGCAACTGAATCGCGACGACCAGATGCCCTGTCGCATTCCGGGGCGATTGATCGCCGGTGTGGGCCCGAGTCGGGGGTCCAGCAGACGGCTCTGCGAATGTCTGTAGCACAGAAGTCCTCCCGGGAGAGTCGCGGCATTGGCACTACTGACGTCTCGGCTGGCCGGTTTTCCCTGCAAAGCCAAGATATCGCAGACGACATCGGCGCCAAGGATCTCCTCGCACAGATGGCTGCCCTTGAGGCGGAAGCGGCTCGGAATGTGCCTGATTCTGCTATCCGGCTTCTCCTCGTTCGGCAGCAACTCTCGGATCGCATCTTGCTCGCACTGCTTGACGTGAAGAGTGCCGCCGCGGAGGCGAATTGTGAGGAAAAACGAGCGGACCAGTTGGCCGATCAGTTGCAAGAAAAGCGAGACGCTCGGGCAAGGCGCCTCACCATCTTCGGTGTGCTGGGAGGCGGGGTCGTGGGAATTCTCTCCGGAGGGTTGTCCGCAGCTGACCCTTCCTCAATGGCTGGAGGCCTTGCAGCCATTGCGGCAGGTGTCGTAGCCTCAGCATTTGGTGCTGCGGCGCTGTTCGATGACCCGCGATACGACTTTCAGCACCGCCGGAATCTCTTACGGGAAGTCTGGGAGGGACCGGATCAGCCGTCCCTCTTTCCCGTTTCAGTGTGGCGCTTTTTAAACCGGCCGTTGCGCGATGATCCAGCGCAGCGCTCATTGCGTGAGACCCTGCTCGCCCGCTGGCTCACGACTAGCAGGCTTGGAGAGCCGGATTCGGAAGTCGCACAGCGGCGAGTTGCGCTTGTCTTCGGCTCAGGCGGTTCGTATCAGATTGAGGATCTCCGAGCGCGTGCCGCGATGATGGATTTGCTCGAAGCGGAAGTGGATCTCATGAGCCATGATCTTGAGCGACTCATGCAAGAGGCACTTGTTCACAAAGCCAACTGAGGACGGCTGTTTATCCGAGTTTGGCCTGGGCGTTGTCCTCCATTATCGTGCCGTGACAGATGGTCATCGATCGTAACAGCAACATTGATGGAGTAGCTTCGCAGGCCCCCGAGACAACAGGTCCTGAACGAGGGCGGATTCCCGCAGTACGTTCTGTGCGAACCCGATCATGACGACTGCATTCAGTGGATCGGTTCCTTCCCTATCTCTGTTAGAATTGCCCCAGTCATTCGGTTCGGAATGTGCTTTTCTCAGAGGCAGCAGTCAGATAAAGTGGTACCGGTATCAGGGCGTCCATATCGAGGCCTTGCGCCTCCTGGCTCACGCCCGACGTGCCGTCCTGCAGGACAAGCGGTGTTCGCCTTGATGAACGACGGTGCACAAGTGTTGCTGGGGCTTGGAGCGGGTTGGCTCGGGTATACACTGGCCTAAAAGATCTGGAGGTGACCCATGCTGTCTGCAGACGCCTCGGTCCTTCGGATTTTCATTGGTGAGAGCGACCGGTATGAAAAGCAGCTGCTGTATGAATGGATTATCGTCCAAGCCAAAGCGAAGGAACTGGCAGGGGCCACAGTCTTCCGCGGATTGATGGGATTTGGCGCCAAGACTCGTCTCATTCACACCTTCAAAATCGAACGGCTGTCGCTAGACCTCCCGATCATCATTGAACTGGTAGATACAACGGACAAAGTGGAAGACTTCCTCTCGTTTGTTGAGAAGCACATCCACTCAAGCCTGCTGGCGACGTTGCAAAAGGTCGACGTCCGTCTCTTTCGACTTGGTAAATCATTTACGTCCACGACGCCTCCGCAGTAGAGTTCTTCTCCAGCAAGGATGCTTGGGCTTGCGCAATCGGGATTTGCGACTGGTCAGGGTCGGATCATTTCTCTGCTTCTAAAAACTATTTGCCGGTAATCCCTTGCAGCGGCCGGCTGTATTTGCAGTTGGGTTTCCAGTGCTGGCATTCGGACTCTATCGTTGGCTGCGGGCATTGCGACAACACGCACCGCCCACCTCGTGCACTCGGGGGTATCGGCCGCCCGCTCCAGAAACATGCCCCCTCAACCTGCTCAGCTTATCGGACGAGGGAACTGCAACATGTCCTGACGACCGAGGCTGGCCATACCTCGACGGAAGCCCGCCCGCATGCATCGGGAAGATAATGGCCTCTTTCGTGAATGGGAAATGGCGCCACGAAAGTCTCTTCTATTATTTGTACACACGTCCATCTGGCCTCTGAAGACCAGCTTGGCACTTATGGGTGTGGTCATCTCGAAGACGTGTGACGGCGCATGCGGCAGGTCAGGTCAGCGTGGCAATATGATGAGAAACGTGCTGCCTTTGTCCGGAGCGCTATCGACCTCGATGGTACCTCGATGCGCTTTCACAAACGCCTGGGCCAGACTGAGCCCCAGTCCATTTCCGCATGTCGAGCGGCTCCGATCAGCACGATAAAAGCGGTCAAAGATATGCGGAAGATCGTGTGCGTCGATCCCAATGCCGCTATCGGTGACGGAAATCGTTATGTGCGAATGTCCATCTTCCAGCGCGATGCAAACCTGACCTCCGGGTCCGGTGTATTTGAGCGCATTATCGATCAGATTGGCCACCACACGCTGAAGTCTCCCCTTGTCGCCTGTCAAGATGACCGGACCTGAAGGGACCGTCATATGGAACGCAATGGCTCGATCCTCTGCGACCGGCCGAAAGAGTTCGACTGCCTCCTGTACCATCCCGGTCATATCGAAGTCGCTCCTGGTCAGCTGGGCGACTCCCGCATCCGCCTCCGCAATCTCCAGCAACGAATTAATGATGGCGACGAGTCGGTCGCTTTCTTCCACGACGAGACCCGCCATGTCCTGATAGGCCTGGATGGGGCTGTCCCCGAGGAGCGTCGTCTCTGCCATGCCGCGAATGCGAGTAATCGGGCTTCGTAGATCATGCGCGATATCGCTCGTGACCTGCTTTAATTCCACGATCAGTGACTGGATCTTATCCAACATCATGTTGAAAGTAACCGCGAGGTGATCAATTTCATCGCCTCGATTACTCACGATCACCCGCCTGGCAAAGTCTCCTGTTCCAATCTGTCTGGCCGTCTCAGTGATGTGTTCCACTCCTCCCAGCGCACGTCGGGCCATAAACCATCCGAGTGAGGCCGCCAGGATGAGACCACCCAAGAGCACGATAGCGGACACACGTCGGTATTCTTCCAACAAGTGCTCATCGTCCCGACGCAAGTACCCAACCTGAAGGACATTGGAGTCTTCTGCCGTGTTCAAGTAGACCATGCGCACGTGATGTGGCTGCCCAGGGATCATGACGGTCTCGAATACCGGCTGATCTGATGTGAGCTGTGTCAGGATTGAACGGGTCAAGGGGACTTGTTTCCACGCGTGCAGGTTAGAGGATCTCAGCTGCCGGCCATCCCGAGACAGGAGACGAAAAAAGACTTTATCTGTACCCGAGACCTCGGCCTCGCGCTCGAATTCCGCTTCAATGTTTTCCATGCCATGAAGTCGATAGAGGTGCTTGAATTCCAGGGCATCGGAGAGGAGCAATTCATCAATGCGTGTTTCCATTCGTTGCGCGAGCATCAGATACACGACGAGTAGCATCGACAGGAGGGAAGCAACAAAAATGAGGGCGTACCAGAGCGTTAAGCGAAAGGTCAGCGACCGATGGATCTTACGCATGCTGGTCTCGCAGCACATACCCGATGCCACGCACCGTGTGAATCAGCTTGGGATCCGGGCCACGGTCGATCTTCTCGCGTAAGCGGCAGATTCGCGCTTCAACAATGTTCGTTTCGGGATCAAAGTTATAATTCCAGACGTGCTCCATAATCATGGTCTTGGACACTACGCGTCCCTGATTGCGCATCAAATATTCCAGGAGGGCGTATTCTCGGGGTTGCAGATCAATGAATCGTTCGCCACGAAAGACTTTGCGGCTGAGCAGATCGATTGACAGGTTCCCCACCATGAGTCGGGCTGGTTCAGCAATCCCTTGTGCCCGTCGGATCAGCGCTTGGAGCCGGGCCAGCAGCTCGGAAAACGCGAACGGCTTTGTTAAATAATCATCCCCACCCTCAGACAGCCCTTGCACGCGATCCTGCACGGATCCCTTCGCACTCAAGATCAGGACGGGAAGTCGCACGTTCCGTTGGCGGAGTTCGCGGACGAGTGACAGACCGTCCAAGGACGGGAGCATGATGTCAATCACCGCGGCATCATACGGTTCTGCCAAAGCTCTGTGGAGCGCGTCTTTTCCATCGACCTCATGCTCGACCATAAAGCCGGCTTGCCTCAGCCCCTTGAGAATAAACGAGGCCGTACGCACATCGTCGTCTACGATAAGGATCCTCACCTGCGAGCTCCCTGAAATGATTAGCACGAGCTTCTAGGCCCGTCGCCCTCGTGCTCCGCGCATTCTCCTTCGATTGTCTCTGCCACGCAAGCCGTGAATCCCACATGACCAAACGGTAATGTTGGGATCACCCTAAGGTTAACTGGGTGCGGTAGATTGGAACGACTATGCGGATGTCATTCGTCCCGGTCATTCTGGGAGTCGCCCTCTGGACGATCTTACCGGCGTGCACCGGCTATCAGGCCCTGCCGTTGTCCTCCGATGCGGCCGGAGAGACGCCCAACATGACGCGGATCCGTATCGCCGCACACGAGATTCACCATCCCATCCTGAAGCCCCTCGACTTTGATGACCGCGATGGTCTGTCCCCCGACGAAGCCGCGGTGCTCGCCGTCCTGGCCAATCCGGGGTTACGGGCCGTGCGCGATCAACGAGCGATTGCGGCAGGACAAGTCCTTCAAGCCGGCCTCTTACCGAATCCGCGCCTCACCTACTTTCTCTCGATCCCGACCGGTCCGGTTCCTGTGGGGACGGTCACGGAATTCGGAGGGACCCTGTTGTGGGATTTGCAGACGGTCATCAATCGTGGTGCGCGGGTCGAGGCCGCCGAAGCGCGGGCCGTAGCGGTAGATCTGGATATCGCCTGGCAGGAGTGGCAAGTGGGCCAGGCGGCCAAATTGGCGGCCTATCGATTATTGACCCTTCGGTATCAGGCGCAGTTGGCGACTGAGCTCTCGGATTTCTTGACGGACAACGTCACCCACATGCGTCAGGCCCTGCGGCGCGGAATCCTCACGGGCTTGGAGCTATCCGCGGCCGAAACGGCCCATAACAATGCGCGCACGAATATGCTGGAAATCGAGAAGCAAGTGCGTCAGCAGCAGCTCGCCTTGAATCGGCTCTTAGGCCTGCCCCCAGACGGTGCCATTCCGCTGGAACGCACCATTGAGCTTCCGGCTCGGCTCGTCCCCCCTAGCCTGGAGTGGTTCTTGGATGGGCTGGAAGACCGTCGCCTAGACTTGGTGGCCCTTCGCCAAGGCTATGCCAGCCAGGAAGCGACCGTGCGCGCGGCAATTCTCAGCCAGTTCTCCAATATCACGATTGGCTTCTACGATGTGCGGGATCTGGGGAATTTTTACCGGCCGGGGCCGCAGTTTTCAGCCGATCTCCCGATCTTCAACCGCAATCAGGGGAACATTGCCATCGAACGGGCGACGCGGCAAAAGCTGTTGGACGAATATACCAACCGCGTCTTTCAAACACGCAATGACATCGCCAAGCTACTGGTCACGATCCACTGGCTCAATGATCAGGTGGCGACCGCGCAGGCTGGCAAACCGATCTTACAGAAGCTGGTCGTGACTCTGCGAGAGGCGCTACGACAAGGACAAGCCACCGTCGTGCTCTATTACAGCGCGCTCATCAACCTGACTGCCAAGCAAATCCAAATTCTGACGTACCAACAGCAGCTCATTGACACGCTCATCACCTTGGAATTGGAGACGGGCTATTATCGCATCCAGGGCATCGAGCGCCATCCTTCGCCATTGCCCGTGCAGGAGAAGAAGATCCCATGACCTCCCTTCAGTGGAAGTACGCGGCTATGGTTGGGGTCGCCGCCGCGCTGATCGGCGTTGGACTCAATTATTGGCCGTCATTCTTTGCCCCCCCCCAGAAACACGGTGACCAGGCAACCCCGGATGGCCCGAGGGCCAAGCCAGATGAGCCTATCGCCAAGGTCACCGTCACGGAACTCCGGCGCCGTGTCATCGAAGAGACCTTGACGGTGTATGGGTCCACACTCCCCGCACCCGATGAGGCACAGACCCTCAGCGTCCCCTATGAATGTCAGGTCCGGAGGGTCTTGGTAACGGCCGGCCGAGTGGTGGAGCTTGGCACGTCCCTCATTGAAGTGGAACCCAGCCATGAGACCAAGCTGCTTCTGGATGGCGCCAGAGAAGAACAGCAGACGGCGATGAATCAATTCACGCTGGTGCAGCAACGTCTGAAGATGAATCTGGCCACCAGACAAGATCTTCTGCAGGCGGAGCAGCATCTGCATGCGGCCACGCTCCGTGCAGACAGTCTGGAAAAGCGGGGGGCGGGGCGTGCGCAGATCCTTCGGGCGGCGACTCCGGGCGTCATCAGTCTCCTGCACGTCCGTCAGGGGCAAATTGTGCCCCCTGGAGGCTCATTGATGGAAATGATCGACGATCAACATATCCTGGTCCGGTTTGGCGTGGAGGAGGAGGACCGGCACTTTCTCAAAAAAGGCCAGCGCGTTCGGCTGTTCCCTGTCCATGAAACAACTAGTGGACCCATGGAAGGCGAAATTCGAGTGGTGACGCAACAGGTCAATCTCGCGACCCGCTTAGTGGAGGTCCTGGCAGCGCCAGGGCCACAGGACCGACTGCTCTTAAATGAATACATACGCGGCGAGATCATTATTGCCTCGCAGGAAGGCCTCGTGGTCCCGCGGAGTGCGGTGCTTCAGCAGGAAGGACACTGGGTCCTGTACAGCGTGCAGGAAGGGCACGCCAAACGTCATGTCGTCCAGACTGGACTGGAGAATCGAGTGCAGGTGGAGGTTCGCGGCAGTGACTTGCACGAAGGGGAGCAGATCGTCATCGTCGGACAGAACCAATTGCAAGACGGCATGGCGGTTGACGTGGATGTGCCTCGATGAATGCGGCAGGCTGGGTCCAGACCCACCATCGGTCTATCCTGTTTCTCGTGCTGGCATTCGGGCTCGCGGGCCTGGCCTCAAGCCTCGATCTGCCGGTCAGTCTCTTTCCTCATGTGAGCTTCCCTCGGATCCAAGTCGGAATTGAGGCCGGCAATCGGCCCGTGGACCGCATGGCCATTGAGGTGACGCGCGTCGTGGAAGAAGCCGTCCGGGCCGTGCCGGGTGTCCGTCATGTCCGTTCGACCACGAGTCGTGGCAGCGCCGAGCTCTCCATTACGTTCGGCTGGGGCGAGGACATGGTGTCGGCGATGTTGCAGATTGAATCGGGCATCAATCAGGTCCGGGGATCGTTTCCGCCGAGCACGGTGATTGAGGTGCGGAGGATGGATCCGACCGTGTTTCCCATTTTGGGCTATAGCCTCCTCTCGGATCGGCATTCCTTGACCGAGCTCCATGACCTGGCCTTGTATCAGGTGCGACCGGTGCTCTCCACTATAGCCGGTGTGGCTCGCATCGGGGTGCTCGGAGGCGCCGCCGCGGAATACCAGGTGATGGTGGATCCGGTCAAGTTGGACTCGTTTGGCTTGACGCTCAATGATTTGGCCAGGACGCTGTCGGCGACCAATGTGGTCACGGCGGTCGGACGACTGGAAGATCATTTCAAGCTCTATCTGGTGACCCTCAACACGCAATTCCAAGATTTGGCGCAACTCGAGCAGACCATCATCCGGTCTGGGCCTGATGGCATGATTCTCCTCGAGGATATTGCCACCATCTCGCTTGGCACCGTGCCGCAATGGACGCGGGTCACGGCGGACGGACGGAATGCCGTCTTATTTCAGGTCTACCAACAGCCCGGCGGGAACACGGTCACGATCGCCCGTGACGTGGTGCACGCGTTAGCCGACCTTCAAAAGCAGCTCCCTGCCGGCGTGCGGGTCGTCAATTGGTACGACCAGAGTGAATTGATTCTCGCCTCAGCCTCTAGTGTGCGCGATGCGGTCATGATGGGAATCATCTTGGCGTCGTTGGTCATTCTGCTGTTCCTTAGAAATGCGAAAGCGACACTCATTGCCGCCCTCACGGTTCCGACCGTGTTAGCGGTCACGATTCTGCTGCTGTTTGTGCTGAATATGAGCTTTAACATCATGACGCTGGGAGGCATGGCTGCCGCCGTCGGATTGATCATCGACGATGCCATTGTCATGATTGAACATGTGATCCGCCGGCTGCAGGGTGGAATCGGCCCGTGGCGAGACCGTGTCCTCACAGCCGCGCAGGAATTCACCCGGCCGCTGGTCGGCTCGTCCGCCACGACGATCATTATCTTTGCTCCGCTGGCCTTTTTATCGGGCGTCACCGGCGCCTTTTTCAAAGCGTTATCGCTCACGATGGCCGCCAGCCTGATCATTTCCTTTCTCATCGCCTGGCTTGCCGTGCCGTTGCTCGCGTTACATTTCTTCCGGGAGCACGATGCGGAGCCACACACGAGTGGGACAGGGACCGCTCGCCTCCAAGCGGGGTACACCGCGCTCATGACGCGCGTGCTGAGCGCCCCCTGGCTCATGACCGTGGGGTTGGTCCCCTTATTGGCCCTCGGATGGGTGGGCTATCACCAGGTTGGATCTGGGTTCATGCCCGTCATGGATGAAGGCGGCTTTGTGCTGGACTATTTGGCGCCGCCCGGGACGTCGCTCAGCGAGACTGATCGCCTCCTGCGTCAAGTCGAGGAGATCCTCCGTGACACGCCCGAAGTGCACACCTATTCCCGTCGGACTGGTCTGCGGTTGAGTGGGGGGCTGACGGAGGCGAACAACGGCGATCTGTTCGTGCGCCTCACTCCGCCGCCTCGTCGGCCGATTCATGCCGTGATGGATGAGGTCCGGCAACGGATCGAGCACCAGATCCCGGGTCTCCAGATCGAAATGGCGCAGCTCATGGAAGATCTCATTGGTGATCTCACCGCGGTCCCAGAACCCATTGAAGTGAAATTGTTTTCAGATGACAGCCTCCTCCTCAGAGACATGGCCGGTCAGGTGGCCGACACGATTGCCGACATCCGCGGGATTGTGGAGGTCAAGAACGGATTGGTGGTCGCCGGTGATGCGTTGGAGATTCGAGTGGACCGAGCGAAAGCGGCATTGGAGGGACTCTCGCCGGACGCCGTGACACTCATGCTCAATGATTACGTGACTGGCTCCGTCACAACACACGTGCAGCAGGGCGTCAAAATGACCGGGGTCCGTGTCTGGGTGCCCGAAGCAGCCCGAGCGACCGCGCGTGACCTTGGGATGTTACGACTGCGGGCACCAGACGGCCATCTCTTTCCCCTGAAGCGGGTGGCAACGATCGAAGTGATGACTGGCCAACCGCAGACGACGCGGGAAGATCTGAAAGCCATGATCCCAGTCACAGCTCGCATAAGTGGCCGAGATCTCGGCAGTACGATTCGGGAGATGAGTGAACGGTTGAACCGGCCTGGCTTCCTGCCGAAAGGCGTGTACTACCATCTAGGCGGCCTGTATCAGGAGCAACAGACGGCGTTTCGCGGATTGCTCGCGGTGTTCCTCTCGGCGGCCGTGCTCGTCTTTGTCGTGCTCCTCTTCTTGTATGAGAGCCTACGAGTCGCAGCCGTGATGCTGCTCACAACGCTCCTCACCATCCCAGCCGTGTTTATCGGCCTCTGGTGGACCGGTACGGAACTCAATGTCACGTCGCTGATGGGGCTTACCATGGTGCTCGGCATCGTCACAGAAGTGGGCATCTTTTATTACTGCGAATATCAGGACCTGCGTGACTGTGTGGACCGAAAAGGGCGGCTGATCCAAGCCGGATTGAACCGACTTCGTCCCATTACCATGACGACATTGGCTGCCATCCTCGCCTTGCTGCCGTTAGCCTTGGCCATTGGCGAGGGATCGGCTATGCAGAAGCCGCTGGCGATTGCCATTATCTCTGGTCTTCTGGTTCAAGTGCCGCTGGTCGTCATTATTCTCCCCGCATTGTTGATGTTGCTTATTAAGGACAGGTCATAATGCGAGGGTTTCTTTGTCATCGGCCATCGAGCTGTAACGAATGCGGCACCAGTGTCGATCGTAATCAGCTAAGACGGATATCGCTTCATTGAGACCATCAGTCAGTGCGTGCTTCGCCTTTACAGTCGTCTCTATGAGGATACGCCTCAGTGCCGCCAAGGTGGTCTTGTTCTGAGGAAACCGGTCTCTGCAGCGTCACTGGCAAGCTCGGTCACACTAACCCCTTCCTGATGCGCTTTGACACATAGGAAGGACTTGAAGTCAGGTCAGGTTAGGTCAGCCCAAGCCCCAAAAGTGAGTCGATCGATTGTCATGATGTAGGCCGCTGTCTCCTCATCGTTAGCTGCACACACCGTAATTGATCAGGCCCAGCACTGGTTGAACACGCTTGACGCCGGCAGGATTCGTGAGAGGACTTCCAGAAGTCCGCTGTGCCAGCGCGCGGTTCTGACGTGAAATACCGCCCCCGGTTCTTCGAAGCGCAGGTCTCAGATTGGCGCCATACAGCCTCCCGCAGACAGAGCCATACACAGCACTTTACGGTAAGCTCTCCTATCAGAACGTCCTTCGTGGGATTTCTCAACTCCGGCATCAGAATTTGTTACCCTTTCAATTTGAATAGGTCAGGATACGAGTTCAATAGAGGTCGCGGCCGGATGGATCATCAACCGATCACATGCCGCTTCAATCGCTCTCATGAGTCGCCGGTTTGCCACTGGAATCGGCTTCCCCCCGATTAGAGAAAGTAGCGCCGTTCGTGACGGCCTCTGATCTTTCCCAGCCAGGTGATCCGCAGCCCAGTTAATGACTCGGATCTTGTAGACCAACCGCGTCTCGGCCATACGTGCCAGCGTTCTCTGCGTGTGTGGAAGTCTCTGCAAATGAGGCGCGAGAATTCGCTGCTGACCCGTCCGCCTAATAATCTGCGTTTGAGAAAGAAAGATGGGCTTGCCGGATTGCGCCATGAGCCGCTCGACCGTGCTTTCAACGAGCCTCGCGAGTTGCCGATCTCGCGTCGCCCAATCGATGTGCCTCCGACTGGTTCCCACAAGGGTCTGTGCGCGGTAGGCAGGGTGTGCTTTCAACCAGATGTGGTCATGACGCTGCAACCAGGTTGAGAGCCGTCGTCGTTCACACAGTAGCTTTCGTGACGGATGCCGCGCTGTTCTGAGCATCAACCACCTGGTCCGTCGAGTCTCTAATAGCGCCGGAGAATATGACGCCCCAGGGTGGCGCCATCGAGCTATCGGCATACGCGCGACTGGTGCACGTGAATCTATCCGCCGTAGCGACAGTCCCAGTCTGCGAACTTGGCCGCGAAGCGTCGGCGGAGTGACCCCCATTTGCCGTGCAATGTCTTCCACCTGAAGAGGTGATGAGGTCCAAAGCGTCCTGAGCGTACTCTCCCATCGAGGTCCATAGCTCAACACACGGCCCTTTTGCCCACACATCATCGGCGACCAGTCCGGTCCCACACGGGAATAGTCAAACCCACACCGACACCGAAAGGTCCCGACAGGACGGCCATCTGTTGGACTCATCCGTATCTCACAGGCCTCGATCATCAACTCCCCATAGTGTTTCGCTGCACGGTTGAGACACGGCCAGGGACCTGCTCCAAAATAACCCGTCTTGCAGCGAATTCCCCAGAATGTTTCTGCGGTATAACCCAAAAAGTGAATCATCAAGAGGTGATGAATTGGTGAAAGGCTAGTCCGGCACCGATGTACCAATGCTAGGATGGCAAGTCCGAATTGTAGGCTGCCCTTCTTTCCTTCGAATCGCTCGAGCACCAATCCATCATAAAACTGTAGAAAAGCCTTCTGCAATTCGCCGGCTTTCACTTGACCACGGTATGTCGCGAGTCCTCGTTCAGCCAGAATGGCGAGATAGCGTCGCCGGACTCCCTCGCAATCAGCCTCCTGCGGGTGCTGTAACAGCCAAGAGGCATTCTGGGCGAAGGCCAACAATGCGGTACTGCCAGAGTCATTCGGCATCAAGGGACGCGGGAGGCCAGGACGGATTTCCTGCTCAGCGGGGCGAAACAAGTGACAAGCCCGCAGGTCTCTTGCTGGAGCCTCACTCATTTCTAACCACATGGCATGATGAGGACAGATGATGACGCCAGGCACCTGATGCGCCCGATGCCAATAGCATTCTCCGTACCGCTCACGATCCCCCTGAACACATTGCGGGCAGTACCGCAGCCGGTCTGGTTTAATCAGATTCTGCCCTTTGGGTCCGAGCAAGAACTGAAACCCTTGCCGCCCTCCCGCTACCATTCTCGCTCGAATGGTAGCGGCTCGGCTCGGGTCAAGAAACGGCTCATAGAACGGCAAGAGCGTATGCTGCTCAATGAATTGGTCAGTTGTATATCCGTGTCCGTGCGGAATCACGCCGATGAAATGGTGGAGATAGCTGGGAAGATCCACGCCGATCATAGCATCCGGGGTCCCGAATAACTCCGCGAGTAGGTGTTGCGCACGAGGAAAAGCTAGGCGATGAGAGAGACGTGCGAAAACACTATACAACAACTCATCCGGGTAGGAATCTGGATAGACGGCGAGCATAAGTGCAGCGTTAGGCGGCGATATGATTAGTCGATCGTGATGCCTTGGTCTGTTTCCCCTCAAGGACCGCAGCCATCGCCTGACGGAGCCGCGGATGGTTAGCAACCGTTCGCCGGTCGAGGTGAGCTTCGTTTATCAAACTCGTCCAGCATAGTGAGCGGCCCTCGACTTGCAACTGATGGGCCGCCCAGATAATGGCACGAACGGCAAAATCGCGAGGAGGTTCAGTCACTTCCGCGAGTAGTCTCCGAACCTCGGGGTACCGTGTGAGTGAGACTCGTGAGAAGGAAGCGCGACCCAAATGCAAATACTCCCGAATTAGAGTGGGAGTGATACGGCATGGGCGTCCTGATTGTCGACGCAAAGCGGCCACTGCGCTATGTATCTGCGTGACTAATTCCCGCTCACGGCACCGCCAACGGGCGACAGTATCCTGACGGCGTCCATATTGTTGAAGTCCTCGTTTCCATTTCGGACTATGCCGATAATACCAGGCCCGATCCCATTTCCTGAGCCGACTTCCAACAGTGCTCGCCAATCGATTGAGATCCGAAACTGAAGCACCGGGATTCTGCCGCTGGAGCGACAGCCAGGCCTTGCGCATGGCACAAATCGGGAGCTCTGGCCCTCGTTGTCCTCCTCGCATCCGTGCATTTTGGGGACGAGGCCGGGTTGTCATCTCCTGCCGACGGTCAAGAGGCAATCCCAGGCGCAGAGCCTGACACCGAAGCGCCTTCAGATGCGGGCCTAGGCACCGGGTCAAGCTTGAGAAAGACTGTGTGGGATCCATCCACAGTTTGGTGAAACGACGATCCCATTGTGGCCCGAACACCTCAATCCAATGATGGCCGTCTCGGTCTGCTGGATTTCGATCCGGCCCTCTACGGCCATAGACAAAGCCGCATTTACACGCGAAACTTCCTCTTGGACGTCCGCCATCCCATTTACCCGGTGCCACAGCACAGGTGGTGATCACCTCCTTACGATAAAAGCGGCATACAGGATTCAGACATGGCCACGGGCTCAGTCCAAAGGGTGGATGCTCTGGTGGCAATTCAAGAAATGATTCCGCCGTATGGCCCAAAAACTGCATGAGGAGCAAATGATGGATCGGCGGGCGGACTGCCTCACCAGGATCGAGTCGCAACAGATACCTGAGCCATGACCATCTCCTGCGCGACACCCGGACCTCACAGTCAACTGCTCGAAGAAACTCCGTGGGATAGAATTGAAGAAACGCTTGTATAAGCCGCTTGTGATGCACAACGGAATGGCTATATGTGGCCAATTCCCGATCAACGAGGAGTTGCATGTATCGCTGGATGAGATTTGCAGACTCACGGATAGAAACTGAGGGTGAAAACAGCCACTGGGCATCACGGGCAATTTGAATATGATGACGGTCGACCAATGAGGACTCGTCGGCCGGTCGAGGGCTTCTCGTGCCGATGACCTGCTTCGCGAGCACCACCCGACGTCGCTGAGCCTCATCACTGACTCGCACTGGACTGTTTTCTAGAAAGGTGAGATGTCTAGGGCACAGCTCCACTCCTGGCAACTGATGCAGACGATGCCAGTATGGCTCCCCATAAACCCGCACATCCTCATCCACGCAACTTGGACAGAACCTCATATAACTTGTCGCGTCTCTCAATACCTTTGTTAACCCGATCTGAAACAGCACTCGGCCTCCCATGGAGTCTTCCATGGCACGCTCCAGCTCAGCGAGACGCTCAGCTGGCATAAAAAGACGATAGAACGGCAAAAGGGTATGTTCATTAAGGAACCGCGCCACAGTGTAAGGGGTTTCCGCTGGAAGCCGCGCCACCAGCTTCCCCAAACAAACCGGCAATGACCATCCGGGACGCGATATCTGCCGACCAAAAAGATCGGCAAGCCCATCTTCGGTTCGTCGATACGCCAGGCGATGCACGTAACGCGCACAGACACTATAGAAGAGTTCATCCGGATACGGATCTGGAAATGCTGAGATCATGAATTTCAGTCTCCTTTCTTTCAGGCTTCACAGTGCCGTCGCTTGACGCACGAAGCCGGCCTGCTTCAACGTCTCATAGGGAGCCGTTCCGTGTTGCCCCACCGCCTGCACGACCTGCATGAGCGATCCCACAGAAACCTGTTTCGAAACACCAGGCTGTTGTTTCCGGTTCGATTTGCGCAAAGTGGGTACCGTCTTTATCTCTGTCGGCGGTGTCTCCGTGCTGGGCATATCCGATTGGACGGCCAGAGGCTGAGAAGGTTGGGAATCGGGACTCTCTGTCGATGGGGGCGGCGAAACTGGTTGCGATACCGTTTCTTCCGATTCAGAACGAGCGGCCCGTCTCTTTTTGAGAGGCACCACATCCGGCACATCCTGCAACCGACTCCAATTCCTATTGAGGAGATGGCCGAGAATCGTCGAGGGCAGCCGCAGGTTCTCCTCCACCGCACGGCGCAGGACCTCCGGGGTCAAGATCTCGTCCTTGCGTGCATTGATGGCCCAGTGCTGACTCAACCGATAGACCTTGATGGCGAAGTCCGCGATCCCTGCGCTATAGTCAAAGAGGGCATGACTGAGTTCAGCGGTCAGTTTGGTCGGCGTCTTCGTAAACTGGTAGCGCCACATCGCCTGGACGAACAGATCCCAGACCTTCCCCTCTGTGAGTGGTTCCCAGATCAAATCCCCTTGCCCGGTGCCGCGTCTGGTCTGACGGAAAGCGCCGGTAAGACACGGTAACGCCTCATTCGTACCCACTAACACGATTGGCGTCCCAATCGTATTCTCCATCTGGACGAAGAAGTTCAGCATCCGCGAGCTGCCCTCCGTCTTGGCTACCATCAGGTGTTGCACCTCATCGATGACCAGAATGCCGAGGCAATGGAGCAACGCAATGCGCGCCATATGCACCAACAGTACCTCGGTCGTGCACCGCTGGTAGCGGGCGTAGTAATTCGTGCTCAGCAAGGTGTCGACGGCTTGGAAGAAGTTGAGACAGAGATTCTTGATGCGGCCGTCGAAGGGGCACTCGAGCTTCAACCAGACGATCTGCTGCAACGTCAACGGACGACCACCGTAAGTCCGATGTTCAATCACTTGAGGGTATTGCAATAAGATGCGCTGGGACGTGCTCGTTTTTCCGACTCCCGGTGTCCCGATCATATAGGTACTCGTCGCCATCGACAGCGCTTGACCCTGTCCGTACGACGACGGGCCAAGCTCATCGAGTCTCTCAAGACTCTGAGGCATGTACCGGTAGTCCGCCGGATTGCGCTGCAGATATCCCCCGCGAATCATCCGAGAGAAGGCCTGCTCGACCAAGTGGTGCATCGGCAAGGGGACAAAGAGTCCATTCAGTGCCGTATCGATCAGATGATGCCGTTGCTGACCAGGCAAGGTGCGTTGAGTCTCGTGATACTCTGGCTTGTGCTGGAGAAGCCGCATCACCTCTTGATCCGACCAAATCGGCGGCAGAGCCTCGATCAGTGGATTGCCCACGTAGTCCAGAATGTCTTGATCCCGATACGACGCGCGCTCCAGTCGGCCCTTCAGCGAGTGATAGTGACAGGGGTGTGATTCATCCATGTGTTTGGTCATCGTCATGCTCCTTCCATAAATTCGTAAGATCGTCCAAAACCTCAGGACCCATGGCGCCCTCCTCTTGGCGCCGCTCTTCCTCCCCTTGGGAGGAGGTCATCGGCTCAAGTGGCGTGGCGCCGAAGCTCTCGTGCGCCCATTCCTGCCCTCCGTCCTTTCGGTCCTGTTCGCGCTCGGCGTGGCGGGCCGCCCGCTTGCCGCTGTTCGTCTTGGGCACCAATTTCAAATGGTGGGTCGCATCCAAGACGTGCTGGATTCGTGTATTGCGTTTGGCGCGCGCTTGGTCTTCCGTGCTTCGAGAGGCCACACTGTCCTCGTGTTGATACTCAAACACCGCGACCACTTCGTCCCAGGTACATCCGGCGAACCGATGATCGCGCGGGTGTAGATTCCACACGTCGTAGGATCCGCCTTCGCGCACTACATAGAGGAAATCCACCAATCGTGGGTCATACCGTACCGGTACGGACCATCGGCCTCTGAGCCGAGCACGGGCCGCCCACTGCTCCAAGACACTCTGCTCGGATGCGTAATAGACCCCTTTGAACAACAGCCCTTTATCCGTCATGGAGGCCTCATCCGATGGCAATAAGTTCATGCGGATGACGTCCACGGGCAGGGTCTGGAGGCAGCCCATCCCGTTCTTCATGCCAAACTTCCACAGGGCTAAGGGATACGGCTTCACACGATGCCGCACCATGTCTGCATCCGGACGAAACTCCTTCAGTCGATAGTGATTGTTGTAGTAGATGATATGGGGGATGAAGAGCTGCATCAGGTGTTCCACGGTCAGCTGAGCCCCCTCTCCGGGCTTCTTCCCGCCTCTGGTCCGCATCTTGGGAATGGCGCCAGGCAATCGCTTCAGCAACTCATGTTTGACCGAGCGATTCAG
>FRDC01004373.1_pt1 | contig 31924 bp, 45 predicted proteins | sample 1106171 | NCBI WGS metagenome assembly FRDC01 (sample SAMEA3930566, study PRJEB13176) | freshwater metagenome | biome: Drinking water system; feature: drinking water; material: water | place: Singapore | collected 2014-12-20 | reverse complement strand
CGGCCTGCATCGCCATGGTGACCGACACCGGGTGCTTCTTGGTGTCCATCAGATCGTCCAGCCGCGACGCCCCCGGCGCCTCCGGCAGGTCCTGCGCCGGCGCCGGTGCCGCCGGCAGCCACGCGCTCAACGCGAGACACAGCGCCAACCCTGCAAGAAACCGTTTCCTCCATCGCTCCATCGCCCACCCTCCTTGTGTGAATTAGACCCTCTGCCCCCTCGCATGGCGGACAGACTCCCAGGCAGTTCCTCTCTACTCGGGCGCTGCCCCACCCTTTGTGAAACCAAAAAAAAATCCTCCGACCTCCCCATCTGGGTGGGAAGACCGAAGGACGTCGTTGTCCTGCCAGCTTACGGATTCAGCGGGGACGCCTTTGTCCCCAAAAACTGGGCGCTGTTATAGCAACAGACTTTCGGATCTGTCAACAGCGACGCGGCCCGTCTGGCCGGCAAAACCGGGGTACGCCTCTCTGGACGATTGTGCTACACTGCCGCGCAACCCTATGCTGCGCTTCATCTGTGTACACCTGACCCGGCGGCTGCTCCCTGCTGCCGTGCCGTTGCTGCTTCTCACGGGTTGCTGGAGCAGCAGCGAGCAGTTTATCGTGACGGATGTTCGGAACGGCATCGTTTCGTTGAACGAATTCTCCTCGCGCGGGGCGACCGGCCGGTACCTGGGGTCGCTGCAGCCGATCAAGGCGAGCCATCCCATCCTGCTCTCGCCGGAGCGAGTGGCACAGATTCTTTCAGGTATCCAGATCGGCATTATTCCGAACGACTCCAGCGGCGAAACAAAGGTCATCAAGGCCGGTCCGCTCTTCTCTGCCGCCGAGGTCGCCGGGCTGGCTCAGGGTATTACCACCGCATTGGCCCAGGCCGACGCCAACCACTACGTCAAGTTTCAAGTCGGCACTGACCCGGAAGCGACAGACGGCGCACTCTATATCGATGGACCGGCAGTCCGATTCACTCTGAACCACTATCGATCGACCCTTCGTCGGCGAGACGAAGCCCTCGGCATTTACGCCTTATCGTTTGTTCCTCCGTCGGCTCAGATGTCCATGGTCAAGGTCCTCAACTGGATCGATGGCGACGCCAGCAATCCTCACTTGGCGGTCGATTACGGCAAGATTCCACCGGATCCGGATGTCAAAAATCGTCTTGCTTCGCCGGCCGTCGAACGGCAGCCGGCCAAACCAGCCGGACCTGTGGACCAACAAGACATGAGGGCGATCATGGAGCGCCAAGCCCAGGAGCTGAATGCCGTAAAGGAAGAACTGGAGTCGCTGAAAAGGCAGCTGGGGAATCGAGGTTCCTCGTCACCCACGCCGCCCTAATGGGAAGCAGCAACCGGTCCCAGCTTAGGTGGTTCCGCTGTAACGATTCGTGATCGGCATCCGCCGATCTTTCCCGAGTCCGCGGTGGGTAATCTTGATACCGACCGGGGCCTGCCGCCGCTTGTATTCGCTTCGATCGACCAAGGCAACGATTCGCTGCACGGTCTTCCGGTCGAAACCCATCTCAACCATCTCATCAACCGACCGATCGTCTTCGACATAGGCTTTCAGAATCGGATCGAGAACGGGATAGGGCGGCAGGCTGTCTTCGTCCTTTTGGTTCAGGCGCAGTTCGGCGGTCGGAGGCCGGTCCAGAATCCGTTTCGGAATGACCGCTTGCGTCCCCCACCGGTTGCGGCGCCTCGCCAGCTCATAGACCATCGTTTTCGGCACATCCTTGATCACGGCAAAGCCGCCGGCCATGTCGCCGTAAAGCGTCGCGTACCCCACGCTCATCTCGCTCTTGTTGCCCGTCGTCAACACCAGGTGGCCGAATTTGTTCGAGAGGGCCATGAGGAGATTGCCGCGGATGCGGGCCTGCAGATTTTCTTCGGTCGTATCGACCTTCGTGCCCTGGAACGAACCCTTAAGGGACTGAAGATAGCACCGGAAGGTCGGCGTAATCGGCAGCGTCTTCAGCGGCATCCCAAGCCGGCGCACCAGTTCGTTCGTATCGTCGCGGCTGTCGTTCGACGTGTAGGGCGACGGCATGAACACCCCCAGGACGTTGTCGGGCCCCAATGCATCCACCGCAATCACAGCCGTCAGGGCCGAGTCGATGCCGCCGCTCAAGCCGACGACGGCATGCTTGAAGCCGTTCTTGACGACGTAATCGCGCACCCCCAGCGTCAGCGCGCGGTAGACCTCGTCCAACGGTTCGAGCGGCGCTTCGATAGCCGGCACGACGCGAGCTCGTTTCGCGACGGGGCGAACCTTCAGTGCTATCCGGTCGACAGACGCTTCCGCCTTGCCGTTCATGTGTGGTTTGCGTCCCTGGGCGACTCTGGTCCGCGCCACTGATTCCACGTTCAGGTCGGCAATGAGCAGATCCTCCTCGAACCCCTTGGCCCGCGCCACCATTTCACCCGCCTGATCGACGATCACACTGTGCCCGTCGAACACCAATTCGTCCTGCCCGCCCACCATATTCGTGTAGGTAACGATCACGCCGTTGTCCCTTGCACGTGTCGCCAGCATCTGTTCGCGCGAGCGGCTCTTGCCGAGATGAAAGGGCGAGGCGTTGATATTGACGATGACTTCTGCGCCGGCCGCCGCCTGACGGCGCGTCGGGCCCTCCGGCAGCCAGATATCTTCGCAAATGTTCACGCCGACCACCGTACCGTTGACAGTCACCAGCGGCAACCGGCGACCCGGATGAAAGTAGCGGCTCTCGTCGAACACGCCGTAGTTGGGCAAATACCATTTCGCATAACTCGCGACGAGACGGCGTCCGGCCACCACAGCCGCAGCGTTGTACAGTTCGTGACGCCCGGCCGGCAGCACCGGGGCGGCAGCCTGCCGTTGCTCAGAACGCCCTCCTTGTCCGACATACCCGATCACGGCCACAAGGTCGCCGCAGGCGTGGAGCACACGGCTCAACGCGCGCCGGTTGTCCTCGACGAATTGCGGCTTCAACAGAAGATCTTCCGGCGGGTAGCCGGTGATGGCGAGTTCGGGAAACGCGACGAGATCCGGCTTGGCTTTTTTCGCCTCGCGCAACCAGCCAATGATGCGGCGCACGTTGCCGTCCAAATCCCCGACCGTGGGATTCATCTGGACCATGGCGATTCGAAACGTCCTCATCGAGACACATCCCCTCTCGCGTTGGACGTGAACGTTTTCGGTATTGTGAACCCAGGCCGAAGGACTGTCAAACCGACTCTGTCCGTGGCCTGGGGTTAGGAAACCAGGGCAGATGCGGAATCCCGTAGTATCGTGCGGGGATCAAGAAAGGTGGTTTGGGCTGAAAGAACGAAACCGAGAATCTCACTCGCGCTGTTTCTCCGCTCGCTCTTCCAATTCGCCGGCCAACAAGACGGCCTCGGCGATCTCTCGCATCGACTTGCGCAAATCCATGCTCTGCCGCTGAATCAACTTGAAGGCTTCGGCCTCCGACAACTTTTTCGAACGCATGAGATAACCCTTCGCCCGCTCCAACAACTTGCGCACGGCTAACGCTTCCTGCATTTCGAAGGATTTTTCGAGCAACGTCGTGTGCTCGATGGCGATGGCAGCCTGGTTCGCGATGGCCTGCAAGAGTTTCACTTCCTCGGCCGTAAAGGCATGAGGCACCGAGGTGTAACTATTGATCACGCCCACGGCTCTCTCCCGCACCATCATCGGCACCGACAGCATCGAACAGAGCCCTTCTTTTTTCGCCAGGTCCGGATACATGTACTCCTGCTCTCTTGTCACGTCGGCCACAATGATCGGCCGGCGTTCCTGGACCGCCCGCCCGCTGACGCTCTGTCCGATCTTGAGATTCGGCTTGCGCCGATACTGCTCGCTCAAGCTCTGCGTCGCCTCGATCCGGAGATCGCCGGTGGATTCATCGAGCAACATGATGGAGCAGATCTTGGAATTCATCATCTGCGCCGTCATCGTCACGAGCAGTTGCAGCACGTCCTGGATCAGGCGATTGGAGGCCACGGTTTCGGAGACCTGCGACAACGTTTCCACCTGCAACGCCTTCCGGCGCATTTGCTCATACAGCCGGGCGTTCTCGATCGCACCGCCCACCTGCTTGGAGATTGTGGAGAGCAGCGCCAGTTCGTCCGAACGATATTTCTTGGGGCGTTTATGCTGAACGTTGATGACTCCGACCACTTCCTTTTTCGCCATGATCGGAACGGACACAAAGGCTTGGTAGCGGTCCTCCGGCAGGTTATGGAAGAATTTGAAACGGGGATCGTCGCTGGCGTTGCTGGGAATGACGACCCTCGTCCGCTCCTGAGCGACCCAGCCGGTGATGCCCTCACCCATCCCGACGGTAATACGCCCGATCAACTTCGGATGGGGATTTTTCGAGGCTCGCAGTATAAGTTCATCCTGCCCGTCGGAGATGAGATACAGCAGGCAGGCATCGGCTTTCGTGACCTCCACAACCACTTCGACGATGTGTTTCAATACGGATTCGAGATCGAGAGTGTTGCTGATCGAATCGGATATCCGATGCAGCACGTCAACCTCGCGGGTTTTTTCCCGCAAGGCCTGTTCGAGTTGAGCCGGATTGGCTGCGCGTTTTGTCCCCATCCTCAACGCTTCCTTTTTGATTTGCGCGGCCTTTTTGCCCGACCTCTAAGCACCAATGCCTTTTGCCGTCGCAGCCGATTAGCTTGATGCCTCGCGGCAAACCACTCGGCGCAAACCTGTTGTTCCAGCGGGGCGATCGTCACCTCACCGATTTTGGCCGGCCAAACGCCGATCACCTGGCCATCTACGACCTTCTTGTCATGCTGCATCGCAGCCCACAGAGCCCTGAAGGACACCTTGGGCATCCGGTCCGATAGTCCTGCCGCGTGAACGAGTGCGCGTATGCGCTCCACCACATCCTGCGTGCAGAACCCCAAGTAGGCGGCCAATTCCGCTTCTTGCACCAGCCCGATTCCGACCGCCTCTCCATGAATAAGGCTCGCATAGCCACCCAGCGACTCGAGGGCATGCCCGATGGTATGCCCATAATTGAGAATGCGGCGCCGGTCAGACTCACGCTCATCCGATGCGACGACCTCCGCCTTGATTTCGCAGGACCTGGCGATCACTCTGCAAACGGCCTCTGGGTCAAGTGCCAACAAGCGGGGCATCGACCGCTCAAGCTCCTCAAAAAACCGTTCATCCGCAATGATTCCGTATTTGATGACTTCGGCAAGGCCGGCAATCCATTCCCGTCTCGGCAAGGTCCGAAGCGTGCCTGGATCGATGAGGACCGCCCGAGGCTGATGGAACGCGCCGATGAGATTCTTGCCTAAAGGATGATCGACTCCTGTCTTCCCTCCAACGCTGGAATCCACTTGAGCGACCAGCGTGGTGGGCACCTGGATGAAGGGAATACCTCGTTGATAGATGGCGGCGGCGAATCCGGTGAGGTCGCCGATCACACCTCCCCCCAGGGCGATCAACAGGGAACTCCTCTCAAAGCGATGCTTGGCGAGGGCATCGAGAATGACCGTGACGGTTGCGAGGGTCTTGGCACGTTCTCCCGGAGGGAGAATTATAGGGACAGCAGCCAAGCCCTGTTGAGTCAGCGTTCGCAACACTCCGCCGAGGTATCTCTTCGCCACGTTCCGATCCGTGACGATCGCGATTCGCTTCGTTCGTGAAACAGCCGCGATGTGATCGCCTATGCCAGCTAGCAGCCCAGAGCAAATGACGATCGGGTAACTCCTGGCACCCAATTCGACCTTCACTCTCAATTCAGCGACGTGGTCCATTACGATCTTTTCGCTCCCCGCAAGAGCCTCACCGGCAGGCGCATCACTTCCGCTCATGCTCAGAAAGTACAACACACAAGAAGGTGTTCCATCTCAAGGTGAGGGATGGTATCACAACCGCCGAACAACGTGAAGGATTTGAAACAGCCTCTCAATGATCCCCTCTCCAGTCCCAGAAGGAAAGATCAGAGGCCTCAAGTCCATCGCGGAGCGTGACGGGGAAAAAACGATGAGAAAAAGAACGGGCCGTGGGTACTCCCCACGGCCCGTCACAGCCCTTTATCAATCCGACAAAGACGCGCTAGGTCTTCACAATCGAGGGCGTCAAGAAGATCAGCAGTTCCTGTTTAGAAACCGACTCGGTCTTCTGCTTGAAGAGCCATCCGAGGACCGGAACACGAGACAGATACGGAATACCCGCCACGTTGTTGTTCTGGGTGTCGATGAAGACTCCGCCGATGACCATCGTTTCGCCGTCACGAATGATGACCTGCGTATTCGCTTCCCGACGATCGATACTCGGACCGGCTGGATTGCTCCTGGCACCGACCGCGTTTCTCGTCGCACGGACTTTCATGAGAATCTGCTTCCCGATTTCCTTTGGATCACGGGAGGTAATCTGAGGCGTGACGTTCAATTCCAAGTTGGCATCGACGAACGTCGTCTGCGTACCTTGGAGTGACGTCGTCTGGAACGGAATCGACTCACCCTGCGAGATCTTGGCTTCACGCTTGTCGAGTGTGGTCACCTTCGGAGCCGCGATCACCTTGCTCAAACCCAGCAGTTCGCCGGCCGAGAGTCGCACATCCAACAACGCGCCATCGGTTCTTCCAAAGGTAAATCCAACCCCCGGCACAGACTGCAAACCACCCACGGTCGCCGGAAGATTGACCAAGAAATCCGAGGTTTGTCCGCCAAATGGTCCCACCGTGCCGGTTTTGAAATTGGCGACGCCAAACGACTGCCCGAGTTGATTGACGTTCTGTACGCCCCACTGGACACCGAGAGACCGGGAGTACGTCGTGTCCGCCTGCACGATGCGGGCTTCAATCTGAACTTGAGGAACCTGGAGATCCAGCCCTTCAATCAGCTGCCGCAAGACGCTCATCTTCGACTCAGTATCACGGACGATCAACGCATTCGTTCCCTGACTGACCTGCATAACTCCCCTGGGACTCAGGTTCTGGCGAAGAGCCGTCATCAGCTCTTGAGCCTGGAGGTTGCGGATGTAGAACACCCGATCGACCAGCTCCTCCGCTTTGGTCTTGGCATCTTTGGCCCGCGCCTCTTCATCCTGCTGTTTGGCAATGTTCGCGAGGGAATCGATCCACAGAATGTTTCCTTGCTTCAATTTGCCCAACCCGTTCATCTTCAAGATCATGTCAAGCGCCTGATCCCATGGCACACTGACCAGCTTCATCGTGACTTTACTCTTCACACCTTCCCCGATCACGATATTGAAGCCGCTGACCTCTGCGATCAGCCGCAATACATTGCTGATGTCGGCCTGTTGGAAATCGAGCGAAATCCGTCGGCCCACATACCGCGTCTCCCCAAGCACCAAGTCTTCTTTGGGAGTATCCTTTTCCGCCTGATCCTGCCCAACCATCATCTGAACTGGACGTACGCTGAAGCTCGCGGGATACCGCGCGGTCACGGTCCTCCGATGATTGACCTCCGACTTTGTCATCATCGCTCTGACCACAACCGGCTCCGCAACGGTAGGAACTGCGGCGGGCTCAGCAGACTCTCGTGCCTCCTGAGGCAACGACACCTCTACCCCCTGATCTTTCTTCAGACGGACGATGAGCTTGGTCCCTTGCGACTCGACTGCGTAGCTCACCGGACCCGCCAAGTCCAGCACCACCCGCACCTTGTCGAGGTGATACCCCAAACGCACCTTCTTGAGCACAGGATGCTTGACGTTTACGGAAGGCTTTCTCAAAACGGAGGCCACACCCGGGATATCGATGACGAGCCGCTTATCCTCGAGCAGTTGCGCTTCATGCACCATGCTGCCATCTGCCGAGATCACCACACCGATCTCATCCGTCCCCCGTTCCAGATCAATCGCCATAAGGGTGTGTGCAGGAGCTACAGGAGCCCCATCGATCTTCTGGGCGAGTCCCTCGCCGTTCGAAACCCCCGACACTGAGGCGGCCAGATCCGCGCCACCCATCGAGGGGATCGCGAACGGGATACTCAGAGCTCCCGCAGCGGAAAGGATACGGAACAAGGCGCTGACTTGCACATCTTTAGGTGTCATTCTGAACCCTCTTTCGGATGAAGGAGCTTGACGTACTCTCTTTCCTGTTTTCTGCCGTACACATCGGTGAACCGCTCTTGAACGACGATGCCTTTCTCGGTGATGGCACTCACGACGCCGTTATTCGGGCCCATGCGAGTACCCTTTCGCACGGCATACCCATTCCCATCCGGAGTCTGGACCATGGCCGTGTATCCGTAGGCTCCCCAAATAACCGCTATCAGGTTCATGTCCGTCAATCCGACACGCTGGAGAGGCGGCAACGTCAAATCAATCTGGCCAGGGACAATCTGTTGCAGCACAGGTGCAAACGGATCTCTACGGCCGGCAGGATCATATCCCCCCACCGGCACACCACCGGGAACCGATGCTGCAGGGTCTAAGAACGCCGGAACCTCTTGCGCGATTGCCGGGGCGACAGGTGCAGCACCTTTAGGGAGTTCACCCGTGGAAGGCATTTTCACCGAATCTTGCCGCATCGGAGCCACCTGCTTGATCGGCGGAGTTACCAAGGGCCCTGCAGCCGCCCCGCTTGAACCCGTGAACAGCACGAAGACTCCCAAGACCGCACAAGCACTCATGACTTTTGACGTGTTGAACACGATCCGTCGTCCTTTTCTCCGTTAGGCCACGCGACGCGTTCCCTCGATTGAGACGTGGCTGCCGTTTACTTTGCCGCAGCGACCTTGACTTCCTGAGGTGCCGCGTACGCGATCAGATCGAAGACCGTCTGCGTAACCATCCGACCCTTTTCCACCTTGGGATTACCCATTTTAAGACCGGACACCGTGATGATTCGGGGCAATCCACTGATCTTGTCGAAGAATAAGGCTGCCGTGTGGTATCCGCCTGACACCTCAACATTCACCGGCATGCGCACAAAAAGTTTCGACGGATCCTCCGACTTGGCAGCCGGCTTCCACAGCTTGATATCGAGCCCAAGACGGATTCCCAGGTCAGAAATCTGCTTGAGGAGCATGACCGCTTCCTCTTCCGGCGGCAGCCGTTCCTTCTTCTTGGACAGCTCGATCTCAAGCTGCTTATTGGCCGCAATCAATTCATCCAAATGTTTTACCTTGATCGTCAACGTCTGAATATCCGTATCAAGCTTTGCAATCTCAGCCTGGAGACCAGCAATTTCTGTGTTTGCGGGCTCGACGATCCAGTAGTAGAACCCGACAAGAATCCCGCCCACTAACAGCACGAGCAATGCCAGCTTTTGCGCCAGCGGAATGGATCGCAGCATTTCCAGATTTGCAGTGGGAAGATTCATACGGTTATCCCTTCAAACGTATCCCGAGCTTGAACTGGTACACGCTGATCTGGCTTTCAAGCGCAGCCCGGCTTTCATGCAAATCGATATTCGTGAAGTAGTCCGTGCGCCGAAGATTGTTCACAAACTCGACAACGTCGTCGTTAGAAAGCGCCCGCCCTTCCAGATCGACGGACTGACCATTGACCGCAACCCTGGTCAACCAGAGTTTCAAGGGGTCGAGACTCTGACTCACATGATCCATGACTTTGACCGGCCCCACTCTGGACTTCTCCAGTTGGTCGATGATCCTGTTCTTATCCTCTAGAAGCTTCTTCCTCTGCTCGAAGTCGGCCACCTGCTTGACCTGCTCATTGAGCGTCGCAACCTGCTTGGTCTTATCGGCTTTTTCCGTCTGCCGCGCAACCAACTCGTCTTCAAGCGCAGCCGCGTACCACCAGCACCCGGCGAGCGTAATGACAAGGAGCCCGATGCCCAGCATGGCCTGCGCACGCACATCATACTGCGGCTTGGCTTTTCGCCCTTTCGGACCAGGCAATAAGTTGATTCTGATCATCGATCCCCTACCGATCTGAGGGCTAACCCAACCCCCACCGCCGCAACAGGAGCCAACTCGTTCAATGCCGCTTGATCGAGATCGCTTCCGGAGGTATCGACCTCACCGAAGGGATTGGCGAGTTCAACCTCTGCCTGCATCCGATCACGCAATTCCTGAAGAAGCCCCTGGACCTGAGCCCCGCCCCCGCACAGGAGTACATGCTGCACATCCGAATCCGGCATCGTCGACTTGAAGTAATCGATGGTTCTGGCGATTTCCGAAGCCACCTCGGAGTTGACACTCCCGATGACACCTGAGACGGCAGCCTGGTTATCACCGCTGCGCCGCCCCCCCTTTTTCATCTCTTCCGCCTCCTCGTAGGAGAGGCCCAACTCCCGCTGGATCGCTTCGGTATACCGGTTTCCACCGATAGGAATGTCGCGGGTAAACAAGGAGACACCGGCCTTGATTACGTTGACATTCATCACGCTTGCGCCGATGTTCACCAATGCCGTCGTGTCCTCCTGTTCATTGGGATAGCCGATCGCGTGCATGTTCTCGATCGCGAAGGCATCGACATCCATGACCAGCGGCAGTAGGCCAGCAGCCTTGACCAGCTCCGTCAGCTCATTGATCTTGTCCTTCTTCGCAGCGACGAGGATGACGGACATTTCTCCCTGTTCGTCTCCCTCGGTCCCCGAGGCCGGCAACACGTGAAAGTCGATGTTCACTTCATTGATATCGAAAGGAATGTATTGCTCAGCCGCCAGGCGCACTTGCCCCTCAAGTTCTTCGTCCGGCATCGGCGGGAGACTGATTTTCTTGATGATCACCGCGTGTCCTGATATGGACACCGCGACTTGCTTGACCTTCACCCGAAGCTCGTCAAAGAGCTCCTTGATCGCGGACACGACCCGCCCTTCATCCATGACGGTCCCGTCTACGATGACCTCGGGCTCCAACGCCTTCACACCGAACTTCTGCAGGACATACCGTCCCCGTTGTTCTTTGAGCTGTACCAGCTTGATGCTGCTAGAGCCGATGTCCAGCCCCACCAGCTGGCGCTTCGGCGTAAGCATCGAGATGATGTCCGTTTCCACTAGGCTTTTGAGAGAATTCAGCATACGTGCCTCTGACTGTACATGACTCCTCCCCAAGCACAAATTATTTTGTGAATTTTACACATCTTGAGAAATGCCGCTCGTCGACCGCGGTTATTGGCCTAATCGACGAGACTTGCGGCCGAGCCCGTTCTATCATACTGATACACGGGCTAAGTATAGTTCATATGGCCGGACTGTCAAGAAAATGGCCGGAACTGCATCGAAGCGGTGCGGGCGGACAAGCGAAACTACATACGAAGAACTAGCGGTTGATTGAGCCGCTACTTGTTCATGTCACGGTGGACGATGGTGGCGTGATACCCGGCAGTAGCGAAACTCTCTTGGAGGCGTTTGGCCAGAGCCACGGAGCGATGCCGCCCTCCGGTACATCCAATCGCCACATTCAAATAACTCCGGCGCTCGCGCTCGAATAGCGGGATCAAGAACTTAAATAGTTGATCCAATTGAGAAATAAAACCCACCGCATCGGGATCGGTCAGCACAAAGCTTCTCACCCGAGGGTCCTCTCCTGTTAAGGCTTTCAGTTCGGGCACGAAATAAGGGTTTTTCAAAAATCTGACGTCAAAGAGCAGGTCGATGTCGTAGGGAACTCCGTACTTGTACCCGAAAGTAATGATGGTAATTGTAAGTTTTCTGGCCACCCGATCCTGGCTAAATTGCCGCACCAGCAGGTCCCGCAACTCATGAACCGTCAACTCCGAGGTGTCGATAATCCGGTCCGCATGCCTCCGCAATTCTGCGAGTCGCTCTTTTTCAAACCGGACCCCTTCGAGAACCGGCAAGTCCGGCAACAGCGGATGAGGCCTTCGAGACTCAGAAAAGCGCCGAACCAGCACTTCTTCCTTGGCCTCAAAGAACAACAACTCAACGGCATGACCCAACGTTTTCACACGCTCCAGAATGCCGACCAGGTCGGAAAAGAAGACGCGCTCCCGCACATCGATACCCAAGGCCACGTTCTTGATCTCCCCGCCTTGCTGGTGGCACAACTCCACAAATGTCGGAAGGAGGGCCGGGGGAAGGTTATCGATACAAAAGTATCCCACGTCCTCAAAGCACTTCAGTGCGTGGGACTTTCCGGATCCAGACAACCCACTGATGATCACGAGCTTGAGCCCTGGCATGCATCAGCCTCTATAGATCGATAAGGACCACCTGACCTGATTCCGTCCGCCTCAGAATCTGCACTTTCCCTGAGTCCGCACAGGTATAGAACATCAGCGACCCCGGCTTGGCGTCCAACTCGTCCTTGGCTTGACGGCGCGAGAGAACAGCCAGTTTCGGTCGCACCACTTCGATCGCTTCTGCCTCGTCGGGAACAGGCCGACCTGCACGAGCGGGCTGTCCCTTCAACCGCTTCTTATGTTCAGCCCTCCGATCTTTCAGCTTCCGCAGTTGCGACTCTAGGCGGTCAACGAGCTGATCGATGGTGACATACATTTCCCGAGTCGACGTCTTGGCTTGGATCCGCTTCCCACCCAAGACGCACACCGCCTCGGCAGCATGTTGCAATTTGTTTACTTCCAGCACGACTTCCACGCGACTCAGCGGCACCGCATAGCGATCGAGACGTTCAAACTTGGCTTTGACGTGTTGCCGTAATGCGGGGGTAATCACCATATGCCGTCCCGTTATTTTCATGCGTCCACTCCCATAGTTAGACCATCACCCTTGACACTTGTAGGTCCTTGGCGCGCGTAGAGGTCACGGCCACGCCAGCTGCTCGCCGCGTGCCCGTTCCAGTTTCCGAGGCTGACCATGCTAGTAGAATCGTTTGCGCTGTGTGGCCGGAGGTATATTCTCTTCCGCACGGTACTTGGCCACGGTCCGCCGGGCAATCAACACCTGCTGTTCCCGAAGCTTTGCCGCAATTTCTTCGTCTTTCAGCGGATGCTTAGCATCTTCCGCAGCCACCATCTTACGAATCATCTCCCGGACCGTCACCGAAGAAAGCATATCGCTCGGCTGATCTGCCCGCTGCAGTCCGGCATTGAAGAAGAACTTCAGTTCGAGCATGCCTTGAGGACAATACATATACTTGTTCGCCGTCACACGGCTGATCGTCGATTCATGCATTCCGATATCTTCTGCCACCTGTTTGAGGACCAGAGGCTTGAGGTAGTGGACACCGTGCTCAAAGAACTGCTCTTGAAACTTTACGATGCTCGACACGACCTTCACGATCGTCTTGTTGCGCTGCTCGATGCTCCGGATCACCCACTGCGCAGCGCGCAGCCGTTCGTCCAAGTAAGCTTTGGTCTCCATCGATCCCGCACCCTGACCGGAAGACATCAGCTGCCGATAATAGGGACTCACCCGCATCCTCGGAAGTCCCTCGTCATTGAGGAGGACCACCCATTCGCCCTCATTCTTGACCACAAACACATCGGGCACGATCACGTAATTCTGAGTGTTCGTGAAAGGACGACCGGGTTTCGGCTCCAGGGCTTCAATGACTTTTGTCGCCTGCAACACTTCTTCAATCGTGATATCCAACGCCTTTGCGACCTTGCCGTATTGTTTCTTTTCGAGATCCTTGAGGTGATGCAACACAATCGACTCAACCACGGATCCCTTCAAAGCGCCGGGCCTTGCACCCAGCGAACCCACACCGCTTTTCCCAAGATGCCCTAGTTGCAGCAAGAGACACTCCGGCAAATCACGAGCCCCGACACCGGTCGGATCGAAGGCTTGAATCTCCCGGAGGACGGAGGCGGCGTCCTGCTCGGAGAATTCGGTTCCGGCCACGATTTCCGACAACGGCGTCCTCAGGTACCCGTCGTCGTCGAGATTGCCGATCAACAGGCGCCCAATGGCCTTCTCGCCCTCAGGAAGGCCGGACAAGGAGAGTTGCCAGAGCAGATGGTCTTCAAGCGACGCAGCCTTGGCCACGGTCTGTTCGTAGGACGGGAACTCGTCCGACGAGGAGGATTGTCGCTCGCCGGCCCCCGTGCGTCGCTCACTTCCGAAGTACTCTTCCCAGCCGGAAGCCGATACTTCCTCCGGCGTATCCCGTTCCTCCGGCGTAGACTCGTCCGAATCGGACTCGGAAGATTCTGCGTTGGAGGTCGCCGTAGCCGCGGTCTCCTCCAGCTTTTCTTCCGCCGTCCCGGCCTCGTTCTCCTCCACCTCGGCAGGCAATTCCTCCAACAGCGGATTGTCCATCAAGTGCTGTGCCAAGCTTTGCTGCAACTCCAGCCTCGACAATTGCAACAGCTTGATCGCCTGCTGCAACTGCGGCGTCATGATGAGCTTCTGGCTCATCCGGAGGTCGAGTCTCATCTTCATAGTGGATATTCCAGTCGTCCTACAGCTTGAACCGATCACCCAAATATACGGCCCGTGCCGTCTCGCTCTTCACGATGGCGTCAGGAGAGCCGGCTTCGAGAATCAAGCCTTCGTTGATAATGTAGGCTCGATCCGTGATCGACAGGGTTTCCTGCACGTTATGATCGGTAATCAAGATGCCGATGCCTTTGTCCTTGAGACGAAGAATGATCTGCTGAATATCGGCGACCGCAATCGGATCAATTCCGGCAAACGGTTCATCGAGGAGCATGAAGGAGGGACTGGTCGCCAGCGCCCTGGTGATCTCCAACCGCCGTCGCTCTCCACCCGAAAGGGCATAAGCCATGCTGGTCCTGATGTGCTCCAAGTCCAATTCCTTCAGGAGGGCATCCACTCGCTCTGCCCGCTCTGTTCGAGAGTAATCGAGCATCTCGAGAATTGCCAGAATATTGTCTTGAACGGACAACCGCCGAAAGACCGAGGATTCCTGGGGAAGATATCCGACGCCCTTTCGGGCCCGCTTGTACATGGGAAGGTCGGTCACCGCCTCGCCATTCAGCGTGATCGTCCCTTCATCTGGCTGAGTCAACCCAACCATCATGTCGAAAATCGTGGTCTTGCCCGCCCCATTCGGACCGAGCAACCCGACGACTTCGCCGGCGGAGACGTCGACGGAGACGCCCTTCACCACCTTCCTGTTTCGAAAACTCTTGACCAGGCCGGCCGCGCGCAAACAGGGCGTGGTCGACCCAGCCTGAGCCGGTACTGACCGTGAGGCCTGCTTCGCCAACGTTTCGGTCACTTGCCTCCCCCCTCAGGCTCAATGCGGACATGGGACCCGCCTTCGACCACGCTCCGATCTTCGGCCAAATACATCGTTATTTGTTTCCCGCTTACTCTGGTCCCCTTGTCCCATGCAACTGGAGAACCGGTCAGAACGATCTTATCTTCGTCCCGGTAATACACCGCCTTGTCGCAGGTGGCATTCCCCGCATCCCGTTCGATCTTCACCCGCCCTGTCGCTTCGATCTTGCTCACCGCCCGGTTCGATACCGAATCAGGGCCTTTCGCCGGTGCGCTGGAAGCAGCAGGAGCCGCGGTCTTTGCCCCGTTCTCACCCGTAGGATCGGCCTGGCGGAAGGAAACGACCATCCGATCGGAGTAGACGATCAACCCGCCCCGCGTGAGCACTACCGAGCCTTCAAAGATGGCCTGGCTGTCTTGATTCTTGACCGTCATTTTCTTAGCGGTGATGGTCGTGCTGACGGCCGGCTCCGTCGCCCCGCCGGTCGGCGCAGCCCACGCAAGCGGGCTAGCGAACGTCACGGCGAGCGCCGCACTAAGAAGCCGGTGCCAAATCCACATGGACATCCTCAAGTATCTCGAATTCTTCACGATCCAGATGACCCAACAACCCTTTTCCCGTCACCTCCAAACCATGGCCGACGATGCGGACCGGATCGCTGGTCCGGATCTCCCGAGTCTCATCAGTCCAAGTCAGGTGATTGGTATAGATGACATAGCCACTATCGGTTCTCACCACGAGCGGTTCGGTACGATTGGCCAGTAGAAAGTTCTTGGTACTCGTGTCAAGCTGGCCCTCATCGCCCTCGACCGTCATCTCTTTCCCGCTGGCGCCGAACAGGGTCACCGCAACCTGATCCAGCATCGCCCGCTTGTCCTGCTCAAACAATCGCGCCTGCTTGGCATCCACCTGCCACTGCACCTTGTCGCCTTTGGTCTGCGTAAAAGTGAACTTGGAAATGACCGCATCGGCATGATCCATCGCACCTGGCGCCGTCGCGGTAGGAGGGGGGACGGAAGCAGAATTCGTCATGAGCAAGTAAATCAAGAAGCAGGCTAAGACCGTACTCAGCGCCAACAGAAATCGTTGTGCCCAGCGCCGCCACACGGTTATTTCAGCCCATCCTTCCCAAGAACATTTCTTGGCACGATAGTAGCATGGGGGCAAAAGCATGTAAACTCACTGCCGCGGGAAGACCCGGCGTCCTTCCCCGACAGACAGCACTCGCCAGCGCTATGGGAGAGAAAAAGAGAACGGCTAGACCCTGACTGGATCTAGCCGTTACGTTAAGAAAGGGACTTAGGACTTGGCGGTCTGCTGGGGTTCCGAGGTCTTCTTCGACGGCGCCGCCTCAGGACGCGTCACCAGTTCGATCGCAACCATCTCGGCCGCATCCCCGATCCGCCGACGGGTCTTGACCATTCGAGTGTAGCCGCCCGGACGGTCCTTGAAGCGGACCGCCACGTCGCTGAACAGCTTGGAGACGACAGCTTTGCTCCGCAAAAAGCTCAGCGCCCGCCGGCGAGCCGGCAGGGATCCGTCTTTCCCCAGCGTGATCATCCGATCGGTGAACCCGCGGATCTCCTTCGCTTTCGCTTCGGTCGTTTCGATCCGTTCATGTTCGAGCAACGATGTCACCAAGCTTCTGAAGAGCGCCCATCGGTGCTTGGTCTGCCTGCCGAGTTGTCTACCTTTTTTCCTGTGACGCACAGTACCCTCTTCTGTATGTTACTCCCCGCCTTTGGAACTGCCGGCGGGCAACGAATCGAGCTTCACACCCAAGCTCAGACCCATCTCGGTGAGAATTTCCTTGATTTCATTAAGCGACTTCTTGCCGAAGTTTTTCGTCTTCAACATTTCCGCCTCGGTCTTTTGAACCAGGTCGGCAATGGTCTTGATGTTCGCGTTCTTCAAGCAATTCGCCGCGCGCACGGACAGTTCTAGTTCGTTGACGCTGCGGAACAGGTTCTTGTTGATTTCGCCTTTTCCGTCCTCGCCGGCCAGTTCCGCGCGGCCTTCGGCGCGCGTCTCGGCGTTGATGAAGATATCGACGTGATCCCGCAAAATCCCGGCGGCCGTCGACAATGCATCACGCGGCGACATGGTCCCATCGGTCCAGATCTCCAACGTCAGTTTATCGTAGTCGGTCATCCGACCGACGCGGGCATTCTCAACATGGAAGTTGACACGCTTGATCGGCGAGAAAATCGAGTCGATGGCGATGACGCCGATCGGCAGCCCTTCTTCCTTGTTCCGCTCGGCCGGGACGTATCCCCGCCCGTGCTTCACCGTCATCTCCATGTCGAGCGTGGCATCTTTATCCAGCGTCGCAATGTGCAGGTTGGGCGTGAGGATCGTCACATCGGCATCGTGCACGATGTCCGATCCCTTGGCTTCTCCCGGGCCCTTCTTCTTCAGACGAATGGTCTTGGGCTTGTCCGTGTGGAGCGCCAAACGCAACCCCTTCACGTTGAGAATGATCGACGTCACGTCCTCCGTGACGCCTGGAATCGTCGAGAATTCATGGAGCACGCCTTCGATCTTTACGGTCGTCACCGCCGCGCCGGTCAACGACGACAGCAGCACCCGACGCAGGGCGTTCCCCACCGTCGTGCCGAACCCGCGCTCGAACGCTTCAGTGGTGAAGCGGCCGAACGTGGCAGATTGAGATTCGTTGTCGACTTCGACCCGCATCGGGATCTGGAAGTCTTTCATCGCCTTGATCATGAGTCCCCCTTCATGATGTCGACCACCTGCCATCGCCCGCGAGGCATTCTGCGGAGATGAGGGGCCGTATGAAGTTGCCGTTATCTTGAATACAACTCGACGACCAGCTGCTCGTTCACGGGCAGCGTGATTTGATCCTTGGTCGGCAACGCGCGCACGGTGCCCTTAAAGCCGGCCTTGTCGAGCTCCAGCCATTCCGGAATGCCGCGCCCTTCCACCGAGTCCAACGCCGCCTGGATCGACACCAAGTTCCGGCTCCGTTCCCGGACGGCCACCACATCGCCTGCCCGCACCAGCGCGCCGGCCACGTTGATTTTCCGTCCGTTGATGGTCAAATGGCCGTGGCTTACCAGCTGCCTCGCCTCCCGACGTGACGCACCGAACCCTAACCGATAGGCCACGTTGTCCAACCGTGTTTCCAGGAGACGGAGCAGCGCTTCGCCGGTGACTCCAGTCTGCCGCTCGGCCCGCTCGAACACGCCGCGAAACTGCCGCTCTTGCAACCCATAGATCCGACGCAGCTTCTGCTTCTCGCGGAGCTGGAGACTGTAATCGGACGTGCGAGGTCTTCCCTGGCCGTGTTGGCCCGGCGGATAGCTCCGACGCTCGATCGCACATTTCTCCGTCATGCAGCGCGAGCCCTTCAAGAAGAGCTTTTCGCCTTCACGCCGGCACAACCGACAGACAGGTCCACGATACTTAGCCACTGCTCTACCTCCGGTTATCGGATGCTGACTGATTCCGCACCCGAGACAACTTCCCTACTCCATATTGAACGTACATGCGCTACACCCGCCGCCGCTTAGGCGGCCGACAGCCGTTATGCGGAATCGGCGTCACGTCGCGGATCAGGTTAATCCGCAAGCCGGCACCCTGCAACGAACGGATAGCGGACTCACGGCCGGATCCCGGGCCATTGACATAGACATCGACCTGGCGCATGCCGCTTTCCATCGCCTTCCGCGCCGCCGCTTCCCCGGCTCGCTGTGCCGCAAACGGGGTGCTTTTGCGGGAACCTTTGAATCCCTGATTGCCTGCGCTGGCCCACACGACCGTATTTCCGCTCATGTCGGTAATCGTCACGATCGTATTATTGAACGACGCCTGCACATGCGCGATGCCGCTCTGGACGATCCGCCGTTCCTTCTTCTTCCCTTTTTTAACGCTCATAGTGACTCCCTAGGCGACAACGTTATGCTGACGGTGCCGGACGCGCGGCGGCCGGTTTCGGTTTGCTCCCCACCCCGGCCCGTCGACCCTTTCTGGTGCGGGCATTGGTCTTCGACCGTTGGCCGCGGACGGGAAGCCCCTTGCGATGACGGAGCCCGCGATAGGTCCCGATGTCGATGAGCCGCTTGATGTTCATCGAGAAGGTTTTCCGCAGGTCGCCTTCGACCTGGTATTCCCGCTCAAGGATTTCACGGATCTTGACGATCTGATCTTCGGTCAAATCTTTGATGCGAATCGCGCCATCGATTCCCGCCTTTTCAAGAATATTGCGCGCGGAGGTCCGCCCGATTCCGAAAATATAGGTCAAACCGATATCGCTCCGCTTGTCCCTCGGCAAATCCACACCCGCAATACGCGCCATACGTCCCCCTATCCCTGCCGCTGTTTGTGCCGAGGATTCTCGCACAGGATGCGCACAACGCCTCGCCGCCGCACCACTTTGCACTTGGCACAAATCGGTTTTACCGATGATTTAACTTTCATGTCCCTCAATGCTCCTACTTGAACCGATAGGTAATCCGCCCGCGCGTCAGATCGTACGGCGACATCTCGACCGTTACCTTGTCTCCCGGCAGGATGCGGATGAAATGCATGCGCATCTTGCCCGAAATGTGCGCAAGAATCTTGTGGCCGTTGTCGAGCTGCACGCGAAACATCGCATTCGGAAGGGTTTCAGCCACGGTGCCTTGGATTTCGATAATGTCTTCCTTCGGCACGAACCCTTACCCTTTCCTTCCCGCCATCGTCATCCTACGCCGCCAACTTGCTCAGTATGCGCGCCGGCCCGCTGGCCTGAATCGCGATCGTATGTTCAAAGTGCGCCGAGAGGCTTCCATCCGCCGTCACCGCCGTCCAGCGGTCATCGAGCACTCGGACCGCAGGGCCTCCCATATTCACCATCGGCTCGATCGCTAAGACCATTCCCGGCGACAACCGTGGACCCTGGCCAGGTTTTCCATAGTTCGGCACTTGCGGTTCTTCGTGCAACTGCCGACCGATGCCGTGCCCCACGAACTCCGTGACCACCGAAAACCCGGCGTTCTCGACATGCCGTTGGACGGCATGGGAAATATCCGACAAACGATTCCCGACCACCGCCCGCTCGATTCCGAGCGCCAACGCTTCTTCCGTCACTCGGACCAATCTCGACGTCTTGTCGGCGATAGACCCGACTCCGACCGTAACGGCGGAGTCTCCGTAGAATCCTCCGACGATCGCACCGAGATCCAACCCGATGATGTCCCCCTCCTTCAGCACCCGCTTGGAGGGAATACCGTGCACGACCTGCTCGTTGATCGACGCGCAGAGGGTTTTCGGATAACCCCGATAGCCCTTGAACGCCGGCTGCGCCCCTCTGGCTCGAATCTCCGATTCCGCCAGCTTATCCAACTCATCCGTCGTCACACCGGGGCGGACCGCCTGCCTGAGGATCTCAAGCACTTCCGCGACCACCCTCGACGCCTGTGCCATCACGGCAACTTCTTCTGGCGTCTTCAGATCAATCATACGGCGTGGAAAGGCGCCAGCACTCCGAACAACGCTTCAAATACCGTGTCGACTGGCCCGGATCCGTCGATGTCCGTCAGCAGGCGTTGGTTCCCGTAGTAGCGAATCAACGGTGCGGTTTGTTCTTCGTAAACCTTCAGCCGGGTTTCGATCGCTTCTGGCTTATCGTCGCTCCGTTGGACCAGCGCCTCGCCGCAACGATCACAAGCGGCCCCGGTCTTCGACGGGGCAAAATCCACATGAAACGTCGCCTGACACTTCGGGCAACTGCGGCGCCCGCTCAACCGCTTGACGATATCCGCACGCGGCACCTGGAAATTGATGACGCGATTCAGGGGCGTCTTCGCGGCGTTCAACACCTGTCCCAACGACTCCGCCTGGGCCACTGTCCGAGGAAAGCCGTCGAGAATAAATCCCTTCGCGCACCCGGGGTCGGTCAGCTTGTCCCGCACGAGCCCAATGACCACTGAATCGGGAACCAGCTTACCCTGATCCATGGAGCTCTTGGCCTCAAGGCCGAGCGCCGTCTTGTTCCTAACCGCCTCCCGCAGCAAGTCACCCGTCGAAATCTTCAGCACCTTGAACTGGGCGGCGATTCGGTCGGCCTGCGTGCCTTTGCCGACACCCGGGGCTCCGAGGAATACGACGCGCATCGCAACCTCACCCGCTCCTGCCGCGCAGAGGCCCCATTCCTTTGCCCAAGAACCCTTCGTAATTCCGCATCAACATGTGCGACTCGATCTGCTGCGCCGTATCCAGCCCGACACCGATCACAATCAGCAGCGACGTGCCCCCGAAATAAAACGGGACGTTCAGCTTGTAGATGAGGAACTCCGGAATCACACAGACGATGGCCAGATAAATCGCCCCGGCGAACGTGATATGAGTCAGCACCTTGTAGATGTAGTCTGAGGTCCTCTGCCCCGGCCGAATACCGGGAATGAACCCGCCGTACTTCTTCATGTTGTCCGCCATATCCACCGGATTCAGCACCACCGCCGTATAGAAAAAACAAAAGAACAGGATCAGCCCGACGTACATCAGTGTGTAGAGCAAGGAGCCCGGCGCCAGCTGCGCGCCGATCGCCTTGACCCAGGGCGTCTCAAAAAATCCCGCGATGGTCGCCGGGAACGCGATGATCGAAGACGCGAAAATCGGAGGAATCACGCCCGCCGTATTGATCTTCAGCGGAATATGCGTGCTCTGTCCGCCGTACACCCGACGCCCGATCACCCGCTTCGCGTACTGCACCGCAATCTTCCGCCGGCCGCTCTCCAAGAACACGATGGCAGCGACGACGCCCACCATCAAGAGCGCCAGACCGACGAGCAAAAAGGCGTTCAGCTGCCCGATCTCGTACAGGTTATAGGTCTGGGCGACGGCGGACGGAAGCCTCGCCACAATACCGGCAAAAATAATCAGCGAGATACCGTTGCCGATCCCGCGCTCGGTAATCTGCTCGCCGAGCCACATCAAGAACCCCGTCCCGGCCGTCAGGGTGATGACCGTCATCAGACGGAAGCTCCACCCGGCGTTGAGCACGAAAGCCCCTTGATTCATCTGCTCCAGACCGATCGCGATGCCGAACCCTTGAATCAGCGCGATGGCGATCGTCCCGAAGCGCGTATACTGAATGATCTTCTTCCGCCCGCGCTCGCCTTCCTTGGCCAGCTTGGACAGATGCGGCACCACCACCGTCAGCAACTGCAAAATGATCGAGGCGCTGATGTAGGGCATGATGCCCAGCGCAAAGATCGTCAGTCGCGACAGGGATCCACCGGAGAAAATATCGAGAAAGCCCAGCAGCGCGCCGCCCTGTTTTTGAAGAAACTCGGAAAGTGCATCGCCGTTGATGCCCGGCGTCGGGATGTGGGCACCAATCCGATACACGACGAGCATCCCCAGCGTAAACAGGATGCGGGTCCGCAGCTCGGGGATCTTAAAAATATTCTGGAAGCTGGTCAGGAGCCTCTCAAACACCGGGGATGACCTCGACTCTCCCTCCCGCTGCTTGAATCTTCGCCTCAGCCGACTTGCTGAACTTGTGCGCCTGAACGGTCAGCGCCTTCTTTAGCTCTCCATTACCCAATATCTTGATCGGGAGCGTCACCCGCCTCACCAGGCCGGCATCGACCAGAGCTTGAGGGGTAATCGTGCCGGGCCCCGACCAGTCGGCCAAACTCTTGACGTTGACGATCGCGTACTCTTTGCGGAACGGATTCTTGAATCCGTACTTCGGCACGCGGCGGATGAGGGGCATCTGTCCGCCCTCGAACCCCGGCTGTTTCCCGCCGCCCGAACGCGCCAAAAGACCCTTATGCCCCTTGGTGGCGGTTTTCCCGTGTCCGGATCCCGGCCCACGGCCGATACGCTTCCGCTTTTTCTTGGCTCCGTGCGCCGGAGCGAGTTCATGCAAATTCATGATGGCTGTACTTCCAAAAGATATCCGACCTTGTGAATCAATCCTCTGACCTGCGGCGAATCAGGCCGAACCACCGACTGACGAATCTTCCGAAGCCCCAACCCGCGCAAGGCGAGCCGATGACCTTCGGGCGTTCCGATGGGACTTTTCTTCAGGGTAATTCGCACCGACTTTGCTGTTCCCTTAGCCGTGGCCATCATACACCTACCCCGCCGCGGCGCAATTGCATGACTTCTTCCGGATGCCGCAATTGGGACAAGCCGTCCAAGGTCGCGCGGACCGTGTTGAAGGGATTGCCGCGGCCCAGCGTCTTCGAAATGACGTTGTGAGCGCCGACCAATTCCACGACCGCCCGAACGGCGCCGCCGGCGATGATACCTGTTCCTTCGGCCGCCGGCTTCAACAGGACATGTTCCCCGCCGAACAACCCATGCACTTCATGCGGGATCGTTCCGGACTTCAACGGAACGTGGATCAAGTTCTTCTTCGCCTGCTGCACGGCCTTGGCGATCGCCACGGGCACTTCCGCCGCCTTGCCTTTTCCGATGCCGACCCATCCCTGCCCGTCACCGACGGCGACCAGGGCGCAGAAGTTAAATCGCTTACCGCCCTTCACCACCTTCGCGACACGGTTGATGAAGACGACTTTGTCTTTTAAACTCAATTCATCCGGGTTGACTCGCACGCCTTGGTACTCCTCTTCGTTCATCCCGCGGCCTCGCATTCGAGCGCGGGAGAGCTACTAGAACTGTAACCCGCCCTCTCGAGAGGCATCCGCCAACGCTTTGATCCGGCCGTGATACAGCCGTCCTCCACGGTCGAAAACCACGGCACTGACTTTGGCGGCTTTCGCACGCTCGGCCAGTAATTTCCCGACCGCCTGTGCGGCGACGACACCACCGGTCGATTTCAGGTTTTTCCTCAACGACTTGTCGAGCGACGACGCAGCGGCCAGGGTGACGCCTTTCAGATCGTCAATAATCTGCGCGTAAATGTGCCCGCTGCTGCGGAACACGTTGAGACGCGGGCGCTCCGTCGTCCCGAAAATATTCCGCCTGACCCGTTGTTTGCGTTGCGCCAGCTGGCGTGCTTTTTCTTCGCGGTTCATAGTGTCCTACTTACCCGTCTTGCCTTCCTTCTTCCGGAGCGTTTCACCGACGTACCGCACACCCTTTTGCTTGTAGACATCGGGCGGCTTGATGGCCCGGAGATCCGCGGCCACTTGGCCGACCAGACGCTTATCGATCCCCTTCACGTTGATCAACGTCTGCTTGTCGACCTTCACTTCGATCCCTGTCGGAATCGCGTACGTGACGGGATTGATGTAGCCGACGTTGAAACTCATCGTCTTGCCTTGCACAGCCGTCTTGTATCCCACGCCGGTCACCTCGAGGCTCTTCTCGTACCCCTTGGTCACACCGTGCACCATATTGCTTAGTTCAGCGCGCACGAGGCCGTGGAGAGCACGGACGTTGCGGTCCTCGCTAGCCCGTGTCACCACGGCCTGCCCCTTGTCGACCGTCACGCCAATCCCGGGCACCAGCGTCCAATCCAACTTGCCGAGCGGCCCCTTCACCGAGACAATTGATCCCGCCACCTTAATATCGACGCCAGCTGGGATGACGACCGGCTTCTTGCCTATCCGTGACATGTCTTCCTCACCTACAGAATCACCGAGCCGTTTACCAAATCGCGCAGAGCACTTCCCCGCCCAATCCCGCTTTGCGGGAGGCCTGGTCCGTCATGATGCCCTTGGATGTCGAGAGAATCGCCAGTCCGATGCCGTTGCGGACACGAGGAATGTTCTTATTCCCGACATAGACGCGGCGCCCCGGCTTGCTGACCCGCTCCATCCCGGTGATCATCGGCTGCCCTTCCCCGACGTAGCGGAGCGTGACCTTCAGCACGGGATGTCCGTCCTCGGTCCCTGCCTCGACGCCCTGGATGAATCCTTCGGCCTGCAACACGCGCAGGACTTCCCGCTTCAGCTTCGAGGCCGGAACGGTAATCGTATCGTGCTGCCGGCGGAAACCGTTCCGCAATCTCACCAACAAGTCGCTGATCGGATCTGTAACCATAGGAACTCTTTTATACTCCTCTGCTCAATCTCGTCCCAACGGACGGGCTACCAACTGGCCTTGCGCACTCCGGGAATCTCCCCCTTCAAACTCAACAGCCGAAAGCAGATTCTGCACATCTTGAAACGGCGGAGATACCCGTGCACACGCCCGCAGACGCCGCAGCGATGATAGGCCCTGGCCTTGAACTTGGGCTTGTCGGCACATTTATTTCTCAGCGCTAATCTCGCCACGTGTCACTCCTCGGTTGACGTCACTAGGTACGGAACGGCATGCCCAACTGCTTGAGCAGCGCCTTGCCTTCGTCGTTCGTTCTCGCCGTCGTCACGATGGTGATGTCCATCCCGTGGATCGACGCCACTTCGTCGTACTGAATCTCCGGGAAAATCAACTGCTCTTTCAGCCCCAAGGTGTAGTTGCCCCGGCCGTCGAACGCTTTCGGAGACACGCCTCGGAAATCTCGAATTCTCGGCAACGCGACCGTCACCAGGCGGTCGAAAAATTCGTACATCCGGCGGTTCCGCAGCGTGACCTTCGTGCCGATCGGCACGCCCTGCCGAAGCTTGAATCCGGCGATCGCCTTCTTGGCCCGTGTCACCACCGGCTTCTGCCCGGTAATGGCACCCAGCTCCCACGTGGCGCTTTCGAGCAACTTCACGTTCTGAATCGCTTCGCTCATGCCGACGTTCAGCACGATGCGCTCGAGCTTCGGAACCTGCATCAGATTCTTGTACCCGAACTCCTTCATGAGCGCCGGGATGACCTGCTCGCGATAGAAGTCCCGCAGCCTCGGTTTGAACTTGGATTCTTCGCTATTGTCGTCCGTCGCCTGCGGAGCCTTACCGCCTTCTTTCTTCGAAGCGCGTCGTTCGGCCGGCTTCCCGGCTTTTGCTTTTTTCGGATCTTTAACGTCAGCCATGACCCTATCCTTGCGTGGCTCGCCCTACGCTACTCGACCGTTTCTTTTGACTTCTTGCTGAATCGAACACGCCGACCGTCGTCCAACATTCGGACCCCAAGCCTTGTTGGTTTCTGGGTGACCGGACAGAGGAACATCACGTTGGAAATGGCCAGGGGTGCCTCGCGTTCCAAAATCCCGCCCTGCTTGACCTTTTGATTCGGCTTGGTATGACGCTTGATCATGTTGATCTTTTCGATGATCAACTTGCCCTTGGAGCGATCTACCGACAAGACCTTGCCGGACTTCCCCCGATCGCGCCCCGCGATGACCACCACCGTATCGCCCTTACGAATTCTGCTTTTCTGCAACGCCTGCACGATCGCTCCTACATCGATGACTGGTTACAGGACCTCGGGAGCGAGAGAGATGATCTTCATGAACTTCTTCCATCGCAGCTCGCGCGCGACCGGACCGAAGATTCGCGTCCCGACCGGCTCTCCGTCCTTGTTGATCAACACGCAGGCATTCCGGTCGAACTTGATGTACGACCCGTCTTCCCGCCGAACTTCCTTGGTCGTCCGCACAATGACCGCGCGGCTTACATCGCCCTTCTTGACGGTGGCTTGGGGAATCGCTTCCTTCACCGCCACCATGATCACGTCGCCAAGGGCCGCGTACCGTCGCTTCGTCCCGCCGAACACGTGAAAGCACATGGCCTGTTTCGCTCCGGAATTGTCGGCCACGTCCATGTATGTGTAATTCTGAATCATGATCTCGTTCGTTCCTTGCCGATCGGAAATCGCTACTCCGGTCGCCCCTTTTCCAACACTTCCACTACCCGCCAGTGCTTGTCCTTGCTGATCGGCCTGGTTTCGATCATGCGCACCCGGTCTCCAACGCCGCAGGCGTTCTGCTCGTCGTGCGCCTTGAATTTGGTCATGCGCCGCAACACCTTGCGGTAGATCGGATGGATGACGGAGCGCTCCACCGCCACCACCACGGTCTTGTTCATCTTGTTGCTGATGACCCGACCGACCCATTCCCGACGCTTCACTTCGGACTCTGCCATGTTCGAAACCCTTTCCCTTACGCGCTCTTCTTGCGCTCAACTGCTTCGACTTCGCGCTGCAACGTCTTCGCCTGCGCAATGGCTCGCTTCGTCTTGCGAATCTGCATCGGATTCTCAAGCCGTCCCGTGCCCAGTTGGAAGCGCAGATTGAACAACTCCTGGGTCAGCTGCTTCGCTTTTTCGGCCAATTCGGGGCCGCTCAGTTGTCTCAATTCTTTCAAGTCCATCTCGTGCCCAATCCCTTTTCGATCAGAACTCGCCCCGCGCCACGCACTTCGTGGCGATGGGGAGCTTGTGCGAGGCCAGACGAAACGCTTCGTTTGCAATCTCGGGCGTGACGCCGCCCATCTCGTAGAGAATGCGTCCCGGCTTCACCACCGCCACCCAATACTCCGGATTCCCCTTCCCTTTGCCCATACGGGTTTCCGCCGGCTTCTTCGTAATCGGCTTGTCCGGGAAAATCCTCGTCCACACCTGCCCACCCCGCTTGACATACCGCGTGATAGCGATACGCGCCGCTTCGATCTGCCGGCTGGTGACCCACCCCGGCTCGAGTGCCTTTAGTCCGAACTCGCCGAGCGTCACGCTTCCGCCACGGTACGCCTTGCCGCGCATGCGGCCCTTCATCATTTTTCTGAATTTGACTTTCTTCGGTGCTAACACGATTCCCCCTCTTAGCCCAATCGCCGATCGAGCGCCGCTTCAGGCTTCAACGGCTGCGTGGGAAGGAGTTCCCCCTTGTAGATCCAGGTCTTCACACCAATCTGGCCCATCGTTGTATGGGCCTCGGCAAACCCATAATCCACCTCAGCGCGCAACGTATGAAGAGGCACACGGCCTTCGCGGTACCATTCGGTGCGCGCGATCTCCGCTCCACCGAGACGGCCGGCGATCATGATCTTGATACCTTGCGCCCCGAGCCGGAGAGCGGATTGCACACTCCGCTTCATAGCCCGACGGAACGCGACGCGCTTCTCCAACTGCGTCGCGACATTCTCGCTGACGAGCTGGGCATCCAGCTCAGGCTTCTTGATTTCCTTGACGTTGATGTACACCTGCCCGCCGTATTCCTTCTCCAATTCAGCCTTGAGCTTGTCGACTTCGGCACCCTTGCGGCCGATGATGATCCCCGGCCGCGCGGTATGGATGATGACGCGCGTCTGGTCCCCCGAACGCTCGATCTCGACCTTGGCCACACCGGCGTGGAAGAGCTTCTGCTTCACGACTTTCCGGATCTTGATGTCCTGATGCAGCAGCTTGGCGTAGTCTTTCCCCGCGTACCAGCGGGAGCTCCACGTGTAGTTGTATCCGAGCCGATATCCGATTGGATGTGTCTTCTGACCCATGTGGTTTCGTCCTATTGTTTCTGCCCGACGCCGGGCGCTTCCACGACGACCGTGATATGACTCGTCCGTTTCTGGATCGCATTGGCGCGCCCCATGGAACGGGCTCGAAATCTCTTGTAGATCGGACCGCAATTCACGAATGCCTTTGACACTCGCATCGATTCGCTGTCGCCCAATTCCTTCTGCTCGGCGTTCGCGACGGCGGATCGCAGCACCTTCTCAATGACCCGTGCGGCATGCCGCGGAAGATGCTTCAGCATCGCCAGCGCCATGGGCACCTGCTGCCCGCGAATCATATCGACCACCGGACGGGCTTTCCGCGGGGCCACTCGCACGAATCTCAGTACCGCTCTCGCCTCTGGCATCGTCTTCCTCGTTCTTCGTTAACCGTTGACCGCCCGACGCAACCGGTAGCCGCATCTGCAACGGGTCACGGTTACGGTGCGCATGACCTACTTGAGCGCGACCGCTTTCTCCGTCTTCGCCTGTCCATGCCCCTTGAAGAACCGGGTCGGCGCAAACTCGCCGAGTTTGTGTCCAACCATGTTCTCCGTGACAAAGACAGGGATGAATTTCTTGCCGTTATGTACCGCAAACGTATGACCGATCATGTCGGGAATCACCGTTGATCGCCGAGACCAGGTCTTGATCAGCTTGCGATCCTTAGTTTGATTCATCTGCTCCACCTTCTTCAGCAGATGGTCATCGACAAACGGGCCCTTGCTAATTGATCTAGGCATTGCGCACTCCCGACTTCCGGCGAGCGATGATGAACTTGTCTGTCGACTTGTTGTTCCGCGTCTTGTACCCCTTCGTGGGCAGCCCCCAAGGTGACACCGGATGCGGGTTCCCCTGACCGGACTTACCTTCGCCGCCGCCGTGCGGATGGTCGACCGGATTCATGACGACTCCGCGGACGTGCGGGCGCTTGCCCAACCACCGCGTGCGACCGGCTTTTCCGACACTGATGTTTTCGTGATCGACGTTGCCAACCTGCCCTACCGTCGCCATACAGGACGCCAAAATGCGGCGCATTTCGCCGGACTTCAGTCGCACCTGCACATAGGCGCCGTCGCGGCCCATCACTTGGGCAAAACCACCGGCGCTGCGGATCAGCTGGCCGCCCTTCCCGGGCTTGAGTTCGATGTTATGAATCGTGGTGCCGAGGGGCATGTTCGACAGCGGTAGCGCATTGCCTGTCCGCACCTCCGCCTCCACACCTGATTGCAACACGTCGCCCACCTGCAGTCCCACTGGAGCGAGGATGTAGCGCTTCTCGCCGTCCTTGTAATTCAGCAGCGCGATGCGCGCGGACCGGTTCGGGTCGTATTCAAGAGCCACCACTTTGGCAGAGATTCCAACCTTCTCACGGCGGAAGTCGATCTTCCGGTAGAGCCGGCGGTGTCCGGCGCCGCGGAACCGCACCGTCGTGCGGCCGTCGTTGTTTCGGCCTCCGGTCCGCAAGTGAAACGAGGTCAGCGATTTCTCCGGCTTCTTTTTGGTCAGCTCGTCGGTCGTAACCACGGTCATCCCGCGGCGTCCCGATGTCGTCGGTTTATAAGCTTTCAGTCCCATCGTTCCACGTGCCCTTCGTTACGCACTCTCGTAGAGTTCGAGCTTCTCGCCCTGCTTCAGCTTCACAAATGCTTTCTTCCAATCGGAACGCTTGCCGGAGAACCGGCCAAGCCGCTTCACCTTGCCCTGCACGTTCATCACGTTCACGCGCTCGACTTTCACCTTCAAGAGCATCTCGACCGCCTGCTTGACCTGAAGCCGATTGGCATCGGGATGCACCAGAAAGCTGACGATATTGTTGTTCTCGCGCATGGCCGTGACTTTTTCGGTGAGCAACGGCTGAATCAACACGCGGTGGAGATCGAGCTTCATGCCCACACCTCCTTCACACGCGCCAGGTCGCGCTCAGGAATGACGATCTTGCCGGCGCGGACGACGTCATAGACGTTCAACCGATCCGGAGCGACCACCTTCACACCCGCCAAGTTTCTAGCCGCCTGCGCCAATCCCGTATTGCCTTCCCCCGCGACCACCAAGGCGTAACTGCCGCCGGTGAGTTGCCCTAAGGCCTTGGCTAGCACCTTGGTCTTCGGTTGCTCGAGCGACAAGTTCGACACAATCACCACCTGCCCGCCGGCTACCTTCGAAGACAGCGCGCTCTGCAAGGCGGCACGATACTTCTTCTTCGGCATGCTGAACGCATAACTACGCGGCTTCGGACCAAATACCGAACCGCCATGGCGCCAGACAGGGGACCGCACCGAACCGGCGCGCGCCCGACCCGTGTGCTTCTGCTTCCACGGCTTCTTACCCGACCCGGCAACTTCACCACGCCGAAGTGTGGAAGCCGTTCCCTGCCGCTCGCAGGCTTGTTGCATCACCACCGCCTCATGCACCAGCGACGGATGCGGCTTGCAGCCGAACACGTCGGCGGGCAGATCGGCAGACCCGACTTTACGCATGCTGAGATCAACGACATCTACGGTCGGCATGACCTATCCCTTCTTCGACTTTCTCACGACGAGGAGGCCGTTGGCGGCACCGGGAACCGAACCCTGGACGAACAGCAAATTCTCGTCCGGCCGCGCCTCGAGCACTTTCAATCGCTGCACCGTGACACGTTCCGCGCCCATGTGCCCCGGCAAGGTCTTTCCCTTCCAGACACGGGATGGAAACGAACTCGCACCGATGGACCCGGGATGACGGTGGAACATCGATCCGTGGGACTCAGGACCTCCGGAATAGTGATGCCGCTTGACGACGCCTTGAAAGCCCTTTCCCTTAGAAACCCCGATGACGTCCACCCATTCGCCCTTCTTGAACAGATCGGCCTTGATCGTTTGGCCGACCGCGACGTCTCCAGTCTTCTTGAATTCCTTCAGCCAACGGCTGGCAGGGACGTCCTTCTTCTTCAAGTGCGACAGTTCCGCCTTCGACAACTTGCGGTCTTTGACCTCGCCGAACGACAGCTGTACCGCTTCGTATCCGTCACGCTCCTTGGTCTTGACCATCACGACGCGACAAGGTCCCGCCTCGATGACCGTCACCGGCACCAACTGACTCTCTTCGAAGATCTGAGTCATTCCAAGTTTTTTACCGAGCAACCCGTTCGTCATATGTCCGTCCAGTCCAGAGGACCGAGGCTTACGTGCCGAGCGTTCCGTCAGCCAGAACGCAGCACTTAGCGCTCAGCACTCATAACTTAATCTCCACGTCGACCCCCGCCGCTAAATTCAGTTTCATCAGCGAATCCATCGTTTCGGGCGTCGCGTCCATGATGTCCATCAAGCGCTTGTGGGTACGGATCTCGAATTGTTCACGCGCCTTCTTGTCGGCGTGCGTGGCACGCTGAACGGTGAATTTCTCGATTTTCGTCGGTAAAGGGATCGGCCCGACGATCTTCGCACCGCTCCGCCGCACCGTTTCCACGATCTCGGCGACGGATTGGTCCAACACGCGGTAATCGAAGCCCCTCAGCCTGATTCTGATTCTTTGATCAACCTTCACCATGAACTCCTCTACTCGTCGCTCGCCTTACGCCAAGATTTCGGTGACGACGCCGGAGCCGA
>FRDC01000496.1_pt1 | contig 31937 bp, 39 predicted proteins | sample 1106171 | NCBI WGS metagenome assembly FRDC01 (sample SAMEA3930566, study PRJEB13176) | freshwater metagenome | biome: Drinking water system; feature: drinking water; material: water | place: Singapore | collected 2014-12-20 | reverse complement strand
CCCAATGTTCCCAATGTTCCCAATGTTCCCAATGCAAATTTTTCTCAAGTTGAGACTAAAAAAACTATTTTGTGGAATTTTTTGTTATAGGTTGTTATTATTATAACAAGAGAGAAACAAAACTAAGTAACAAAAGGAAAATAAAAAATGAAATACGCTAAGAGCCAATTATTAAAATTTAGGAAGCGTGACAAGGTTTGGAGAAATAGTACGGGTACTTGTGAGGCCCATATTGAGACAAAAAAGGACTTAGAAGCAAGGTCATATCAACATTGGCTATTCCTAACGACCATTAAGAATAAGGTCATTTTCAATGATTATTTTTATTCGGCCTCGACCTCTGGTCACCAGAGGGAAGTTAGGAGACTTTTAAAAAATAAATACAAAATCGACTTAGTAGTGTATCAACGTGAGTCATTAAACAATGGAGTCAATTTAGTTCCTATCTATGAGAAAAAATTTTTGGCGGAAATTAAGTTAGCCAAAAAAGGACTAAGAGAAAAAACAAAAAAGGATTTAATTGAAACAATTAAGGAACAAGACAAAAAACTAAAAGAAATTTTGAAATTAAAAGTGTGTCCAGACCTAAAAAGAGAAGAAAAAAAGAAAATGAAATTAGAGATTGAGGACAAAGATATTGGAGAAAATGAAAATGAAAAATAAAAAATTAAATAAATATTTAAAAACTGAAACAAAAAAAGAAAAAATGAATACTCGGTCCATAGCTATAATGGAAAAACAAAAACTATTTCTGAATAAATATCGTATCAATTTGAGTCACTTTGTCCGTGACGCTATTGACTCACTTATCCAAAAAGAAAATGGAGAAAATGAAAATGAAAAATAGACTAATTGGAGACAACTAAAATGAAAATCAAAAAAAGTCGCAAAAAGAAAAATAAAATATTCATTGAATGCGAGTCTCAAGATGAAGCACGAGCATTATGCTCGTATCATTCTGATGTTGGACTGATGGGCACTGAGAACCCATTGAATTTTTATGCTGATTTAAAACAGGTACCAGAAAAGGAATTTGAAAAATTCAAAAAAGAGTTAGGAGTAAACTAAAAATGGAACTCGACGTAAAAAGGCATTGATTGAAAAAATTTTAGAAANNTTTAGAAACTTTTCAAAATTCTAAGTTCTCGAAAGGTCTAAGGATTCCTTAGACCTTTTTTGTTTTTGATGTAACAATATTCAGGGCCTGGAAGCCCTATGGATCTGGAAGCCCTATGGATCTGGAAGCCCTATGGATCTGGAAGCCCTATGGATCTGGAAGTTGGCCCAAAAAGTGTATCCTTTTTAGACACTTTGGCGTGAAATCGTCTCACTTTGAAACGTTTCCCGATTTGGGAATTGAAATCATTAGTGATTTCAGGCACTTAGTAACTACCTGAAATCTCTAATTTGAGATTTCAAAGTGATTTCAACTATTTAAAAAGTCCAATGATTTCGCATACTTAGTAAGTAGTTGAAATCTCTAAAACGAGAATTATTCCCAGAATGGATTTAGCTCCTACTCCCCTAAAACCAATAACCCAAAAAATTTTTGAAAATTCAAGGGCATTTGCTAACGACAATGGCGAGCGTTGGCCTTTATACTTTTTGAATAAAAATCAAGTACAATTCACAACAAATTTCCTCACGAATCTAGGATTTCATGTAAACTATCGGTTTTATTTAGTATTCGGTGTAGTACAAATATAATTATCTATTTTAAATGGGGCAATATATGGTCCAACTTACCCCATTTCCTAATTTATTGCCCCATTTGTGGTAGAATTGGCAGGACAAAACTTGCTTTATAGGAGTGATTTCCTGAGCTAGAAATGAAAATCATCTTCAATAATATTTTCGGGATTACAGTAAAACTTTTGGGGAAATATTTTTGGCAATATCCCGTTTTACTTTCTTGGGCTTTATATGAAATCATATAAATTTTATCAAAATCAATTCTCAGCAAAAGGCCATCCCTTAAAATTTTTTCTTGCAATATCTAAAGACCTCCCCCTATACCTCTATTTAAGTAAACAAATTTTTGTTTAGGAGATAAATGGAATTTCCATCTTTAAATAATCTAGTATTTAAAAAAGTAAATGATGCAAAAATTCTTCAAGAGATAAATCGAACAAGAATTTCTTTTGGAATGAGGCCAATTGAGCCAAAGAAGAGAAGATGTCTTAAGTGTGATAGGGAGTTTGTCAGTATATCCCCCTCAAATCGGATGTGTGGATGTCTTAAGGAAGGCCAATATGGAGAATAGTAGGGACATATTCAAGCCCCTTCGAGTCAGAAAAAATAAAAAGGCCGTTAGAGATTACAGAAAAAATAAAATGTTCTCTAGGGGAAGGCCATTTGGGAATTTTTTAAAACTTAGAAGAGTAGTAGTAAATATGCCTATATCCAAAGTCGGAAGACTTTTAGGATATTCAAGTGGACAATATGTATCCAATTGGGAGAGAGAAATATCAATTCCTCCAGAGAAAATTGTGAAAAAACTTTTAAGTATCTATAAAATAAATTATGAAGAGTATTATAGAGAACTAGCAAAACATAAAATTAGAAAGATAAATAAAGGGTGCAAAAGATGGAAATAACACTAGAAGAAATCGGACTTTTAAAAAGATCTCTAGAACTATTTATGGAAGAGACAAAAAAGGATTGTGAGGAAATGCCTTTGGCCCTTTCCCTACACAAAAAACTTACTGAGTTTTCAGGTCCCCCAGTTTTAGTAGTTGATGAAGATCAAATAGCAAAGTGGACTAATCCTCTATGAAAGAATCTTGGATGACACTCAAACAAATAGCTGAACATCTTGGAGTATCTAAGGAAACTATCTATCGATATCTTCACAGAAATCAAATTCCTGCCTATAAAGTCGGTAAACTTTGGAGATTCCTTCCAAGTGAAGTGGACAAAGCAGTAAGGTCTAGAAAGTTGGAGGAAAAAGATGTCTGATTTTAAATCTCCTGTACTATATAAAAAGACCGCCACTGGAAAAGTTCAATCTTGGCAAATTTGGACCTCCAAAAATAAAATATTTTCGGAGTCTGGCCAAGTGGGAGGTAAGACAATTATCTCTACTGATCTCATATCTGAGGGTAAAAATATCGGATTTCTCAATGAGACTACTCCTATTACTCAGGCAGTAAAAGAAGCTGAAGCCAGGTTTCTAAAGCAGCTTAAGAAGGGCTATACTGTTAGTCTTCAAGCGGCCATGGCAGGAAAGACTGATAAGGTTATCGAGGGAGGAGTTCTCCCCATGCTTGCTAAAGTTTATGAAGACCACAAAGGGAAAATTAGATTCCCATGTGCAGTTCAGCCTAAGTTAGATGGAACTAGATGTATTTATAAAGATGGAAAATTTTGGTCCCGAACTCGGAAGCCCATTAAGAGCATAGCGCCCCTCCTTTTGGATCTAGAGCAATGTGGGCTATCCGAGTTCATTTTAGATGGGGAACTTTATATCCATGGAGAAAATAATTTCGAAGAATTAGTCTCTATGATTAGATCTGAAAAGGAACTCCATAAGGATGTGGATAAAATTGAGTATCACATCTATGATGTAATTGCCCCAGATGAAACTTTTCAAGAGAGATTTATTCTTAATGATAAATTGAAGTCCCATGGAAGGATAAAAATTGTTGAGACAATGATAGCCACTTCTCATGAAGCAATATCTAGCTACCTAGATACCTATCTGAATAAAGGATACGAAGGGGCCATGGTTAGAAATTTAGATTCTGACTATCAACATAAAAGATCTGCTGATCTCTTAAAACTAAAAGTATTCCAAGACGAAGAATTTATGGTCGCTGATATTGAGGAAGGAAGAGGAAAACTTTTGGGCCATGTTGGAGCCCTAGTTTGTCTGACTGAGGAAGGACAGAGATTTAGAGTAAAAATGGAAGGTGAATTGAGCTATCTAAAGAAGATTTTTGAGTCACCAAGATTAGTTCTGCATAAATGGCTTACTGTTAGGTTTCAAGGATACACCTCTGCCAACAAAGTCCCAAGATTTCCTGTTGGCGTCCGTATCAGAGAAGACTATGATTTATGATGATACCAATAATGGCAGCGTCAATTTCTTTTGGTATGTGGCAAGGAAATTTTATGGCAGGATGCTTTATATTTAGTATTCTTTTGATTTTAACATGGAGTCAATATGAAATGTTTTAGGTTTATAGTTAATGTAGTTATAATTGTAACTATCCCTTTTTGGTTTATTCCATATTTTTGTTTGGGAGTAATGTTTGAGGGGATGTGTTGGATCTGGAAGAATTTTAAAGAGTCCCCAGAGGGGAAAGGAGAAAAATTTCTATGGGAATGATATTACTATTTTTAGTTTCTTTACTCACTTCTTGCACTACAAAGCAAAAAGTAGAGGCCCCAAAACTTTCTAATGACTGGAAAGTAGAGTGTCATGATTTGAAATCTGTCAAAGGAGATTATTGTCTTCACACAAAAGGTACTCCAAAGAAAACAATTTGGTATTTTCATGGCCTTGGCTGTACTCAGGATGTATTGCAGAATCCAGGAAGCTGCCTCCCAAAATCAAAAGGCGAGTTTGAGTTAGCTTTTATGGCAGGACTTCAAGATACTGCTGTAATCACTATTAGTCTTGGAAGATCTTGGCTACTAGACCCATTTCCCCCAAAAGAAATGGCTACACCAGAAGCTAATACCAAAACTTTCTACGAAAGTATTATACCAGAAATTGGTTCAAAACTACCAAAGCCCTGGTACGGAGTTGGCCATAGTATGGGAGGGCACAATTTGGCCGAGCTATCAATTTCCTATCCGGAAATTTTTGAGCGAGTAGTATTGGCCCATCCAATGATCTTTACTTGTGACCCCTGGGCTCTTGGCAAAGGTATAAAGTGTGTGGGAGGAATTTTCTTTGTTGGGGCAGAGTTCCCAGAAGAAAAATGGAAGAAGAGAGTAGATCCTTTAGTTAGAATTAAGAGGGCCATTGTCCTTCCAAAAACTTTGGTTTTATCTTGTTTGAAGGATGAATTTAAACTTATCGATGGGCCTACCCAATATGTTGCTGATGCTGCTGCTAGAAATCTTCCTGCCCAACTTGAGAGTTATGATAACTGTAATCACTTCGCTCCAAAGGCTTCATCAGTATTGGAGTTTTTGAAATGAGGGGTAGATTTAGTCCTTGTAGAGGATGTCCAACAGTAGAATGCACTTGTATGACAGATCTAGAGGAAGAACTCCTAGTAAAGCTAAATGATGTTTTGGATAAATATAAGGACTCAAAGACAACAATTGAGTGTATGTTAAAAGATATGAAAAGATTTAGGGATGCCTTAGAATTTTACGCAGAAAAGGCCCATCAGCAATCCGGCATATTTGCCTGGGGAGCCCATTGGGATAGGGATCTCGGTCGAATAGCTAGAGAGGCACTAAAATGAACAAACAGGTAGAAAATCAATACGAAGTAAGTAAGATAATCGATGGGGTCAATAGGGTTTTAAATGCTCTTTCTGTCTGTAATCAAGATGCAGTATTGGCTTTAGTAGTTCTACGAGAAGCCTCTGCCCACATATCGAGGGCTTCTGGAGTAACAATTAATAATACAGAACTGATTAAAAGTAATGGGGCTCCAGTAGTAGAGGAAATAAACTAATGTATGCTTCCGTTAGAGAATATCCACTTCATACTGGGATAAATACTGTAAGACTTCCTATGAACTCTACCAGTATAAGTTTCATGGTAGTGGATGGAAGTCCAAAACTATTCGTACTAGAGGCAGAAAGAATAGAGGCTTGGGAAGAAAGAAGATTTATCCTGGTAGCAGGAGGGGAAGTATTTATGGCCGACGAAATATTTACTCTTATAGGATGCTTCCCAGATGAATCTATGTTTTGGCATCTATACGAACTCACTAGTATTTTATCTTAAAAGGGGAATAAATTGGAACTTAAAAAGAGATCACTTTACGGACAAATAATGATGTTAAATGTTCACGTCTCTGTTTTGATGAATGAGGCTGTAAAACTTGGCAAAGACGAAGTGGGATTGGCCCTGGGAGAGGTAATAGAAAAGATCCTTGAGGCCGCCAGTATAGAAGAAAAGACTTTAGATACCCCTCCCGTACCTGAGGAACTTTAAACATTTCCTCAAGTCATCTTCTTCCTTATCTGTTAGGTTGGTCCTTTTAACTAAAAATATTGTTAGGGCTTCTAGGACATGAGGACAATCCCTGATAAACTCTAGTCTATTTTTCTCGGCTTCCAGATCTTTTAAACTTAATGCCACTTGATTTTGGATGCGTTTATCTATTTTTGTATTTCTCTTCATGCCCCTTTATTGGAGCAGATTCAAGGCAATTAGTCAGGGTCTAAAGGTACTACTATGACCTTGGTACGGAGCAAATTATTCTTTGCTCTAGACCATTGAAGCCACTCTAATTTATCGTTTATTGAATTGCCTTTCTTATAGAACCTATCAAATAAAGCAGTAATAGTATTGTGGCATTTTTCACATAGAGGAATTATATTATCTGTCTTCCAGAATAAATGTTCATCTCCCTGATGTGGAACTAAATGGTCTGCTACACTAGCATACTTACCACATCCGTAGCAGAGTTTATTGTGTCCAAGAAATTTGGACCTGTAATTTTGCCATTTCGTGGATTTATATAGGTCTGTTATCGCTTTTCTTCCATTGAAAGACTTTGAACTTTGAACTCTTTGTGCAGAAAAGTTTTTTGGTCTGTCACTCAAATTTGTACTCCCATGGAATCTCTTTATCCGAATCCCATAGTACCTTCCCATTTTTTGCTTTGTAAAGCCCATTTGGAGAAATATATTCTTGGCCAATCCCTGCAAGATCTTCCAGATTAACTTGTAGCCTTCTTTCTTCATCTGCCTGGTAAATTAGTTCTGAGCAATAAAGGGCCTCTACTCCCATAGAAAAAGCAATATCGTATTTAGCAAAAACCATTTTCTTGCAATTAGCTACTACCTGTCTAGTGTAGTGGACATCCCAATCTTTGCATTCCATTATTACTACTCTATCGGCCTCTTTGCAGAGATCAAAGAAAGTAGATTTAGTGTAGTCAGTATGGGTCATCTCACTAATTTCCCAATCGGCTTCTTTGTCTACACAAAGGGCCGCATGAGAAAATTCCCCAGGTATCAGAAGGGTAGTCAGCTTCTTTTTATCTAGAGTTAGAATTATGTGGCCAGGTCTAAGGATTCTATACCCCCTACGATACTTCCACCCTCTGAGAGATGTGTAATAAGTCGTAAATCTAATGTAAGGAATTACGTTCTTAAGAGCCCAAAGGTATATCTTTGTTCTCATCATCCAAAGGATCAGCTTTTTCTTCATGCTCTACCCCCATGGATTTATTCTTCATTGCAATTTCTCTTTTGGCAATATCTTGAGCATTAGCCTGTCTAACTGTTACTACAATATCCTTTCCGTTGAAATTGCCCCAGAGGTCGATGCAGTTGGCTTTATCTCTAGCTGCCATATGAAATGCTTGCCCCATTGCCCTCATAAATTCATCCATGTAAACGCTCCTCTTAGGTATTGATAAATTCCGTCCAACAAGACATTGGACCAGTTTACCGTTATTAGTTTTTAATTTTGGCCTCATATTTGGGACCTCTGAATACAGAAGTCTAAAAAAATTTATTTTAGTACAGTAGGTGTAATTGTTCCATACGCAAAAATTTAAGTACGCCTGGTAAATAATTTCTTTCTCGATGTGAAATCCCTCTTGCCTTTTAAGACAAGAATGGAAGAAATCTTTTATTCCATCTCTCATGTTACCTCTGAGATAGTTTTAATCTTACTTTGTAGCGTCTCCATTATGTACTTATCTTGAGGAGATCCTAAAACATAGTGAACTACTGGAGCCCTCTTTTGGGTAATCCTTTTTATTCTAAATATTGCCTGGGAAATATCCCCAGGCACCCATGGTAGGTCATTAAAGACAAGATTGCATGAAGAAGTTAGGTCTATTCCTGTTGAGAAACTACGCACAGTAGCCACTAGGACCTTAGTCTTCCCATTTTGGAAGTCTCTAGCAATTGCGTATCGGGCTTCTGGGGAGACTTTTCCAGTTATTGGCTTTACTTCTAGCCCAGCAGCAATCGCTTCGCAGGACTCAACCTGATCGGTATAAACTACCACACTATCTACTTCCTCTAATAGCGACTTAACATATTGGATTGTAAATGGAGCCTTTTTAAGTGCTGCCTTAGTTTTAAACTCGGATTTTACCGAGGCATTTACCTTAACTTCATCACTGTCTTCTTCATCAAAATACTCCTCAAACTCTTCCAGTAATTTTTCATCCTTAGAGTCTGAAGTGTAGAAGAACTTTTCTGTAGTATCTGGCAAATCCAAAACATCTTCCGATTTGAATCTTATATAGAAAGGCTTTAAATATTTCTTTAATTCGCCAACATTTCTGTGTCCAGTCCACTTGAGTACAGTAACATATACTTGGAATCCATTTTTCCATACTGGAACTTGGTATGAAGATCTAAAAGAAAAATAGTCTGAGAAAGTCATTTGGTCTGGGAATCTTTTTAGAAAATCAGATTTTATCCCTGGCATATAGTGCATAAGACTTAGTAGGGAGTAATATTCGCTGACTCTATTTTTGATTGGAGTTCCGGTAAGTAGAGATAATCTTTTTATACTATTTTCGTATATGAATTTATGGAATTCTTCAGTCCTTTTTGCAGTCATTGTCTTAAGGCTATGGGCTTCATCTGCTACTACCATGTCTGACCATTCAAAAAGGGTCTCTGCCTTTCTTGCTAGGTCGTATGAGATAATAGCGATATTAGTTTTGGTCCCCTTTAGATTTCTAATTTGACTGCCAGATTTGATGGCTTCAATCGAAGGCCCATCTCCGTGAAATTTTCTTATTTCTTTAACCCAATTTAGTATTAAATAGCTGGGGCAAACAATCAGGAGATTTCCTCCTGACTGTTTCCATATTTCTAGGGCAGTGGCACTTTTACCTAATCCCATTTCCAGGGCCAAGATATTATATTTGTTTTTTAGTCCAAATTTAACAGCTTCCTTTTGATGTGGGAGTAGTTCAATGGCCATCTTATTTTGATTTTTTCATTTTAGTTATGAAAGGCTTTTTGAATTCTGGGAGGATTTCTCCTTCTTGATCTAGGAATGGAGATCCATGAAGGGATAAGGATATCTCTTTAGCTAGTTCGGACTTTGATTTCCAGTCTTTTACTTCTTTAGTTAGGAAATCCCCAAGTAGTTTTTTATGAAGAGAATTTCCTCTATCATAAGTAGTTACTTTTTTGAATTTTGAAGATTTAGAGGATTTAGCAGTCTTCGGCGCTTCCTCCTCTTCCTCTTCTGAAGAATCTACTTCTTCTTCGCTTTGGTCTTCTTCGCTACTTTCTTTGCTACTTTCTTCTTCGATGTCTTCTTTTTCATCCTCTATCTCCTCTTTTTTAGCAGACTTTTTATCTGCCTTTTTTGTTTTCTTGGGCTTTTCCTCAGAGGTGGTTTGTTCTAAAACTTGACCCTCTGGCTGTACCCCACTTAGAAATGTTACAACCTCTACCTTTAAACTTGCAAGTATTTGTTGAATGGTATGGTCATTTTCTTCTGTAGGTACTACTTCCAAACTAACTTCTTCGTGTTCGTAATTACCTAGATTCTTTTTAAATGAGTATCTTACTGATTGAATATTTACGTCTTTCACTTTGTCTCCTTATAAAATGTCATGGTCTTGACTGATTAAATGTTCTCGTTCAAAGAATGATGGCTCAATATCCTCTACTGAATCATGGAACTCCCAGCCTTGAACCAGGTAATAAGCAAGCCTCAGTACGGCCCTTTGCCATTTTATTCTTCCTATTAAAATATTAGTTCTGTCTGCCCTCCAGGTTTTGGAGTTAAAGATATCCTTAGAAGCAAAAGTCCAAAGGAATTCTTTGATCCTCCCCTTTTTCGGCAAATTAAAAATATCCATGTATAAAGCTGCTGATAGGTCGTAACTGTACTGACTTATTTTTGGCTTTAATTGATGTTTATTTTTTGTGTTTCCCCCAGTGGATTTAAGATCAAGGATAAAGTCATCTCCGAGTACATCGGCCCGACATTTAACTATAATCTCCACTCCACCGCTTGGAATTGTATAATGGACTGATTCCCATCCCTCTTTCTTTAAAACTTTTTTGAAATCTGGGGCATATATTTCCCCCTGAGCCACAAAAAGTTTTACGAATACAGAGACCTCTGGCTTGCCATTTTTTATGTATTCCATAGCTGCTGGGGAATTAGTAACTGCCTTTATTAGTCCTTTGGCCTGGTCCAATTCCTTCTCAGTAATAATGGCTTTATTCCTGTTTTTGAATTGAAATTTCTCCCATTCCATACCCCTTCTAATGCCTTTAAAAATAGCGCATTCATCTTTCAAAAGATGGGGCTCCAGAACTCCAGTGTGGAAATAAGTTCCAATATCAAAAGCAGGAATGTTTTCTTTTCCTTCTGTCTTAGCAACATAAAGAGCATGAAATCTTTCTTCGTCTTCCAACATAACTTTAAGTTGGGAAGATGAATAAGTTCCAGTGACTCCATGATACTCTTTAGAAGACATCCCCACTATTGGACTATTGAATTTCATTGTCGGCAATCGTGCCAGTCTGCGGCACAGGAGCGGTCTCTGGAACTTGCTCAAGAGATTCTGCTGCTGGCATAGACTCTGGAATGATTGTCTCCTTTACTTTCTTTCTGGCCACTTTTTTCTTAGTCTTTTTCTTGGTTACTTTTTTCTTGGCCATTATAGGTCGTCTCCATATTCGTCATCTTCACTGTCAGTATGATATTCTTCGCCATTATCCTCAGATACCAAATCAACTTCCATGGTGTGGGCATCTTTACCAGCAAACTTTCCTTTTTCAATTGTAGAAGTACCAGTATAAGTTATTTGTACCAATTGGCCTTCTTCGATTTCGGCCATAGCTTTGTTGAGCATACCAGCCCCATTAAGAGCAAGGTTCTTACCGACAAGTTCCTTAGCTAGCTTTTTATCCTTGAAGAATGCTTCTTCAACAGTGAATACCCAGCCTGGCTTATCATATTGGTCTAGGTAACTAGAAATATATTTACCAACAAATACATCTCCTACATCCCATTCTCCCCACTTGCGGTAAACTCTCGCTCCGCCTCCAGCAAGTCTTTTCGTTGTTTTAAATTTTCTTTTTTCCACTCAGTAACTCCTTTTGTTAGAGTAGGTTTTTATTATCATTCTCAAAATATCTTGAGAAGTTTTCGTATTCTCTTAATGCTCGTCCATCGATATAAAGATCAGATGTCTCTATTTCCCATCCTTTTATTTTTAAAGTTGAATCTCTTTTGTAGTTTGGGCTCCAAGCGAAGGCGTCTAACCTTATCTCTTCTCCAATTTCTTTTTGATTATCTGGCAAGTAAAATACAAATGCTTCTCTCATAGCATCTCTTAGAATTAGGATGTCTTCTTCGTACCCAACATCTCCTTCAATGTAAATTGCATCATGGAGAGTTTTTAAAACTTTGACTCCCCTTTCTACGGCAAGGTCCACAGCTTTTCTCATTACAGAAGCGCCGAATCCTTGAATTGGGACATTAGTAACTGATCTATGATTCTCATTATCTCCAAACATTCTCCATCCACAATTATGGACTATGGCCTTGTTGCATTGAAATCTTCTCCTAGGACCGCAATTTAAAATATCATACACCTCTATTTTTGTTGTTTTCTTTTTGGCTAACAATTCGTAAGTTTCCAACTTCATAGTGTCCCTTACCATTAATTCTGTCCAATGTTCCATCCCAGGATCTATGCCCATCCAGCTTAATAATATGTTCCAGGAAACTTCTAAAGGATTTGAATTTGAACAATACCCCTTTAGCCCCATACCACCTATACCCAAAATTATTCTTGTCTCTACACCGTTTAATTGCATTGAAGTAGCAAGCCTTCCATTTTCTCCGAAGATATTTGTCATTAAGTAGATCGCTATTTCCGTTGTATTTAGGGAATTGGGCACGAAGAGATTGAGCGCAGTTAAAACAGGTTCTAGCTTTTCCAGTGCGCAATGATTCAATTCTAACTGCTTTTTCAATTTTACATAGGCAGCGACAAGTGACACGCCTATCTTTAATTCTGAGTTCTGGGCCAATAACCGTCCATCCCCCAAAAATTTCTCCGATTGTTGGGCAGGAGAATTTTCTTTTTCCCTGGCTTCTACTGCTGTTATCCAGATTCCCTCGGAAATAATCCAATGATCCGGGGTGGCATCTAACTGCATCTTTTCTATATGTATAACGTCCTTCTCTCCTTTTGGAAGTACGCCTAAACTTTTTACCCATTCAACACCGTCCCAAATTAAATCTTCTTTTTGCAAATCTTCAATATTTTTAATGCCCCTATTGGTAAATATTTTTGATCCCTTGGCAACGCAAGGAAGACGTATGACTTCCTCTTCTAAATAGTCTTCCAATAATCTTTCCTGAAATTTTTGTAGTTTGGGGAATACTCTATAAAAACTATCTATGAGATCTTGTGCATCTTGTTCAGTGTAGATCTTGCCAGTATCATTAGTAAGTTTATTTGATAGCCCATACTTGGTCATTAAATAAGAGATGCCGAGCACTGTTGCCTTATATGCTTCCCTTTCAATCTTGTGAGTTTCCTTGGTCCCATGTTCCGGTATAGCTCCAGCCTTTTTAGCAAAGAAAAGATAGGGATCTCCGGAGATGTAGGCATTTATCATTGCTTCGTCTTTAGAGAGTAGTGCCTGGATGAAAAATTCTTGAGATCCGTAATCAATACCTGCCATGAATTTTCCTTTTTCAGGAGCTACAAGAGCCCTCATCCAAGCTGGCTTTAGGAACATAAAGCCAGTAGAGCCTGGTTGACTTCTAGAACTCTGGGCTCCGAATGGATTTAAATAGGCTCTTACCCTATGGTCAGGCCCTACTGAACCCCAAAAATTCTTTTTAGTCTTATCAGGAGAAGGAACAAATCCATAAAGATTCTGTTTTAACTTTAGAAACCTGACAATTTGAGCGCCAAAATTATTTGTCGGATGGTCATGTTTGAAGTCGAAGTGTCGTTGAAAAGCGTCAAGACTGAGTGATAGTTTTCCTCCATCAGTTTTGTCCCACATATCGACCTTACAATTTCGTTCCACCCATCCTCTAGTGGCAAGTTGGTCCCAGGTAAATCGCTGGTCTTTTCGATTCCATTTGAAGGGCTTGATTTTCGGGAAGAGTTGGTTGATCTCTTTTTGGCAGTCATATAGTATGTGGGAGACTTGTTCCGAGAAGTTTTTAGTTTTTTCAAAGTCAATCGGGTAGCCATGATTCTCCATCCAAGCCGTATGAGCAGCGTAGCGGCCTCGAACTTTAGCTTCCTCAAAAATCTTTTTACTTGTTAGTCCAGGATCTAGAATTTTGTACTCTTTTTCAATCTCATCAAATATTTTTGGGAGGTGGATTACGTCCTCAAGACAATAGGCCAAAATAGATTTCTTTTCTTTGTCGGAGAATTTTTCTGGATCAGATATTATTAAATCTCGCATCAAAGTTTTATGCTTGGTATCTCTAATTTCCCCAGTCAGATTAAAAGTAGCCTCAGATAGAGAATGAGTGGCCCTAAAACCAGTGGCCTTATCTTCCTCTGTCCTTTCCCATTTGGGCTTAGGCTTCCTAACGTGTTTTATTTTTCCATCGACTAACTGCTTGCCCCATTGTTTTCTATCGTTATGGTTTGTTATACATCGATATTCAAAAAATAAATCAACCCATTCCCAGTCAAGGGGATTAATGTCCAAAGAAATAAATGATCGGCATTCAGCTACACATGAGTAGCCAACTATAGTATCAAATTCTTGCAAGTATTTTCGTAATTTCTTCTTTTCTTCTTGGGAGTTGTGGAGCCAGAATTTCTTAGATATTTGTAGTTGTGGATCATAAGTAGCGCAGCATACTAAGTTTACATTTTCGTGAGTGACTCTATTGAACTCAAAATCCAGGTATAATGGACGCACTTATCTAACTCCTCTAACTTTTCTAACTTGTTTAATCGAAATATCTTGATAGTTAGTTTTTGGTCAAACAAAATAATTTAATGAAGTTAGATAAAGCTACCCAGCGTCATATTATAAATGTCCTGAGAAGAGGGACCGTTACCTGGAGGGGGAGATCTAATTGTCTAAAGAAAAGTAGCCGGAAAACATGGGAAGGCAAAAGGAATAAGGCCGGGGAGAAAATTTTTAAGACCTACTGGCAATGCAATTCATGTAAAGAGTGGGGAAGGGACCAGAAAGATTTCGAAGTAGACCACAGAGTTGAAGTCGGCCCATTCGATGGGGATATCCATGACTACGCGCTTAGAATGTATCAGGAGAGTAACCTTCAAACTTTATGTATCCCATGTCATACCAGAAAAACTTCTGGGTTTAATGCTACTCTTAAATACAAAAGAAAAAAGCCCTGAGTGGAAAAATCTCAGGGCTAGACAAAACCTACTAAGAAACGACGAAAAGGATACTTACAATAGTTTACACAAATCCTTATTATCCTCAATTAATTTTTCAATTTGCTTTAGCATATCTTCACATTCTGGACGGTACTCTCCATCCTTATTTCGGTAAGTGCTGTACTCTCCTTTGGCCCCTCCATTAACTCTAGAAAGGACTGCTGCGTATTCAAGGCTAAACATGGGGCATGACTTAGATAACTTCTGGAAGTCTGCCCCAAGCCCTTCTCCCCATGTTTTAGCATCTGATTTTGAGCACGACACTTGGTCGGCAAATACTTCCAGATAGCATTTTGACTTGTCTTTACTGTAGTCTAGGAACATTTGCTTTAAAATTGGGAATCGATAAGTAGGGCCAAAGCTAGATTGAAATGCACCAGCTTCAGCTTCATCGGCCTTGTCATAATTTTGACTGGCATCTTTCCCACAACAATGTTTCCCACTGGACTCCCACATCCCAAGGCCAATTAATAAAGTGTGAGTCTTTCTTATTGACTCAATCCCAGCAGCAGTTTTGAATTGATAGTGGGAGAGGACATCATTAAGTAAATCTCCACTGGGAGAATTTGCCAAAGCCTTGATGTCACTTCTCTCCCTATTACACAAAGCCCTAGCGTACCCAATTGCCATTCCTTTTAAATAAGATTTCGGAGCTACTCCTCTTTGCTTCCAAGAATACTTAGCGCATGAAGAATTAGCGGCCAGCAATTTTAGATCTTCGAATCCTTTTGGGGGCTCTTTTGGTTTTACAGGATCTTGTATTGGCTCCTTTGGAGTTGGCTTTACTGGCTCCTCTTTTGGTTGAAAATTGGTGCAGGAAATTGCTGCTGCCAAAATGTAAATAAATAAAATCTTTTCAGTATGTCTCATAGATTCTCCTTAAGCTAAAATTGGTTTTCTTATCGCGACAATTTGATCCCCTAAAGGATCAAAACTGTAAGTAGATATTTGTAATTTTCCATTTTGATTCCCACCAAGAAATTTCCCAGCCTCATAATTTTTTACTAACGAAATTAATTCATAACAGCAAGTTACATGATGTCTTCCGGTATTATGCCTAATTAGGACAATGGCCCCAGGAATTAAATCACAGGGTACCCCATAGTTTTTGTATGACTCTGCCCAGGCATCATGAGTAGACTTAAACCCATTTATTTCTAGAGCCCAGCATACTGTAGCGGAGCATCCTGATAACATAACGTCTTTTAATTTTATATCTGTGTGAGAAAATACTTCTCTATTAAAGGCAGTTGGAGGACTCCCAGTTTTAAATGGTTCCCCTATTTTTGAAATCATAGATTTCATCCATGGAGATTTCAAACTAACATCAACAGTTTTGGCCCCTAGTAATTCCCAAGTCTTTGGGCCAACTATTCCATCTTGCTTTAATCCAATTTCTTTTTGGAATGCAGAGACCATATTGAAAGTATATTGCTGAAATGAATCTTCATCAGCGGTAGAGAATCCTGATAGTAGTAGAAGTTTTCTTAACTCCTGAAATTCTTCTCCACTATCCCCTATCTTCAGTGTCTTCATTTTACTTCCTCCTTTAGCAGTCATTGCAATAGCCGCTACTACTCCAACTCTTGCTGTAGCAGACTCAACATAGTCCATGACTTCCTGGGTACACATTCCAGTATCCCCACACATTTTTAAAATAGCCGCTTTTAGATTTGCAACATTTTTTGAGTCGGTACAAAGCTGGCCTACTCTTTCTTTATCCCAAGTGGCCTTATCTAAGGATCTTCTTTTATCTGTGAAGGTCATATCACACTCGGCCCCAATGCGGCCCATGTCTCCACACCATTCGGCATCGTTTATTTTGACTAATCCTTGGCAGCTAGTTGTAAGACTTATGATGCTTAACCAATTTATTAAGATTTTTATGAAATTCATTTCTGAGTTTTTGTATTTCATCTGGGGGAATCTCCTCTATTGGCCGATTTGATTCTTCTATTTTCTTTATTTTTTCTACTACTTCTTTAAAGTCTTTATCCTGCATAGCTACTTCATAGTCTATGATTTTAAAGTCCATGACTTTTCCCATTGAGGCAAATACAGGTTTGAGCCACTTGTTGGCAAAGAAGGTAATGAAAGGTTTTATCCAAGGAGCATTTAGAAATGGTACCTGAATAAACAAGAGTCCCAGCGCCAGTTGATATGCATACTCGGACATGAGTTTTTTAAGAGTCATTATTTGGATTCTGGGGCTTTATAAAGATCCCCAAGAATCTGCTTGGCAATATATTTACCTAGTAATTCCCAAGCCCCACTTGCAAAAATGGCAGCTACTACACCATTCATTACCGCTGGCCCAATCGCTGCTCCTGGAACTGTGATAGCTACTGCTACCATTCCCAGAGAAGAAAGAAGTGCAGAGATGACTGGTATCATTTCCTGAGAAATTTTTGCTTTAGGCAATATGTATTGTCTCACTCCTAGTAAGATAAACATCAAAACAATTCCGTAAGCCACATTATGATTACCAGAAGAAATAGCAGCTAGAAGTTGTGGTAGAAGTGCTACTGCTCCGTTGACATCAGTGGGAGGGATGATGTTTTGGGCCAAGGAACTTAGTGCTGCAAAACAAATTGCAGACAAAATAAAAATCTTTTTCATATTAACTCCTTTATTTTTCGTCGGGGGATTTCCCGATCTTCCCTTCCAGTCTTCCTAGGGCTTGGACCATTGTCAAGAGAGTGGAGTGTATGGTCTCGATCTTATCCCAAATAGCTTTATCTCTGTTAGTATGATTCTGATGGATCTGATTGATTTCATTCTTATGTTTGGTTTCCAATTGCTCGATGTCATTCTTTTGACGCAATTCCAATGCAGATATTCTTCTCTCCTGATTGGCAGAAGCTACTTCAAGACGAATGAACTGAGCAAATGCTCCGAGCACTGCGAGGGCCAATCCTATAGTTCCAGAAGATAGTTCCAATATCATTTTCCTAGGTTAAATTGGCCAGACTTTTAGATCAAGTCTGGCCATAATTTTAGGACGGTACGATAGTCTTATAATCTTCCGCCAGTGCAAGTTACTGACCACTGAGACGAGTCATCAGAACCTAAGTTGGATACTGATCCAGAAACTCTTATCGATGTTGAACTGACAGAGTTTATCCAAGCTGGCCCGATGTTGGTTGTATTATTAAGATCTCTTATTTGAGATACAGTACAAAATGGAGTTCCAGGGAAAATACCTGTAACTATGTTAGCAGTATAATCCCCTGCCCTAGTCCTAGTATTATAAGTTACCCAACTTCCCATCTGACTTGCGATTCCCCCATTTTGAATGACCATTACTTCCGTTCTCACGCAATTAGATAACATCTTCCAGTTAGAACCATTACTTTGCACTATGACTGCATCCCCAGTTCGATGTAATTTTAATGAAGTGCTAGAAGTATTGCACCCAATTATTGCTTGACCTCCAGTTGTTCCAAGGGTCAACAAGTTAGAAGAACTTTCTGCTTTATCAATTATAAATTTCTTTCCTGACATCTGTGATGCGTCTGGAAGAGTTATTTGATATGCTCCTCCACTTGTATCTCCCATGACTGTCTCATCAGAAATTGTAGCAGTATATGCAGCAGTTACATTCTTAAAGGCATTGATTGTGGTCACTCCGTTGTAAGGAGTAATTACTGAATTAACTAAGAGTGGAGCATTTTGAGTTCCAAAGTACTCAGTAACAATTAAACGCCCACTTCCCCCATTACCCCCAGCAAAACCGCTTGTTCCAGCAGTACCTCCAGTGCCCCCGGCCCCTATGGTAACTGAAAAGCTGGCTGCTACTGAAAGAGGATTCGCCAAATACACTTCTGCATATCCCCCAGAAGCAGCCCCAGCACATCCAAAAGTTAGAGTGGCAGTAGCAGTCGATCCTCCTCCTCCGCCCCCAGATCCACTATTATCAAGAGCATTGCCCCCAGAAGTATTGGAGTATCCTGATCCAGGGCCTCCGAAAGGAGACTGCCCTCCAGTACCGCCCGTAGTATATTGATTGCCTGAATTGTTTGATACAAATCCCACTCCTGGCGCTCCAGTAAGGGCTTGTATAGCAATTGCTGGTGAGTTTACTGTTGCAGTACCTCCAGACACTCCAGTACATCCACCAGTACCACCAGTCAATGAAACCAGAGATCCAAATGAAGTAGTTCCCCCAGTATTACCTGAAGTGACAGAACTGAAAAGTCCCCCTCCACCGCCTCCGCCGCCTCCGCCTACTGCTCTAACAATAATGTGAGAGACTCCAGGAGTAGGAGTGTAAGTACCAGAGGCAGTAAATACTTGGGTATTTGGAAGAATCTGGGCATTTGCTTGAATAGCGGTATTCTGGGTTACGCTATAGTACTCTTCGACGTAAATAATTCCTGCTGCCCCTGCTGCCCCTCCAGCGCCATTGGCAGATCCAGATCCCCCAGATCCACCCGATCCTACGGAATAAGAGTAAGTGGATAAAACTGTACCCGAAGAAATTACATCAATGTATCCACCAGCGGCTCCAGAAATGCCGGGACGATTATTTGCTCCAGTTACTTCGGTACCTCCCGATCCCCCTCCAGATCCAGTATTTGCTTTTGCTGCGTCAGAACTATTACCAGTACCAGAAGCAGTTCCTCCTCCTCCAGCGAAGGGGGTAGAAGCGCCTACGAATCCACCTAACGCAGTATCAGTAGAAGCAAGTGTAACTCCAGATCCAGTTCCATTTGTTCCAGTGAAACTTATTCCTACAAATCCAGACCCTATAGTTGTAGATCCCCCATTGGAGACCCCATTGGAATTTCCTGCTCCCCCAGATCCTCCATTGGCAGTCAAAGTTCCGAAAGTAGTATTGCCTCCAGCAGATCCGTTTCCAGAAGTATTTCCTCCTCCACCGCCTCCGCCACCTCCGCCGACCATTCTTACTCTGATGTAGGCTACGTTAGCAGGAGTTGTGTAAGTGCCAGATCCAGAAGTAAATTTCTGAATTGTGGGCTTTGCCTGAGACCCGAATTGGTATAATCCAAGCGATCCCAAATGAGCATTATCAATTAGGATAGTGCCTGGAGAAGCCACGTTAGTAGTTACAATCATTTTTATTGTATCCGTACCCGAACCAGTAGGACATGGAAAGGTAACTTGAGCAAAGTTATAAGTCCCAAAAGATGAAGAACCATTTAAGGACTGAGATGCTAAAGTTGTAGAGGAAGCATTTACTACTGACAAAGTAAAATTACCATTAGGAGTATTGGCAGTAGAATAATACATTGAAGCTGAACAATTTTGTCCAACTAATCCTTTAATAGCAATTTGACCTGAATCAGCAGTTTGACCAGACCCAGTGGGAGTCCATCTTAAAGTTCTATTTCCGTAAAATGCTCCAGCGCCAGTATCGTAAGTAACAGTGCCAGCAGAGAAGTTCCAAGTATTAGTAGCCGCATTTTCAAATCCGGGATCAGGAAGTAGTTCCACATGGGCACTAGCTAATTTCCCAGTTAGTTGATGTTCATTATCAATGACATTTTTTAAAGTATCGGCAAATTTATTAACATAAATTTTATCATCATTGGGCATATTGACTATGCCTCCCTGTGTAGCTATTGCTTCAGCAGAGGAGTAAAAATCTGTATTCTTTAATTTGGGTTCATACCCATAAAAAATTCTACCGACAAAAAGCGCCGCTGGATCTCCAGCAGTAGTCTGAACAATTCTGATATTTCTTGGAGTACCGCAAGCTGCCCTTACTTGAACTTCAGTCCAAACACTACTCACAGGAATTACCTGAGTAGCTACAGCAGAAGTGCCATTGTGAATTTGAAGTGAGTAACTTGTAGCCGCTGTGCCTTTAACTATTGCTCTAGCTACGCAATAGTTTCCTGAGTCAGTATCAGCGTCATCCATTGTAGATAAATTCCATCTACAAAAATCATTTGTCGCGGCCCCATTACATGAGAATGAAGCCTGTCCATCAAACTTATTTCCAGCAGAAGTATCTCTAGTTAGAGCAGCAGTTCCACCAACAGCAGTTCCAGAAGTGTTAAGTCTAGCAGAAGGATTTAACACATAGTTTTTGTGGTATCTTACCGTTTCGATAATATCTGGCCTGATGGCATTTAGCTGGGCTATTGCCAGCGTATGCCAAAAGGCTACTAAAATATAAATATACTTCTTCATATTAATTTCCTCCATCGAAAAGCCATCTGGTCAAAGCATTGATCCAAATGAATTTTGCAGTTTTGTTTTTTACTAAATCTACTGAACTAAAATTTCCTATTACTCCATAAGCTGCATCGTTATATGGAATTGTCAAGAAAGTATCGTCATTTGTTCCGACTAAAATTATTTCTGTCATGTCTGTCCATCCACCAGTTACTCCAAATGGAGTAGCAGAAGATGAGTTTCCACCAGAGGTATTTCCTTTAACAAGTCTTAACTGTCTTTGATCCACAGTGGTAGTTGTAATTGTGGCTCCAGAAGAAATAGTTTCTTCCGCAGTATAAGTAAGAGCCCCTCCACCGCCTGATCCACTGCCAGATTTCAATTTCCATCTAGATTCGCTTGTCGAGTAGAAAAATTCAATGGAAGTTTTTGCAGATACAGTAATGTCTCTAGCGTTAGGTAGAGAGAATCTATCTGATGCTGCGGCCCCTGCATCTGCTTCTTTAACAGTGATGTCAGCAGTAGAAGCATTGTGGATTAAAATTGTTTTACAGTTACCAGTGGAGTCTATACCTTTTAAAGAAGTAGCAGTTGATCCAGTAAATCTAACTATAGACTTAGTGGTACTAAGAGCAACAATTGAAGCTGCTGTAGCTACATCCTGTTGGTCAAGAATTAAAGCCTCAATACTGACGCCCTCTTTAAGTTGAGTCAAATCCCCAACTAAAATTTTATCTGTAAGTGACACTGATCCAGTTTTAGTTATTGCTAACTGCCACTGAACTCCGCCAGCACTTGCAGTATGATTCTGAGTAGCTACAACTTTTACTCTAGCTACTTGTAGGTCTGCTCCAGCGTCATCAGTAGATAATATATCTTCTTGGGCTATCCCATCTGAGTTTTGAGTGGCTCCAAAGGCAGTTACTCTTTTCTTCTTAAAAATGAATTTTGCAGCAGTAGTGTCGTCAGCAGATCTCTGAGATTTTATACCCGACCCTAAAGCATGGATAGTTACATCTGGAGCTATTAATCCCACACCAAGTTTCTTATCTACTAATCTCATCATTTCTGAGAGAGTAGCAGAAGCATCTTGAGTAGCTTCGAATACTATGTAAGAGCCATAAGCACTTACTGTTTCATCGTCGCTGGCTACTGATTTAATTCTGGCTACTATTGGAGAAGCGCCAGCATTTGTTTTACCTAGGAATTGTAATTCTCCAATTACATCTCCATCCAGAACTTGGCCTGAGTTAGCAATCCTAGCCTTTGATAATTTCATCAAGGCACCTACTGCATCAGCAGACACTCTTGAAACTTGAAAACTATTATCCGATCCAGAAAGTTGTACGCTATTACCAGATAAATTAATTCTGAATAGTTGGATATCAGCAGATCCAGTCCATAAATTCACGTCCCAATAGAAGTTTGGAGTACCTTCATTTGTAGTATTAATCCACATACCTCCAGCAGTTGTCTGGGAAGGTCTTGAAGTTCCAGTCATGCCGGACATGACTGCATTTTTAAAACCATTGAGTAAAGTGGCCAGTTGGGTACCACTGGTTGTAGCCGGATCGATTGAACTCCAGACATCTTGTGACATTAATTCCTCCTAAATCTAAATTATATTATTAGCTTTTCTACCATAACCTTTTACTACAGCATCGAAAGTTCTAGCTACTGCTACATTGGAACTGTTGTAAAAGGTAATATTAAATCCATTTAGAGTCTTGCTATTAAATACCCAGTAGTCCCCAGCCACACCATTTTCCATTGTGATCTGGACGTTTGGTGTAGTTCCAGGACCCTTAAATGGAGGAGTGTAACTAAGGGCATACCCAGTATTTGGGGCAGCGATATTGTTATATGAATCGACTCTATCTGGCATATCAGCCACTATGTTTCCATCTACGACCTTTGGAGTCACGCTAGTTTTTTGGCTGGTTAGCTTTAGTCTAAATTGGAAAATTCGTCCAGTTGCATCCCCGGCAATAATCTTTCTCCAAGGAGTATAAACATCATCAGATCCCCCTGATATTGGATTTACTGAGGCCATAGAGGTCCAATTTGCCATTACGTTAAGCACATCGGTAGTGCGATATTGGGTCTCTACATCCCATTCAGAAGTCCGAGCATTGGACATAAAGTTGACTGAGTTTAAAGTAACCCAATTGGACATAATATCTTCAAGGGTATAGCCTTCGGCTTGGATCTTCGACTGAAGCCTTACAGTAAAGATATCTCCGAGATCCAATAGGTCATGGTAATAGTAATACCCTTCGGAGTAGTATTCCTGAGTTAAAACTCCTCCTGGAACTGCGATTCCAAGAAATAACTCTGATCCTATTTTTTGAGTCCTATCGAATCCCCCAGTGAGTCCTGGGAAGTCTGTGATAGTTTCTAGGATGTTTAAGTTAAATAACTCCGGAACTGTAGTAATTGCTATTGCCGGATTTAAGGATTCGTTTCCATTCCAGTCTACAGCTTTGATTAAATAAATTCCTGTTCTAGCCTGAGTAGCAAATAGATTAGAATTTCTTCCTATCCTAGCAAGTGGAACGGATGAAGCCCAGCTTGCATTTAGATTTGGAGAGTATCTAATTAGGTATTCATCGATATCGCAATCACTTATTCTTCCCCAGACTAATTGAAGGACCTCTCCTGTGATATCTGTACTTAGTTCTTCAATGTCGGAAGGTCTAGTCTTCTTAACTACTGGAGTAGCTGATACTGAAGTTACGGAAGCAAGTTCTAGTTTATTTCCATTGGAAGCTACTGCCAAAACTTTAAAACTGTGAGGTACTCCTAGCGCAGTATCATCAACTATGTATTCGTAGAAGGATTCTCTAGTCGTTACAGCAAGATTGAATCCAGTGCCTTTATCTACATACACATTAAAAATTTCATACGCTGAATCTGTTGGTGCATCCCAATCGATCTCTATGTAATACTGATAGTCTGCTCCATTACATCTCCAACTATTTGAATGAATAGCTAGGTTTTGAACTGGACCAGGAGCCGTAGAATCTGGATCAAATATTTTATTTAGTTGTGGGTCATAGACTGGGAAACTATTTAGAGATTCGGCATTGTAAATCGCATCTGCTTTTTCAATCAATACTAAGGAAGCAGTTAGATTTTCTCCTGGAGTTATAGACTTTACTATGCAGTCGTAAACAATACTTCCGACAAGGCCAATAATTATCAAATTTCCTTTTGCCGGAAGCGGTCCAGTTAAATTGAAAGTATCTATTCCGACAATACTTAAAGTCCCTTGTTGAATTGATCCAGTATTAGATCTAAATACATATCCATAGCTTCCTGGTCCAAGAGTAAGTCCGTCATCAATTACAATTTGATTTCCAGAAATGGATTTTACTCTGGCTGGTTTTCCTCCTACCTTCATTACATCTTGAGTGACTTGAACATAGTCCCCTCTGCTACAAACAAGATATTCGAAATCGACACTAATAGTTATAGTCTCTTGCCGTAGTCGATTCTGAGCTAAGACATATCTTCCATAGCGCCATGCTTGTTCAGAATTAGTACAAGCAAAGGAAGTTATTTCATCTATCTCTACTGCATTAAGTTCTGTAAACCCATCGTCATACACAACTAATTCAGAGACTTGGTAGTTATCCCCAGAGTCGATGTATTTGACTTTTATTGCATCTGGCTTTTTGGTGTAGATTCTAGTTGAAGAAAATCCAGATGAATTCCTTGGAGTGAAAATTTGAACTGGAACTGTTTTTAATTTATCAACTAGAACCCCATACTTCCCATCGATAGAATTTAAACTAGCCTGAGCAGCAGATGCTACCTGGCCAGCTACAGATTGAAGGGTAGCATCGTAATCTAAAATAAAATTACACTCAAATCTTGGCTTAGTGAAAATATGATTACTAGGAGGTGTTGGGACTTGAGTACAAAAGTTAGCCCATTCTAAAAGAGAGGTAGTATGAAGTTTAGATTTTGGAATTGCTCTTTTATTTACTTCCCCAGTGAGAAGATCTGCAAATATCCAGGCCGGATTATTATTTAATTGTCTTACCCAAGAAGATCCAGTCCATACTGGAACTGCAGAAGAATAAAGACCGGAAAGATTTTGGATAACTCCATTTAGCTGATTGGTAGCCCTGATCTTCATTTCTAAAAATACATGGCGCTTTGTTGTAACAATGGCTGGCTTATCGAATCGAGTAGAGATGCTTGTAAGAGTAAGAGAAGATTGTTTTTGTGAAGTGAATTCTGGAGTAGTTACTAATCTAGTGATCTTTACTTTAAATTGTCCAGTCTCTCTTGGCCTAAATTTAAAAGTAGCGAATGCCTGATCTGTAGTAGCTCTTGAAATTTTTCCTCTACCAATGATTTGCCTATTTACTGAAACGTGCCCAACAGTGGAGTCCTGCCTGTTAATAGTCTGAGGGGGATCAGATTGAAGAGTTCCAGTTATGTTAGTAAATACAGGATAGTTTTGTTCGAAGGGAGCACTGTTATCTAGAATATAGTTTGAATAAAGTGGATTACCAGTTGGGGCAATCTGAGTTACATACCCAAGGAAAGTAGTAGTAATCTTTTGAACTCCAGGAAGTCCAGAAGTTGGCCCTGGAGTAATTTTTAAACTTCTCCCCAAAACTATTTCTGGATCTGTTTTAGCTATAACATATTTAGGAGTACCCTCTTTAAATCCTATAACTTCTTTGTGGCCCCAAAATCTTGCTCCCATGGTAGGACTTAAAGTGGCCCCATTTATCTCAGCTTCAGTAGCTACAAAAGTTGTGTATTTAGAGAGTGAATAGAGGGAGTAAAAGTAATTTAGAGCTACGCCTGGATCTGAAGGAAATAGATCCAGAGTCTTTTCTTGGAACTGTTCAAATCCCCCTGACTCCGAAAAGTAGTGAACATGATTATAGTCATTAGCTGGCTTCCAATCTTCAGTTCCTACCTTTGCGAAGTATATGGCAAGATCAATAGTATTAGATCCAAGTTGGCCATTTGAAGAGTAACTGTAAAGACCTTGAGGATTTTGGAAATTGATTGCTATTTCTTGAGAGTAGTTATCTGGATTAGGGGCAGCAGTTCTAGTTACCTCATAGCCAGCTTGTGGTCCTCCCTCATTTTGATTCGCATCTAATACTGCCCCAACATTTTCTGTTGAGACATCATTTCTATAGATTTCGAAATCCTTTTTAAGTTGGGCATCCCAAGATCCTTCAGAAGTAACTGGTCTATTTGGATCTACAAAATTAAATTGAAGATCTTCAAAGTCTTCAATGGGAGTATCCCCAATTTTTAAATCAGTTACCAGTCCTGGCCCTAGTCCAAAGTCATATACTAAATAAAGATATTGAACTAACTCGCCATTTGAGTCGGCTTCGATTTCCACATAAGGATTGGCCGCTACTGTTGGAAATATTCTGTGAGTACCGTAAACTTTTGGAACTGGAAGATATCTTTTTACCTGATTGGATTGGCCATTGATGGAATACATTTGGGAGCCAGAGATATCTGATACTCCAGCAATTCCTGATGCCCCATTGGATACAGCAGGAGGAATTAAAGAGTAAACTAACATGGAGCCTAGTAAGGTAGTCCCTGCTGCGGCTAGTGCTCCGTATATCCCCCCTCCTACTGCTGGGCCGACATACACAGTAGCAATTGCGGCGATTACAGTTACCAATACTGTTCTTAGTAATCCTCCATTATCCCCACTCTTTATTCTAGGAGCTACTAATACTACATCAGAAGGTGTGAGTTTTACAAAGTCCCACATTTCTTTTTCTATGACATGGCCATTAACTACTACGATGAATAGTTCATCAAAATTTTTATCCCCAAGAGGGACATTAGAAAGAGTCCTATACAGGGCATCATGGAGAGTTTCTTGAGATACTATTTCGTATCTACTTATCCCATCTTCTGGGCCTTCAGGTATAACTTTTAGTCTTATCTCTATCACTATTTATTACCCCTCAAAGTATAGTATCCTACAATCAACTTTTCCCATCTAGTAATCAGGTCAATTACACATCCAATTCTTTTAGAACTGTGTATGAATCTTTCTTCCCCAACATATACTCCTATATGGCTCTCTAATCCTCTAATATTAAATAGTATTAGATCTCCAAATTTTGGAGTATCCACCTTTTCAAATTCTTCTATATACTTCTTTACTAAGAGTTCTGTATCTTTTCTTTCTTGTGGAGGGCCATCATAAATTCTTCCAAGAGATACCCCAAACACCATAGAATAAAAATCCTTGGCAATCTGCCAACAATCTTTCTCTTCATAAGATGTTCCTATCAGACTAAAATAAGCCTGGGAAGTTCTGGGGTCCATACCTCTCACTTGTCATCTCCGTATTAAAAAAATTATCAATAATCAAATTAGCCGAAATTTTAGTTTTATTATAGCTTATAGTATTTATCTTTAAATCTTCCAAAGACATTTGAACCTGATCTGGTATTGAGGCCAGAATTAATTCTATCTTCACTCCTATCTGAGTAGTTATAGATCTAAAAGAATTTATCAGATCAAGAGAAGCATTATCTAATTCCATAGATACTTCCCTGACTCTTTCGCCATCGTCTACAGGGAGTCTTAGGGATACAGGAAACGCAACAAAGGTCAGTCCCCTTGATATAATATCTTTTGTATTATTTACGAGCCGGATATCAGAAGAAAAAGAAGAATGAGATAAAGTAATGAGAGCCAGAAATGGGTCCGAAGATTCCTGGGCAAAAAGTTGAGCAAGAAGTTCATTGGATAAAGTATTGCTCACGGCATAATTTCCCAATTAAGAGTTACTTCAAACATAACTCCTCCAATGGCTCTAAATACAGGAGGAGACATAAATCTCATATATGTAGAAGCCCCACTTATGGGATGATTAAATACAAACTGACTTGTTCCACCATTAAGATCTACTCTAAAGAAATCTAAAAGAGTTTGATATTGAGCAGAAGTCATCTGCATTGTAGCTGAAATATTATCGATCTGTTTTGTAAATCTCCTTCTAACTTTCTGAGGACCGATATCAATATCAGATTTAACTACTGTCTCCCCGATGTTTAAAGAGAATGAGTCAGATTGAACTTTGTCAGGTAGAGAAGTTGGCCATAAGATATCTGGCATAGGTTACACTCCCCTTCTTCGTAGTCCGTAGGACTGGCCGAATACTGAATCGTAAGATCCATTAGAGATTCCATCTTTAACTTTAGACTGAATAATTAGATCTAAAATTCTCTCTCCATTTGGACCTTCAGATTCCTGCTGAGTAATCTCAGAACTAGAATTATTTGTTATGTTTACAATTACCGAAGTATTAGATCCTGGAGCAGAAATAATTTCTCCATTAGCTCCGTAGATTGGTTGTGGAACTGAAGGCAGAAATCCTCCGGCCTTTTGGGAGATAACTACTCCGCCCCCTCCAGGACCTTGAGTAAATCCATTAGTTCCAGAAGTTGGCCCAGCTACACTTGGAGTTCCTTCCCCTATTTGACCTATTATACCTCTGGCAATTGGGGCAATAATCTGACTCCTAATTATTATTCTATTGATGTCATCCAAAATACTCTGAGCAAATCTTTTAAAATCTTGGCTACCTGTGTTTATAAATTCTAGTAGGGAGTCCTCAAGACTAGAAAATGCTCCTTTAATTGCATCTGCAATTTGATTTGCTTTACTACCAATTGAGTCCAGGTATCTCTCAGATCCTCTTACTATTAAGCCATTAGAATCTAAGCTAGTAGACACTGCATCTACTTCTTTTCTATACTCTTTCCACGAGAGTTTTCCTTGGTCTAATTTTAATTTAAGTTCGGATAGTTTATTATCTTCCACCGCTTGATTATATTTCTCTACAGAGATTTCCCCTAAAGCAAATTGCTGACCAAGTTTTTGGGCATCAAGTTTAAGAAGTTCTTCTCGGTACTCTCCAAGAGTTATCTTGGCAGACTGAAATTTAAAATTAAGCTCATCCAATTGAATTGAATTTAGGGCCGTATTGAACTCGTAGATTCCAATTCTTCCGTTATTAAAATCTCTATTTAGATTTACAAGTTTTAATTTATCTGTTTCCAGCCTATATTTTTCTAGTTCAAAAGATCCTTTTTTAAATTCATCATTCAGTTTTTTGACTTCAATTGGTTTTACAGCTTTATAATATTCATCTACTGATACTTTTAAATCTAGATACGCCTGATTTAGTCGTGCCAAATCTTCTTTACCTGTTGACTTGTCTTTTAATTTATTTAATTTATTTAGTTTGTCGATATCCTCTAGGGTCTTATGTTCCTTTTCAGCAGTTCTCTGAATGTCAGCAATAGTTTTTTCTAACTTAATATTTTCAGCAATGGACTCTCTAGTATTTTTTGCGTAGTTCTTTAGTGTATCTGCTATAGAAAAATTGTCTAAACTTTCAAACGCTAAAGTTAGCAGATTTATTCCTGGTATGAAGTAACTTATTTTCCTACCGAGATCCAAAACTCCAGCGGCTATATCCACAAATACTAGTCCTACCTGTTTGGCTTTAACTATAAAGTCATCAAGATTTTTTGACAGATAAATTATTCCGCCAGTAAGTGCTACTAAGGCAGCTACCCAAATTCCCATCGGAGTAGCTGCTGCTACGATAGCGGCCCCAAATGCAGTTAGTTTAGAAATTAGCGAAGGAAGTGCAAATGCCCCAAGAGCCAACATAATCAAAGAGAATCTCTCTGAAACAAAAGTCATCCCCTCTACAAACTTCTCAGAAATTTTTAATTCCTTATTTAAATCAAAAACTGATTTCTGAAAAGCGTTCATAGCTGTAGTCATAGTCTGACTAAAGGTCTGACTTAGTTCTTTTGATTTGTTATTTATGTCGTCCTGATTCTTGTATAAAAGTTTTAACACTTTAGATACCGTGATAAGACCTCTCTCGGCTTGCTTATACACATTCTCTTGCTTACCAAATTCTTTCGTTAATAAATCAGCGACAAAAGCATTCTGAGTCATTACTGATCTTAACTCTTGTCCTCTTAATTGGCCCGATGTGAATGCTTGGGATAACTGGATAATTGCTCCAGCAGCTTCTTGAGAAGTAGATCCAGATAACCTAAACGAGTTTTGTAGTAATTGAGTAAGATCCAAAACTGCCTGGGTAGATAGTCCAGTATTTTTTAAAGATACTGCAAGTCTTGAATAAACTTCTGCTGCATCGGTGAAGCTAGTTTTAGTTTCATTGGCTACCTTTAAAATTCCCTCGATGGCATTTCTTGCTTCAGATGCAGACCCAGTTAAAACTTTAACCCTACTCTCAACATTTTGGATAGCATCCGACATATCTGTAATTTGCTTTATCCCAAAACCTAAGAATGAAAAAGATAATGCAGATTGAAGAAGGCTTCCAAGACCTGATAAAGTAGAAACATCTTTACTGATCTGTCCAAGTTGTCTTGAAACATCTCTGAGGGCTTTATCCCCCTGAGTATCCACTTTTATTAGGATCTGTCTTACCTGTGTCTCTGCCATTATTCTCTCCCCTAGCCTTTTGTTTGGCCGCTTCGAGACGGAGTAAAGTATTATCCATTAGTCTAATGAAAAAATGGAAATCCTCAACATCTTCGACATTATAAATCCTAGAGTATTCGACGATTGCAGTAAAGGGTATAGGCCCTAGACTCATTGAACTCACCCTACAGCTAGATAATTCTTGGAATGCGTCAAAATAGAAGTGGAAGTGGTCAAATGTTGGCTCCTCATCTTCTTTTCTAAGCAGTCCTCTCCTCATAAGGTCGTAGTAGAATCCGGTCTCCAAGTGGGCCGACCATTTAAAAAGCCATTCCAATCGTCGAACTAGGAGTTTCCCAATTCTTCTCGGTAGTTCTTTCCATCCTCTGCGTAGGCTTTTAGTGAGTCACACAATTCAGGGAGTCTAACCAGAAGAGAAATACATTTAGTTACACTGAAAGGTTCCTCTTTCCCATCTATCTCAATACCCTTCCAATCTAGGATACAAGCCTCTACAAAAATCTTAGTTAAGATTTCTCTTTCCTTAGCTATATCCATAGTGCCCTTTTCAATTTGGTAGGCGTAGGGCTTAAAATGTTTTGATACGGCTTTTTTCATTTCAGGGGAGTTCATTCCTCCGAATCTTTTTACTAGGAATCCAGTCGTGTCTGATATGTTAAACCAGATCCCTTCCTTCTCACATTTCTCACTGTTTAAAAATAGTTTGTCTAAATTAGTTTGCATTTGTTGTCTCCTTAAATCCAATACTCCAAATAAAATCGGCCTGAGTCAACAAGGACTCAGGCCGCCAGTCACATAGAGGAGACAACCTATATGGACCGCTATTACGCTGATCGATAAATTGTCATAGCAGATTCGCCTGAAGCACCCACTTTGGCCTGACCAGACATTTCAAGAAGGATGTCTTGATCTTGTCCTGCTGAAGCTGGGTCATCAAAAGATGCCTGAATAGCTGGAATATAGAATCCATACCAGCCTCCAGAATTCTTAACCATAAATCCAAGTACAAATGGGTCTTGAGTAAGTTTCTTTGGCAATACTCCGAAAGCTGCGTCATCTAGATATGCTGATAATTTAACATCAATCCTAGCTGTACCAGAAGAGTAATTTACTGGAGCAGTTTCCCCAATGATGTTTTGAGGAGTTAAATTGTTGTTAAGGGAAATTCCTACTTTCTGAAGTAAGAAGTTAGAAGCACCCAAAACTCCGATTGCATCAGAAGCTAGGAATGGCATATCTACTGAACCATTCAAACTTTGTGAAGTAGCTGGTGCATCGATAGTTCTTCCATCTGTAATGAACTCATTGGCCGCATCAGCAATTGCATGAGAATTCCCAGAGAATCCAAAAGACCCTGTAGCAAGTTCTCCGTACGCAAAGTTAATGTCGAACTGAGAAACAATCATTCCCTTGTAGACGATTGCTTTAGTTGTTATATCCAAGAAAGACTTTTCAATCGAGAAAGAATTTTTGGTAGTGCCGATTGAAAGTTTATCTGCCCTCTTATAAGAAGTTCCAGATCCAGTTTCGTTCACCATTCCATCAGGAAGTGCTACTGTTAGAACTAATGCAGTAATTGCAGTAATCATAACTACAGTATTATTTCCTGAATTTGTGAAGCCAGCTAGAGTGATGAAATCTCCTTTTACGAGCCCATCAGTGATGAAGCTGCCAGCGCCTCTGGTAAGAGTTCTAGCTCCCAAGTTGAAAGTCATATCGACACTCACAAGAGCTAGAGTATTCCAAG
>FRDC01004838.1_pt1 | contig 31950 bp, 47 predicted proteins | sample 1106171 | NCBI WGS metagenome assembly FRDC01 (sample SAMEA3930566, study PRJEB13176) | freshwater metagenome | biome: Drinking water system; feature: drinking water; material: water | place: Singapore | collected 2014-12-20 | reverse complement strand
ATGGATCGCCGTGTGGTGGTGCGCCGCCGTGCCCGCGACGGCAGCGACGACTATTCGGCGGCGAAACTGTCGCAAGGGCAGGGGACGCCGGCCAAGGCGGATGGGTCAGCCAAGGCGGATGGCAGCGACAAGGATGATGAAGGGGAGGGAGCCTGATGCTGGTGGACAGATCGGCCCGCATCTGGGCGATGCGGCCGGATGAATTGGTCGGGGCGCAGGCGCTGGCGCAACGCGCAGCGCGGGCTGACGGCTTGCCGGTGGCGCTGGGGCGCGGCGAAATACTGGACGGGTCGGACTTTGCCCGGGTGGTGGATGGGGTGGCGGTGATCCCGATCTACGGTGCCCTGATGCGGTCGATGAACTGGTGGGCCTGGTCCTATGAAGAGATTGCCCGCGACCGGGCGCTGGCGTTGGCGAACCCTGCGGTTCGCGGCATCATCTATGATGTGGACAGCGGCGGCGGCATGGGGGCCGGGTGTGGCGATCTGGCCGCCACGCTGCGCGACAACGGCGGCAAGCCCACACAGGTGTTTGTTGGCGGCATGGCGGCATCGGCGGCCTATTGGCTGGCCTCGGCTGCCGGGCCGATCACCCTGGGGTCGGGGTCGATCGTCGGCTCCATCGGGGTCGTGATCGAATATGTCGATCTGGAACCCTATTTCGAAAAGCTGGGGGCGCGGATCGTGCGAGTGGTGGCGGAGCAATCGCCCAACAAGCGGCTCGATCCCGACAGTGCTGCCGGTCAGGCCGAAATGCAGGACCTGTGCAACGCAATGGCTGGCGAATTCGTGACAGCCGTGGCCCTGGCCCGTTCGGTCAGCGAAGCGACCGTCATGGCCGATTTCGGCCAGGGGCTGGTGTTTGACGGGGGTGAGGCGATCCGGCGCGGCATGGCCGACCGGCGCGGCACCCTGGATGAGATGATTGCGGAGATGGCGGGCCGCAAGATTTTTGGAAACGCGGCCCCCGCTGCCGCAGCACAGGAGACCCCAATGGATTGGGCATCCCTTACCCTGGCCGCGCTGCGGGAGCATCGGGCCGATCTGGTGACCGCCATCGAACAGGCGGCATCAACCGCAGCGACGGCCACCGCCGCTGCCGCGCAGACGGCCGCAGTGGCCGCTGCAGAACTGGCGGGTGCCAGCGCTGAACGCACCCGCATCCTGGGGCTGGCCGAAATTGCCACCGCAGGTCATGAGGCGCTGGTCAATGCCGCGATGGCTGACGGCAAGACCACGCCGGAAGCGCTGGCCTTGCAGATCGTCAAAGCTGACCGCGCCGCCGGTGCCAGCCACCTGGCGGGCCGTGCCGCCGCTGACAGTGCCGTTGCCGTGGCACCCGCTGCTGCCCTGCCGTCCGGCCCCGCCGCTGGCGGTGCCCCGCTGGAGACCCGCGCCAAGGCCGCATGGGACGCCAGCGCCGATCTGCAGGCAGAATTCGGCGGCAAGTTCGACGCCTATCTGGCCTTTGAAAAGGCCGTTGCCAGCGGTCAGGCCCGCATTCTGGCCAAAACCGCCTAATCCGCAACCGCAGAAAGGAAGACAGACATGACAACGCTTGCCGTTGATCTGCCCCGTGCCTACCAGCTTGGCAATCTGGAAGAGTACCCAGTGATTGCCGCCGACATCATCTATGAAGGTGCTGCCGTCGGCGAAAACGGCGCGGGCTATTCCCGCCCGCTGGTGGCCGGTGACCCGTTCCAGGGCTTTGCCCAGGAGACTGCCGACAATGCCACCGGTTCCGCCGGGGACAAAAGGGTGCGGGTTCTGACCCGTGGCCGGGTCCAGCTGACCATCGCCGGTCTGGCGATCACCGCCAACGATCGCGCCGCTGTCTATGCCAGCGACGACGACACGTTCACCCTGGCGGCCGGGGGAAACAGCAAAATCGGAAACGTGTCACGCTGGGTTTCGACCGGCGTGGCCATTGTCGAGTTCGACGCGCTGCGCGTTGCACCGTAACAGGAGGATCAAGACATGAGTGCAAACAAGGGCCTGTCGAGCCGGGCCATCATCGGCTCGTTTTTTGCCCGCCTGGAAACGATGCAATCTGCATCCTGGGTGGGTCAGCTGGGGATGACATTCCAGTCGGATCAGGAATCCGAGACCTACAAGTGGCTGGGCATGGCCCCGGCGATGCGGGAATGGATTGGTGGCCGCCAGTCCAAGGGGTTCCGCGAAAACGGCATCACCATCACCAACAAGCTGTTTGAAGCCACGTTGGGTGTGCCAGTGGATTGGCTGCGCCGCGACAAGACCGGCCAGCTGATGGTGCGGATCGACGAAATGGCCGGGCGGTCTGTGACCCACTGGCAGTCGTTGCTGTCGGCCCTGATCGTCGGTGCCGAAAGCGGCGTGTGCTATGATGGCCAGTATTTCTTCGACACTGACCATTCCGAAGGCGCAAGCGGGACGCAGGAAAACTCGATCACCGTCGATATTTCGGCGGCACCGGGGTTGCTGCATGGCACCGCCACAATGCCCAGCCCCGAGGAAATCCGCGCCATGGTTCTGGCCGGTACCGAGAAGATGCTGGGGTTCAAGGATGACCAGGGCGAGCCGATGAACGAAATGGCCCGCCACTTCCTGGTGATGGTGCCAACCAGCTATTTCACCGCTGCGGCGGCGGCGCTGTCGAACCCGGTGCTGGGGGGCGGCGACACCAACGTTCTGACCAATCTGGACGGCTACAATTTTCACCTGGCGGTCAACCCGCGCCTGACCTGGACCGACAAGCTGGCGCTGTTCCGTGCCGACGGTTCGGTGAAACCCTTCATCCTGCAAGAGGAAGAGGGGGTCAAGATCGCGGCCATCGCCGAAGGGTCGGAGCTGGAATTCCGCGAACGCCGCCATGAATATGGCATCACCGCCATCCGCAATGTGGGCTATGGCTACTGGCAGCAGGCCTGCCTGATCCAGGCGGTGTAACCATGATCCCGGTTCGGGTGATTGCAGCACAGGGTGCGGTTCTGGCCGCACCCGCCAAGGTCCGGCTGAGCCGCGCCCAGTATGACCGGCGGGTCGGGCAGCTGGGCAAGTGGCGCAAGGACGGGGTCTATGCCGTCGCCGTGCCGCTGAGTTTCAAGTTCGGCGAAGAGCTGGAGATCGAAGATGGCGACAGCCGTCTGAATTCCCTGGTGTTCGAGTTGATCCTGCCGGAAGGGGCTGCGGCAGTTGCCGGTGCTGGCGGTGCTGGCACCGGCGGAGGATCCATTCCGTGATCGACTTTGCCGCCGACACAGCGGCAATCTTTGCCGACGGGTTGGGCGATGATGCAACCTATACCCCGGTCGGCGGCTCCCCCGCCGCCGTCCGGGTGATCCGCCGCCAACCCGACGGCGAATCCGGTTTCGCCTCGGTGCGCACCACCAGCCCCAGTGCCACCTTCCTGATCGCGGTGGCTGCCGTTGCCGCCCCTGCGGCGGGCGATGCGATCCTGTGCGGCGGTGTCAGCTACATGGTGCAGGGGGTGCCGGTGCGCGATGAGCGGCACCTGCGCTGGACCGTTGAAGCCTATCCAACCTGATCTGTTCAAGGGAGACAGCGATGAAGAAAGTCACGCTTGCCAAGGATTTCACCGACAGGGTCGATGCGTCCCTGACGCGGCACCTGCGGGCCGGATGGACCGGCGACGTGTCGGACGACAAGGCCGCCGAAATGGAGGCCGAAGGGGTGTTGGCGACTGAGCCACCCGTGGAAGAGGCGGCGACCGAGCCGCCTGTCGCTGAGGCGGTGGCTGAGCCGGAAGCGGTGGCGGCCGATGAAGCGGTGCCTGAAACCGTGAAGAAGCGCCGGTAACCATGCGGATTCTGGCCGCGATTCAGGGCGATCTGCCGCGCTACATGCGCGAAGAACTGGCCGTGGCGGAACAGGCAGTCACATTCGGAATTCAGAAACGGGCACGGCGTCTGCGTGATGCCCTGCGCGCCGATGTAGTGGCAGGCGGTCTGGGCGAGCGGTTTTCCAAGACCTGGCGCGACCGGTCCTATCCGAAAAACGGCACCTCGCTCAGCCACGCATCGGTGGTGGATGCCGGGACCGGGCGGATCGGCAAGCTGATGATCGCTGCATTTGACCAGGGTGTCACCATCCGGGGCAAACAAAGGTCCTGGTTGGCGGTGCCAACGCCCAATGCGCCAAAGCGCGGGGTCGGCGGCAAGCGGATTGCCCCTGCCAACTTTCCGACCGGGACCTATGGCCCCTTGCGCTTTGTGTTCCGGCCAAGGGGGCCATCCCTGCTGGTGGTGGACAACCAGGCCTTTGGCCGCAAAGGCGGGTTTCGCCTGTCGAAGAGCAAGGCATCCGGCCCGGGTCGCAGCGGCACCGCAACCGTGGTGATGTTCTATCTTTACAAGCAGGTCCGCCTGAAGCGCCGCCTGAACGTGGAGCCGCACATGGTTGCCGCCGAACGGCAACTGATCTTCGACATCGATGCCGAATTCACCCGGTTGACCAAGGTGCAGCGATGACCCGGCACGAAGCGATCATTCAAGCGCTGGTCGCAGCGCTGGCCGGGCATCCGTCCACCGTCACGCGCGAAGCCGAACTGCCGCAGGTCTGCCCCCCCGGTGGTATCGTGAACCTGGTGCCGCGCGATCCCGAAGAGGTCGCGCGACGGCTTGGGGTGGTGGCGCGGGAAATCAACCGTGTCGTCGATCTGGAATGCGTGGTGCAGAGCGGCGATCCCGCCGTGCGCAGTGCGCTTCTGGATGCCAGCCTGAGTGCCATCGGCGTGTTGCTGAGCAACACCAATCTGGGCGGACTGGTTGACTACCTCGATGTCGGTGAACCCGCCTCCGCCGACGATGTGCCGATGGAAGGTGCCGCCTCGCTGAAAGGGGCCACCGTCCCCGTGACGCTTTACTATGAAACATCCAACAATCCGATGGAGACATACCCATGACCAATGCGCGTGGCGATGAAGCAACCCTGCTGGCCCGCCGCCAGACCACATTCGGCACCCGCGAAGTGGATGGCGACGGCACCTTCCGCAAGCTGCCGTTCTATTCCTATGACGTGACCCCGACGCAGGAACTGACCGAGGATGAGGCCATTCAGGGCGATGCCTATCCCGGCGACGGTGTCGGCGGTCTGCGCAACCTGGCCGGATCGATGACCGTGCCGCTGGGGCTGGCCTCGATCGGCTGGCATCTGCGCGCAATGTTCGGCGCACCTGTCACCACCAACCCGTCTGCCGGAAATTATCAGCACATCTTTTCCGCCGGGGCACAGCCTGCCGTGATCTATTCGACCCATGCGATCCGCCACACAAGGGTCAACAAGAATTTTGTGCAGGACAGTCTGGTTTACACCGGAATCGACATCGATGCCGCCAAGAAAGGCGAGCGCGCCCGGGCGATGTTCAGCCTGGTTGGCCGTGAAGAGGTGAACCCTGTTGGCCCCGGTGTCGACATCACCCCCGGTATCTATACAACCGACCCGGTGCCGGTGAAGTTTCTGGGCGAAGTGCTGGTTGATGGTGCCGTGGCGGCTGCCGTCACCCGACTGTCGTTTTCGCTGAAGAACGGGGCCGAAGCCGATCAGGAAACCATGAACAATTTCGCCACTGCCGCTTCTGTCGAAATGGGGCGGTGGGATCTGAGCGGGTCGCTCGACACAAGGTTTGTCGACAACACCTATTACAATCTGGCCGATGCCGGGACACCGTTTGACCTGCGGCTGCGCTACAACATCACCGCCGATACGTCGCTTTTGGTTCGGATGTATTCTGTCCGGCTGGAACGGGCCGGTATCCCGATTTCCAACCGGGGGGTGATTTCCGCCCCGTTCAAGTTCAAGGCGATGCGGCCATCTGGGGCCAACTTCATGGAGTTCACTCTGAAGAACCAGACCGCCAACTATTTCAACCTGTGATCCCCGATGGCAGTTCGGTTGGCCAAGGCGCTGTTTTCTGAGCGGCGCATCGAGATCGGCTATGGTGTCACCGTCACGTTCCGGCGGTTCGGCTATGCCGATTACAAGGAAGCAGAGGCCCGGGCGCATAGGATGGCGCGGTCGGGTCTGGACCCGGTGCGGGCCATTGCCCTGGACGTGGGTGACGATGAAGAGGTGCCCCCCGATGTGCAGGACCGGCTGATCGGTCTTGCATCCGAAATCCTGCTGGATTCGATGGTGATCGGCTTTGCCACCAGGTGGGAAGGGGTTGTCGGCGACGACGGAGCCGCCCTGCCGCTGACCCGGGATACCTGGGTGGCCTTCCGGTCGGAACTGCCGCTGCTGGCAGAGAACCTGGAACGCAAACTGGCAATGCCGATGCACATGGTGGCCGCCGAGGGAAAAGGCTTCGCGCCCTTGCACGCTGGAGACATTCCGGCGGTATGACCCATTGCGCGGGCTGTGCCGATGCCGCCGACCCGGCATTTGCCTGCAATCGCCATGGTGGCAAGGGCGCGTGCCCAGAGGATGACCATGCCCCCAAGACCTGTGAGGGTCGCGGTTTTGTAAGCGCCGTCGGGGCGATCAGCAGCCAGATCAGGGCCGGGTTCGGCGGGTTCATCGGCTTGGACATGGCTGCCTGCATTCCGGTGCTGGCAGCACAGGGGGTAGAGCCGCGCATCGCTGCGCTGCTGCTGCCCGCGTGGGAACAGGGAATGATCCGCGCCGCCAGTGAGGCGCGCAAGGACAGGGAGGATACATGAGCTCCAGCGAACGCCGTTATGTGATCCGCCTGAGTGCCGAGGGTGCAGCCCAGCTGGAAGCCGAAATGAAGCGGCTGGGCATTGAAGGCAAAGGATCGTTTGACCGGATCAAAAAGGCGGCCGACCCGGCCTCTGCCGGTCTGCGCGCCCTGAGCCGGGCCAGTGCCGAGGCGCGGGTGCAGCTGACCGGTCTGGCCGGGACGGTGCCGGGCGTCTCTCGGCTGGCAGGTGTTCTGGGTGTCACCGCCCTGACCACCGGGCTGATCGCCATGGGCCGGTCCACCCTGAAGGTTGCCGCCGATTATGAAGCCGCGATGAACCGGGTGCGTGTCGCCACCGGGGCCACCGCAGAGGAAATGGCGGGTCTTGACAAGATCGCCCGGCGCTTGGGCGAAACCACCGCCTTTTCGGCGCTGCAAGCCGCAGATGCCATCGAAGCCCTGGCCAAGAACGGCGTGGCGATTTCCGATATTCTGGGCGGTGCGCTTGATGCCACCGTGACCCTTGCCGGGGCCATGGGGGCAGAGCTGGCCCCCAGTGCCAATCTGGTCACCGATGTGATGCAGCAATTCAAGCTGCAAGCCGCCGATCTGCCCAATGTCGCCGACCTGGTGGCCGGTGCCGCCCTGACCTCGAAATTCGGGTTTGACGAATTGCGGCTGGCCATTGGTCAAGCCGGTGGTGTGGCAGGCGGGTTCGGCGTCAGTCTGGAAGACATGCTGACCTCGCTGAGCGGCACTGCCGCCGCCTTTTCATCGGGGCAGGATGCAGGCACCAGTTTCAAGACCTTCCTGCAGCGCCTGACGCCACAGTCGAAGGAGGCGCAGGCGGCGCTGGATCAGCTGGGTATCCGGTTTTTCGACCAGAACGGCAAGATGAAGGACATGGCCGCCATCGCTGGTGAGTTGGCGGAAGGCATCAAGGGTCTGTCGGAACAGGCGCGCAACGAAGCATTGGGCAAGATATTCGGCACCGATGCCGTGCGGACCGCGCTGATGCTGGCAGAGCTGGGAGCCGACGGGTTTCGCAAGCTGGCCGGGGCAATTGGCGAAGTCAGTGCCGCCGATCAGGCCGCCGTGCGGCTGACCGGGTTGACCGGCGCACTGAAGGAACTCAGCGCTGCCTGGGTCGCACTGCAGCTGAAAGCCGCTGACCAGGGCGGCCTGAGCACTGCCGAAGGCGCGATCCGCCGGGTGACCGCAGCGATCCGCTATCTGATTGAGCATTTCCAGGAAGTCGATGAGGTGGTGGGAAGGGTGGCGCAGGCGCTGGGGGTGTTTCTGGTGGCACGGGGGCTGAACCGTGCGCTGGCTGCCGCCACCGCCACCCGCGCCGTTTATATCGCCCTGGCGCAAAGTCTGACCGCAACAGGTGCCGCCAGTGGTGTTGCCGCCGTGGGCATGGGGCGGCTGGCCATAGCTGGGCGGGCCTTGATCGGGGCCTTGGGCGGGCCGATGGTGCTGATCACTGCCGCCGCCACCCTGCTGTCGCTGGGCATCAACACCGATGCCGCCGCCGATGCCGTGGACCGGGCCACCGAAGCCTCGGCGCGTGGCACCGAAGCGCTGGACAAATACCGCGAAGCCGCCCGCAAAGCCGCCGAAGAACAGGAAACCATGGGTGGCAAGATATCGGAAGCCACCTTGAAGATTCTGGCGCAGAGCCGGGCCCAGCTGGCCCAGGCCTTGACCGATCAGAAGCTGGCCAATGCCGCCGCGATGAAGGCCTTGACTGAAGGATCATGGTTTGATCTGAAGATCGGCAGCCCGGCAGATGACGCTATCGATGCGATCACTGCCGCGAACCGGTCACGCGAAGCAACAAACTATTTCAAACGTGCTGGTGGGTTGACCGATATTTCCCCGCTCAATCCCTATTCCACTGCCATCGCCGATCTGTGGCGCGATCTGTCGGAAGGTGAGGCCACGGTTGATGAGTTCATGGCGGCGTTTGACGGGTTGCGTGCGGTTGATGAAGACATGGCCGCCCTCGCCATGTCGATCAGCGATCTGGCTGGCGCTGGGGAACTGATGGATGCGCAGAACCAGGGGCTGATTGCCCGGATGAGTGACCTTGCAACCCGCACCGGCCAATTCAAGGACCAATTGGCGGCCGTCAAGGCTGCCGAGACCGATCCGGAGCGGATGCAGGCCTGGGCGGCCCTGGCCACCGCTGTGCTTGATGCCGCAGAAACCGGCAAGACCCTGCGCAGCGAGGAGCTGCAGGGGTTCCGCGACCTGCTGGGCGCAATGGCCGATGCCACCGCAAACGAGCGGCTGTTGAACGATGCCATGCGGGAAACGCTGGATCAGTCGGCAGAGATGGCCGCGACCGGTGGCGATGGGTTCGACGCAATTGTCGAAGGGGCTGCGGCTGCGACGGCCAGCATCCAGACCCTGAATGGGGCCTATCAGGAATATGGCCGCAGCCGTGCGCTGTCAGATGCCGCCCTGCGGGGCGAAGGTCTGGCCGCCGCGCGTCGGGGTGGCATGCTCGATCTGATCGGCTTTGCCGAAGGCACCGACAAGGGGCGCGGCTATAACGAAACACTGGCCTATGGGGCATTCACCGGCGGCGACGTGAATCTGATCAACATGACGCTGACCGAGATTCTGGGATTGCAGCGCCAGATGCTGGCGCACCCGGACAATACCTACAATTCCAGCGCCGTCGGGCGGTACCAGATCGTATCCACCACCCTGGAAGGCTTGATGAAGACCCTTGGTCTTTCCGGCGAAGAGCTGTTCACCCCTGCGATGCAGGACCGGTTGGCCACAGAACTGCTGCGGCAGGTCGGGCGCAACCCCACCGCACTGGGACAGACCTGGGTGGGGTTGCAAGGGGTCGATCAGAAATCGATCCTTGATGCCTGGGATGGCAAACCGATCGACCGGGTTGACGCCGGGGTTCTGGCTGCCCAGACCGCTGCCACCGAAGCGCTGGCCAAGGCGGAAGAAGAGCGGCTGGCCGTGATCGACCGGCTGGTGGCTTCCGGCAATCAGATGGCCGCAGACATGGAGTTTCAGAACCTGCTGACCGGAAAGTCGGCGGCAGAAGTGGCGCGGCTGACCTATATCCATGACCAATTGAACATCGCCAAGGAGGCCGGAATCGATGTCGATGCCACTCTGGTCGCATCGGGGGCAACCCTGCGCCAAGCCATCGATCTGCAGGCAGAGGCGATCTATCGTGCCGCCGCCGCAGAAGAAGCGCGGGGGCGTGCCGTCGCCTCCAGTCAGGAAGATATCGACAGTGCCCGCAACGTGCTGGAACAGACCTTTGAGGGGCTGCGCAGCGGGTCGCTGACCGTCGCCGGGGCCTTTGGCAACATGTTCGACTATATCGGCCAGCGGCTGTGGAAAATGGCGCTTGATCCCCTGTGGGACACAATGGCGCGGGGTTTGAGCGGGTTGATCAACGGCATCTTTGGTCTGGCAGACGGTGGTGCCGTTGGCGCCCTGGCTGCCGGTGGCCCGATTGGCAGCTTTGCTGATGGCGGCCGGATGTTTGGTGGCCGCGCCCGTGGACCCATCGGCGGGCGCGGCGGCAAACGCCAGGACAATATCCTGCTGTGGGGCAGCCGCGGCGAATTCATGCAACCTGCCGCTGCGGTAGATTGGTACGGGATGGATTTCATGGAAGCAGTACGGACCCGGAAACTGCCGCGCTATGCCGATGGGGGGTTGGTGGGCGGCGGTGGCAGCGGTGGTTTTGCCGTTGCCGCCGCACAGCCACAGCCCACCGACATCACCGTGAATGTGAACATCAGCGGTGCGCGCGGCAACCGGGAAATCGAAGAGGCTGTTCGCACCGGTGTCCGCACCGGTATCGGGGAATATGACCGGCATGCCTTGCCGATCCGGCTGGCGCAGATCAGCGCCGATCCACGGCGGCGCGGCTGATGGCGCTGACCTTTCCTGTCGCCCTTGCCGAATTCTTTGCCGGGTTGCCGGTCAAGTCGGCGGTGCCGGACCTGACCGAGGCCCTGTATCAAAGCCGCACTGCCGGCGGCGAAGTATTGACTGCCGATCTGGGCACCCGGCTGTGGTCTGCCGAAGTGACGATTGCCCGGCGGCCGCACCGGGAAGCAGAGGCGATCAAGGCCGTAGCCCATGTGTTGCGCCAGGCGGGCCGGTCGATGTTTGTGCGCCTGCCGCTGTCTGCCGCCCCTGCCCGGGACCTGGATGGTGCGCTGCTGGGGGCGGCAACGCCATCGATCTATGCCTTGCCGACCGGAAACCGCACCATGCGACTGCAGGGGTTGCCGCCACAGTACAAGCTGACCGCCGGTGATTTTCTGAGTTTCACCTATGACATCGGCGACGGACTCACCCGGTATGCCCTGCATCAACTGGTTGAGGACGCGCAAAGCTTTGCTCTGGACTTGAGCAATACATTCGAGGTGGTGCCAAACATCCGGCCCGGAGCCGTGGTCGGCGCTGCCGTGCAGTTGATCAACCCGTTTTTCAAGGCAGTCATGGTGCCCGGGTCGTTTTCACCCGGCACCCAGGACAAGCTGTTCACCAGTGGCATGACGTTCCGCGTCATCCAGACCTTGAGGTAGCGATGCGTTCCTATGATGCACCCACTCTTGCCGCCCTGCAGAACCGGGGCCAGGTGGTGGCCCGCCTGCTGGTCTGGGTCACAGCGCAAAACCGCATCAGCGGCTTGCCGGAAGAAGGCGGTATCTGGTCCGGGGCACAGGATCAGACTTTCACCATCGATGGCACACCCCGGCTCTATGTCGGCGGCGGCGGGTTGGTGTCGATCGACACGCTGACGACGGAAGTCGGCCTTGCCGTTCGAATCCAGCGGCTGGCCTTGTCATCGATGGCCCCCGAAGTCGTGGCGCTGATCCGCGAATATGAAGCACGGCTGGCCCCGGTGGAGATTCACCGCGCCCTGTTCGACCCCGCCAGCGATACCCTGATCGCAGAGCCGCACCGGGTGTTCCGGGGCTGGATCGATGAGGCACCGGAAGAAATCGGCACCCTGGAAGGCGAAGGCAAGGCGAGCCTGTCGCTGGCATCGGCCAGCCGCGCCCTGACCAAGGGTCTGGCCCTGAAGCGCAGCGATGAAAGCCAAAGGTTGCGCGGGGATGATCGGTTTCGCCGCTACAGCGATGTGTCGGGTTCCGTCCCGGTTTACTGGGGTGAAGCCGGTTGACGGTGCCCGCGTTGATTGATCCCCGGATGACCCGGCTGCCGGACTGGCGCACGCGATTGGTGGCCTATCTGGCCCGGGTGTCGCGTCTGGCGCTGGTCTATGGCAGCCATGATTGCGCCCTGTTCTGGGCCGGAGCGGTCGAGGCGATGACCGGCCATGATCTGGCCGCGCGCTGGGTTGGCCGATACCACACAAGGGCAGGGGGGCTGCGCCTGTTGCAAGCCGCTGGCTATGACGACCAGGTGGCACTTGCCGCAAGCCTGTTTGAAGAAGTACCCCCCGCCTTTCTGCAACCCGGTGATCTGGCCACGCTGCAAGGTACCGACGGCATCGCCTGTGGCGTGGTGCAGGGCGAAGGGATATATGTGCTGACCCCGACCGGTCAGGCACTGATGCCCCTGACCAGCGCCATCCGGGGGTTCCGGGTATGAGCCGGGTTTCAGGTCTGATGCGGGTACTGGCCGCCGCCCTGGTCTGCCTGCTGTGGCTGTCCGCACCAGCCGCCGCTGGCCCGGTGTTTGTGGCGCTGGTGGCCAATAAGGTAGGGCTGGTCACTGCCGCCTTTGCAAGCATCACCTGGGCTACGGTCGGGGCTTTTGCGCTGCGGGTTGCCGTCAGCATCGGCCTATCGAATCTGGCCCGGGCGCTGGGGCCAAAGCCGGTTGCCCCAGGTATCCGCACCGAAGTCACAACCCGTGGCGGGGTTGAACCACAGGCTTTCATCCCCGCCCGCTATTCCACCGGCGGGCACCTGGTGTGCCCCCCGATGACCCACGGCAATGTGGGCAAGACACCCAATGCCTTTCTGACCTATGTGATCGAACTGAGCGACATTCCCGGCTGCACCCTGGAAAGCCTGATCCTGGATGATGAGGTGCTGACCCTGGGGGTGGTGCCCCATGCCGACTATGGGCTGCCGGTCACCGGCGACCTGGCAGGTTATGTCTGGGTCAAATATTACGATGGCAGCCAGACCCTTGCCGACCCGATGCTGCTGGCGAAATATGGCAGCCACCCCGACCGGCCGTGGCTGGCCGACATGGTCGGCACCGGCCTGTGCTATGCCATCATCACCATACAATACAACCGCTCGCTGTTTCCCGGGTTGCCGCGCTGCCGGTTCGTGATGGGGGGCATCCCGCTCTATGATGCGCGGTTTGACACTTCCGTTGGCGGGTCGGGCGCGCAGCGGTGGAACAACCCTGCCACCTGGGCCCCAACCGTCAACAATGCCGTGGTGATCTACAATATCCTGCGCGGCATCAGTCTGCCGGATGGATCGGTCTGGGGGGGCGATGCTGCTGCTGCCGATCTGCCGTTGGCCAACTGGTTTGCCGCGATGAACAAATGCGATGTGGCCATGCCGCTGGATGCCGGTGGCACAGAGCCGCAGTTTCGCTGCGGCTATGAGGTCAGGGTCGATGATGAACCGGCTGCGGTGATCGAAGAGCTGCTGAAAGGTTGTTCCGGCCAGATCGTGGAATTGGGCGGGGTGTGGAAACTGCGGGTCGGCGGACCGGACCTGCCGGTCTATTTTCTGACCGACGATGATGTCGTGATTTCCGATCCGCAAAGCCGGGAACCCTTTCCCGGCCTGGCCCAGACCTATAATGGCATCCAAGCCAGCTACCCGGAACCCGCCAGCCTGTGGGAGCCGAAAGACGCCCCAGCCCGCTACAATGCCGGGTGGGAAGCGGCGGATCAGGGGCGGCGGCTGGTGGCCGATCTGTCCTTGCCCGCCACCCCCTACGGCACACAGGTGCAGCGTCTGATGCGGGCCTATATCGAGGGGGAGCGGCGGTTCATCCGGCATGGCTTTACCCTGCCCCCTGATGCCGCCGTGCTGGAACCGCTGGATTCGATCAGCTGGACATCGGCCCAGAATGACTACAGCGCCAAAGTGTTCGAAGTCTTTCAGTTGGTCGATCATCTGGCCACGGTGGAACAGACTGTTTCGGTGCGCGAGCGCAACCCGGCGGATGATGCCTGGATCAGCGCCTATGAATTGCCGACCGATCTGGCCCCTGGTGGGGCAACCCGCCCTGCCGCCCGCACCGTGCCGGGTTTCGCGCTGAGCGGGGCCGCCATCGATGACGGCAGTGCCGTCAGCCGGATACCGGCGATCCTGATCGAATGGGACAAGGATCAGGTTGAAGATGCCGAGGCCGTGCGCTGGCAGGGCCGGGTGACAGGCACAACCGATCTGGCCTTTTCCGGGGTGGAGGCTGACCCGGATCAGGGCGAAGCCCGACAATCGGGCGGTGTGATTGGCGGCGAGGATTATGAAGTTCGGGCCCGCCTGGTAATCAAGGGCCGCCGCACGGTCTGGACCGCCTGGACCCCGGTGACCGCCGACACGCCCACCGCCGGATTTTCGGTGACTGGCCACACCCATGTAGCCGCCGACATCACGAACTTTCCCGAAGCGGTGGATGACCGGGTGGCCGGGTTGCTGGTGGGGGGCACCGGGATCAACCTGACCTATGCCGATGGGGCAGACAGCCTGACCGTGGCGATTGCGCCCTCGGGGGTCAACACCGGGCAAATGGCCGATGGTGCCGTTACCAATGCAAAGCAAGCCACGATGCCCGCAAATACGGTCAAAGTGAACAATACCGGCGCTGCCGCTGCCCCGGTCAACATGGCCGTGGCGGCATCCGAACTGGTCGGCCGGGGGTCAACCGGTGCCATTGCACCCATTACGTTGGGCGCTGGTCTGACAATGACCGGAACAGTGCTGAGCGCGTCGGGTGGCGGCGGCGGTGGCGGTGCTGACCCCTTGATCGGATGGTTCATATGATCCTGCTGAAGAACGGCAAAACGCTGCGCCTGGGCACCAGCTCGACCGCCGATGTCGATGTTCTGGTCTGCTGGGCCGACTACACGGCAGCGGGCGCTGTGGTGCCAGATGAGACATCGACCAAGATCAACACAGCGCCGGGAACGCCCACCACGATCTGCGCCACCCCGGCATCCGGCGACAAGCGCACCGTGCGGTTCCTGTCGGTGGTCAATATCGACGCCACCACGGCGAACACCGTGACCCTTGAAAGCTTCAACGGCACGGTTGCATCGCGGATATTCAAGGTGACCTTGGCCGCCGGGGAAATGCTGGTCTATGACGAGGGGCAGGGCTTCACGGTCTACAACGCCCAAGGCCAGCCAGAAACCAGCGAATTCAGTGGCGGGGCGCAGGCGGCAGTCAATGCGCTGAACCTGGTGGTTCTGGCATCCGATGTCACCAACAGCAATGCCGTCGCCAACACCATCGCCGATGTCACCGGCCTGTCTTTTGCGGTGACTGCCGGGGAGAGCTACTGGTTCCGCGCCGTCGTCAGATACACCGCCGCAGCCACAACCACCGGGTCGCGCTGGTCGGTCAATGGCCCCGCCAGCCCGACGCGGCTGGTCTATCGGTCGCAATATTCGCTGACCGCCGCCACCGAAACGCTGAATGCCGTGCAGAACGCCTATGACCTGCCCGCCGCCAGCAACGCCACCAGCGCCACGACCGCAGACAACCTTGCCATCATCGAGGGCCACATCACCCCGTCGGCGAATGGCACGGTGGTGATCCGCTTTGCCTCGGAAGTCGCCAATTCGGCAATCGTGGCCAAGGCCGGATCGGTGCTGGAATGGGTCCGGACGCTGTAGCCCCGGCCTGACAATCGAAACCTGAAGAGCTGAACCAACCCGCCTGCGGGACGAAGGAGTATTGACCATGGTTGACAACTTTACCCACCACATGGCATCGCAAACCCAGCCTGCCACAAAACACACTCTAGGTGTGCCCGGAGACGGGATTGATCTGGACCCGCGCCCCCGGGTGCTGCGCATCCTTACCGCTGGCAACCTGGCTGTCCGGGATGAGCGGGATGTCGTCATCATCTACCCGGTGACGGCCGGGGAAGAATTCAACTTTCGGGCAGTCGGGGTGCAGTCTACCGGCACCACCGCGACCTTTGCGTGCTGGGAATGAGCAGGCTTGGCCTGGGGACCGGGCGGCGCAGGCGGCTGGTGGCCGGTGGCGGCGGAGCCACGGCCCCGGCCATCATCACTGCCGGTCAATGGTCGCTGACAAACAGCCCCAGCGTCGGTGGGGACACCCTATCGCTGGACCTGAATGTGCTACCCGGCAATGGTGGGTCACCGATCACGGTCTTTCAGCACCGCACCAGCAGCGACGGCGGAACGTCGTATGGGGCACCGCAAAGCCTGTCTGGGCTCGGCACCGGTGCGCGGCTGGTTACAGTGCTGCCCGGCACCGCCGCTACCATGCAGATCAGGGCGGTCAATGCCGTTGGCCCCACTGATCCCAACGCCGGATGGTCAGACGCAAAGACGGCCACCCCAACCACCGCCACAGCCGGTGTGTTTTCCGCTGCCGACTTCTCTGTCGTGGATTTGCAGGACGGCGCAACGGGCGTCATCGTGCCGCACCGCACCCCCGGCAGTTTCGATGCCGTGGCCCTGAAATGGCAGGCGCGGCTGGATGGCAGTGATGCCACGATCTTCGATCTGCCGTTTCCGATCGAACCCCAGCAGATCAGGTTCACTGCTGCCGCCGGAGGCCACACGATGCAATTGCGGGTGGTAGACGATGACCCGGTGACCGGTCTGCCGTCGCCCCGCGCATGGGGCGCGGCGGTGCCGTTCACCCTGGCCGAAGTTGTCGTTGCCGCGAACATGATCGACTACAGCGACAACATCGCCGATGCCTCTGGTGTGACCCAAGGCACCGGATCGGGTCAGAGCCGGATCGGCTGGAATTATGCCGGGACGACCAACACGGCGGGCACGCGTGGCTGCAAGGATCTGGGGGAACCCACGCCCAATGGCGGCAAATGGTTCAACGGCTATGGCAGCGATCTTCGGCAGGAACTGAACTCCATCGCAGAAGCAGATGGCCAGCATGTGCTGTTCACGGTTTCGGTGCGCCGCCGGGGTCTGTCGGGGGTCGCTTCGAACCAGAAGTTCACCTTTTCCGGGGTGCAGGGCTACACCTATGTGGCAGCCGTGGAGGTCAACTGGGGCACCACCGGTGCGCCGACGGCAACCTTGACACCCACCTCAACCGGGGGACTGAGCAATTTCACCCATGGATGGATCGTGCAGCCGTCTGCCGGAAACGGCTGGGTCGGGCGGCTGTTCATGGCCTGGACCCTGCCTACATTCAGCGGAACCAAGCGCACCCTGCACCAGATCAACAACGGCGGCACCAGCTATGCGACGGGGCAGGATTTCGGGGACCACGATCTGCGGCAGTGGACCGTGGGGGATACCGCCTGGCCGAACCCGTCCTATACCACCGCGGCTTCGCAGTCGATCCTGAGCCAGATGCCGACCGGGTCGGATTTCGCGGTGAACCAGCTGCAGGAACAATCCACCACCTATCCTTCCGGTCTGGCGGGCACCGTGTTTCCCACCGAGGTGGCTGTGGCTGGCGGCAACCCCCTGCGCTACAGCCACCCGATCCGGGCGCAGGTGACGGCCGGCGGGTCCGGCTACGCCCCCGAAGGCCCCACCACCGTCAATTTCATCGGTGGTGGGGGCACCGGCGGCAACCTGACTGTCGAAGTGCTGGGTGGTGTCATTGTCGGAGCCAAGACCGGCACCGGCGGCGGGCTGAACTATACATCGGTGCCCACCCCTGATCTGTCATCTTTGGGTGGCACGGGGGCGGTGATCGCGATCACCATCGGCTATACCTTTGGGGAACAGGGGCTTTCAGGTCTGACCATCACCAATGCAGGTTCGGGCTATACGCCGGGAACCTATGTGGTCGCAGCAGTCGGTGGCGCGGGACCGGACATGAGTGGCCTGGTCAAGGTGGTCGTCGGTGCCGGTGGCACTGTGACCAATCTGACCGTCATCCAGCGGGGGATATACACTAGCGCCCCGACCTTCGATCTGAGCGGGTTGCCGGGCGGAACCGGGGCCGCGATGACTGCGACGATCGCCACATGGCAGATCGCGCGTCCTGTGCGCTGGCCCACGCTGTCCGGCAAAGCCAGCTGGAACGGCAATGCGGTCGGATCAGGCGCTTTTCCGGTGGAGGGCTTTGTCGCTTTCGGCCAGTTCTGGGCGGCAAGCTCCGGCACGCATCTGATGCCCGACGGAACCCTGCGCGGCGTCACACCGGCAGGGGTCTGGACAGTCGATCCGAACGGCACGATCACCGGGCAGCATGAGCTGCAGCGCGTGGGGCAGTTCATGGGCATTGTCTGCTCAAACGGTGCCCGACGATCGGTCATCGGGGTGCCGGTGTTCCTGACTGGCGATCAGCCGCGGCCCCTGATGTTCAACGCTGCACCCTTCCAGGCGGGATCGGATCGTCTTGGCGAGCGCCTGGTGTGTTGGCCCGGCGACATTCTTCTGCCAGCCACCGGCATCACCGGCGTGACGGTGGAGTATCAGTGGCGCAAGAACCGGGTGCCGATCTCGGGTGCCACGGCACAAGCCAGCCCGCGGTTTACCTTTGGCGGATTCTCGGTGGGCGACAAGATCGACTGCCGCGTCTCGCTCAAGATGAACGGCACCACGGTTGAGACCTACACGACTGTCCAGCGCACGCTGCGCGCCGCAGTCATCGACCAGCTGGCCGGTGCCACCCTGACCTATGGCCGCGCCACTGCCGCCAACCAAGGCTACATCCCGGTGGGCGATGCCGGAGTCACCATCACCGGCGGCAACGCCTCCGGCCACTGGCAACTGGTCAGCGACGGCGGCGTGGCCTATCTGACCCCAACGGTCAATGCCTATGCCACCGAGGTGGCAGCCCTGGGCAACGGTGCGCTGGCCGCCAGCTATGCCCTGACCTTCAGCAACTCGAAGGTGCTGAACCTGGCCACCAACGCCCGCGAGCTGACCATGTCGCGCTATACCGACATGCTGAAAATCCTTGCGCTGCGGTCCAGCTTTGGCGGTCCCACCGGTGCGCTCCAGATGAACGTGTCCGGCGGTGCCAAAATCAGGATGCGGGCCACAGGCGATTGGGGTTTGCAGGCTGCCTACAACACACCGACCAACCCTGCCTTTGTCCGCTCGATCTACGCTCAGGGCGGCAGCGATGGCCTGGCCGGAACCCGGCTGTACATCGTCGCGGAGGACCCGGCCGACCGGGTCCAGTGCGGCGTGATGGACTTTGCGCGGACCCGGAACATGGAGATGGATGGCATCGAGTTCTGGGCCTCTGCCCATTTTGATCCGGCCAAGGCATCGAATCGCTACATCATCAACTGGGCCAATGCCGACAAGGGCTGTTACTGGAAAAACACCGCTGTGCGCGGCCCGATGCTGCTGCGGGAACGCGGGCGACTTCAGCCGATCACCACGGGGATTTCCGTGGGTTCGCCGGTACTGGGCGAGGGTGACAGCGGCAACAAGATCACCATCACCAACCTTTATGCTGCCGATGTCTACAGCGTCTGGCAGGGACCAGACGTGTCGCTGGACATCAGCGACTTCCGCTATGAGCGAACGGGGCACGACATGGCGACCTGGTCGCATGGCGGCCTTGGCAACGGCACCGGCCTTGTGCAGCGGCGCGGTGTCTATGAAACCGTGATGGAGACGGTGCCCGAGGCCCACCCCGATTTCAACCAAGCGGTGGCGCAGGGCACCGTCACCACGCCCCCGGCAACCCTGACCTATGTTCTGGATCAGGTTGTCATGGTCGGCGGCCGATCCGCCGATGCACTGTCGCAGGGCGTGTTTCTGCAGACGATTGCCCCCGGCGCGGGCAATCGCTACGCATGGGATGTAACGGTGACCAAGAGCCTGATTGCCAACGGGCTTCTGCGGGCGCTGAGCCTTTCTTTCCCGCGCAATGGTCTGGTGGAAGATGTGACGATCGTGCATGACGCGCGGTCTACCGATGCCACCGAGGCGAATGTGATCTTTGACGGCACATCGAACCTCGGCACCTTCACTTTCAGCCGGGTCGCCGCGGGGGCCTACAACGGCATCGGTGCCAGCATCACCGACGCCACGGTGAAAACCGTGACCAAGGCACAGTACGCCGCTGCCTTCGAGGGATCAGACTTCGTCGGCAGTTCGGTGGAAGTTGCGGTGGGCGAGTTTCGCCCGAAGGCGGCTGGCCCTCTCGACCTGGGCGGCGGAGTGTCGGCCGGAGCGATCAATCTTGACGGATCGCCAAAGTGGGATCACTCGAATGTGCCGCCGCGCAGGGTGCCGAACTGGGGCACCCCCAGCTGGGTCGATCTGCAAACTACAAACGGCCTGTGGGGCCCGCTGCCCCCCGCGCTGAGCGATCTGTGAGGGGCCAACGCGACATGAAAATCATCGACACAAGGCGCATGCAATGACCGGGAAGCTGATCGAGAATTCGGAGCGGGGGATCACGCTGTCCAAATCCCTGGCGTGGACGATGCTGGTCGGCCTGGCGACACTGGTCTGGTGGGGCGCATCTACCATCACGCGCATGGAAGACACGATCGAAACCCTGACCGCCATCATGGCGGAAACCAGGGGCCAGATTGTCGAAACCCGCTCCGGCGCTGCAGCGGCGACCGCGCAACTGGAAGGCCGGGTCAGGTCGCTGGAAACAGGCGCATCCCGCCTGGATGCCCGGTACGACGCGCTGGCAGCCAGCATGGCAGAGGTCAAGGAAGCGCTGCGCGAGAATTCCACGTTGTTGCGGCAGTTGGTGCGTGGTGACCCCAACCCGTAGGCTGCCAGGATTGTGAACGAACCGCCCGCCCGCCTTGCGCGGGCTTTTTCATGGGGAATCGAATGAGCAAGGGACTGCATCTGATCCAGCAAGGGCTGGTCGATCTGGGCTATCAACCCGGCCCGCCGGATGGCCTGTGGGGGCCGCAGACGCGCGCGGCGGTCAATGCCCTGGCCGCCGCCGATGGCGCACCACGGCAGGCGGCGCAGGCGGCTCCGGTGGCTCTGGCTGCCCCGTCGGGTCAGTGGCCGCGCCAAGCCGCCGTGGCAGCGTTCTATGGGCCCGCCGGTGGGGCGGACTGCACGGCGGGGCGCTGCATCCTGCCGTTTGCATTTCCGCTGGCCTGGGATGACAGCCAGCGCGTCGAAAGTTTCGCCTGCCATGTCAAGGTTGCATCGGCGATGACGGCGATGTTCGCCGAAGCTGCCCGGCACTATGGCGAAGCGGCGTTTCGCCGCCTGCGACTGGATCGGTTTGGCGGGTGCTACAACTATCGCAAGATGCGCGGAAGCACGTCCCTGTCGATGCATGCCTGGGGCATCGCCGTCGATCTTGACCCGGTGAACAATCAGCTGAGCTGGGGCAAGGACAGGGCCACCTTTGCGCGGCCCGACTATGACACATTCTGGCAGATCGTCGAAGGTCTGGGTGCAACCAGTCTGGGCCGCGTGCGCAACATGGATTTCATGCACCTGCAGTTCGCGGCGCTGTGAGTCAAATCACTTGCGAGAGCCATTCCGCGCAAAGCGGCATCCCCCGCCCGAGGGTCAACGGGCGCAAGAAGGAATAGACAGATGAATGTCAAAGCTCGTTTCAAGTGCATCGAAATCCGCCACATCCACGGCGCATCGCCGGGTGGTGTACTGGCCGAACTCAAGTTCATGGCCGCCTACAACGATGGCAAGGGCAACGAGGATTGGTCGAAATGGACCCCCTCTGGCGAAATCAAGATGATGGTCACCAATCCGGCGGCCATCGCGGCGTTCGATCTCGGCAAGGAATACGAGCTGACCTTCTCCCCGGTCGAATGACCAAAGGGGGTTGCGGGATAATCCCGCAGCCCCACCCCAAACCCTGAAAGGATACCAACGTGCAATATCTGATCACGCGCCTGCGCGAACCGTCGACCTATGCCGGAATCGCCACCCTGCTGACCGGGCTGTCGTTCATTCCGAACGCCATGGCCTGGGCCAATGAGGTCGAGCTGATCGGCGCAGCCATTTCTGGTCTGCTGGCGATCATCCTGCCCGAGGTGAAGGCATGACCCGCCTTGCGATTGCCGCGGCGCTGGCGCTGGCACTGGCGGGCTGTGACGGCCTGTCGGAGGAACAGCTCAAGGCCGCTGCTCGCAAGGCCGCCTGCGCCGCCGGGCCCGAGCTGGTCAAGGGCCAGAAACATGAGGGCACCCTGACCACCGTCATCGGTATCGAATGCGCGCCCTGATCGGGCTGGCCCTGCTTGCGGCGCTGGCTGGCACTCCAGTCAGCGCCCAAACGCCGCGCCAGCTCATGGCCATGTGCGTCCCACAAGCCGAGGCGGAGGCAATGTTCGCGGCGGTCTACGGTGCAGGCATGGCGGTGACGATGACGCTGCCACCGAATGCCCATGGGTCGGTGCCGTTCATTATGGCAAATGGGCAATGGCAGGTGGTGGCCATGGCTTTGAGTAATGGCGAGGTCTGCGTCCTGTCATCCAGCGCAGTTGGCGAGCCGACCTGATCTGCGAAGTGTTCCCGGGTTCGCTGAACCTGTGTGAACCTGCGTTTCTTGGCCAAACCGGGAACCGACCCTCTTTGCGAACAGGCAGCTTGGCCAAGATTCAATAGCTTGGCTGCCTGCACCTTTGTTCACATCGAAGATGTCAGGGGTTCAAATCCCTTATCACCCACCATTGTTTTCAATAGGTTAGGCGACTCTGGCGAAGTGTGCGCGGGTCTATTGAACCGAACGCAGCTTTCCAAAGTCCAGAATATCCGCTGCCCGGCTCAGATGTTGGGGGCTGTAGCGGGCATAGACCCGTTCGGTCACGGCGGTTGATGAGTGGCCCAGGAACTGCGCGATCTCTGACATCGGCACCCCGGCTTCGGCCATGTGGACACCGGCGGTGTGGCGCAGGGTGTGGAGGCCAACTGCCGTAAGACCGGCGCGGGCGACCATTGCGGAAAAGCCCTTGCGGATCGAGGCGACGGGTTCGCCAGCCCATTCCACCACATGATCGCACAGCGCGGCTTCCCGGGCTGTCAGCAGGGCGGCGCGCAGGGTGGCGTTGATCGGCACCACGGCGCGGCCCTTGCGTGGGCCATCGGCATCGAGGCGCAGATCGATCTGGCCGCGATCCAGATCAACCCGATCCCACGTCAATTCCAGCACAGCCCCGATGCGCCCCGCTGTGGTCAGCAGCAGCAGCACCGCCAGACGGATGTGGGGCACCGCTTCTGTCGCCAGCAGCCGGTCGATTTCCGGGCGGGTAAGGTAGCGGTCAACCGGTGCCGGTTTCTGCGGCCGCTCGATGTGGGGGGCGTGGGGAATCAGGCGTACCTTGGCAGCCCAGGTGAGGCAGGACCGCAGGTGGCCCAGTTCGGTCCAGACCGAACCGACCTTTATTCCAGCCCGCTTGCGTTTGGCGCTGTAGGACCGGCAGTGATCAACCGCCACTTGATCATGGCGCAGCGCCCCGAAATGGGGCAGCACCGCCTTGCCGGTATAGCCCAGGGTGACGGCGGCGGGGCGGGTGCCAAGGTGCTGGCGATAGGCTGCCCACAGGTCTGCCACAGTGGCGCTGCCGGTCGGCAGGGTTTCGCGGCGGATGATGTCTAGGGCTTCTGCCTCGGCTGTCTTTGGCGTGAGTGCATCAAGACGATAGCGCCGCCGCTTTCCCCCCTCCCACCAGCTGACGGTGAAGCGGCCATTGAGCCTTCCGATCCGGAAATCTGGCATTTTTCGTATTCCTCGACAGCGACAACAGGTATCCGGATCATGCGCCCGACCCGGAAACCGCGCAAGTCGCCGCGCTTGACCAGCTGGCGCACCGTTTCGGCAGAGCAATCCCAGCGGGCTGCGAGCGAATCGGCGGTGTAGGGGCGGGCTGGGGTCATAGTTTGCCAGCATTAGCTAGAACGGAAAGACCAAGTGCAGTAACCTTGACGCCAAAGAAGCGTGTTGACGACCATCCCTTTGGCGGCCGTGCATACCTGCGCACAACGCCAAGGTCGGCCAGCATTCTATAGTTGATTTCACCGTCATCCCAATATTTGAGGCTGATGGCCGATGGCTTGGGGATTGCAGCGTTGAATTGCGCCAAAGCGGACAGTTCGTCTATTTGCGCTGACGTAAGTTCTGCGGCTCTGGCAATGCGGTCTTGGTCGGTCAAGGCTTCTCTCCTTCCAGCCATGCCGCATCGCGGTTGGCCCATTTGATCAGCTGCACCTTGGCATGGCTGACAGATTTCACCCGTTCCCCGGTCGCCTCGAATGTGCCCTGCGCCGAATAGAGCGCGAACTGGCAGGCGTGGCGAAAGACCTGGCGGACGTGCAATTCGCCATCTGCGATCTGGCGTTTCAGCGAAGGGCAGTGGCGCATGCTGATCGCGGCGCATGCCTTGTGCAGTAGGGGTTCGACCTGCAGCACATCCATCGGCTGGGCGGCATGCGGCACCGGGCGGGCCTGTGACAGGCTGACCTTGGTGCAGGTTTTCAGCGGTTTGCCACACAGATCGCACAGCCCCAGCGCAATGGCCTGCCGCTGCCGGACCATATGCGGGGTGCCAAACTTCGGCTTGCCCACCCCCCGGTTCTGCACCTGGCAGATCGCGGTGCGCCGGGCATAAGGGCAGGTGCCAAGGAAGATACTTTCCTCGCCGCTCCACGCCGCGACATAGGGCACCGGAACGCCGCCGCAGTAGAGTTGGGTTGGGGTCATCTGACCGGCACCACGTTCTGACAAGGGCACATGTCATCACCCCCGCCACATCCGCAGGCTGCACCCTGTTCGGCTTGCTGGGCCGGGGTAGGGACATCTTGAGTGGACAGCGCTGCATCCTTGAGTGCTTCCGCCAGACGAAAGGCAATTGATGGTGGAAGCCGCATGCTTGCTGTGCCGATGCTGGTGTTCAATAAGGTAACCAAAATCGAGCGGTCCGGCTCATTCTCGACCGTGATGTGCATCCTCCGGTATCCGGGGAGCGCCATGTCAATGTGTTTACGAGGCATCAGATCAGCCCTTTCTCCAGCGCCAGTGGCTCAGGCAGGGTCAGCACCCCATCCTCAAACTCTGCCTGCGATTTCGGTATCCAGACCCGGTTGTCGCCATCGGTTGACACCAGCCATGCCAGCGGGGTTTCGGCGCGCAGCTCTGCCGGAAGGTCGATAAGGTTGGATTTCATGGCTTGGCCTCCAAAGATGGCCGGTTATTGTCCAACCGGACGCGCCTCGTCATGCCAATATCCATTCTGGCTTGACGATTGGCGGCGTCCAACTCCATCCCTCTGCCTATTGTGTAATCAGAATCGAGCGGGTGAAACCCAGTGCCTAGCAGTGAACTGAGGTTGGGTCTTTTCTCCCCGGATTTCATGGGGTGCCTCTCTTCGCTTTGCCCGGTCCATCGGGCACGTTTCCGGCGGCGTGGTGGGCGCGGGCCCATTGCTGATAGCAGCCGCGTTCGGTGGCTTTGGGGCAGCCTTCCCACCAGTGCCAGCAGGTGCCCGGCCCCGCCGCCGGGTCGCGGCTACAGCCGCCATTCCTGCTGTGGCGGTGCCATGTCATCTGCAGGGCGGGGGTCAGGTCGAGTTGGGCTTGGGTCATTCCCATTCCTCATCATCGTAGATCGCGCCTTCCCCGTTGCAGGCATCGCAGTCTTCGTCGCCAAAGGCGCAGATGCAGTCGCCAGGCCAACAATCGCAGCGCAGGTAGCCTTTGCCGTAACAGACCGGGCATTTCTTTGGGGGCGGTGTTTGGGCTTGAGTCATGCTGCCACCTCTTTCAGTGCCCATCCGCCCCACTGGTCAGCCCAGGCGTCGGCCATGCCGGGATAGGTCTTGCTGCGGATTTTCCAGCGGTCGGGGCCGGGGCTGGCGCGGTGGATGGCGGACCATGCCTTGTGGGTGGCGGTGTCGGGTTTCGGGGGTGTCAGCCGGTTGGTGGGCACCAGCGGCGGCAGGTTTTTGAGGTAAAGCCCGGTGGCCTTGAAGGCCGGATCGCCGAACCACCAGGGCTGCACGATCTGCGGTCTGATCCAGCCCTTGATCCGTTCGCGGGCATGGCTGTGCATTACCGGGTTTTCCACGGCGATGTGCGGGATCGGCGCGTTGAGGCAGGCGCTGAACAGGGCAGCCCCTTCCTCCAGTTCCGCCCACATCTGATCGAGGCTGCGGCCCTGCGGTGGTGCCGACAGCCACCGCACCCCGGAATTGCACAGGCGGGTGCAGGGCGGGTTGCTGACCAGCATCAGATCCCAGCCCCAGTGCATGACAGTGCGGATATCGCCCTGAATGTGCCGGTTGGTCGGCTGATCCGCAGGCAGCAGGTCGCACTGCCAGACATCATGCCCCCGCGCCAGAAAGGCGTTCAGGGCCACGCAGCTGGTGGCACAACCCACCAAAACCTTAAGTGGTTGGCTACTCATTCATTTTACTCGCTTTACGACGGTTGTCGGTGCGAGTGACGACCTGAAGATTTGTTTCCACATGCAGGCCACAGACGTGCTTGTTCCGAAGCGGAACGATGTGGTCTACCTCGTGCCAAATGCCAGTAGCCTTCGTCTTGGCTGCCGCTTCGGCGTAGAATGCTGCAATAGCGTCAAAGTCCGCCCAAGCGGCAACGGCGGAAATCCTGATCGCCCTTTGTTTAGCCCTTGAGGCGGCTCGCTTGTGGCTGTTGGCTTTGGCCCACTTTGCCCCGGCTCGCAAAACTGCCTGTCTGGTCTTCTCTCGGTTTGCCGCCCGCCACTTGTTCACAGAGGCAATTCGGGAATCGCGGTTATTCTGCCGCCATTTTGTCGAGTAAGCCGCCTTCTTTTCAGGGTTCCTGTCCAGCCATCGCTGTTTGCGCAGGCGCGTTACTTCCCGGCAGGCTTGGCACCTGCATCGTCCGTCTCGCCCTCGCTGCCCTGTGCTGCCTCTTGGGCAAGGGGTTTCGCATCCGCCATTGGGGATAGTTTCAGAATACGACATGATCTGCCGCCTCCTTCACTACGTGCCCAAGCAGGGCGCGGCGTCCAAAAGTAGAGAGGAAACCGACTTCGATGCCGCTGCGGGGATGGCCGTTGGCAAGCATGTCCAGCACCGCCCACTGCATGATCTGGGGGCAGCGTTCGCTGGCCATAAAATCCAGCGCCAGCAAAGCATAGCCTTCCCCGGTCTGACAGTCGGTGCCATAGTCGCCGGTAGGAGTGACGGCCCAGAAGATGCGGCCAAGCCGCCCGCTGCGACGTTCGGCGCGGGTGCTGTTCCGAATGAATGGCAAAGCCATGATCGGGTCGGTGTCAGGGTTTTGGGTATGGGTTTTGGTGCTGCGCATGGCAGGTCTCCTACGTTCGATATGAACGTGACGACCCGCTTGCATCGGGTGGCCACGCAACGGCGGGTTTGCAAGACCGCCCGTAGGAAGCGGCAGCCCTTTCGGACTCCCACCGCGCGTGACCATAGAAAAAGCCGCACTCAGGGCGCGGCTTTGGTTGCGCCTACGAACAGACGGGCTTGCAATCCCGACACACCCTTTTTCGGCATGCGCCGGAAAGATGCGCGCGACAGGCAAGTTTGTCAACCGCGTCTGGTCACAGGTTTCATACATCGATCGCCTCCGGCACCAGCGGTGGCACGGCGGTGGAATAGGTGCCGGAGAGTTGCTGCAGCAGGACATAGGTCTTGCCGGGGTTCAGGGCTGACAGGCGGCGGGCCTCTTCCAGGGCGGCGTCGGCGGTGGGGTGTTCAAAGGGGAAGGTGGCAAAGCGCAGCCGACCGGTGCGGGTGCCCCGGCGGCAGACAAACCAGCCGCCGCCGATTTCCTCGCCTTTGCGGGGTGGACGCTTCTTCATCTGTCAGCACCCCGCCAGACGGGCATCCAGCGCCAGCAGGCGGCCCTTTTCGGTGGCGATCAGGCCTTCCTTGTCGGCACCGGTCAGGCTGCTGAGAGGGACGCCGATCAGGAACACGCCCAGGGCATCACCGGTGACGGCGCTGCGCTGCTGGTCGGACAGGGCGGCAAGGCGGGTGGTGGTGGCAGCCTGTTCGGCGCGGGCGGTGGCGCAGCTGGTGGCTGCAAACATTTCTGCCGGCATCGCCACCGGGGCAATGGCATCGGGGGATTGGGCGCAGGCGGCCAAGGATAGGGCGGCTGCGGTCAGGATCAGGGGGCGGATCATCGGGGTTCCTTTGGGTTGGGGCGGGTCAACGGTACCGGACAGTGCCGTACTCATCTCTGCGAAGGACGCCCTTGGCATTCTGCCGTTCCCAGGCGCGGCGCTGCTGGCGGGTCTCGACGACAATCCCGGGGATTGCCTTGTTCGCTTCACGCTTTGCTGCAAGGCGTTTGGCGGCGCGTTGCGTGCCGGTCAAACCATCAGATTTCATGGGTAGCTCCTTTGTTAAAAATCCCCCGGGGCATCCTGGGTGGTGCCGCCGGGGGCAGTGCGGCCCGCGCGCCGAGAGGTTTGGGCGGGCCGAGGCGGCGGGGTGCCAGGAAAGGAACACCCCGCATTCGGATGGGTCAGACGGGGCGGCGTTGGGCTTTGGCGGGGCGGAAGCCGATGACGCTGCTGGGCGGGATCGTGACGGGGCCGCCGGTGGCGGGGTTGCGGCCGGTGCGACCGTGGCGGGTGCGGCGGATGAAGGTGCCGAAGCCCGGCAGCGTGACACTGTTGCCCTGATCCAGATGGTCGGTGATGTCGGACAGCAGCGACGTGATGATGGCGCTGGCTTCGCCGGGGTGCATGCCGTAGCGGGCAGCGATGGTTTCCGCGAGGGTCGAGCGGTGAATGCGGGCCATGGTGGGCTCCTTTGGCTGAGAGGGTTGGGCCTGTGGCCTGCCGGGAGGAAGGAAGCAGGCCACAGGGAACGCGCGTTCTTAAGTACCTGCGCGTCTGGCGGTGCCGGTCAGGAACCTGACCGGATCAACTGGGCGATGCCGCGCGCGATGTCGGCATCGTGGATGGCACCGGCGGTGGCGCGCATCGCCAGTGCGGCGATGGCCAGACCGGCGATGACGGTGACGGTGAGCCAGAACAGGCGGTTCAGCAGGGTGATGCGGGATCGCACCTGGCGCTGGCGGATTGCCAGCAACGCTGCCTGGGCCTGATAGGTTGCGAACACCCCTTTGGTGTCGGCACTGCGAAAGGCGGTATCGCAGTCGCGGTCGAATTGTGCGATCACCTCGCGGGCCTGGTCACGCTGCGCTTGGGTGAACATCTGCGGATTGCGCTGGATGCGCCAGGCATCCCACAGGGTCAGCGGCTCCGGTTGCGGCTCCGGTTTCGGGGCTGCGGCGGCGGTGCCGCTCAGATAAAGGATTTCGGCAGTCATGCTGCGGCTCCTGTGCTGGGATGGGGGGTTGGTTGCAGATCGCGCTGGCGGCGGGCGGCGGTTTGCCAGTTGCGCAAGAGCTGCGCCGGGCCAGCGGCGGTGGTGGTGGCCTGCACGCCATAGACGGTCAGGCGTTCGGCGCTGCCCCAGATGCGGTGATCGGCACCGCAGTCCTTCAGATCATCGATCACGCGGGCGGCGATGACATGGGCCGATGCGGGGTGGCAGAGCGCCAGCTTGCGGTCGATCAGATGGCACAGGGCATCGATCAGGATGGTGCTGTTCGGCCCGTCGCGGCGGGCGATGTGCGACTGGTGGGCGCGGTAAAGGTCGGTGGCGGGGAACATGGGTGCTCCTGTGGAATGGTTGCGGCCCGGCGGCATCGGGTTTCGTGAGTGGGGCGCTGGCAGGCGCGGCCGCCGGGCGGGGTGAAAATCAGGCGGCTTCGGGAAACAGGGTCCGCAGGGCGACTTTGCGCCAGTGGGTTGCCGCCTCGGCTGCGGTGAAGCCGGTGGCGGGGACGCCGTGCAGGGTGATTTCAAAGAGGTGGGTGGCGGGGCGGGACTGCAGCGCCATGTCCGGTTCCATCCAGTCGCCGCCCCCGGCCTGCACCTCGGCGCGGATCGCCGCGAGCAGCGTATCGGCCGGGCTGGCGGCATGGGCGGCCAGAAAGGCCACCAGCGGGTCGGGGGTGACATGGTCGAACCGGATATCGCCAAGCGCTGTCATGGTGCCACCGCCCGGCTGGCGGCATCGGTCTTTGCCTGTTCGATGGCGGTCATCAGCAGGGTGACTTCGGTTTCCGAAGCCAGCAAGGCAGCCTCTTCTTCCGCAGCCAGGCGCGCCAGGGCGGCAGGCAGCAGGGTATCGGCGCGGGCGATCAGTTCGGTCAGCAGGCAAGCCGCCAGCCGACCGGGGATGCGGTGAAACAATGCGCCGTTCTTGCTGATCTGGCCTTCGATGGTCAGAGACACGTCGCTGCTTATGGTGGACAGGACCAGCGGGCCGCTCTGGCCGGGTTGTCCCAACAGGTTCAGCCAATCCTGCGCTTCGGTGCGGGCAGCGGCGGTGGACTGATAGGTGCTGTAGCTGGTGCCAAGGGTCATTGGGGGCTCCATCGGGTTGCGATGGGGCAAAATATGCGCAATAGACATATGCCTGTCAAGCATGAAAATGCCTGAGGTGAATGAGGTGGAATTGCTAACCCAGAATCACCGGCTGTGGCGGATCGCCCGACAGCAAAAGGCCCCGCGCGGGGCAGGGCCGTTTCTGACAGGTTTTCTGATTAAGGTCGGACCGAACCGGGCCGTAGCCAATGTTACTGTTTCGGTGGAGGCAGGCCCTTGAACCAATTGCCAAGCGGGTCATCCCCCGACTTGATGCTGGTGATGATGGCCGCCTGACCCATGGACCAGGATGCCGGAATTTCAAAGCCCCCGAAGCCCGGACCATCCAGTCTGGCCACAATCGACTTTTCAAATTCCTGTTGGCGATCAAGGGATGCCGTGAGTTTGGCATCAATCGTGTCGATGCTGTTTGACAGCAGGGTCAGGCCATCCGTCACATTGGCCAGTTCATTGGTGGTTACCCTGAGCTGCGCTGTCAGATCGGCAATGCCTTGGCGCAGCGAGGCATCGCCAGATTCCCGAATTTGTGCGTCTTCGCGGGCGGCCTGTCGCAGGTCATGGATATCAGTTCTGGCGGCGGCGACATCATCAGACACCTGAGAGGCGACATAGACGGTTCCGCTGACAGTCAGGATGGCCAGGGTACATGCCCCTGCCAATGCGGCGCGCAAAGAGATCTGGATCGGGGTTTCGGCGGTGATTTTCATGGGACACCTGAAGGACCTGTCAACATCATAGGCAGTGGCCGGTTAATTTTCCACCCCAAGGATCGAGCCGTGCAACCGGGATTTTGGCAACGGCCAGATTGCAGCTTCAGCTGCGGGGCGTTGCGTTGAGGTTTTCCATCACCAGAACGGCGATCAGACCAAAGATGCCTGTCAGACAGCCGATCACCAGCCAAGCCAGAAAGCTCCGGCCCCGGGCCTGCGCTGCCAGCGCCGTAACAACACCCAGACCAATCCAGATCACGATGAACATTCGGTAAACCCCCTTGGACGATTGACACTCAAGGACAGTGGCGCGCCCCTTGGCAATTTGCAAACGATTCGTTAAATGACAGACTTTCGCTACCATATCTTGATTGAGGAACACACCCTTACATCATCTAGTGTTGCAATGCGCAATGGCGCTAGGCCATGCGATGGAATGTGTTCACGATCTGTGCTAAGTTGCGAAGGTCGGTTGGGGGTGTGGATGGAAGAAGAGTTCAGTCGTTTGATTTCCGAGATGTCCGAAACGCAGTTTGCTGCTTTGCTGGAGCTTCTGAGTCGGGAGATGCGTGCACAGTTCGGGCCATGTCCAGCCACCCCTGTTTCCGCTCCGGTGACAACCGCCGAAAGGCATCCACCAGAACCGCTTCGGATATAGTCCGATCTTCCAGGAACAGATCAGACAGGGGCACATTCAGGGCATCTGCGATCTTCAGGTAGAGCCTGATCGTGGTGCCGGGATACAGCTTTTCGGCGCGCCCAATTGTTGGCTGCGATGACTCGACCATGTCGGCCACATCCTCTTGGGTCAGGTTCCGAAGGCGTCTGATGTTTTCGATGTTCATGTTTTCATTGTGCATCGGCGGTCCTGAGTCTGCAAAATCATGACGTGAATATTCATGCTTGACGTGAATATGTCCTATGGGCATATTGCGGCACATGACACTCCTTTACGCATATCTCACGCAGCACACGGTCAGGCAGGCGGATTTCGCTGAGTGCCTTGGCATAACGCAATCGACCGTTTCGAAGCTGGTTGGCGGCACTGCCAAGCCCAGCCTCGATCTGGCCGTCGCCATCGAGCGT
>FRDC01000388.1_pt1 | contig 32001 bp, 33 predicted proteins | sample 1106171 | NCBI WGS metagenome assembly FRDC01 (sample SAMEA3930566, study PRJEB13176) | freshwater metagenome | biome: Drinking water system; feature: drinking water; material: water | place: Singapore | collected 2014-12-20 | reverse complement strand
GTGTTCTACGGAGACGAGGCGGCCGGGACGGAGATTCTCACCTGTGCGCTGGAAGTACCGGTGTTTGCCGAACGCCGGATCGTGCTGGTGAAAGGCGCCGAGAAAGTGTCCGCGAAGGAGGCCGAAGTGCTCCTGCCCTACCTGGCGCAGCCGGTTCACGCCACGACGCTGATTTTCGTCAGCAGCAAGCTGGACGGCCGGCTGAAGTTTTCACAGGCACTTGCGCGCGCCTCGGTGACCATCGATTGCTCTCCGCTCCGCGACGTGCAGCTGGGCCCATGGGTGACTCGGGATGCCCAACGGCTCGGGTTGCGGCTCGATGAGAAGGCTGTCGACGCACTCAAGGAGACGTCCGGAGGGTCCTTGTATGCCGTCCGGCGGGAGCTGGAAAAGCTGGCGTCCTATGTCACGGCGGATCGTCTGACGACTGCCGCCGATGTCTATCAGTTGCGGGGAGTCGAGCCCGGCGCTTCGGTGTTTGATCTTACGCTGGCGATCGCCGAGGGCCAGCGGGGACGGGTGTTGTCGATTCTTGCCAGGAACCTGGAGGCCGGCGAGGCCCCGCTGCGTATCCTTGGTTCTCTGGCCTGGCAGTATCGCCGGGTTTGGAAAATGAAGGAATTGCTTCGTGAGGGGGGCCGTGACGGTGAAGCCGCGCGGACGTTGCGGATGGATCCCTTACAAGTGAGGACCTTCCTGGGGCGTCTGTCGGACGGGCATGTGCGGGAGGCGCTGCGATTGTTCTGGGAAGCCGACGGGCAGCTGAAGGGGGGCAGCAGCGGACAGCCGAAAATGGTGATGGAGCGAGTGCTGTTGCAGCTGTGCCAGTCCGTGCAGCGCACACAGGCCGACATCTCACGCCGACCGCCGGCCCCGACGGGGCGGGGATCGGCGCGCGTGGTGTCAAATGTCAGAACGATTACGAGCGGGAACCGGACAGGCCGTTGACGTGCTGGGTCAAGCGGGAGATACGGCGGGACGCGGTGTTGGGCTTCAGGGCGCCCTTGGTCACGGCTTTGCTGAGCGCCGAGGTGGCCGCACGCAAGGCGGTCTTGGCGTCATCCGCTTTCTTGTCAGCAACGGCCGACTGGACTTTCTTGACCAGGGTCTTGACCGCGCTCAACGTGGCTTTGTTCCGGTCACGGCGGCGTTCCGCCTGACGGGCACTACGAATCGTCGACTTGTGGATCACAGGCATTGTCTATTCCTCCAAAAAAAGAGCAAACTATGTACCATATGGGCTGGTAAGCCGTCAATGATCGGTCGATCTCTTCAAAAGGAACCCTATGGCAAAGATCAGTGCACGTGATCGTTTGATATTCGCGCTCGATGTTCCGTCAGTCGCCGAGGCCGAGCGTCTGCTGGACCGGCTGCAAGGGCAGATTTCCTTCGTGAAAGTAGGGTTAGAACTCTATACCGCCGCCGGGCCGGAGATGATTAAACGGGTGCTTGAGCGAAAGATGCGCGTCTTTCTCGACTTGAAGTTTCTCGATATCGAAGAAACGGTTCGGCGGGCGACAGCGAAGGTTGCGGCCATGGGCGTCGATTTTCTGACGATTCATGCCAATCGCAAAGCGCTGGCGGCGGCGGTACAGGCACGTGAGGGGTCGGCCCTGAAGCTGCTGGCTGTCACCGTGCTGACGAATTTCGACAGCCACGATCTCCGTGACATGGGGATTCAGCGAACTGTTCAAGACCTGGTCACAGCCCGTGCCTTGCTGGCCTCCGAAGTCGGATGTGACGGGGTTGTGGCGTCCGGGGAGGAACCGGCGGCCATCCGTCAGAAAGTCGGTCCCCGGTTTCTGATTGTCACTCCCGGAGTGCGTCCGGCCGGAAAAGGCGTCGACGATCATGCCCGCGCGACGACACCCACCCAGACCATCGCGTCCGGGGCCGATTATCTGGTCATTGGCCGGCCGATCCGGGACGCCGTCGATCCGGTGGCGACGGTGACGGAGATCGTGAACGAGATGCAGGCGGCGTTCGATGCCCGCCCATAGGCCGGGTAAGGCTGAGTTGCGGCGCGTCACTGCTCTTTGCTAAGATCCTGCTGCTGCGTGCCGATTCAATTCCTTCCAGATGGTGGGTGTAGCTCAGCTGGTTAGAGCGCTGGATTGTGGATCCGGAGGTCGCGGGTTCGAAACCCGTCACTCACCCCATCTTGTTTTTCCTCATCCGTAGGACGTTGTCGGGTCCAAGATCCTTTGGCACTAGTCCAATGATTTTGGCACTAAGCTCATTGCCCCTTGAAGGCGAGAGCCCTGTGGGTTCGAATCCCAGCCGGATCACTACTTTGGATCGAAGATAGAACCATCAACGCGACATTTAGCCTCAGTCCGCCTGCCTACCTCTCCTGCATACTGGGTTCAAAAGCCTATCCCATGGAAGAAGTCGGAACCGTCGATTGTCCTAAAACTTCGACCTATCATTTTGCGAGCCCCCCAACAAATATCTATGAACTCTTAGCGGTGGGCGAGTGCCCGGAAACGACCCAAAGCAGAAGTCCACGACCGACGGCTATCAGACGGGGGATTTAAGGAGACATTCTGGATCTCTTGCTACCGAAGCTGAATCACTATCTGTGGGAATTCAGAATGTCCCCATTTCGTCCCCGATCGGCAGCCGGTAAGAGATTTCCCCAATATCTAGGTAACCAGAGATTACAAACGACAGCCCAACGCGTCCTGCGTTCTATCAGTGCGGGTTTGACTGATTTCATAATGTGTGCTTGAAATTAGTGGATTCACACAGGGAATCTTGTCTGCTACAATCGGGGGCGCAATTCGCGCCCCTCCTTGGTTTATGGCGGCACGGTCAATCTTTTGTTAGTACCCCTGTAATACGCTGGAAATGTAAGAATAAAATTATGGCAAATGCGGAGCAAATCATTGAACTTCTGAAAAGCCATATCAATGGGGATGAACGGCGCTTTTACGCTATTGCCATGCAGGTCGCAGCGCATGAGGCGAAACAGGGACATGAGAGGCTGGCGCAAGAGCTGAAAAGCCTCGTTGATAAAGCCAAGGAAAAACGCACCGTTCTCACCGCCCCTCCATCGTCCGTTGTTAACATAGCTCACCCCAAGGGGGAGTTAGCAAACCTTCTTTCTGTTGATTATCCGGCCGTCAGATTTTCTGAGTTGACGTTTTCCCCCGCAATCAAAGAACGGATTGATCGCGTTATCCTTGAGCAACGCCAAAACCATGCTCTTGCAGAATATGGCTTGAGGCCGCGCCGAAAAATTCTTTTCTATGGTCCCCCCGGCACAGGCAAGACTATTACAGCGGCGGCTCTTGCGGCCGAATTGAATTTACCTCTGTTTACCATTCGCTTGGATGGATTGATTACGAAATACATGGGCGAAACAGCCAGCAAGTTACGCCTAGTATTTGATGCGATCAAATCCACTCGTGCTGTTTACTTCTTTGATGAATTTGATGCTATTGGAGGCGATAGGGCTTTGGGCAATGATGTCGGTGAAATGCGCCGAATCCTGAACTCCTTCCTGCAATTCATGGAACAAGATCATTCGGAGAGCCTGATTCTCGCCGCCACAAATCATGTTAAATTGCTGGACAATGCATTATTTCGCCGTTTTGACGATGTTATCGAATATCGCCTACCAGATGGCGATCAGATTGATAAAATCATTCAAAATAGACTTCACGACTTCACCCTTGAGAAATTTGACTGGAAAGATATCGAGGCTGCATCCGAGGGGCTTAGCCATGCGGAAATCACCCGCGCATGCGTAGAGGCTGCAAAGCAGTCTGTGTTGCAGGATAAGCCAGAAATAACTAAGAAATTACTACTAGATGCAATTTCTGAAAGAAAGTACAATAGCGCAGTTCCAAATCTTAAATAAGCGCTATAGAAATGCCGCCTCGCAAAGATTTAAAACATCTTCTAATTCCATCCGTCATGGAAGGAATTCCGTTTGTCCCCGTAACAGGGTTTGACCCCGAAGCTGGGGACAGGCCGCCACTGACGGCACGCCAACAACGCTTTCTTCACGCCAATAAGCTACAGGGTGAGGTGGAAGCTGCTATTCAGAAGCATATCGAGATGGTACAGACCATTCGCGTCGAAGATGAGAATGCAGAAGTCGTCCCTGGAATCAGTCTCGATATCAAGGGTGCGGATCACCTCGATCTGGAGGTGGAGGCGCTGGAAAACAGGCAAGGTAAAAACCCCATTGAAATTCTCAATGTCAGGGTTGAAAACGGCCAGACCAGCGCCACTATCTTCGTGCCTGAAAAACGCTTCGATTTTTTCAAAGGAAAGATCGAAAAATATGGCAACATTGATAAAGACCCTGCTGGCACAAAGGGCGCTACCATAGCCATCGACTCTATCGAGGCCATAAAATTGGCCGATCTCAATTCTTTCTGGATGGAAGAAACACCCCTTCTTACGGACACTGCCCAGCCGCACACATGGGAGGTATGGATTAGAAAAGGTACGCACGCACGGCTTCTCGCCAACGCGGATAAATACAATTTAAGAGTATCGCGGCACAAATTGACGTTTCAGGAATGCGAGATATGCCTGATCACTGCGTCTCAAGACGCGCTGGCTCTCGTGCAGGTCGCATTGTCTCCGTTGGTGGGGTTCTCTTTCGGAGAGGATGCGCCCGGCTTCTTTGTCGATTTACCGCCCGTCGAGCAGGCGGACTGGACGAGAGATTTGCTTGCTCGTTTGCAAGCCGCCGCCCCCAACGCTCCTGCCGTCTGCATCCTCGACACCGGCGTTCACAACACTCATCCCTTATTGGCAGCATCGTTGGCCGATGCAGATAGAGATTCCTACGACCCGACATGGGGAAAGGACGACCATCGCGGGCATGGAACGCAGGTTGCGGGCATTTCCCTTTTGGGAGACCTTGCACAGCATTTGGGGAATGCTAATCCCGTTCAGCTCAAGCATCGCCTTGAGTCGGTAAAAATCCTGCCCCCAACAGGGCGAAACCAAGAGGAACATTATGGCTGGATAACGCAGGAATCTGTGGCCCGCGCCGCCACTAACGCTCCCCAACGCAAAAGGGTGTTCTGTCTCGCTGTAACATCAGAAGGCAAAAATACAAATGGTCGTCCGACAGCGTGGTCTGCTGCTCTCGACAAAATCAGTGTTGGTCTGAACGACGATCTCAACATAGACGATAGCAAAAAACAGCTTTTTGTTGTGTCAGCAGGCAATATCAGAGACGCTATTGATCCTGCCGAATACCCTGGTCGTAATCTTGTCGAGCCGGTAGAAAACCCCGCACAATCATGGAACGCTCTGACTGTCGGCGGCGTCACACATAAAGCATTTACAGGAAATAACGCGCTGGATGGTTGGAGTCTTTTGGCGGAACCAGGCACCCTATCGCCCAAAAGCCGTACTTCCGTTATTTGGACAGAAAAGGACTGGCCGATCAAGCCGGATGTTGTTTTTGAGGCTGGAAACTATGCCCATGACGGCACAATGATCACCAATGATCCAGATTTGTCTCTCTTGACCACCGGCCACAATACTCCCTTTGAATATTTCTTGGATACCAGTGCGGCGACGGCTGTGGGCGCACGAATGGCGGCTATACTTCATAGCGAATATCCTGCATTCTGGCCAGAAACAATTCGTGGGCTGATTGTCCACAGTGCAAGCTGGGGGAACCCTATGTTTCAGGGGAAGGTACTTCAGCGCATGAACGTCACGGAGAAAGAAACGCTCTTGCGTACTTTCGGCTATGGAATTCCAGATCTAGAAGTTGCTCAATTCAGCGCATCGAACAGAGCGTGCCTTATATCCCAGCACACCATCCAGCCCTTTGTCCGAGGGGAAGGACAGCAATCGGCGTCCTATTTTGAAATGAATCTGCATAAGTTACCCTGGCCAGAAGAATACCTCCGTGAGTATGGCACGACGAGAATCAAGCTGCGCGTGACCTTGTCCTATTTTATTGAGCCTAGCCCATCGCGCCGAATTCCGGCACAACAATATAGTTATGCCTCGCACCAGCTGAAATTCGATCTACAGCGTCCTCTGGAGACGCCAGAAACGTTCAGACAGCGTGTCAACAAGAAGGAAAGAACGCCTGGCCAAACCTTCGCGGCTGCTGACACGAAAAATAATTGGGCGCTTGGCGTGAACACTCGCAACAAAGGCGCGGTCTCATCAGATGTATGGGAAGGCACGGCAGGCCAGCTTGCCGACCAAGGTCTGATTGCTGTCATGCCGGAAGGTGGCTGGTGGAAAGTTAGAAAACATCTTAACCGTACCAATCAAAAGACGCGCTATTCGTTGATCATTTCGCTAGAGAGCGAAAATCAAGAACTGGATGTTTATGCAAAGATCAAGACCGAGATCGAAAATTTGACCGCCGTAACCGTTGCGGCCATGACGTAAAATCGATCCACCCTTAATTTCGATCGAAGTTGTCGCTTTTAGATTTACATGCGCCACACTGGCATAATCACGATTCTAAAAATCGCACATTTGGTCGATCCAGTGGGCACTTGTATTCAGTAAGAGTGTGATGGATGGGGTCGGGCTTTGCGATCTTAACAATCTGTCTACACCCACACTTCCGACTGCCACTCCCCGCCACGCAGCTCGTTCATGTCAACCATCACATGACTTCCCGCCTCCGGGTGAGAGTTGCGTGTGCTGGGCCCGTCCCTTCGGCCAGGCCCTGGGCCTATCGTGGTTCCTGCGGCCGTGTACGACGTCGATGTGCTGAGGACCGCTTTATGGCGGTGTTATCTCGGCGCCGAACTTCCGCTCCTGGCCGTTTGCAGTCATTCGAAATGTGACTCTAAATTTGCTTTTCCCGGAATGACCGAACCGGCTCGGTCAAAGCAATACGCAAAGGAAAGACACGCCTACGTGGCCTACTGGCACCTTCCCAGCGGGGACTTGGTGTCTGTCGGATGAAGCTTGAGTAATACCGCTCAATTGACCCGTCGAGCGGTAGGACCTTCACTGTTCGGGCTAAGAAGCCATCAACGGCCAACTCCGGGGTATTTCTCTCCGCTGACCGCAAGTGAACAACTCGGATAATGGCCGCGCTCCAGGGCTTTCAGATCCCAGTACCAGGAATCAAGCTCCTTATCATGAATAAACGTCACCCCTAGATGAGTTCCGACTTTGGCTCTGGAAAGAGCCATACCGCTCGACCATACCTGATTCGCAGCTTTGACCATTTCTGTTCGTAAGCGCTCACGCCGTTCGCGAAGCTGCTCTCGAATCGCGGCGTCGATACGCGTGTATAGCTCTCGAAATGCATGAGGCATGTACTCCGCTTCCCGTAGCCGAAAGCGAAGCGAAGTAGACACACGGTGTTTCGTGATCGGGATTCCGTCTTTTATCAACGTCTGAAGGATACGATCGGCTTCCTTAAGGCCTTGCTGCATACGATACTGCTTCAGCCGTTGGCGCGCTATTTTGAGGTAGGTAATAATTTGGGTTCTTCTGTCTTCTGGTAACCGCGCGAGTAAACGACGTAAATTGATCCTAGTCAGGTTCAGTTCCTTCGCGAGCAGATCCAAGGTAACGCGTTCCCCTCGGCCCCAAAGCTGATCGATGGCTGAGAGCACTGTCCGCTCTCCCATGAGAACTTCTGGGTCTTTGGATCGGAACAGCAGCGCGATCGCAGGTGTGACAGGGAATCCCCAATGAGTAACGCTTGTTTCGTGACATAACGACCAGCCATGTTTACTTGACATTTGTGCCAAGCCCCAATACCGAAGCCTTTTCATCACCAGGCTCATCGTTCGAGACGGCAAGCCGGCCTTGCGAAAGCGTTCCAACAAAGGCAGCTCCTGACGCGTGTCTTCTCTGTACAACGTGAAAAGCCCTTGTAGCATGTGCCGAGTGGGTACCCCATAGTTCTTCTCCTCTGGACATATGATGCGAGCCCCACAGGTACTACAACATCGAGCATATGCTATCCACACGATCCGTATTTCCTGTCCATAGATGGCACACCACGGATTCGTGCAGGCGATGCTCATCACTGTAGGAGCGGCGTGATTATGTGCCACCGTCTCCGCTACCGTTGAAAGTTCGCGAAATGATATTTGGTAAAAGGAGCGCAATTTGAGCATCACAACAAGTGGGATCGTCCAATCATAAGCGTAGTCGATGGGGGCTACCGAACGACTGGTTAGTTGAAATAGTTGTCTTAGGCTCACGTTCCGATCGAGTCGCAATGTCCGCAACCGTCGTCGTAATGCATTACGCACGGCTTTCCCTTCAATCCCGTCTTGACGCCTGCGATGAGACCAGAGATACAGGAAATCATCGTATACGCGGCGTTGTTCCTTAAGAAAGGCAGCACCCCTTGCCGGTTGAGTCTTCACAGAGTCCAGGAGAGGGAAGCGGCAGTGGTCGCAATGACCGAAGTACGATCGCCCCGACATAACGGATGTCACGTGGCCACAACGACCACATCGATCGAGGAGATACACCTGGTGAATTGGACAAATAAGGAGGTCGTTCAGTTGCCAGCAGAGCCGATAGTAGAAGTGTTCTTCTAAGCAGAGAGGGCACCACCGTCGCTCCTCAGCTATAGGGCGCTGGCCGGTATATGGGAAAAAATAGCGAGTAAGGTGTGTGCTCGTTAGTCGGTCTCTCCCATTAAACGCCGTGAATAGGGGTATGAAGGTAAGCCCTTCCAACGTTCCTGCGGGTTGTTGGGTGTACTCAGACAGTCGCTCTATTGGCGGAGGTAGACAATCAATCCTGCGTAGATTCGTATAGAAGTGTGAGCAATGTCTGAAGTACCCCCGTTGATGAGGACCGATAAGGACCGAGAGAAGTGAGGCGGCAGGTAAATAGATGAGTTGTGCCAGTCTTTGCAAATAGCCACTCAAACTTTCCGCGTCTCCTGTATTAGAGTGGAAGGGGGTGTAATTGATCTGTTGGTTGGCACACTGTTGGTCAGTGACACCTTTGTGGTGTTCGTGTTTGTCGCCGGGTTTATTCATAGGCCCCTCAGCTTCTTCCAGGCTATATAGACCCGAGGATAATTCTTGAACTCGTAGTTTAATTCGACGCTGATTGCCCGACGTGCACAGGTCAGCCCTTGCATGCCTCTCCGCTCCATGACTCTCCGTAATTGGCGAATCAGTCTCTGCTCTTTTACGGCTGCCACAGCGGAACGTATTGTTTGTAATTGCGCCTTCAACGCAGCATATACCTGCTTATTCTCTCGCAGTCGTTGCTTCGTGATGCCTATGGTCTTACACGCAGATTCGATGGTCGGCGCTTGCAATCGCTTCCCCAGAAAAGTCTTTTGCCCCGAGAGCAAGGGGGTAAGGCGATGGTGTACCACCAGTTGTCGGTTCAACTCTTTGCTGACCTTGAATCTGTGGCGTAGAGCTGGTGTGTCACGAAGTGCTTGCTCAAGGACGCGCTGTTTAATGCCGGCTGTTGTGGCAAGACGGCTAATGGTCAATTTACAGGGTTGGCTTTGTAGTTTGTGCAAGGCTGCCATGATGCATCGTGAGACCCGTTGCTCCGTGGTGGTCGAGTTCGGGCGATTGTGGTCTGCGAGGACAGGGCGTGTTCTTCCCCTAGGCAGCCATCCTAAAGGCATCGTGATGTGAGATAGGGCTCCCAAGGAGCCCGCCAAGTAACGTGCAGCCCGGATAATGACTTGCAGACTGACAATAGCCTTTTCGGACTCGAGGAGGATAATCGTTGAGGGAGAGACGGCCAGCATCGTTGCTAATTCCTCCCTTGTGAGGCCTTTCCGCTCCCGTAGGAAAATCAGGGAGGGCCTCCATCCGGAAAAGGAAGCGCTACGGAACAGTGCAAGCTGGCCACTGAGTAATGCGGCGTAATCGGCCTGAACATTGATCTGTGATTCCCAAAGCCGCTGTGGAGCTGGTACCACCGTCTGCGCGCTCAGATCTGCATAACAGGTGTCACATCGGCCGAAGACGGAGTTCATCTGTAATACCGAGACGTCGCGTTGGCAGGAGGCGCACGCAGTTCTCAGAAAAGCTCGGTGTGACAGACACACCGTTACATCGCTCATCTGCCACAGGGACTGATAGCCTGTCTGCCTGAGCAGACAGGGAGGGCACCACCGTCTCGTGGTCTCGATCGAGCGATTCCCATAAGGAGCCGAAAAGAATGTGTGGATTGCAGCGTGGTCGGAGAGCAGCGGTCCGTAAAACGCTGTGAACAGCGCGGAGAATGACAAGCGTCTCACGCCATCCCACGGCGTGTTTGTCATGAGTAGTGGCGAAGAAACAAAGGTGAGCTGGGTGTCGAGAGTTTTGAGAAAACGGCTATTGATTTGTCTCGGCAGCGAAAGATACGCCTGCGTCGCCATGAGGTTGATGGTGGACGCAATTGATAGATAGTTTGATGCGGCTAGCCGTTGCACATAGCTAGAAAGTGATTCAACAGTGGGTCTATTCAGTCCCATGGGGGTGGGGTAAATGAGAATGAGATTCGGTCCTTCCATTAGCCGACAGTGATGGGCAAAGGTCTAGCCATCAATGGTTCTCTCAGTGGAGTTGAGCTTCCTCCATCAGGACCTGAGCTTGAAGTGCTTTCATTTGGTCGTCTGGCATGCGGAATTCTTCGATCATTTGTGGTGTGATGGTGTCCTTGCCCTTCACCAATGCATGTTCTAGGCAGGTTGCCAAGAGATGCTTGAGTGGTCCGATCAACCCAAAGGAGTGCTTGTAAAGGATCCCGCAGTGCTCGTGCAGAGCGGACTTTCCGGGCAAGGGTAATTTCCTTTCAAGGCTGACTACTAATTTTGCAAAATCTCGACGATCATCGGGATCCCCCTTTTTTGCCGGAACCTTGTACCGCTCAAGCGGAATTGGCCGAAAACGGCGGATCGTCTGGCTGTTCAGATTGATCAAACGGCGGACATCGGGAAGTCCGATGAGAATCATCATGACTTGGAAGTCGTCGGCCGAGGATTTGAGATGCTCGATGTTCGCAATCGTAGACCGATTTGCGAAGTTCATGTGTCCGAACTCGTCCACGATGCACACCGAAGTCTGGGCCTGTTTAATCATGGTGACAAGGCGCTGCGCCAAGGCGAATTCCGTGTTTCGGTCAAGTAGATAGGTTCCATCCTCTTCTTGGCGTATCGCGACAGCTTCGGTGGGAGCTGGCACATTGAGGCTTTGCAAGGCACGTACAGTGAACGCTTTCCACGTGAATGGAATGGGGGATTTGAACCGAATCGCCGGCACGCGGCCAGGGGTGGTTTCCGTTCCCTTCATGAATCGTTCATGAAGGGCGAGTCCCACCTCCGTTTTCCCTGTTCCAGTCGGCCCATGTAGCACCACATGGGTGATGTGTTCGGCGCGCTTGCGATACCGAGGAAGATAGTGCTCGATCTGTTCATAAGCTCGTTCGACCATTGGGTGAAGCACCCTCGCCTCATCGAAAACTTTCAGCTTGAATTCGACGGTGCCAGGCAACGGATTCTCAACGAAAGGTGGAGCGATTGCTTGTTCCATCAATTGACTCCCTCCAAAGCTGTTGGGTTACATCGACGGATATCCTTGAAATTGGTCGAGCTCTTCCAAGACCGTTAGGTCTGACCAGAGATCTATCGATGAAGTAGATGATTCTTTGGGGGAAGGTCCTCCCCCGTCTAAGAGCTTTCGACTGGCCTCGCGCCGCAAGAGCTGTTGCTGGATCTCCTCCCGTTCATCCAGTCCCTGCTGTTCAAGGTTATGAATCCGTTCCCAGCCCGAGAAGAGCGATTCCAGGTTGACCAGCCCATTCTCGTGAGCGATGAGTTTCTTTGTCAGTCGATAGTCCAAGTAACTCATCTTGTGTGCGGCTTTTGACTGTGCAGATGCCGTGACCCAAATCTTCTCCTTTGGAAGCAGAACCTCGATATAGGACAGATCTAGTGGATCCCATTTCACCTTTACGCGCTGCTTGAGCCCCACATACTTGGCAAGAAGCGGATGGCTGTAATGATGGTGATGAAGCTCGATGCCCATGCGGGTTACCGTCCGCTCCACAACAGGAAGGGTCGCGCGATAGAAGGCTGGCAAATCATTGGGAAACCGTGGATGCCCCGTAAAGAGTAAGCCTTTGTCCCATTGATTCGCGGGCAGTTGTCCGTCTAAGCCTTTGTGCGCTCGCAGAGGGTAGATTTGTGTGAAGTAGACATTAAGGGCAATATCTAACAATTGTGGCGTCCATGGCGTTTCCTCGCGAGGGTTCCGGTTCTTCATCTTGACCTTGACCATCGTTTTGGTATTCCCCAACGCGTTATGAAGCAGTTGTTGATTGATGGTGCCGAACATCCGTTCAATGACGGCCCCAAACCGAGGGGTTCGGCGTGGCCGATAGTGAATAGTGACTCCGAGTTCTGCGCACATAGTGCGAAAGTGGTGTGATCGGAAATCCTTTCCATTATCTACAATGACGATAGAAGGAATTCCAAAGGCGGACCATTCTCGGTCAGTTTCATAAAACTCCTTCGCTCTTTTGAGCTGGACGCCATGTCGCATGACCATCATGAGACTCGTTGCACTCGGATGGTCGAGGCTCAGGTAGTAGCCCCAGGGCAGACGAGAGTAGACATCGAAGGCGAGGGTGAGCCAAGGACGACCGAGAGGGATATTCGTCCGTGGGTCACGGAGCTCTAAGTCCAGCAAGGTATGATCGATCTCAATGATGTGTGTGGGGAACCTGACACACCTATCTGAGAATTGAGTGGGAGTGAGGAGAAAATTGTTCTCGAATGCTTGAAGCCCCTCACGTCGGAGGGCTTCGATAGATGGGTGGATACGCTTCAAGTCCAGATACAGCGTGCTCCGCGGGGGAACAATGATCAGAGGAAGCTCGATGATATTTGCTTTCGTCACCTCGGCCTTCATCATCTGAACAGCCGCGTGTTTATTGGGCGCGCGGGGTGTCAGGTAGTGTTCGTTGACGACAAACCAGAAAATGCGAGCAAACCGCTGATCTGGGAAATTGATGGCTCGTTGGCGCATTAAGGCCGTGCAGGGAACTAATCCCTCTAGACCTCGTTTCTGATAGTCGCGCCACCACCGCCGAAGAGTTCGTAGCGATGATTGGTGCGTAACTGCGAGGGCTGCTAACTCCTCATTCGGCACGGCAGCCTTGTTCAGGACGGGTTTGAGTATTTCCCGTCGTTGCTCTGCGATCTTCACGTACTTAGGATTCACCCAGCTGAGGAGGTTGTCTGGCTGCTCCGGTCTATTCTGTGGATACGCGGATTCAATGATGAGAGTTCCGTCTCCCATCCATCGAATAAGGTCCGGGATAAAAAACCGCTCATGTGATGCGTCGCTGTGACGTTTGGCGAATATTTTCAGAGGCCCGTCGCTATCGGCGATCGTCCAACGGAGACCGTTCAGCCGAAAGATCAATCCCCGCTCCCAGCCGATCGCATACATAGGCGAGTCTCCTTTCGCTATAGAGTGCCGTTATATCGCTCCAGGCTTCAGTGGAAGCTGGTATGTGCTTGAATCAACTCGTAAATATGAACTGGGATAGAGCTGCAAGGTGTGCTCTGAGCCTGCTCGGAGTTCTTCTGAAACCAAGTCCGCGCAAAGTCTTCCGGCATAGATCAGGTGCCAAATACAAGGCAACGCTTGATACGGGGTACAGGGGTGAGCTGCATCAGCGAGCTCACGAACCGTCATGCCTGGCGATTGGGTGACAGTTTGGATGAAGCGCTCTTCGAGGTCGCGAAGGTGGTTAGGCGCAAAGCGAAAGCAGGAAAGGAATTCCAGGTTTGACGACAGCGTCTGTTCGCCCTGGTCCGCCTCTGTAAAAACCCTGTATTCAGCTTCGAACTGGGCCGCGAAGAGTTCTGCCTGCCTACGTTTTTCTGAAAATCGACGATCGTTCAGTACCCGTTTGAGTGGTTTCACCTCCTCAATCGTCAATCCATCGCACCACTCCACGAGGAAATCAGGGACATGAGTGGTTTTCCTGCTGGAGCGGTTACCCTTGTAGGCAATTGGAATGGTCAGCGCTTGATCAAGGATCTGCACGACGCGGGGGTCTCGCTCTCTTCGGATGATGTGGCTGCACTCCAGGAGAGACTCAAACTGGAGAGGACGCGGCGCTTTGGATACGACAATTTGTCCGATAATGTTCTTCCCGAAGTTGTCCACCTTGCGGACGGGGCTTTTGCTAAGCGCTTGAGCCAACAGCCGTTGTTGTGGATCGCTCAACATGGATTACCTCTGGGGGACCTCGAAATTACGTTAGAAAAAAGGAAACGCGGGCACTCCGCTTGTTTCACGGGCATTGATGGGCTAGGGTTAGCCCTAGTGCCCGGTATATCTTTATAGATTAATAGATCAGTTAATTCCTATTGTCAATGGGTGCCTATTGCTGACTGATATCGACAGACTTAGCTTTTCGAGGCGATTCAGAGGAATCATCGAGGGGATGGGATTAACTCAAAAGGCTGCCGCGGAAGCTCTAGGGATTCCCGTGCCCCAGATGTCACGTTATCTCAACGGGCAGATTCCGGATCCTGGGAAATTGCTCATGATCGCGTCGTGGGGCGGGACGACGGTGGAGTGGTTACTCACGGGTAAGGATTTCCTTATCGAGGTCGTCAGGAGGGATACCGTTCAAGACTCGACCGAAAGATCTATGCAGGAAGTCGCGCGCGACCAAGCGCAGTGGGAGGTTTTACAGCAAACATGGGCTAAGCTTGACCCCGTATCTCAAGGAACTCTACTGAGAATTATGACACAGGCATTGGAAACGCAACACCTCTGGCTATTTCTCGATTACCTGAAGATCGTCGAGAATATGTTGCATCTGCATGCCCAGGGTCTGAATCGGCAAACGCGACTTCGGAAACGCGCTGCCATTATGTCGGATGTGCTTCTTATCTGTATGACCGGGATGATGGACCAAGACCAAGAGTTTATCTCGAAGGAGTTCGAGCGGTTATACAAAAAAAACATCATGCGTACGGTCCGGGGTCGTACCCAAAAAGGGCTGGCAAGTTCACAGCGCGCCAGCCAGCGAACCCGTCGCTCTGCCCTCGATAAAACGGTAGAGAAACGAATCAACAATATACTCGAAACCGCACGAACCAAAACACTGGGGGACGAGGAACTGAACGATCTAACCAGCCAACTACTCGCAATCAAACGTTTGTTTAGTAAGCCGGATGAGGCGGCGGGAGACCTCGTGGGGAGAGACCTGGGGAGAATGAAAACCATAATAAGGAACGAGCTTGCAGTTTTACATGATAAGCAGTTTACGAAAGACAGCTGGGTTGTGCGTACCTCTGAAATAACCCGGCTGATTACGAAGTCATAGCCCACACGACTTAGATGAAACGCCTCACATAATTTGACCACTTCCCACGAAACGAAATTTGACTGCCGTAGAATTAGCTGATTGGAATATTTCCAGATCGGACGGCTCCCCTCTATAGAAGTCTCTTACGGTTGGAGGCGCACCATGGACGACCATCTTCAATCGTTCTGTGTTGTGAAACACAACCTGCATGACCAAGTCTGGTCCACACCTATGGCGAGGTTGGCCAAGGAGTATGGAATCTCAGACGTGGCGTTGGCCAAGATCTGCAAGAAACTGAACGTTCCCTACCCAGGACGTGGTTATTGGCGAAGAAAGGAGACCGGTAAAGCCGTTAAGCAGCTTCCCCTCCCACCGAACTCAGATCCATCAAAACAGGCGGTAACGATTCATCCTACTATTCGGCCTGACTCCCTAGAGCCCGTTTCAGAAGAAACCACTCAACGGATCACAGCCGAACAGGCTCCTGAACAGAAGATTGCGGTGCCTGATCGTCTCGGCAAAACGCATCGACGGCTGAGTGGACAGCTATCTGAATGGCGATCGGCGTCAGTCGATGAGTATGGCGCGATCCGATCAGGCAGTTTGAGGCAGCTCAATCTTGGCGCTTGCTACACAACATCGGCACTTCATCGGCACTTATACATAAATGCCGATGAAGCGTATCGATTGCTCGATGTGGATACAAGGCTTTAATGAGAGAATGGGGTCAAACCTCGACACATTCTCACGGCCTTATCGCATGATCACGGTCCCATTTTTCCCCCAATAGTAATAAATGGAGAAGTTGGGGAAGATGGCCTCCTGAGTATTCTGTCCGGCAACGGTAAACAGCACCCCCGCAGCACCGACCCAGTGATCGCCTAAGCGATACTGAAGGGTTGGTTGGACACCGAAAGTATTAAAACCATTCTTCCCTCCGGTCGTGACCTGATGACCATCTGCGCGCCACGTCAGCCCATGGAAGCCGACGAGTTCGAGGTTATACCCTAAGCCTCGCTTCTCATCGAGAATATGCTCAATGATCAGACGGGTGTTGATGATGTCGCTCGGATAGGTGGTCTCTCCGGACTGACTTCCCGGTAAATGGTACGAATAAAACACGCCGGCGCTGATGCGAAAGGGGGCGAGATTCTTGCGAGCCAAAATGCCCTCCGTCCACGTGAGCGAACCGAATCGTGAAGACGGGAGACGGCCGAGTGGGGCGAACCCGCCTGGAGGGCTCTCCGTTCCGGCCCATTTGCTGGTCGGGAGCACAATCATATTGAAGGTCGTGATCGACGGGCGCCAGCCATCGGGATCCTGCACAATCGGGCGGTATTTGAGGTAGATCTGGGTATCACCAACCCCTGAGTCAGTGGTCCACGGTCCGCCTTTCCCCTGATTGAACTGCGCACTGGAATTGGCCCACCAGAATGAGCCGGAAAGGCCGACGTTGAGTTCCACATGATTCGTCAGGCCATACGCCATCGTCACAACCGGGGCGATTTGATACGAATGGACGGGTGACGACGTGCTGTTCGTCGTCAGATCATTGCCGAACTGTTTTTCACTGATTTGAGAGAAGATAAACGGATGCACCGTGAACTGCCCTTGCGGATGGACATCGACACCACTGATGAAAATCGGCCCGTTCGAAAGCGGATTCCAGCTTTGGCGGTATTTCTGAATGTCTTGATCGGTCGGAACCCAATCGAAAGCAAGCGCCTTGGCTGATACTGATACCCCTAACCCAAGTGTGATCCAAAGTAAGCAGGCCACGCGACCTATTATCCTGGACCGGTTGAACGTCTTTCCTCGCGGCTGCTTCTGAACCACAAACGAGTGTCTTGCCATTCACTCCTCCAGTAAATAGTAGAGATATCTGCATGAGTCCATGTATGAGAACGACCAACGGCTGAACGCCGCTGTATCTACCAGGTCACATCGTGAGATGACTGTAAGGCTGCTTACACAATCCGAGCGAGCAGGACGTAGGCGAGTGCTGAGAGGAATGCGGCAGCAGGCAGTGTCACCACCCAGGCAAGGACCATGTCCCGGACGGTCGTCCAACGTACGGCGCTGACGCCTTTCAACAATCCGATACCGATGATCGCCGAACTGCTGACGTGCGTGGTGGAGACAGGCAAGCCCATTACGGCGGAGACCAACACGAGTGAGGAGGTTGTGAGATTCGCGGATAACCCTTCACTGTGATCCATACGTGTGACTTTTTCCGCAAGGACTTGTGTGACGCGGAGCCCGCCTGCATAGCTCCCGACTCCCATCGCGGCGGCGACCCCGAGCAGCGCCGAGATCTGGAGCCCGCTATTCGGCCATAGCGCAGTGGCACTTCCCAATAACAGGATGGCCGCAATCTTAGGAGCATCGTTCATTCCACGGGCGAGTGAGGCTAACCCGCTCGAATACCAGTGGATACTGTCCAATCCTATAGCGAGCCCATTCAGGCCAGCCCGGTCGCACTGAGCAGGAACAGCCATCACAGGTCGCCCCAGTGTCATCGTTTGAAACAGGGTTCGTGTTGCGCCCTGTCCATCGATCATGACCAGCGCCCGAGCTGCCGGCATCACACAGAGACAGGTGCCTTCCCAACGAACGGCCAGTGTGCTGACCAGATTATGTATCAGCACCGCAATGGTCAGCGCCAACACGGGACTGAGGAGTAGTGGCAAGATGATTTTCCTGCTGATGCCTGTCCACACAAGCCCTTCCGAACCAAACGCCATAAATCCCGCCCCGACAATGGCTCCGGTCAATGCATGGGTGGTAGACACGGGCAGACCAGTCCAAGACGCAACAAGCACCCACGTGACTGCTCCGGCAAGTACAGACGGGCCGAGAGCCGGCAATGTGGCAGCATCGGACGCCAGTAATCCCTGACTGAAGGTCTTTACCATCGCCGTGGCCGCCAGTCCTGACAGACCTGCGCCAACAACGGTCCAACATGTTCCCCAAAGAATTGCCGTGCGGTAGTCAGCCACCCCGCTGCCGACCAGGGTCGCAATAGCTTTCGACACGTCATTCGCACCATTGGCGAAGGCCAGTGATAGCACGAGGACGAAAGCAAGAATCGACAGATCCATAATAGTCGGCCTACTTAGTCGGCGATGCCATCGTGACCGCCCCGCCGCAGGACGATCCTGAGCCGGCAGTACAGCCATAGCAGTGGTTACGGGTGACGATCTGACGTTGATTCAGCTGTAACGGATCGAAGTCGCGGATATGGGAAGACGAACCATGATCTACCGGCAGTTCGAGCATCTGATTGAAGTCGCAGTCGTAGAGCGTGCCATCCCATCCGATGGAGATCATGGATCGGCACATGACACTTGCAGCCGCTGTGGGATTGAATGCAGTAGCCAATCGCTCCATATACTGGTCGTAGTTGCCGCTTTCCACGAGAAACTCCAGATACCGGCTCACTGGCATGTTGGTGATCGTATACAGATGGGTGAACTCAATGCCATGGCGAGCCCGGAGTTCTTTTCGAAACTGCGCTTCGATGGCCTCCTGTTTGGGAGGGAGAAAGGCTCCGACCGGATTGTAGACAAGATTCAAGGCCAATCCGCTATCAGGCTGCCCATAGCCCAGTTGATTCAACCGACGAAGCGCCTCAATCGATTTCTCGAACATGCCGTCGCCTCGCTGCGCGTCTGTCTGGCTGGCACGGTAGGAAGGCAGTGAGGCGATGATTTCGACCCGATGCATCGCCAAAAACTCGGCCAAGTCTGCCTGTGAGGGAATCAGGAGCACGGACAAATTACACCGATCCATTACGTGCCGGCCAAGCCCACGAGCCTGTTCAACCAGCCAGCGAAAGTTGGGATTAAGTTCCGGCGCGCCCCCTGTCAGATCGACCGTGGGAATGTCCGTCATGGCGAGCGCCTGCATGCACAGCGCTGCCGTGTCGCGCGACATGCGTTCGGTCCGATCCGGGCCGGCATCGACATGACAGTGCTTGCAAGTCTGGTTGCAGAGTTTGCCCACGTTGATTTGAAAGACGGTGATCCCAGTGGCTCGAAGCGGGAAGAGACCGGCTTGTTCGAGCCGATCCTTAAACGACACATGGCCATGCGTATCGGCCAGCAGTTTCAGCTGTTCGGCTGCAGAGGCTAGCGGATGGTGTTCTCCCAAGAGAGTCAGCGACATATCGGCATCCTCAGAGCCACAACCATTCCCCTCGCGTACCCAGCCGCCTCAGCGAACATGTCCTATCGCGGCCAACACCGTTTCAGGGAAGCGCACCTCGCAACACCCAAAATTCAGGGCCTGCCCCTGCCGATTCGACAGCGCTCGCTGGACGGTCGGCGCGATGCGATAGCAGACCTGCTTGCCCTCCCGGAGTCCTTCGACTAACCCGGCATCGCGAAGAATGCGGAGGTGATGTGAAATGTGCGGCTGGGGGCAGCGCAATTCCCGCACAAGTTCAGTGACGCATTTCTCTTCGACCAACAGGGACTCCAGGAGGCGCAGCCTGGTCTCATCCGCCAATGCCTTCAACACCGTGGCACATTGGCTCGAGGTCAGCATGTCACCTGTTGACGCACGCTTCATCAACAGCAGGCTCCCTCAGGTGAACAGGTGACGGTCCCCCCGGTCACGCGTTGACCGGCGCGATTGAGGATCGCAAAATGCGGGGCATAGCCTTCCGACTCAAGAACCTTGAGGCTTTTAGAACAAATTTCCAGTGGCTCGCCGCGCCGAAAGACATGATGATCGTCATCCTGCGCTTCCATGAATGGCCCTGCCAGCAAGGCAAAATCGCCTTGCCATACGCAGGGGGTCTGTTCGGGAAACACCGCGGTCCAGCGTGGATCTGTCTGGTCGAGCGACACCGGATCGTGTGACAAGACAAACTGTGCGGCAAATGGCGGCTGGGTCAACAGCTGCGCAGATTCTGTGGTGAGTGCTTGTGGAATCCCGCGCCGATACGTAGTCCCGAGTTCATCGACCACGCGGCTGAAGGGGCCGCGGAGCGTGGCATAGCGTGGGCCTAATGCCGCCGCATTGGCTGGCAGTTTGTAGCCGGTCAACGTCACCGAGAAGAAGTGAATGCCATCGATCCGCTGCCAGGGCGACGACTTGATCAGATGGATGCCGACAAATCCCGCCTCCGTCATGCCCGCCATATAGTCGGTGAGTGTGAGGGCGCCAGACAGGCAATCGCCCCATTTCTCAGCGTCGTGGATGAGATACTGAGGCACGGGCTGATCGGCGACAATATCTGAAATCGTGAAACGTCCACCTAATTTGGCGATGCGGAACATTTCGCGGAAGACCTTGCGCTTGTCCGGGGCCAAGTTGATTACGCAATTGGAGATGATCAAATCAACCGTGCCGTCCGCCACCGGCATGGCATCGGCCATGCCTTTCCTGAATTCTACATTGGAAGAGGGGTAGCCGAGATTACCGGCTACGATGACGGCATTCCGGCGCGCAATTTCCAGCATCGTATCCGTCATGTCGATCCCGATCACATGGCCTGTCTGGCCGACAAGACGCGAGGCCTCGAAGCAGTCGATGCCGCCGCCCGATCCGATATCTAGAACGGTTTCCCCGGCGCTCACGGTTTTCAGCCCGGCAGGCGTGCCGCAACCGTAGGAAATCTTGAGCACTTCCTCCGGGATGAAGGTCTTGAGATGCCCCATGTCATAGCTGGTCGGGCAACACATCTGTTCGCCTGTGCTGGCGGCTTTGGCGTAGCGATCACTAACTGCCCGGGTAACGTTCTCTCCTGGCATGGCTCCCTCGTTAATCTATGAACCTATTGAGATAAGTCTATGTATCAATGTTTCCAATTTGACGTCGATCTCTATCCGTGTAGCAAGATAGACGCTTCAGGGGAAGAGTACAGCGAGGAGCATGAGGATTCTGTAAGCTGGCTTACATTGGATCATACGCTGTAAGTGAGAGCATCACCGCACAAGGGATCCGTCACCAGCGCAGAGGACGTCTGACGGAGTGGAGCGTGGATCGGATAGGTTCCTCGTCCCCTTGACTCGATACCATAGTCCTAGGTGTAGCATCTTCCCAAGGAGCGACGATGACATCCCAACGTACAATTGGCTGGCTCGCAAAATCGGCTGGGGTGTGTATCCAAACAGTTCGGTACTATGAGAAGCGGAAACTCCTCTCACCAAGCGGCCGTCGACCATCCGGATATCGTATCTATGACCACGAGGCATTGACACGTCTCCGTTTCATCAGGAACGCGCAAACGCTCGGGTTCACACTTCGAGAGATCGACGAATTGCTCAACCTGCGGGTCACGACGGGGACGCGTTGCGAGGACGTGCAGCGAAAGGCTGAAGCCAAATTGCAGACCGTTGAAGCCAAGATACTAGACTTGCAGACCTTGGTCCGAGCCTTGCGCGGCTTAATTCGCACCTGTCGAGCCTGGCAACCGATCAATCGTTGCCAGATTGTGAGTCATTTGGAGAAAACAGAGGGCACCACAACCCAGGTCAACAGGAGAGCGTGAATCATGCCATCCCACCGGCACAGTGCCTTTGCAGGATTTCGCCGTCTTAGCCCTAAGGTCACAGGCGCGTTGCTTCGCATGCGCCAGGAGACGTATCGCGACGGGGCGGTTCCGGCCAAGTACAAGCTGTTGACTGCCATGGCCATTTCGATCGCCATTCGATGTGAACCTTGCATTCAGGCTTATGTGCAGATGGCGGTCGACAAAGGAATTTCGCAGCAAGAATTGGTTGAATTCCTTGAGGTTGCTATGACCATGCAAGGCTGTCCGGGTGAGGAGTGGGCACTCAAAGCCTATGCCTTGTACAAAGAGTGTCTGGATCATGGCTCACCCTCAACGACATCCGGCTGCTGCGATCATCGGACAACGACTCAGGCGGATGGGAGGTGACACGATGAGCCGACGAACCAGTTCTGTGATTGTGGCGATGTGTGTGTGGTTGATCGGGAGCGCTGGCCTTGGGATTCAGCAGGTGTCAGCCGCCAACATTCTGATCCACACGAAAACGTCGCTCGCGCTGGATGATGCGCAGATCTGCGCAGTGCCGAATGTCGCCTGGGCCGCAGTCAAGGCGGGGCACAGGGTCACGGTTCTGGTTGATGCGAGCGCAGTGACGTCGGTGACGAAAGGCTTCGGCTGGTTCAGACGGCTGATCGGGTCCGAGTCAACCGCGTTGGATCGTGCTGGTTTGCCAGATTGGGAGCGGGAGGGTCTTTCCGAACAAATGGACGTACCGCTGGAACAGATCCCACACAATTACGGCGAGTATTTCGACTTTCTCAAGAATAATCTGGGCGTCAAGGTTTATGGGAATCAGACGATGATGCAGCTCTACAAGATCGATCCGGAACGGGTCGCCGATTCGGTCACTCCCATTCCACTGGCTAAGATAGTGCAGTTGTTCGAGGCAGCGGACCGGATACTCGTCTATTGAGGTATCATCCTTGATTTCGCATTGCCGATCGACAACCCCCGAGCTAGCCAGACGGCGTACCAGTGGTTCTTAATGGCGCACCCGATTCCTGAAATATTTCCAGACATCAATCGTATCGAGCACCAGGGAGATGGCCATGGAGACCGACAAGATGAGCAAATACTGTTTGAATGACGCTTCAACGGTTGGAATCTTGATCACGACATAGGCCAGCAGCGGGACCCATGGGACGTGGCCGAGCCCAAGGATCTTGGTGAATCCATATCGCGCATAAAGCCCCATCATCAGCATCGCGCTTGCGAGAAAATTCATGAAGATGAGCTGGGCGACCGTTTCCTTCCAGAAGGCCAGACTGGCCATGTTGACGAGCATGAGAAACAGTACCCACAGGGAGACCCATACGGGTTGCTCCATCAATTCAATAAAAAATCGTAACGGGTTTCTCATACCTGAATTTCTTCTGATGATTGGGATCAGCGGTGTGTTGGTGATCACTGATAAGGAGCGGACACCCGGCCGGCTCGATTGCGCCGGCCGGATGTCCGCTGGTCTAGGGCACTAGAACGTGATGACCTGATACCCCTGTGAGACCAGCTTCTTGAAGCTCGGATGGCCGTCGTATTCACCAGCCAGCTTCACTCCGCAGGCCACGACTTTGTCCTTCACACCAAAAGCCCCGGCGCAAAAGTCGCACGCCCCGCTGATGCGATCTTTCACCGCCACGTAGAGCCCGTGGGCCATGTGATCGGGCTTCTCCAGTTCTGGAATCCACTTGGGCCCGGCGCCATCGAAAATGAGTTGAACGTCGTCGTGCGCGTCCTTGAACTCCTTCACGGCTTCCATCGCATTGACCACCCGTCCCAATCCCTCATGGGTGTCGGTGTCGGCTAAGACCACGATCGCAACTTTGGACATGCTGTACTCCTTTCAGAACAAACAGGTGAATGATGAAAAGGTCCGCCTCATGTATAGGGCGGACGCGGCATCATGCCGCGATGATCTCGCATGCTATTGCGCAACTCTCAGGATTTCTGTGGGCTGGATTACAACTGAATGGAGAAAGAATGCCGGGGACGTGAGCTGCCTTACAGATCAGCGCCGAGAAGCCCGCTAGGATCGCGCGCAGGATAGCTACACTTCTCCCATCCACAAGGAGGTGAACCATGACCTGCGAACGATGCAACGGGCTGATGGTGCGGGAACAGATTTGCGATCTTCAGGGGCGGAGCAGCAGCCTGTGCGTAGACGGCTATCGCTGCCTGCTCTGTGGCGATCTGGTCGATGCAATGATTCTCGACAACAGACAGCGCTCGCTCAATGGAGTCGAAACATTCAACAGAACTAGACCACGTATCCCACAGGTCGTGACGGCATAAGAGACAAGAAACATCAACTCAAGAAAGGAGGTAAAATCATGCCACTCGCACAACTCAAAGGACTCAGCGGCTATCTCAGCATGGAGCAAAAGCAGGAGCTGATTCGAAAGGTGACGGATGCAATCGTCTCGGTCGAAGGAGAAGGATTGCGGCCCGTGACCTGGGTGATTGTTGAGGATGTCCCGTCAGGTCAGTGGGGCGTCGGTGGGACACCCGTCACGACCGAAGAGCTAAAGAAGATGGCCGCACAAGGCCAATAGCAATCTATTCTATTCATCATGAGAAGGAGGATGAGCATGGAGTTTCACATTCATACGATGGAGACGGCACCGGAGGCCTCACGCCCAACGCTCGAAGTGACCGCCAAGAAGTACGGGTTTGTTCCCAATTTATTCGGCGTGTTGGCCGAGTCCCCCACGGCGGTGCAAGCCTATGCGGCCATCAACAAGGCTCTGGAGCAAAGCGCCCTCTCTCCAGTCGAGCAGCAGGTCGTCGCCTTGACTGTCAGCACCACCAACGACTGCGTCTACTGTGTCGGGGCCCACTCGACGGTCGCACAAATGGTGCACATGCCTGAAGGCATCCTCACGGCGTTGAGGGAACAGCGATCCCTATCGGACCGGAAACTCAATGCCCTTCGGACGTTGGTCATGTCTATCCTCCGTCATCGCGGCTGGGTGCCGGACGAGGATCTTCAGCGGGTGGTAGCCGCCGGCTATACCCAGCGGCATGTGCTGGATATTCTCACACTCGTCGCACTCAAGACCTTGAGCAACTATGTGAATCATATCGCCCATACACCACTCGATGCCCAATTCGCAGCGCACGCGTGGACATCGCAGGTTGCTACGGTCGCCTGACATAGGCGTCCACCGGCTCAAGTCCGATGCCAAAATGGAGGGGCCTGCGCCTGCAGAGACGCGGGCCCTTCCCAGGATGTCCTAAAGGCCGTCGCACTTCGAGCGTATAACGTTGCGCTGACGCAATTACAATTCCAGCTTGCCCTTCTTGATTCCCAACGCTTTGATGCGTGACGCGAGCGTCGTCGGCTTCATACCCAGCAAGACGGCGGCCCCGTCTGATCCGAAGATCCTGCCCTTTGTGAGCCGTAAGGCCTGCGTGATGTTCTCCCGCTCCTGGCGTTTCAAATCTTCTCGGGTAGCCAGCCGTGCTGCCGGGGGGAAAGGGGGTGATGTGACACTGCGCGCGGGTGAGGATTGAAGGGGAATGCGGAGAGCGCTGCCCTGAGAAAGGATGACGGCGCGCTCGATGACGTTTTGCAGTTCGCGCACATTACCAGGCCAGTCGTGGGCGGCAAGCTGGCTCAGCATCGCCTGTGTGACGCGTGGGACTCGGCGATTCATTCGCTGGGCGCTTTGAGCGATGAAATGCAGCGCAAGCTTCGGGATGTCCTCACGGCGTTCACGGAGCGGCGGGATGTGGATCGGGAACACGCTCAGACGATAGTAGAGATCTTCTCGAAAACGGCCGGCTTCAACCTCGCGTTTTAGGTCGCGATTGGTCGCCGCGATGATCCGCACATCCACCGATCGGGTGCGCAGATCTCCGACGCGCTCGAATTCGCCTTCCTGTAGGACCCGCAGCAGCTTTGCCTGCATCGCCAGCGGCACCTCTCCGATTTCATCGAGAAAGAGCGTGCCACGATCGGCCACTTCGAAACGGCCTGGTCGATCCGCGAGCGCGCCGGTGAAGGCGCCTTTCACATGGCCGAAAAATTCGCTTTCAAACAAGGCGTCAGGCACGGCACTGCAGTTCACCTTGATCAGAGCGCGGCCTTTGCGCAGGCTGCGGTCATGGATCGCGCGGGCCACGAGTTCCTTGCCGGTACCGCTCTCACCGGTAATCAACACCGCTGCATCAGTGGGAGCCACCAGCTGAACCTGGCGCAGGACATGCTGCAAGGCCTGGCTTTCTCCGACAAATTCTCCCATTCCGAGCGCCGCAGTGACCTCTTCCCGCAAATAGAGATTTTCTTCCTCTAAACGAGCCCGAAGAATATCGATTTCCTCAAGCGCTCTGGCGTTCGCAATGCTCACGGCCGCATAGTCGGCAAACATCCGCAGCCATTCGAACCCCTCTGTATCGAGCAGTCCGCGATCAAAGAGCGCCAGGACTCCGAGCACGTCACCCCGGAAGATTAGAGGGTGTGCCGCAAACGTCCGAATACCCTCCCGTGAAAACCAGGAAGGATCGGCAATCCACTCCTCGTCGCCTTGAATTCCGGCAAGCCAGAGAGCTTCTCCGTTCATCGCCACGCGTCCGATCTTGCGCTCGCCGATCAGGCAGCGATGAAAGGATCCGTCAAGGCGGCCGTAATCAGCCTGCAGATCGTGTGGGACGCCGGCGCTCGCCGCGAGGTGCAAGGACCTTGTGAGGTCGGAGGTCTCGTTCCGACTGCGACACACCTCGCAGAGCGAATCCCGCTCGGCGAGCCAGATACGAGTTAGAACGGTGTTCGGGCACTGTGCAATGCCATCAGTGATGGTTCGCAGCACGTCTCGGAGCGCGCGCTGACGGGCGGTCGCAACCATGACCTGGGGAAGTTGGTGGGGATTCATAGTCGTGAGACTACGAGACCTCGAAAGAATACGCAACGAGTAATCGTAGATTATGAAATATCGTAGCGCTCTGTGATCGGCAAATCCCTACATCTATTTATACTTTTCAACTAGTTATCTATCAAGCTCCGCTCGGCACACTACCTGCTGTAGACGAGTGTAACCGCAGCAACCGGCGCGCGGATCTACTCATCAATCAACCCAAGGAGGCATCATGAACCGCATTGCACAACTGGATCCTCAGACCACCACTGGCCAGGCCAAGATTCTCTTCGATGGCGTCCAGGGAAAATTGGGCGTCGTGCCTAACCTGATTCGAGTACTGGGCAATACGCCCGCTGCGCTCAAAGGTTACCTCAATTTCAGCGCCGCCCTTGCGGATGGAAGCTTCAGCCCGAAGGTTCGTGAACAGGTCGCGCTCGCGGTCGCCGAGACGAATCAATGCGCATATTGCCTTAGTGCGCACACGTTTATCGGCGGCAAGCTGGGGCTGACCCAGCAGGACCTCGCCGAGGCGCGACAGGCCAATGCCGCCGATCCGCGAATCGATGCCATCCTCAAGCTCGCGCACAGCATTGTGGTGCAGCGGGGCGAGCTGGGGGCGACGGGCCTCGACCAAGCACGTCGGGCGGGGCTGACCGACAGCGAGATCGTTGAAACGGTGGCCCATGTCGCGCTGAACATTTTCAGCAACTACATCAACCATATCGCCGGCACTGTCATCGACTTTCCTGAAGTCACACTCACGCATGGGTGCGCTGCCTCTTCTTGCGCCTGCGGCTAAAGGCAGAAGACTAGTGGAGTCTCAAGGAACGTACCCTGATCAACACCGAAGAAAGGATGCCATCATGACCATGTTTGTTCGATCAATCGTCGTATCACTCGCAGCTGTTGTCGTGAGTCTTCCCCTGATATCAGTAGTGTACGCACAGGACCCGAAACCGACCGTCCCACACTATACGGGACCACGGGAGGATGCGCCGGTCCCACGTCCTGGCCTGATACCCAAGAAGGGCCGGGTCGCTGTGGTCGTGACCGATCCACAAAACGACTTCCTGAGCCCGAAGGGGGTGGCCTGGGGTGTGGTCGGACAGAGCGTGCAGGAAAATCATACGGTCGAACATATCGAGAGTCTCTTCAAGGCTGCCAAGGCAGCCGAGGTGCCGGTCTTCGTCAGCCCGCACTATTACTATCCGCATGACCATCGGTGGAAGTTCGGCGGCGCGCTGGAAGCGTTGATGCACAACATCGGGATGTTTGATCGGAAAGCGCCTTTGACGCAGGAGGGTTTTATCGGCTCGGGAGCCGATTGGCTGGACCGCTACAAGCCCTTTATTGAGGACGGTCGTACGGTTGTGACCAGCCCGCACAAGGTGTTCGGTCCCGAGTCGAACGATCTCATCTTGCAACTTCGAAAGGCCGATGTCAGTCAAGTAATCCTCGCCGGGATGTCCGCCAATCTCTGCACGGAATCCCATCTGCGCGAGTTGCTGGAAGAGGGATTCGAGGTCGTTGTGGTGACCGATGCCACGGCCGCTGCCAAGCTGCCGGGGTTCGACGGCTATGAGGCGGCCTTCGTGAATTTCCGTTTGATCGCGAGTGATGTGTGGAACACCGCTCAGACGGTCAAGATTCTCTCGGCGATCAAGTAATGATTCGTGCCAGTAGTTGCACGATCTTTAATAAGGGAGGACCCATGAAAACAGCGATTATTATCATGTCCGATCCGAAGAGCGGCTCAGAGGAAGCACTCGGCCGAGTCTTTAACGCGCTGGCGCTCGCATCTGAAAGCAAGCAGAAGGGGGATGAGGTGGCCGTGGTGTTCAACGGCGCCGGCACGCGGTGGCCGGCGGAGCTGACCAAGCTGTCGCATCCGGCTAATGCGCTCTACAACTCGGTTCGCGACGTCGTACAGGGCGCCTCCTGCGGATGCGCGGATGTCTTTGGCGCCAAAGAAGGCGTGGAATCATGCGGTGTGCCGCTGAAGAAAGATAACGCATTGGCCGGAACGTCCGGCCTCTTGAGCCTGCGCCGGTATGTGACGGACGGGTGGCAGACGATCGTATTTTGAGCCGTGCTCATGGTGGCGGCCGGGAGTTCACTCCCGGCCGCCAGGGGGCTGACGGCCTGCGAGGGGAAACACGATGGCAACGAAATATCTCGATCTGACATTTACGGATTCGGTATGTCGCGCGCAGCAGCAATACTATGGGCGCACGGGTGCAATCACCGGCGCATCCGAACGGGACCCGCTCGGCCAGGCCGAGGCCGGGTTCATCGCGGCGCGAGACAGCTTCTACCTGGGGTCTATCAGCGAAAGCGGATGGCCCTACATCCAGCATCGTGGAGGACCTCAGGGATTTTTGCGAGTCATCGACGAAAGGACTCTGGCATTCGCCGATTACAAGGGCAACCGACAATTGCTCACGACCGGCAACGTCTCCGTGAACGATCGCGTCGCGCTGTTTCTCATGGACTATAAGAACCGCGCCCGACTGAAACTTCTTGGTCATGCCCGTGTCGAGGACGCCCGCGTCCATCCGGAACTCGTCGCGCAGATTGCCGATTCGAAGATGCGGTCGAGCGTGGAGCGTCTGGTCTTTATCGATGTCGTCTCGTTCGATTGGAACTGCCCGAAACACATCACCCCACTCTATTCCATGGGCGAGGTGGAAGAGGTCATGGGACCGTTGAAATCCCGTATCGCCGAGCTAGAGGGGCAACCTCGGTCATTTTAAGACTCGACGATGAGCGGGCGCCTGTCGGTGTAATCATCACAGTCATTCGCGAAGGAGGAACGGAGATGGGAACGCGGCATTACTTACGAAATCCTCTATGGTTTTTCATCGACCTGATGCGCCAACCGATATGGGTCTCCGTCTGGGTGATCGCCCTGATGATTGTCAACCTGGCTGGCGTGGTGTTTTGGAGCGAACCGCTGGCCAAGCTCATCGTGGTCGTTTTCATGCTGTCGGCCATGCTGATGATGGGGCTCTATGCGGTATTCGGCTTTGAACGGATACTCGGCTTGGGACACATATTCTGGATTCCCTTACTGTGGTATCTCATCATCCAGCTTCAACAGACTGAAGGGCCGTTTGCCGGCTACCTCGTCGTGCTCTCCCTGGTGATCGGCATTTCGTTGCTCTTCGATATACGCGATGTGTGGATCTATCTGTCAGCCAAACGGGTGCGGCCCTGAGTTGTTGTCTGTAGCCTTATAAGAGAAGGAGCGAAGTAATCATGACACATTCTTCATCAGCCATCCTGGGCCATACGATTCATGGGCAAGGCATCGAGAAGGTACTGCTGTTGCATCACTGGATGGGTGATGCAGGAAGTTACGATCCTCTGATTCCTTACCTCAACCCGGTCACCTATACCTACGCGTTTGCAGATGTGCGAGGGTATGGCACGTCGCGGCATCTTTCGGGCGCGTACAGCGTGGACGAGGTAGCGGAGGATGCGTTTGATCTGGCCGACAGCCTCGGTTGGACCGACTTCCATGTCATCGGGCATTCGATGTCGGGTATGGTTGTGCAACGGATGTTGGTCGATGATTGGATTTCCGGTGTGAAACGGATCAAGAGCGCGATCGCGATTACGCCGGTGTCTGCTGATGGCTATCCTGCCGACGAAGGAACTAAGAAATTTCTCTGGGACTTGATCCACGAGCCTGAACTGACGGAACAGGGCTTCTTTATGCTCACTGGACAGCGGCTCCTTCCGGCTTGGGGACGGATGAAGACGAACCGGCATCTCCAAACCTCTACGAAAGAAGCCGTCAAGGGTTACTACCGGATGTGGTTGGAAACCGACTTTTCCGAGGAGGTCCGCAGAGCCAAGGTCGATATACCATTGCTGGTGATTGGCGGGCGGCAGGATCTCCCTGGTTTCCAAGAGGAGCACCTGAGAAAGACCGTCGGCGGCTGGTTTCCGAACGTGGAGTTCACGTTTATCACAGACGCCGGCCACTTCCCGATGGACGAGACGCCGGTGTATCTGGCGAGTCTTATCGAGCGTTTTCTGGACACCCGTCGTGGCGCCCGCCATGAGAAACAGGCGCTTAGGCACATGGATTCAGTACTCAATGCGGTTTAACGATCCAGCGTTATTCATTCATCAAGGTCTCGTCTTGGTTGTTAACTAGGGCTCTGATCATGGAGGTCATCAATGGACCGTTCGAATCGCCCCATCGCCCTCATTGTCGGTGGCTCCAGCGGCATCGGGTTTGCCACCGCGAAGCGCTTGTTGGAACGTCACATCCCGGTCACGATCATCGGCAAGTCCAAAAGCAAACTGGAAGCGGCTCTTGCTGAGCTATCGAGGTTTGGGACTGTTGAAGCACTCCACGCTGACTTGTACGCAGCGAAGGATGTCCAGCGTGTTATGGCATTTGCCGGTGACCAGAACCGCCCTATCAAATATTTGGTGAATGCCGCGGGGTATTTCAAGCCGACGCCGTTTCTCGATCATACAGGCGAAGACTACGATATGTACCTGGATCTGAACCGGGCCCTCTTCTTCATTTCCCAAGCCGTTGCCAAGAACATGGCGGCGAACGGTGGAGGATCTATCGTGCATATCGGTTCCATGTGGGCGCGACAAGCGATCAAAGCGACGCCGTCTTCGGCCTATTCTATGGCAAAAGCAGGACTGCATGCGCTCACCCAACATATGGCGATGGAGCTGGCCGGCCACAACATCCGTGTCAATGCCGTTTCCCCGGCTGTGGTCCACACGCCGATTTACCAGGCGTTCATCGAGCCCAGTAAAGTTGAGGAGACATTGTCTTCCTTCAACGGCTTTCATCCAATCGGCCGGATCGGGACTCCTGATGACGTGGCGCGAGCCATCCAATTCTTACTGAGCGACGATGCTGCTTGGGTGACTGGTGCTATTTGGGATGTCGATGGGGGAGTGATGGCGGGACGTAACTAATCAACAGGGGGAAAGAAGCGCTCTCCTTTGTCTCAAGCAGGGATGTCGGCCTAAGCAGTATTCATGATTGTGGGCGGTTTGCGTACCGGCCTAGCTGCGTCACGAATGGGAAGCGGAGCATCATGAGGAGGTTCAGGCAGACCGGTGGACCGAGATGCTCAAGGCCGATCTTCATGCCGGGCTGTCCCAACGCCGGTTCGGCACAATAGGTGCCGAACAGGCGATCCCACCAGGGCACGTTGAATCCGTAGTTGCTGTTGGTTTCTCGCACGTCCGTCGAATGGTGAATTCGATGCATGTCCGGCGTGACGACGAACCACCGGAGCACCCGATCGAGGGTGGCAGGCATTCGAACATTGCTGTGGTTGAAGAGGGCCGCACTGTTCAAGACGA
>FRDC01000690.1_pt1 | contig 32067 bp, 32 predicted proteins | sample 1106171 | NCBI WGS metagenome assembly FRDC01 (sample SAMEA3930566, study PRJEB13176) | freshwater metagenome | biome: Drinking water system; feature: drinking water; material: water | place: Singapore | collected 2014-12-20 | reverse complement strand
CATCTGGCAGCAGCACGCCGTGCGATTTTGCGAACTGGCGAACGTAGGCACCGGCGGTGCGGGCGATGGCTGCACTGACCGCGTGCTGCCGCATGAGGCTCAGGAAAGCCTCGAGCGTTTCGCGTTCACCATCGCGGACGCCGGCTTCCAGTTCGGCGACGCTGATTACCGAGATCGCCAATTCGTCTTCGGCGATCAGCTGCTTGATGAACGCCGCTGCTTCGCGTCGACCGCGCTGGCAGTCGATCAGCACGTCGGTATCGACAATCACCTTGCGGCGTTCTTTGCCAAACGAGCTTCGCGCTGCGACCAGCCGGCGCGCAGGCTGCGGGCATCGGTTTCACCGGACGAGCGATCGGCCCAGAGGCCGCAAGCGCGGTCGATGATCGCCGTCGGGTCGGTGTCGACGCCGTTGACGATGTAGCGGGACAGGGCTTCGCGAATGACCTGCGACAGCGTCGTGCCGCGGTGCGCGGCGATCCGGCTCAGGCGCAAGTGCTGGTCTTCGTCGAGGTAGATCTGGGTGCGATGCATGATGTATATTTTTGTTTAGTGATGTATATCAGACGCTACGCGAATTGCCTCTCGTTGGCAATCGGCACCCGTTGATTGCCTCAGAAATCCAGGTCCAGCGCGCCGCACAACCAGTCGATCAGCGGACTGGCGAGCTTGAAGTGCCTGATGATGGTCTTCGGCAGGTCCGGCGCGAACAGCGCCTCGTCGGCCAATGGTGCGGAGCAGACGAAATCCTTGCGCTTGATGTCGTCGATCAACTCATGCGCCGGGTCGAAGCCGGGTGGTACGCGCTTCATGCTGTCGCCGCCCAAGGTGCCGAAGGTCTTCCTGAATGCGGCCGAGCGGGTGGCGGCTTTCCAGCTCGCCGGGTTGTTCAGCAGATAGGCGCGGATGCGCTTCAGCGTTTCCGGCTGCGGATGCCACAGCCCGCCGCCGACGAAGGTGCCGCCCGGCTCCAGATGCAGGTAGAAGCCGGGTGCATCGAGCCGACCCATCGTGCCCTGATCGGCGTCGCCGCCGCGTGTCACCGCACGCGTGGCCTGATGGTAGAAGCTGGCGCCTGCCCACGGCTTGTACGGCGTCTTGTCGGCCGCGAAGCGGGTATCGCGGTAGATCCGGAACATCGAGCCGCCGACCGGCTTCGGATTCGCCACGTAATGCCCGCTCAGTTCCTTCAGCGGCGCATCGAGATCGCCGATCAGCCGCAGGAACGGCAGCTTCACGTGCTGCTCGTATTCAGCCTTGTTCGCGGTGAACCAGTCGCGGTTGTTGTTGGCCGCGAGATCACGCAGGAAGGCGAGGGACTTCGGAGTGAAATACGGCTGCGCTTTCGCCATCGAATGACACCGGATCAAGGTTGGGGACGCGGCGACGATGCCGCATGGTGGCGAGCTTTCCAAGCGCGCCGTGGTCGCGCTTGCGGCGGTTATCGGCTGTCTTACAGCCGATTGCGACAGAGCCCAGCGGTCGCAAACCCCTTGACGCGAAAGCGTTTGAGGCTTGTACTGCAGTGCCGGACGCTGTTTTGAACTCGGCTTTCGGCTAATAAAAGCATATATGCAGCACGTTCAGCAGGCCTCAGCAAGCCGCGGCGTCGAGAGGAGACGGTAGACGCGAGGTTCCGCCGCAGCCTGTTCCAGTTGTTCGGGATTCCACTACCACCGGCAGGTACCCCATGCGCTCCATCGCCTTGTCCTTTCTGAACCTCGCAGCATCGCAGCCGCGTTCCCGTTCGTTCCCGCGTTCGGAGCGCGCGTCATGAGCGCCGCCGCACGCAGTGGCGTGCTGGCCTCGGTCGGCGCGTTTTCGGCCCCGAAACGCATCCTGATGGGGCCGGGACCGTCCGACGTCCATCCGCGCGTGCTGGCGGCGATGGCGCAAGGCACCATCGGCCACCTCGATCCGGAATTCGTCCGTTTGATGGACGAGATCAAGCTGCTGCTGCGCGCGACCTTCCGTACCGAGAACGATCTGACGTTCGCGATCTCGGCACCGGGATCGATCGGAATGGAGACCAGCGTCATCAATCTGGTCGAGCCGGGCGACACGATCATTGTCTGCGTCAACGGCGTGTTCGGTGGCCGCATGATCAGCATGGCCGAGCGTGCCGGTGCCAAGGTCGTGAAGGTTGTCACGCCGTGGGGCCGTGCTGTCGACCTTGAAGCGGTCGAAGCGGCGCTGAAGGCCAATCCGGGCACGCGCGTGGTGGCGTTCGTGCAGGCAGAGACCTCGACCGGCGCACTGTCGGATGCCAAGGCGCTCAGTGCGCTGGCGCACCAGTACGGCGCGCTGTCGCTGTGCGACGCCGTGACCTCGCTGGCGGGTGTGCCGCTCGAAGTCGACGCCTGGGGTATCGACGCCGTCTACAGCGCCACGCAGAAATGCCTGTCGGCGCCGCCCGGGCTGTCGCCGGTCAGCTTCTCGGCGCGCGCGGTCGAGCGCGTCAAGGCACGCAAGACGCCGGTCGTCTCGTGGTTCCAGGACCTGGCGCTGGTGATGAGCTACTGGGGCAGCGGCGGCAACAGCACTGCACGACGAACCTACCACCACACGGCACCGGTCAACGCCCTGTTCGGCCTGCATGAGTCACTGATGATCCTGCATGAGGAAGGGCTCGAAGCGAGCTGGGCGCGGCATGCGCGCGTGCACCAGCGACTTGCCGAGGGGCTCGAAGCGCTGGGCTTCCGCTACGTGGTTCCGGAAGGCGAGCGCCTGCCGCAACTGAACTCGGTCTGGATTCCGGAAGGGATCGACGATGCCGCGGGGCGTGGCCGTCTGTTGAACGAGTTCGGGGTCGAGATCGGCGGCGGCCTTGGCGACTTCGCTGGCAAGGTCTGGCGCATCGGTCTGATGGGCCAGAGCTGCAGCGAGCAGCATGTCGAACGGGTGCTGAACGCGCTTGCCGCGATCACCGGCCGCAGCCAGGTCAAGGCGCCCGCGCTCGAAGCGGTCTGACCACGGCCGCGGCGCCGCGCATGGCACCACGACCTGCATGGTCGGAAACAAAAGGCAGCACGGCCCGGCCGCGCTGCCTTTTTTGTCGGCCGCGTGGCATCGTCTGCGCTGACCAGAGCCGCCATGGCCACGACCGAGGAGACCCCGATGACTGCCCACGAAAAGCTGCAGATTCCCAGTGTCCGCGACCAGGTGTCGCCGGAGGAATGGGCGCTGAGAGTCGATCTTGCTGCCGCCTACCGGCTCGTCGCGCTGTTCGGCTGGTCAGACCTCGTGTTCACCCACATCTCGGCCAAGGTGCCATCAGAACCGGGCCGTGACGATCACCACTTCCTGATCAACCCGTACGGCTTCCTGTTCGACGAGATCACCGCGTCGAGTCTGGTCAAGATCGACCTCGACGGCCGCAAGGTCATGGACTCGCCGTTCCCGGTCAATCCGGCCGGCTTCACCATCCACAGCGCGATCCACGCTGCTCGCGCCGATGCGCACTGCGTGCTGCACGTGCACTCGGCGAACGGCATCGCGGTCTCGGCACAGAAGAGCGGCTTCCTGCCGATCTCGCAGCAGTCGATCTTCGTGCAGGCGAGCCTTGCCTATCACGATTACGAAGGCGTGGCGCTGAATGATGACGAAAAGCCGCGGCTGGTCCGCGATCTCGGCCAGAACAGCTTCCTGATGCTGCGCAATCATGGCCTGCTGACCGTGGGCAGTTCGCCGGCCGAGGCCTGGCTGTCGATGTACATCTTCGAAAGCGCCTGCGCGATCCAGATCAAGGCACAAGGCGGCGGCGATTTGATCCGCATTCCGCAGCCGATCCTCGATGGCGCCAAGGCGCAGCTTACGCAGGTGACGAAGGGTCTGGGCGCCGGCCTCGTCTGGCCGGGGCTGCTGCGCAAGCTTGACCGCATTGATCCGTCGTACCGCGACTGATCCTTCCAGAATCCAGCGCCCAAGAAAAAGCCCGGCAATGCCGGGCTTTTTCGTACTGCGGTGAGCGGCGAGGCTTACTTGAACTTCACGCTGATGCCGCCGTAGTAGTAACGGCCGATGTTGTCGAAGATCGCCGATCCGGCGCCGTTGCCGACCTGGCCGAGCGGACCATTCTCCTCGAAGGCATTGTTGATGCCGGTGTAGACCTCGAGGTTCTTGGTGATCTCGTACGCGACGTTGAAGTCGGTGTAGATCTTGACGCCGGTGAAGATCGGGTTGCGCTGGTTCTGGTTCGCGTTGAACGAGGCACGCGTGGTCGGACCGATGATCTGGTCATCCAGCAGATGCACGTTGGCGCGGAAGCGGACCGGCTTCAGGCGATAGGTCGCGCTGAACTGGAAATCCCATTCCGGATCGCCGAGCAGGCCGTTGTACTGCTCGCTCGAGTTCTCGCCCTGGAACGGGAAGAAGCGGCGTTCGAGCAGGCGGGTGCCGGTGGCGGTCAGGAACAGGCTGCCACCGACATACGGAACCGGCGTCGTGTAGTTGACGTTCAGGTCGATGCCACGAGCCTTCAGCTTCGTCAGGTTCTGCAGGGTCTGCGTGATGAAGATGATCTCGTACGGCTGATTCGGGTCCGTGCCCGGTGCGCGCAAGGCGCGGCCGCAGAACTCGTTGTTGATGCTGCCGGCAGCGTCGACGCAACGGTTGGCGATCTGCTGGCCGCTGGTCGAGTTGATGACGTCGTCGATCTGGATCGACCAGTAGTCGATCGCGACGCCGAAGTTCTTGATGTAGCGCGGCGTCAGCACCAGACCGGCGGTGTACGCCGTGCTGCGTTCGCGATCGAGGTCCGGGTTGCCGCCCGACACGCCCTGACGGGTCGCGGTGACGGTCGACACGTAGTTCGCCGGAATGCCGAGCGCGGCGCAGTTGGCATCACGCACGGCGCGGTTCGGGGCCGTGGTGCGGAACTGCTGCGAGCACGGGTCGTTGATCGCGAAGAAGTTCTGGCTCTGCGGCGAGAACAGTTCGCCGATGTTCGGAGCACGCAGTGCGCGGGAATACGAACCGCGGAACAGCGCGTCTTCGGTCACGGTCCAGTCGAGCGTGAACTTGTAGGCCAGCGTCGAGCCGATGGTGTTGTAGTCGGCGTAGCGGGCAGCGGCGTTCGCGTCAGCGACTTGATCAGCGGCAGATCCTTCAGCAGCGGCACGTCGACTTCGGCGAAGCCTTCCGCGACGTTGTAGTTGCCGCCCGAGCCCGGGATCACGTTCAGGAACGTGGCACCGGTGGCAGCGAGCGAGTCGGTGGTCTGCACGCTCTTTTCGTTGCGGAACTCGAAGCCGGCGGCGGTGCCGATCGAGCCGGCGCCCCACAGGTCGATCAGGTCGCTGGTGCCGAACGACCCGCTCAGCACGCCCTGCTCGACCGTCGACGACGACAGCGCGCGGCTGTTGAAGTAGGCGGCTGCGCGAGGATCAAGCCGGCCGTCGCCAAACACCGTGGTTGGCACGCAACCGTTGATGTCGTTCTGCGACGGACGACGGCCGCCGGTGCCGTTCGCGGCCTGCGTGCCCGGAACGACCGCGTTCGGGTCGATCGTGGCGCGGCAGACGATCTGGCCCGCCGAGTTGCGCACGGCATCGGTCGACAGGAAGAAGCGGTCGTTGATGCGGTTGTTGAGGTTGTCACGACGCTCGGACAGGCGACCGTAGTTGCCGGACAGCGTGTAGTCCCACTTGTCCCACAACGTGCCATCAACGCCGACGACCAGTCGGCTGGTCTCGCGCGAGATATCTTCGCCGCGGAAGCCGGCATCGAAGTTCAGGCGCGTAACGTTGATGAAGCTCAGGTTGTTCGCCGTCAGGATCTGCCGCAGGTCCGCGCCGATGTAGGCGTTGTCCGACGCGATGCGGATCGGGCGGCTGTTGCTGCCCGGGGCCGAGTTGCCGGCATTGAAGGCCGGCTGCGTCAGGGTGAAGACCTTGTTGCGCGAATACTTGGCTTCGGTGAAGACACGGGCGTAGTCAGTCAGCTTGTAGCTGAACACCGTGTTGAAGTTGTACGTGTCGAAGTCCGGCTGCAGGTCGGTGTGGCGGCGGCTGTCGAAATAGTCGCAATTCAGACAGTTCGTGCCGGCGACGGAACGGGTGCCGTCGGCCAGGTTGCCGATGTTCTGCAAGCGGACCGAACCATCCGGATTGAAGACGTACGGCGTGCCGGTGGTGACACTGTTGGTGGTCGTGAAGCGACCGCCCGCGGTGATCGCGTAGTTGCCGCCGTTCAGGCCGATGTACTGGGTGTTGAACGGATCGTTCGGACGCACGATGGCCGTGGTCTGAATCCGCGTCGACTTGCGCTCGGTGGCGACCAGGCGATCCTGCTGCGTGGTTTCGAACGAGATCACGGCGTTGCCGCGGTCACCGTCGAAATTGCGGCCGGCGGTGAAGCCGAACAGCGTGCGCGAGAAATCGCTGTCATCCGCCTTGCCGGACTGTGCGCGCGCCGTGAAGCCGCTGAAGTTGTCCTTCAGGATGAAGTTGACGACGCCGGTGACGGCATCCGCACCGTAAATGGCCGAAGCGCCGCCGGTGATGATTTCGACGCGTTCGATCAATTCGATCGGAATCGTGTTGACGTCGACGGCGGTGTCGCCAGCCGAGCCGCCGACATGACGGCGACCATTGACCAGCACCAGCGTGCGCGAGGTGCCGAGGTTGCGCAGGTCGAGCAGATTCAGGCCGGCTGTGCCGATGAAGCGATTGGAGTTCGACAGCGTGAATGTCGATGCGAGCTGCGAGGTATTGGTCAGCAGTTCGCCGATCGTGGTCGCGCCGCTGGCCTTGATGTCCTCGGCCTTGATGACCGTCAGCGGAGTCGGCGAGACAAAACCATCACGCTTGATGCGCGAACCGGTGACCGTGACTTCATTGAGCGTCTTGGCTTCGCCTGGTGCCGCGGCGGCTGGTGCAGCTGGTGCAGCGTCCTGCGCATGCAGCGCAGGTGACGCAATGGATGCAAGCGCGACGAACGCGCTGCCCCGACTCGCCATGCGAGCCCATTTGTGCTTGCTCATGTAACCCCCGAACTCTGAAAGATTGATAGGCACCGCGACCTTATCGTGGTCGTCGGCGTGTCCATGTCGGCTGCCCCACCCGAGCAGCCCACTCACCCGTGTCAGTGTTATTGCAGATTCGTTAAGCAATGTAAACAATCGTCTAGGCACTGATTGAACATTGTTTTCACGCCGATGCGGGCATCACGGGATTTCCAAGCCCGGCTCGCGAGGGCGTGAACCGAATGCGCGCACAGCCGCATCCGCGTGCCCGATTCCGGTGCAAGCTGAGTGTTCGTTCGCGATCAAGGTCGACCACCGGTACAGTGCCGCCAGCACCCGGCAGGCGGGTGTCTGAGATCAGGAATGCCGATGAGCCATTTGCAGCGACTGGAGGCCTGGCAGCGCGTCGGCCGGCAGGTCGATCACCGGGGGCACGCAATATTTCTCGCCGAGGCCGGCAGCCCCGCCGTTGCCGGCGGCGAGACGCTGGTTTGCATCCACGGCTTTCCAACGTCGTCGTTTGACTGGCAGCCACTGTGGTCGGCGCTGCAGCGGCGCTTCGCCCGCGTGCTGTCGCCGGACATGATCGGCTTCGGCTTTTCGGCCAAGCCGCGTGGTTATGACTACTCCATTTTCGATCAGGCGGACTTGTTCGAATCATTGCTGCGCGCGCGTGGCATCGCCCGATTCCATATCTTCGCGCACGACTACGGCGACACCGTGGCGCAGGAGTTGATTGCGCGCCACGAGGACCGTCGCACCCGCGGCGATGGCTCGCTGATCCTGCAGTCCGTGGTGCTGCTGAACGGCGGCCTGTTTCCGGAAACCCATCGCGCCGCACGTGTGCAGAAGCTGCTGCTGTCGCCAATCGGGCCGCTGATTGCGTGGTTGACCAACGAGCGGAACTTCATGCCGAAGTTCTCGGCCGTGTTCGGGCCGGACACGAAGCCGTCGACCGAGGAACTGCAGGCGTTCTGGCGCACGATCGATTTCAACCGCGGCCAGCGCAACATGCACCGGCTGATCCGCTACATCCCGGAGCGGCGTGCGAATCGCGAGCGCTGGGTCGGCGCGCTGCAGCACACCAGCGTGCCGCGCCGCTTCATCGATGGCGCGCTCGATCCGATCTCCGGCGCGCACATGGCCGAGCGCTACCGTGAGCTGATTCCGAATCCGGACATCGTGCTGTTGCCGACCATCGGCCATTACCCGCAGACCGAAGCGCCGGAGGCCGTGCTCGATGCCTTCCTCGCGTTCCACGAGCGGCTCGGCACGCCATGAGTCTGGCCGTGCTGCTGGCGGCCTGGCAGGCGCAGGCGATTGCCGACCTTGGCCCGCAGCCCGGATCGTCGACCGCGCCATCGCTGCCGATTGCCTGCATGATCCGCTACGACGATGCCGCGGCCGATTTGTCGCTGGTGATCGAAAAGCGGGTGACGCCCACGGGCATCGTGACGGCACTGATCGTCACCGGCGATGGCGTCACTGGCGCACGGCTTGAGACCGCCAGTGTCGACAGCGCTCAAGTCCTGCAGTCGGTCGCGACGCGCGGTATTGAACAGTTTCGTGCCGAAGCGCTGCTCGAAGATCGCGATGCCGGCGCACTGCTGATTCGCGATCTGGCGGTTGCTGGCGGCCAGCTCACCGTGTCCCGGAACGGCACGGAAACCCGTCATGAACTCCCGCATCCGCTGCCGCGCGACGTCACCGGCGGCTATCTGAACTGCGCCGGCGATCTGGTTCAGCCCTGAGCCGGTCACCGACGCGGCACGCCATTTCCCTAGAGAGCATCCGATGAACCTGCTGGCCTCGCTGCTGCTGACCGTCACCTGGAACGCCACCGCCGTGCGCGACCTGCAGCCGCCGCAGCCCGGTGTCTGCGCGATGCGCTTTGAAGACCCGGCGCAGGGCCTCGTTGCCGTGCTGGAGAAACGGGAGACGCCGGAAGGCTTCGTCACGGCACTGGCCGTGACCGGTGCCGGCGTGCGCTCGGCGCGTCTGGTCACGCCGAGTGCCGATACCGCGAAGATGCTGAAGAAGGCGGCGCCGCGTGCTGGCGAAACCCTGCGCGCCGAAGCGCTGCTCGGCGATGACGATGCCCTCGCGCTGCTCGTGCGCGAGCTGTCGACGGTTGGCGGGCGCCTTGAAGTGAAGCGCGCCAAAGATGTCGAGCGTTTCGAGTTGCCGCATCCGCTGCCGCATCGCGAAGTCGTATCGAAGTTCTTGTTCTGCACCCGCGACCTGATCCTGCCGAAGGTCAAAGACCCTTACAGCGAATGAGCGGCGGCGTCTTCACTGTCGTCGGCGCTATGCGACTCAACTGCCAAGCGCAAGCGGATTGAGTCCCGCGGTCACGTGTGCCGCAACCGGCGCTCGCGCGATCAGCCGCTCGGCAATCCGATCGACGATGTGCTGCGCGTCGCGCGCCACGCCGGAGAAGCGGCCCGAGCCCCAGGTGTAGAGCCACGGCAGGCCGATGAAGTACAGGCCGGGCACGGTGGTGATGCCACGGTCGTGACCGGGATAGCCGCGACCGTCGAACACCGGCACGTCGATCCAGCGGAAGTCGGCCTTGTAGCCGATGCACCAGATCACCGTCGTGATGCCGGCGTCGGCGAAGTCGAACGCCGTGCGCTCGGCGGCCGGCTTCCAGACCGGCACGTAGCGCGGCTCGGTCGGCGCGTCGATGCCGGCGCGGGCGATGTAGGCGTCGATGCTGTCCTTGATCGATTCCAGAGTCGCATCGGCGCTGTCGAGATTCTTTTCCAGATCCGGTTTGACGGTGATCGTAGTGCCGCGAATGTCGTCGAGCCGGCCGTACAGCTCCATGCCTTCGGACGCGAACTTGCGCAGGTCGATCTCGCGGCCACCGTCACGGCCGGTCAGATAGTGATTGGACTTCGAGCGCACGCGGTCCTTGTTCGGATGCTGGTCGATGCTGATGTCGTAGTAACCCATCTGGTGCAGCCATTCGACGGTATCCTTGCCGCGATAGCGTCGTGGTGCGCGTGGCGCACCGCCGACGCACAAGTGAACCTTGCGCCCGGCCAGATGCAGATCCTCGGCGATCTGGCAGCCGCTTTGGCCGGTACCGACGATCAGCACCGCGCCCGGCGGCAGGGCATCGGCATTGCGGTACTGCGGCGCGTGCATCTGCAGCATGGTCTGCGGCAGGCGCTCGGCGCTGGCCGGCTTGACCGGCACCTGATAGGCGCCGCTGGCGACGATCACTTCGTTGGCCGTGTACTCGCCGATCGAGGTCGCGACCGTATAACCGCCGCCATCGTTCTGACTGACGCGGGTGACGGCCACGCCTTCGAGCACCGGCGGCTCGAAGCTCGCGACGAAGGCCTCGATGTACTGGACGATCTCGTCCTTCAGCATGAAGCCGTACGGATCATTGCCCTGATACGGAAAGCCCGGCAAGGTGCACTGCCAGTTCGGCGTGACGAGGCAGAACGAATCCCAGCGATGCTCGCGCCATTCATGAGCGATGCGCTGCTTCTCGAACACCACGTGGGCGATGCCGCGCTGCTTCAGATGCCAGCTCGCCGACAGGCCGGCCTGGCCGCCACCGATGACGATGACGGGAAAGTGACTGGCTTGCAGATTCGGAGGAAGCGGGCGGGTCATGGCATTCATCTTCTTCGTGAGGCGACAGGAGTGAGGCGTGAGGCGGTCACGTGAAGCGGATCACCGTGACCGTCGCGGCGGGATCGGTCTGGTACTGGCTGGCGCGCCGTTCGATTTCGGACAACTGGTGCGCGGCGCTCGAACAGGCGTAGCCGTAGCGCTGACGCACGCGCTCGCTGGCCAGATGCAGCGCGGCTTGGCTCAGGCGCACGAAGTCCGCAAGCCGGTACGGCTGGCCAGGCGTGAAGTAATCGCGGATCGTCGATGACGGCGAATAGCACAGCGTCGTCGTGTCATCGGGCCAACGGACTTCGAAGCGGAGTTCAGGCATTTTTCGCGGGAGGCGGGAGGCGGGAGGCGTGAAGCGGACTCAATTCGTCATTCCCGCGCAGGCGGGAATCCATTTTTCAGCCGACGGCATCACGGCCAGCCCTGGATTCCGGCTTTCGCCGGAATGACGGGCTTGTGAAGGAGCGCCGGAAATCGTCGGCGCGCAGCCGATCAGCGCCTGCTGCTCGAAATCCCAGGCCAGCGCGCGGTCGCCGTCGTCGGTCAGATGAAGTTGTCGCGCCGCCGTGCAACGGCCAATCGCGGATGCCGAGATGTCGCGCGCATGGAAACGCGCCAGCACTTCGTCGACCTTGCTTGGCCGCACGGCCAGCAGGAAGCCGTAGCTCGGAAAGGTGTGCAGCAGCCAGCGCAGCGGATCGGCGTCGGCCGGCATCGGCACGAGGTCGAGATCGACATCGGCCCCGACGTTCGAGCACTCCAGCAGCATCAGCAGGGTGCCAAGCAGGCCGGCGTTGCTGATGTCCTTGGCGGCACAGCACAGTTTTTCTTCGGCAAGCGTCGGCAGAATGTCGAGATCGCCGCGCAAGCGTTCCGGATCGCTGCCACTGGCCGCGTCCCAGTTCGAGAAATGCTGGCGGTAGCCGCCGCGCAGGTCGGTGGCGGCGATCAGCACATCGCCGGGCTTCGCCTCGAAGCTCGACAGCAGCGCGCTGGCGCGGCCGAGGATCGCCACCGACAGTTGCTCATGGCCGGCGCGGGCATTGGCATGGCCGCCGACCACCGGCACGCCGTAGACGCGTGCGGCCTCAGCCATCCCGTCGAGGATCGCCTTGCCGTGCACGGCATCGCGACTCCAGATCGCATCGACGACGGCGATCGGCCGGCCGCCCATCGCATAGATGTCGGAGACATTGACCATCACGCCGCACCAGCCGGCGAAGCGCGGTTCGCGTTCGACGAACTCGGTCAAAAAGCCTTCGATCGCCAGCAGTAGCCAGCCGTTGCCGGACGGGTCGGGGATCGCCGCGCAGTCGTCGCCAACCTTGATCGTGCTGTCGCCACCGATGCCGAGTGCGGCGACCACGGCACTGATGTCGTGCTTGTGGGCCACCCCGCGGCTGCTGTGCAGCGCCGCGATCAGTTGCGGGAGCGAGGCCGTCACGCGGCGCTCCGCAAGGTGGTGATGAAGCCGCGCTCGACACTTTCGCACGGTGGGTAATGGGCGAGATCCGCTTCCATCCGCATATGCGGACGGCCTCTGAGTTCGATCGCTTCCAGTGCGCGCCAGTGCAGGCGTTCGAACAGCGCGACGTTCTGCTGCTGGACTTGCGCGACGAAGCGCCGCGCGCCGCGCGCATGGGCGAGGCTGACGGCGAGATGGATCAGCTCGCTGCCGAGCCAGGCCTGACCGCGATGGTCGCGGCGCACCGCGAGCCGCGAGCCTTGCCAGACATCATCGCCGAGCGCGTGGACTCTCACCGTGCCAACCACATCCTCGGACATGCCGTGAATGCAGGACACGGCGACCAGCGTGATCGCGTCGCCCTCGTCGTCGATCTCATCGGCATCGGTGAACGCGAACAGCCTTTGCTCGGCGCAGAACACCGCGCGGCGCAAGGCGCGCGCTTCGCGCAGTTCCCAAGCTTCAGTTGCCAGCTTCACGCGGTATTCGGCTGGTCGATAGTCAGCAAGCGTTTCGCTGGCGGCGCAGGCGGGAATCCAGTCGGCGGCGCGCATCGGTCAGGCCTTCTCGTACGCAGACAGCGACGAGCAGGCGCCGCACTTGCCGCAACCGGCCTTGATCTCGGCGGACTTGAGCCCGCCGCGGACCAGCATCTGGCCGAGCGGGGCCAGCAGTTCGCGCATCTCCGCGGCATCCGGTGAGCGCTGGTTTTCGAGCGGCGTGCCGGCGATCGGCACGAACGGCACCACGAACGGGTAGACGCCGAGCGCAATCAGCTTTTCGCTCATCGACAGCACCGCGTCGCGGGTGTCGCCGAGGCCGTACAGGATATAGGTCGATACCTGGCCGCGGCCGAACACGGCCACCGCCTGCTCGAACGCGGTGAGGTAGTGATCGACGGTGACCGTCGCCTTGCCCGGCATGATCTGCTCGCGCACCGACTGCGACACCGCTTCGATGTGCATGCCGAGCGTGTCGATGCCGGCGTTCTTCATCCGCTGGTACCAGCGTGGATCATCCGGCGGCTCGCACTGGCCCTGGATCGGCAGGCCGCTGGCGAAGCCGGCGTGGTTCACGGTTGCCGCCTTCACGCCGAACGCGCTCTCGCAGAGGATTTCCGCGCCACGATCGGTGAAGTTCGGCGTGCCGGTGGTCATCACCATGTGCCGGATGCCGTCGAGCAGCATCGCGGCGCGCGCCACTTCGCCAAGCTGTTCCGGCGTCTTGCGGTTGATCGTGCGATCGCCCTTCAGCGATTCGCCGATCGCGCAGAACTGGCACGAGGTGCTGCGCCGGCCATAGCGCACGCAGGTCTGCAGCACCGTGGTCGCCAGCACGTCGGCGCCATGCAGGGTGGCGATCTTCCAGTACGGCACACCATCGAAGGTCTGCAGCTTGTAGAAGCGAGGCTGTTTAGGAAACGAGATCTCCTTGATCGGAATGCTGTTGCGCGTCAGCAGTGCGCGGCCATCGGCGCGCGGCAGGCCAACTTCGAATGCGGAGGCGCGGGCATCGGCCGAATGCACCGGCACCATGATCGTGCGGCCATCGATGGTCACGGCCTTGTGATCGCTCGGCCCGGCACCGCCGCGGCGGCTGGGCGCACCGGCGCTGTCATCGGCCAGGCGCAGCCCCTGCGATTGCAGCTCGGTCAGCAACTGCGTGGTGTTGGCGGTTTCCATCAGCGGCTCCGGAGTGGACAACGGGATTCAGCGCAGCGCGGCCTTGCGCGTGTCGGTCAGCGCGACGACGCGGTCGGACGCCGCGGTTTCGGGCGCCGCCGCGTCATCGAGCGGCAGCGGGGCGCCGGGCATCGGCAGGCCGGTTGCGGGGGCAGTGGCGCGGGAATCGAGTACCAGGCTCAGCAGTTCCGGGCGCGCGTAATGGCCGACCGAATCCATCATTCGCTTGCGCTTGGTGATCAGGTTCAGGTCGCAGTCGGCGATCAGAAGCCCTTCGCCGTCGCGCAGCGGTTCGACCATATGGCGGCCTTCCGGCGTGATGATCGCGGTGTAGCAGCCGCCGGCGAAGGCTTTTTCCAGTTCCGGCGTCGGGGCCTGCGCGCGCTTCTGTTCGGGTGTCAGCCAGGCCGTGGCATTGACCACGAAGCAGCCGGATTCGAGCGCGTGGTGACGCATCGTCACTTCCATCTGATCCGCGAAGATCGGGCCGACCAGCGAGCCCGGGAACTGCGAGCAGTGGATGTCCTCGTGCTGCGCCATCAGCGCGTAGCGCGCCAGCGGGTTGTAGTGCTCCCAGCAGGCCAGCGCGCCGATGCGGCCAACGGCGCTGTCGACCACCTTCAGGCCGGAACCGTCACCCATGCCCCAGACCATGCGCTCGTGGTAGGTCGGGGTGATCTTGCGACGCTTCAGCAGCATCGTGCCGTCGGCATCGAAGATCACTTGCGCGTTGTAAAGCGTGCCGTGATCGCGCTCGTTGACGCCCAGAACGACGACCATGCCGGCCGCTTTCGCGGCGGCAGCGATGGCATCGGTCACCGGGCCGGGAATGCTCGGTGCGTGCTCGTACAGCTTCAGGTGGATCGCGCCCATCGAAACCGCAGGCGTGACGAACGAGAAATAGGGGTAGTAGGGGACCACCGTCTCCGGAAACACGATCAACTGCGCGCCTTCACGCGCGGCGTCGGCGATCGCTTTCAGCACCTTGTCGACGGTGCCGGTCGCGGAGTCGAGCACCGGATTCAACTGGGCGGCGGCGACTCTGACGATGTTCTTGGCGGGCATGACGGAAGTCCGGATGGCGGAGGCGATAGCGGTTTGAGGCGTGGCAAAGCGACATCAAAAGATGCCATCAAAAGTTCAACGCAAAGGCGCCAAGAAAAGCCAAGGAAGTACGCAAAGAAAATCTCTTCTGTTGTTGCTTCGCGTCCTTTCTTTTCCCGTTGCGCCTTTGCGTTTAACGGTTGACGTTGAACTGCGAGCAGTCCTTCAGACCGTCCAGGTATGAATCACGAACGCGCCTTCGCGATGCAGCAGGCACAGGTCCAGCACATCGAGCGGGTTGATCGGGATGATCCCCGGCAGCAGCGAATGCTCGCCGTGGCCGTACAGCATCTGCAGCGCGAAGCGGCAGCAATAGACCTTGCCGCCTTCGGCCATGAACGCGTTCAACTGGCCCGAGAAGTTCTGCGCGCCGGGGAAGGCTTCATCGCCGATGGTCGGGAAGCCGCGCTGGATGCCCAGAGTCACGCCCGGGCCGTACAGCAGGATCGAGGTCTCGAAGCCTTTGCGCTGCAGGCGCTTGGCCTGGAGGATGTTGACGAGGCCGATCGAGCCTTCGAAGGCGACGGTGTGGAAGGTGACCAGCGCCTTCTCGCCCGGCTTGGCCTTCACATCTTCGAACACCTTCTGTTCGTAATCGACGAAGAAATCGCCCTTCTTGGTGGGCGGGGTGGTGACGGCTGGCATTGGCATTTGCTCCTGTTGGGAATCGGCGATGAGGTCTGCGGGACGGCGGGCTGTGCGCCGGGTCCGGCTGCACGGAACGGTCATCGCAAGCCGTGTGCCATCGCTGCGCCCAAAAATGCGATCACAATGCAATCAATCGGCAAGACTGTTGGTTTTTCAGGAGATTTGCGGGATGCAGGCGACGCTGCCACCCGCCTGGATCGCACCCCGTCGAATGCTCAGCGGTCGGTCGGGCCTGTGCACGCGAGAAAACAGCGCAGCACGTCCAAATCGGTGCTCGCGAACGGTGCACAGACGCTTCGAGATCGACTGACCTCTGTTTTTCACGAGATTTCCGGGCAATCCGTGCGAACGTTCTTGCGCGACCATTCGTGTGCGACCGCGCGGCGCAATGTGCGGGGAGTCGCGGCGCCATCGTCAGGCACGCACGGCTGCCGGCACCCGGAGCATGGTCCGGCGCTGCGCCGTGATCGCGCGAACACGCACCATGATGAAACAATCATCGCAAGTGATTGATGAGGCGCGACTAATAGTCGACTGACTGTTGCACGACATTCCCTCTGCGTTCCGTTGTGGTGCGTTCCCTGTCCCATCGGGCAACGCAGCGCGTGGATGGCTTGTGATCGCGACGTGATTGCGAACGATGGCGCGAGTCGCACAAGGCGGCAGCGCTGCCGACGACACGGCCAGCCGATCGGAAAAGCCTCATAATATTATTATTATTCAATAACTTATATTCGCTTTTCCGGGACGGCGGTAGGGTTTGTTGGTGTCGTCACCTGTCGTCCCTTGTTCGCCGCGTCGGCAGAGCTGGCGAAAAAATTGTTCGGCTCGTAATTCCCTTGTACAGCAACATTTTGCGAAACATTTGGGTCAAGTGATCGCATAAAACGCGAAACAGTTGGCATATCGGTTGCTCCGGCGATCAGCGAATCCGGCACGGGCTGCCGGTTCGACCTTCAGCCACGCGGCATCCGATTGCTCAACCACAAGGGAGTCAAACCATGACCTGCAATACCCGCATCCTGACGCGCGGCAGCGCCGCCCTGCTGTTCCTCGGCACTGGCCTCGGCATCAGCGGAGCCGTGCAGGCTTTCGCTGTCGAAACCAACGGCGTGACCTTCAGCGTCACCGGCAACGTCAACACCAACTACACGTTCACGACCTGCGACAAGACGCCGGGCGCGGTCGCCGGCAGCCTGCTGTGCGCCGCACCGCCGGGCGCGTCGAACCACGCGTCGAGTCTGAACTCCGGCAACCTGCCGAACGGCATCGTGCTCGGTGTGAAGACCACGTTCGAAGGCATCGATTCGGCGGTGTACTACGGCTTCTACCCGGGTGTTGCCAACAACGACTTCGCGTTCGGCAATGGCCCGAACATCCAGACCGGCGGCTCGGGCAACGTGGCCCTCGGCACGCCGAATCTCGATGTTCGCCAGTTGTACGCGACGTTCGGCAACAAGTCGCTCGGCACCTTGAAGATCGGACGCGACTACTCGTTCCTCGGCTTCGATGCGATCGTCAATGACATCACGCTGATCGCCGTCGGTGTCGCCAGCGTTCGCACCGCGCTGTCGCCGGCCAACACCACGCTCGGCACCATCGGCTTCGGCCATCTGTTCTCGACCCCGAACGCGGGTATCACCTACCTGTCGCCGGACTTCGGCGGCCTGACCGCGGCAATCGGCATCTTCCAGCCGCTCGACTCCCTGAGCGTGACCGGCATCAGCGCCAGCTCGTCGAGCTCGGCCAAGCCGGCGCCCGGCTTTCAGGGTCAGGTCAAGTACAAGTTCGGCGACGCCAAGGGCCTCAACGGCTTCGGCTCGTTCAGCGGCCTCTACCAGAAGCACGAGCTGACTGCGCCCGGCGGCGGCGCCGTACTGACCGACAGCAACCCGGTCGCGATCGGTGCCGACTTCACCGGCAAGCTCGCGTATGGCGGCGCGGCACTTGTCGGGCATTACTACTACGGCGAAGGTCTGGGCGCGTACTCGTACTTCATCGAAGGCTTCTCGCCGACCGGCAAGGCGCGCATCTCGCAAGGCGGCTACATCCAGGCGACGTACACCTGGGGCAAGACCACGCTCGGCGCGAACTACGGCATCAGCCGCCTGAACTCCACCGATGGCGATGTCGACGGCGGCACGCTGCTGAAGGCCAACAGCAAATACACGGTTGGCCTGTACCACAAGCTGTTGCCGAACCTGACGCTTACCACCGAGTACACCGACGCCAAGTCCAAGGGCAACAACAACCAGACCGTCGATACCTCGAACTTCAACTTCGGCTTCTTCATCTCGTTCTGATGATTGCGTGAGGTCGACGGGCGCCGTCGCGTCGATGGGTCGTTGCAAACCTGTTGTTGCGGTACCCGGATGCCTGCCGTGAAACGGCCGCGGCAGGCATCCGGTCTTTGTGACCTGCGGGTCTCGCGCAGCACTGCGGGCATCCGGCCGTTCTCGTCATGAAGTTTCCATTCCTTCGTTGCTCATCCATTTGCCAAGGAGTCACTTCATGAAATTCGTCAATGCGCTTGCGGTTCCGCTGGGTGTGATCGGTGCGCTGCTCACCTACCTGGCGCTGTCTTACGGAGTGTTCTTCATTTGGGCCGTGTTCCTTGCCACCTGCATGGGTGTCGCACTCGGCGGCAGCAAGGAGGCGTTCAAGAATCTGGTGATCTGCGGCAGCCTCGGCGTGGTGCTGGCGTCGGTGGCATCGCTGATCATGCTCAACGTGCCGGTGCCGTTGCCGGGCGCGATGTGGCCGGCGATCGTGGTCGGAGCGACCACGGCCTGCATGGCGCTGGCCGCGAATCTGCCGCTGTTCTCGGCGATCCCGGCGACGGTGATCGGTTACGCCTCGACGTTTGCCTACCTGCTGAGCGCAGGCAAGCTGGCCAACGAAACGTTCACGACGATCAACTTCGCCAATCCGCTGGTGATCAACATCCTGTCGATCATCGTTGCGGCGGGTTTCGGGCTGATCAGCCTGAACGTCGCCGGCAAGCTGGCCAAGCCAGCGGCTGCCTGATCGAAAGCCGACAGGCCCGCTTCGCGGAACACTCGAAGCGGGTCACGCGGGCGGAAGGGCAGGGCTTCACTTCCGTCCGCGTGCCGAGCGTGGTCGCGGGCGCCGCGACGCAGCCTTATTCCTCGTACGCCTCGATCGTCACTCGCGCATCGGGCTGACCGGCGTAGCGCGCGGCAAAGCTTTCGATGATCGCGATCTGCATTTCCGCGCGGCCGCAGGCGAAGCCATGCTTGCGGCGCACCCGCTCGCTGCCGCGTTCGAGCGCAGCGCGGCTGATCTCGACGAACTCCCCGAGCGGGAAGCTGCGGCCGGCACCGAGCGTGCGGCGAATCGTGGCGGACGGGGAGTAGCAGCGTGTGGCGGTGTGATCCGGCCAGCGAACGCGGAAATGGACTTCGGGCATGTCCAGTCTCCTGTGCGGATGCGAGCGGCAGCCCTCGGGCAATGCTGCCTGATCGAATTGCTGCGCCTTGCACGGCGCAGTGATCGAATCTGCGCAAGCGATGTGCCAAGGCCCGCTTTCTGGTCTGCGATCATCGTGCGATCATTGCGCCAGACCGATGAAATGACGTGATATTTGTTGGCCGCCGCTCACCGCCGTGTGCGATGGCACCGCGTCAGACGTTGGGTCGACCCGTCATCGCGCGGCGGCTGCACGCCTCGTGATGACCCGCCGAATCTCGTACCGCGGTCGCCGCTGCCCGTTTCCGGTGCAGCGACGGACGCGGCGCCGCATGACAGGACAGCCACCATGGGCACGACGCCGAACCGCTGGGCCGCGATGATTCGCGCCAGCACCAAGCCGGCTTATCTCGCGATTGCCGATGCCATCGCGGAGGACATCGCCGCCGGCCGCCTTGCCGCCGAGCAACGCCTGCCACCGCTGCGCGCGCTGGCCAAGCATCTCGACCTGAACTTCACCACCGTCTCGCGCGGCTATGCCGAAGCGCAGCGGCGCAAGCTGATCGATTCCCAGGCTGGCCGCGGCACGTTCGTCGTGCCGGCCACGCCGGTGCCGTCGACCGTGGTCCGCTCGCCAGCGGCCGTCGGCCTGATCGACATGACGATGAACATGCCGCCGGAGCCGCAGGAATCGGCGATCCACCAGATGCTGCGCAACGGGCTCGGATCGTTGCGCGAGGTGCCGGACCTGCACGCGCTGCTGCGCTATCAGGAATTCGGTGGCGGCCCGGCGGATCGCGAAGCCGGCGCCCGCTGGCTCGGCGAGCGTATTCCGGCGCTGCCGCCGAATCGCGTGCTGGTGGTGCCTGGCGTGCAGTCGGCGCTGCTGTCGCTGTTCAGCGTGCTGGCGCGCGCTGGCGAAACCATCTGCTGTGAATCGATCACCTATCCCGGCGTGAAGGGGCTCGCGGCGCAACTCGGCATCCGCCTGATGGGCCTGCCCTGCGATGACGAAGGCATCGATCCGGAAGCTTTCGGCGCTGCCTGCGCGTCGCTGCTGCCGAAGGCGCTGTACTGCAATCCGACGATGCTGAATCCGACGACGGTGACGATGTCCCAGGCGCGCCGCGAAGCGATCGTCGAGATCGCGCGCCGCTATTCGGTGCCGATCATCGAGGACGACGCCTACGGCTTCCTGCCGAGCGCGCCGCTGACGCCGCTCGCCGTGCTGGCGCCGGAGCTGACCTTCCATGTCACCGGCTTCGCCAAGTGTGTCGGCGCCGGCCTGCGCGTCGGTTATCTCGCGGCTCCGAACACGCGCTACACAGCGCGGCTGGCGTCGAGCCTGCGCACGTCGAGCGTGATGGCGTCGCCGATCACCACGTTCCTGGCCACGCAGTGGATCAACGACGGCACCGTGAAGCTGGCGACCGACGCGATCCGCGACGAGTCCCGCGCGCGGCAGGCGCTGGCCCGGAAGATCCTGCGCCGGGCCGATTTCAAGGCCGATCCGGAAGCGTTCCACCTGTGGCTGAACGTGCCGCCGCCGTGGAACCGCATCGAGTTCTCGACCCATCTGCGCGCCAGCGGCGTCGGGGTCGTGGTGTCCGATGCCTTCACCGTCACCGGCCCGGCACCGGAAGCGGTGCGGGTCTGCCTCGGCGGCATCTCGACCCGCGAGGAGTGCCTGCATTCGCTGGAGATCATCGAGGACGCGCTCGAACAGATTCCGGAAGTTGCCAGCGGCGTGATGTGAGCGCATGACCGATCCGGCACCGATCGTCGTTGGCAGCGCGACCACGGTCGAGCTGCGCGCCGGCGTTGCCACCAGCAAGCGCTGGATGGAACTGCTCGCCGCGATCGGCGAAACCCGCTCGATTTCCGCCGCCGCTCGCGCCGTGCACCTGAGCTACAAGGCAGCCTGGGATGCGGTGGATGCGATGAACAATCTCGCCGATGCGCCGCTGGTGGCGCGAACCAAGGGCGGCAAGGGTGGCGGCGGCACCGTGCTGACCGCGCGGGGCGAGCAGCTGGTTGCCACGTTTCGCGCGGTGGAAGCGGAAAACCAGCGCTTCCTGTCGATGATGAACGCTCGCATCGGAAGCGGCGGCGGTCACCCGCAGCAGGACCTGACGATCCTTGGACGACTGACGATGATGACCAGCGCGCGCAATCATTTTTCCGGCATCGTCACCGCGATCAAGGCCGGCGCAGTCAATGACGAGGTCGAGCTCGAACTGTCCGGCGGCGATCGGATTGCCGCGATCGTCACGCGTGAAAGCGCCGAGAATCTTGGCCTGAAGCTCGGTTCGCCGGCGGTGGCGCTGGTCAAGGCGTCGTGGGTGATCGTGGTGACCGAAGGGGGTGACGGCCCACGCCTCAAGTTGTCTGCCCGCAATCAGTTGCGCGGCACGGTGCGCCGGATCACGCCCGGCGCGGTCAACACGGAAGTGGTCATCGCCCTCGGCGGCGGCAATTCGGTCGCCGCGATCATCACCAACACCTCGGCACAGGAACTGGCGCTCGCGGAAGGTGTGCCGGCCACCGCGATCTTCAAGGCATCCAGCGTGATCCTCGGCGTCAGCCTGTAGCGTCCGGCCACGCGCGCCGATGGCAGCGGTCAGCGCGTGGCATCAGCCCCCGACAATTGCCCGGCATCCACGGTCAGCACGCGATCGGCGAGGAAATCGACCTCGGCCAGCGCGTGGCTGACATAGATCATCGGAATGCCGGTTTCGAGCTTGATGCGCTTCAAGAACGGCAGGATCTGCTGCTTCAGGCGGTCATCGAGCGACGACAGCGGCTCGTCCAGCAGCAGCAGGCGCGGCGAGTACAGCAGCGCCCGGCCCAGCGCCACGCGCTGGCGCTCGCCGCCAGACAACTGCAGCGGCCGCCGGTCGAGCAGCGGCGCGATGTCGAGCAGTTCAGAGATCTGCCGCAGTTCGTAGCGCCGCGTACCCGGTTCCAGCCGCCGCCAGCCGTACAGCAGGTTGTCGCGCACGCTCAAATGCGGGAATAGCTGGCCGTCCTGGAACACGAGGCCGAAGTGCCGCTGCCACGCCGGAACGAAGCGCTTGCGGGCGGTATCGACCAGCACGTCGTCGCCGAAGCGCAGACTGCCGTGCTGCGGCTTCAGCAGACCGGCGATCAGCGCCAGCAAGGTGCTCTTGCCGGAGCCGGACGGCCCGCAAATGCCGGTGACGCCGCGACCGAGGGTCGCGGCCGCCTGCACGGTGAACGCGCCGCGCGTGAAGCGCAGATCGAACGCGAGCTGCGGCGCAGCCTGCTGCGCAGCGGCGACGGGCTCAGGCGCGGCCATCGCGACCTCGTGCATCCGATTGTCCGAGCAGGCGCTCGGTGCGCCGCGTGATCAGGTGGCTCGCGATCAGCGCGACGAAGGCCAGCGCGATCGACATCGCGGTCAGCCGCATTGCCGCCGCTTCGCCGCCCGGCACATGGGTGTAGCTGTAGATTGCGAGCGGCAAGGTCCGGGTTTCGCCCGGAATGTTGCCGACGAAAGCCATCGTCGCGCCGAATTCGCCAAGGCTGCGCGAAAACGTCAGCAAGGTGCCGGCGATGATGCCGGGCGTCGCCAGCGGCAAGGTCACCGTCGCGAACACCCGCCACGGCCGCGCGCCGAGCGTGCTTGCGGCCTGTTCGAGGCGCTGGTCGATCATTCGGAACGCCAGCTTCACCGGCTGCACCATCAGCGGGAACGCCATCACCGCCGAGGCCAGCACCGCGCCTTTCCAGGTGAACGCCAGCACGATGCCGAACGTCGCGTCCAGCCAGCGTCCGACTGGCCCCTGCGTGCCGAGCAGCAGCAACAACAGATAGCCCGGCACGACCGGCGGCAACACCATCGGCAACTGCACGAGCGCGTCGACCAGCAGCTTGCCGGGGAAGTCGCGACGCGCCAGCCACCACGCCAGCGCAATGCCGGTCGGCAGACAGATCAGCGTGGCGAAAAAGGCGACACGAGCCGACAGGGCCAGCGCCTGCCATTCCTCTGGACTCAGGTTCATCCCGTCATCAACGCCCGAGTCACTGCCGGCCGAGCAGCGTGAAGCCGTAGCGCTCGAACGTTGCGGCAGCCTTTGGCGAGGTCTTCAGGTACGCGACGAAGGCCGCTGCTTCCGGCCGAGCGCCGTTCAGCACGGCAAACGGGTAGGTGATCGGCTTGTGCGTGGCTTCCGGGAACGTCGCGACGATCTCGACCTTGTCGCTGATCGCGGCATCGGTGGCGTAGACGATGCCGGCCGGACACTCGCCGCGTTCGACGAAGGCAAGCGCGGTGCGCACGTCATCGGTGCCGACGATCCGGCCTTGCAGCGCCTGCCACCAGCCGAGCGCTTCGAGGCTTTGCCGGGCATAGATGCCAACCGGCACCACGCCGGGCTCGCCGGTGCAGAGCTTGCCGCTGAAGGCCTTGGCGATGTCGAAGCTGGCCGCCATCGTCACCGGGAACGCGCGGCCTTTCGGCACGATCAACACCAGCGTGTTGCCGAGCAGGTTGATCCGCGAGCCGGCCGCAATCTTGCCTGTCTTCGCGACTTGATCCATCCACATCTGATCGGCAGATGCGAAGACATCGGCCGGTGCACCGGCTTCGATCTGCCGCGCCAGCGCGGAACTTGCGCCAAACGCGAGGCTCGGCGATGGGTGACCCGAATCGGCCCATTGCCGGCCGAGGTCGTTCAGGGCGTTGGTCAGGCTGGCGGCCGCGAACACGCGCACCGCGTCTTCGGCCTTCGCACAGGCTGCGTTGAACGCGAGCAGGGCAAGGCCGATCAGGCGGGCAGCGTGGGCAATGCGGAGCATGGCGGCAAGGCTTCGGTCGAAACGTTATGTAGCGTCATATATATCGACTGATGCGTCAATGCGGCTGCCGTCCGCCGCTCCGCAGCGGCTCGCGCTGCCGCGCGGTTTGATCAGGCTTTGTGAGCGTCCGCTGACGGCGCTGGCGCAGCCGGCCGCTTCTTCATCATCTTCGCCATCTGCCGCCGCATTGCCGCCGCATAGAGCTGGAACGGCACGGCGCGCTTGAACAGCCAGATGCGCTTTTCGCGCGGATGGGTCAGCACGTGGAAATCGCCCTTGGCCACACTCGCCTTGACCAGCGCCGCGATCTCATCCGCACCGATCTTCGACTTGTTGACCAGCTTCTTCGTGATCGCCGCCATGTCGCTGTTGGCGGTGCGCACCGATTCGGCCAGATTGGTCCGGAAGAACGCCGGGCAGACGACACTGACCTTGATGCCGTGCGGGAACAGCTCGGCCTGCAGGGTTTCGCTGAGCGCGACGACCGCTGCCTTGGTCGCGTTGTAGGCCGACATCATCGGCGGATGGATCAGCCCCGCCATCGATGCGACGTTGACCAGATGGCCGCTGCCCTGCGCCTTCATCATCGGCGTGAACACCTTGCAGCCGCGCACGACCCCGAGCAGGTTGATGTCGACCATCCACTGCCAGTCGGCCATCGGCATCTCGTCGATGCCGCCGGCATCGGCGACACCAGCGTTGTTGAACACCAGATCGACGCCGCCCCAGTGCGCTGTCAGCCATGCGGCCGCGGCCTTGAGGTCCGCTTCGTCGGTGACGTTGCACGGCATCGCGTGGGCATCGGCACCCATTGCTTTCAGCGCGACCAGGGTTTCGGCACAGCGATCGAGATTGATGTCGCCGATGCAGACCTTCGCGCCATCGCGGGCATAGGCTTCGGCGAGCGCGCGGCCGAGGCCGGAGGCGCCGCCGGTGATGAAGACGCGGGTCATGACTGGCTCTCCTTGAGCTTGGCCAGACGGCTGCCGTACTTCGCGAGTTCAACCTTCGCGATCATGCCGCGATGCACCTCGTCCGGGCCGTCGGCCAGGCGCAGCACGCGGGCTTGTGCGAACAGCATCGGCAGGATCGTTTCGTAGGCCACGCCGGCACCGCCGTGAATCTGGATTGCCGCGTCGACGACGTTCTGCAGGACGTTCGGGGCGACGACCTTGATCGCGGAGATTTCGGTCAGCGCCGCCAGCGCGCCGACCTTGTCGATCTTCCACGCGGCGTACAGGGTGAGCAGGCGCGCCTGATCGATGGCGATGCGCAGGTCGGCAATCCGCTCGCGATTGCCACCGAGATTGATCAGCGGCTTGCCGAAGGCGACACGATCGAGCCCGCGTTCGATCAGCAACTGCAGCGCGCGTTCGGCGGCGCCGAGGCAGCGCATGCAATGGTGGATTCGGCCCGGCCCGAGGCGACCCTGCGCAATCTCGAAGCCCTTGCCGACGCCCTTGATGATGGCCGACACCGGCAGCCGCACGTTGTCGAAATGCACTTCGCCATGCCCCGCCGGCGGATCGTATTCGCCGAACACCGGCAGCATTCGCTTGATGGTGATGCCGGGCGTGTCGAGCGGCACCAGCACCATCGAATGCTGGCTATGACGGGCCGATTCCGGCTCCGACAGACCCATGAAGATCACGACCTTGCAGTTCGGGTGGCCGATGCCGGACGACCACCACTTCTTGCCGTTCAGCACCACCTCGTTGCCTTGGACGATCGCCGTGGCGCGCATGTTGGTGGCATCGGATGAGGCAACATCGGGCTCGGTCATGCAGAACGCGGAGCGGACCTCACCCGCCAGCAGCGGCTTGAGCCAGGTCGCCTTCTGCTCCGCGCTGCCGTACTTGTAGAGCACCTCCATGTTGCCGGTGTCCGGGGCCGAGCAATTGAACACTTCCGGCGCCAGCAGGCTGCGGCCCATTTCCTCGGCCAGGGTCGCGTATTCGACATGGCTCAGGCCGCCGCCAAGTTCCTCGTCCGGCAGGAACAGGTTCCACAGGCCCTGCGCCTTGGCTTCGGCTTTCAGCGCCTCGAATTCGGGGCTGACCGTCCACTGCGTCCAGTCGCCGCCGACCTTGCGCTCGGCGATCTCGCGCAGATGCTGCTCCTCCACCGGCAGGACGCGATCCTTGATGAAGGCGCGAATGCGGCGCAGCAGGTCCTGCGTGCGCGGGCTGGGCGAGAAATCCATGGGCGTGATCCGTTCAGGTTGCGATGGCGAGGGCGACACGATAGCGCGTCGATGGCGGTACGTCGGCTTACCGATCGGCATCCGCACGGGTTCGTTCCGGCCACGATGCGGAGCGCGCCGATCGACCCGCACATCGGCTCGCCGCGCCGTTCGGGCCGATCCGGCCCTACGGTGGCTGTCTGGCCGCAGCAGAGGCTTCATGCCACGCTTTGGCCGTCTTCAGGACGAGACCCCGCATGCAAGAGCACCCGCGCGAAAACCTGCTCGGCACCCGCCGATTCGGCCCGTTCTTCTGGACCCAGACGCTCGGCGCGTTCAACGACAACGTGTTCAAGAATGCGCTGGTGATTCTGGTCAGTTTTGGCATCGCCGGCCTGAGCCAGGATCAGATCAACCTGTACGTGAACCTCGCCGCTGGGCTGTTCATCCTGCCGTTCTTCCTGTTCTCCGCCACGGCCGGGCAACTGGCTGAAAAGCACGAGAAATCGCGGCTGATCCGATGGATCAAGCTGGCCGAGATCGGAATCATGCTGCTCGGCGTCGTCGGCCTTTATCTTGGAAACGTGCCGTTCCTGCTCGCCGTGCTGTTCCTGATGGGCGCGCAGGCCGCGGTGTTCGGGCCGGTGAAGTATTCGATCCTGCCGCAGGCGCTGCACCCGTCGGAGCTGATCACCGGCAACGCCTGGGTCGAGGCGGCGACGTTCCTCGCGATCCTGCTTGGCACCATGCTCGGCGGCTGGCTGATCGCGCAGTCGTTCGGGCTGGCCGGCGTCAGTGCGGTGGTGGTCGGCGTGGCGATTCTCGGCTACGTGGCGGCTCGCGCGATTCCGGACGCGCCGGCGGCCGCGCCGGCTCTCAAGATCAACTGGAACGCGTTCACCGAAACTGGCCGCAACATCGCGTTCCTGCGCGGCAATCGCACCGTGTTCCTGTCGGTGCTCGGCATCTCGTGGTTCTGGTTCTACGGCGCGACGTTCCTCGCGCAACTGCCGAACTGGACCAAGCTGAATCTCGGCGGCAACGAGGAAGTGGTGACCGTGCTGCTGACGGTGTTCTCGCTCGGCATCGGCCTCGGCTCGCTGCTGTGCGAGCGGCTGTCCGGCCACAAGGTCGAGATCGGGTTGGTGCCTCTCGGCTCCATCGGCCTGTCGCTGTTCGGCATCGATCTGTACTTCGCAGCGCCCGGCACGGCGGCGGTGACCGGCCTCGGCGCAGCCGCGTGGCTGGCGCAGCCCGGCAGTCTCCGACTGCTGATCGACCTGACTCTGATCGGCGTGTCCGGCGGCCTGTTCATCGTGCCGCTGTACGCCCTGATCCAGACGCGGTCGGAAGCCAGCCACCGCTCGCGGATCATCGCCGGCAACAACATCCTGAATGCGGCGTTCATGGTCGCGTCGGCGATCCTTGCGATCGTGGGGCTTGCGGCCGGGCTGAACATCCCGCAGTTGTTTCTGGCGGCCGCGATCCTGAACGCCGGGGTCGCGGTCTTCATCTACAGCCTCGTGCCGGAATTCCTGATGCGGTTCATGGCGTGGATGCTGATCCGCGTGCTGTATCGCATTCGCGTGTCGGGCCTCGAGAACATTCCGGAAGAAGGGCCGGCGATCGTCGTCTGCAACCACGTGTCGTTCGTCGATGCGCTGATCGTCGGCGGCAGCGTGCGCCGGCCGCTGCGCTTCGTGATGTACCACAAGATCTTCAAGGTGCCGGTGATGAACTTCATGTTCCGCACCGCGCGCGCGATCCCGATTGCGCCGTTCAAGGAAGACCCGGTGATGCTCGAACGCGCCTACGAAGAAATCGACCGGGCGCTGAAGAACGGCGAGATCATCGGCCTGTTCCCGGAAGGCGGCCTGACGCCGGATGGCGACATCCAGCCATTCAAGCCGGGCATCGAGAAAATCCTGGCGCGCACACCGGTGCCGGTCGTGCCGCTCGCCGTGCGCGGACTGTGGGGCAGCATGTGGTCGCGCCTTGATACCCGCATGCGCCGCGCACGCCTGCCGCGCCGGTTCCGGGCAGAGATCGAACTGGTCGGCGACGCGCGGATGTCGCCGGACGGACTGACCGCCGCCGCCCTCGAAGCCAAGGTGCGGGCGATGCGCGGCGCGCGCGGCTGAGTGTTGCGCCGGAATTTCATGGGACGAGCGGGGTCCAAGTCGGCATGAACGCCAAACGTAAGCGACTGACGGCGGCCGGGCTGCTGCTGCTCGCGGCCTGTGGCCTGTCATCGGCCATCGCCGCCGACGGCACCATCTACCGCTGCCACGCGCTCGACAATTCGCCGATCTTTCAGGACCAGCCCTGCGCGAAATCGCCGGGCACCCGCGAAGCGCGCGATGGCCGTGAAGGCGAGGTGGTGCCGAATGCGCCGCCGCCGGCGGAGGATGGCGCGGCGGTCAGTGCCCGCTACCAGCGCTTTCTCGATCAGAAGTCCGCCGAGCGCCGCGAGCAGGCGGCCGCTGATGACGCCGAGGCCGCACGCCTGCGGGCACAAACCGAATCACAGGCCGCCACCGCCGCGCTGAGCCCGGCGCTGCCCCCGCGTCGCGCCGACTGCGAGGCCTATGACGGTGACGGCCGCTGCATCGTGCTCGAACCTGCGTATCCGGTTTTTGTGCCGTTCCGCCCCCGCATTGATCGCGGGCCGTATCTGCCGCCCGGCTCCGGCTACAACGGCAATGTCCCGAGCAAGCCAGTGGTCAATCCTGGCCTCAATCTGGGCGTGCCAACCGGCCCGCGTCCGCCACGACCGCCGCCGCGCGTGCCGCGCGATGTGCGGGCGGAGATTCTGGCGAACTGAGCCGGGATGGGGCGGTGGTTGCTCGGAACCGCTCAGTCGCTCACGGCCACTGCTGCGGCACGCGCTTGACCTTGGCCAGGTCGTAGCCCATCGCGGCAATGCGGTCGAGATGGCGCTGGTAGTCGGCATCGCTCATCTGCGGCTTGCGCGCCAGCAGCCAGACCAGATCGCGCTTGTTGCGGGCGATGACCACGCTGGAATAGTCGTCGGCCAGTTCGGTGATCAGGTATTCGCCCTTGAACGGCCAGATGAACTGCATGCCCCATTCGGCGTTGCCGGTGCCGGGCACGACGAAGCCTTTCGGCTGGTACTTTTTCGGCTTGCCGTCGAAGCCGCCGTCGCGGAACGTGAAGGTGGTGGCGACGGTGCCGTCGTCGTTGAGCTTGTAGCTTTCGATCTGGTTGTAGCCGTCCTTGTCGATGAAGGTCGGTGTGTAGGCAATCACGTACCAGTCGCCCATGAAGCGCGGCAGGTCGACGTTCGCAGCGGTCTGGATCGGCGGGCGCGGCGGCGAGCCGGCGCAGGCGGACAGCAGCGCCGCGGCCAGCGCAGTCAGCAAAAGCGGACGGAGACGCGGTCGAGACACCACTACAGTTGAGTTCATCACGGGACATGCACGCGGACGGAGTTATCACTTGGACCGACGCCGGCCGTCGACGTTCGCGGTATCAGGTCGATGGTGAACGTTTGGTTCTGGCCTCCGTCGCATGTGATTGTCCGCGTCGGCTTGACCTCGGGGTTATCGCGGGGCGGCATCGAACCGTAATTCGATGCCCGGCCGCCGCTCGGCCGCATCTCGCAGCACGGACGCAACGTCCTGCGAGAACGCGCGCAGGCCGGGATGGACGCGAGCCGTGCCGATGACTTCGATCCGATAGGGCGGCTCGACACGGTTGATCCCTCCGACTGCGATGCTGTCGGCGAGTGCATCCAGATTGTTGCCGTGCCAGGCGGGTGCGCCGACCTGTGGGAGCACCTGCGCGTAAAACTCGTCTTCACTGTGAACAACCGACCAGTCGATGACGATCTTCATGCGCGTCGCCTGCCGGAGCCTTCAGCCCGCCCCAAACGCCAACGGCAGCAGCGCCTTGGCCGTCGTGCGGCGGACGCGGTTGGAGCCGTCCATCGACATCATCAGCACGTCGAGATCACGCCCGCACAGGCCGACGGCTTCGGCGAGGATCTGGCGACAGCGGCCGCACGGCGCGATGAAAGCGCCGATGTCGGCGCCATCGAGATCGCCTTCGGCAAAGATCGCGACCGCGGTCAGCTCGCGCACGCGGCCCTGGGCGCTGGCGGTGGCGATCATCACCGTTTCCGCGCACAGGCTCAGACCGAACGAGGCGTTCTCGAAGTTCGCGCCGACCACGGTCTCGCCGCTGGCGTAACGCCCAGCGGCACCGACGTGGAACTTCGAGTACGGCGCATGGGCGTTCGCGGCGACGGCGCGAGCGGCGGCGATCAGCGCGCGGTCCGTCTCCGGCAACTGGTCCAGCAGGGATTCGGTGCAGAGGATCGTCATGGTCGGCTCGGGCGGAAGGTGCAGGGCGGGGCAGTGCGGTCAGAACTCGTCGTCCGGCCGCTTGGCTCGCGCGAGGATCAGGGCGATGGCGGCGTGCACTGGTAGCACCAGCAGCGCCCAGTGCAGGTTCGACTGCGCCATGCCCGGTAGTTCCCGCAGCCCCAGCGCCGCCAACGCGATGATGACGATCACGACGGCCACACGCCGCGTGAACAGCGCCGGCCGCCAGCGCAGGCGCGGGTACATCAGCAGCGCCGGCAGCAGCAGCAGGCACAGCGGATTGATCAGCAGCAGGCTTTCGTTGCGCCAGCCGGCCCAGTGCTCGGTAAAACCCCACAGCGCCGCGAGAATCGCGCCGCCGGCTCCGCACAGCAGCGCGAAGGTCGACGCGATCAGCATGAACGCCCAGCGGGCGCTGGCCAGCGCGCGGACCTGCGACAGGCCGATCAGGATTGCGGCGTGCAGCAGGCCCAGCATCAGGAATTGCAGGCGCAGGTCCGGCGCACGGTCCGGCGGGTCATGCGCGGTGCTGCCGTTCAGCAGGCGCACTTCGTGGCCGACCAGGGCCAAGGTGCGACCGCCGGCGTCGCTGACGGTCGACGTGCGCAGCGCCTGCATCAGCACCAGCGGCGCAAAGCTCTGCTGCCACAGGTCGATCGGCTGATCAGCGGTCGGGCCGAGCGCCAGATCCATCGCCGCCATCAGCAGCGCATCTGGCGAAATCAGCCGGGTGGCTTCGCTGCGATACGTCGCCGATGTCGCGCGTCCCTGCAGCTGCGCCTTCAACTGACCGCCCATCGCGTAGTCCAGCGCATCGCGCACGCGGGTCGAGCAATTCGACAGGAAGTAGTCGTAGCGGTAGTTCGTGTTTTCCGGCAGCACGTTCCATTCGAGATAGTCGCGCAGCAGGCCGACCTGTCGGGCATCGAGGTTCAGCCGCTGTTCGACCGCCCAGCGACCGTCCGCCTGATAGCCGACGAGATCGTTTTGCAAATGGTTCGGCACCACGCGGTAAACCATGTGGCCGCGCGCGAAGTTGGCGAAGAAGTTCGGCGCGCCGAAATCGAAGATGCCGTAGTTGAACGTGATCGCCTTGCCGCTGGAGGCTTCGCGCAGCAGCAGCGCGTTGTGGCCGAAGCGCTGCCAGTACGCAGTGCCGGGCTGGAACGTGACGATGCTGGCCGTCAGGTTCTCCGCCGGGAGGTTGCTCGGCGCGAACGGCGCGGCGGCGAGCTGCAGCGGCACCAGCACGAACAGCCATGCGGCTAGCGCCGCCTTCCGGAGCCGGGCGGGCCAGCTCATCACGAGACACGACAGGCGCGGCAGCATCCTTACGATCCGATCCGGGGTCAGGTGGGTGGCAACAACACTCAGGTCTGCGACAGCAACACCTGCAGCAGATGCACGCGGCGGCTGTCGGCCCGCTGCACGTTGAATTGGAAACGATCGATCTGGATGCTTTCGCCACGGCGCGGCATGTGACCCAGCTCATGCATGACGAGGCCGCCGACGGTGTCGAAATCCTCGTCCGAGAACTCGGCACCGAAGTAGCGGTTGAACTCGTCGATCGGCGTCAGGCCCTGCACCAGGAAGCGGCGATCGTCCTGCTTCTGAATCTGCGCGCTTTCCGATTCGTCGTGCTCGTCATCGATCTCGCCGACGATCTGTTCGAGCACGTCCTCGATCGTGACCAGGCCGGCGACGCCGCCGTACTCGTCAGCCACCAGCGCCATGTGATTGCGACTCTTGCGGAAATCCTTCAGCAGCACGTTGACGCGCTTGGA
>FRDC01003090.1_pt1 | contig 32072 bp, 30 predicted proteins | sample 1106171 | NCBI WGS metagenome assembly FRDC01 (sample SAMEA3930566, study PRJEB13176) | freshwater metagenome | biome: Drinking water system; feature: drinking water; material: water | place: Singapore | collected 2014-12-20 | reverse complement strand
CGCCCCCGCCCCCGCCATGCGCGGCTTCTCGCCCCCCGCCGCGCGCAAGGAGCGCGACACCGAGGCGCGGCTGGCCCGCGCGCTCAGCCGCGACTCCACCGGCGCCTGGTTCAAGGTCCTCACCGACGAGCCGCACCCCGCCGGCTCGGTGCGCAACAAGGAGCTCGCCGACTACGTGGCCGACCGGTTCCGCGCCTGGGGGCTCGACCACGTGCAGCTGCACCGCTACGACGTGCTCCTGCCGTGGCCGCGCGAGGTCAAGGTCACCATGACGGCGCCGACCGTGTACGAGGCCACGCTGCGCGAGGACGCCTACGCGGTGGACCCGCACACGGCAAAGGACCCGGGGATCACCTACCTCGGCATGACCACCAGCGGCGACGTCACCGGCGAGCTGGTGTACGCGTCGAGCGGCAACCCGTCGGACTACGACTGGCTCGAGCAGCACGGCGTCGACCTCAAGGGCAAGGTGGCGCTGGTGCGCTACTCGGTGCCGTACAGCTACCGCGGCTTCAAGGCCCTCACCGCCGAGCGGCGCGGCATCAAGGCGCTGCTCATCTATTCGGATCCCGCCGAGGACGGCTTCAGGAAGGGAAGGACCTTTCCCGACGGGCCGTGGGGCCCCGAGAGCCACATCCAGCGCGGGGCGATCACCTACGACTTCATGGTGGCCGGCGACCCGCTCACGCCGGGCTACGCATCGGTGCCCGGCGCGCCGCGCATCAACGAGGCCGACGCGCTCTCGGTGCCGAAGATCATGATGGTCCCGATGTCGTACCGCGACGCCAGGCCGCTGCTGCGTGCCTTGGGCGGCCCCGAGGCGCCGGCGAGCTGGCAGGGGGCGCTCGGGTTTTCGTATCGCGTCGGCGCCGGGCCGGCCACGGTGCGCGTGAGGGTGGACATGGACGGCGCCACCCGGCCGATCTGGGTCGTGGAGGGGCGCATCACCGGCACCGACGAGCCCGACAAGCTGGTGGTGCTCGGCAACCACCGCGACGCCTGGGTCTATGGCGCCGTCGACCCGAGTTCGGGGACCGCGACGCAGATTGAACTCGCGCGCACGCTGGGCGCGCTGGCGAAGGCGGGGCACCGGCCGCGGCGCACGATCGTCTTCGGCAGCTGGGACGCCGAGGAGTGGCACCTCACGGGCTCGACCGAGTGGGGGGAGCAGTTCGCCGGCGACCTGCGCCGGAACGCGATCGCGTACCTCAACGTTGACGGCTCCACGAGCGGGTCGCGGTTCGACGCCGGCGCGATCGCCAGCCTCAATGCGCTGGTCACCGAGTCGGTGCGCGACGTCCGCGACCCGAACGGGGGCTCGGTGCTCGGCGCCTGGGGGCGCGCGCTGCGCACCCGGGCACGCGCCGCCACGGTCGAGACCGGCGTCGCGCACGAGACGGCGGCGAAGAAGCCGATCGACTACCCCGGGAACGCGCTCGGCTCCGGCTCGGATTACACGGTGTTCCTCAACTTCCTCGGGCTGCCGGTCGTGGAGATGAGCTTCAACGGCCCGTACGGCGTGTATCACAGCATCTACGACGACTACTACTGGATGACGCACTGGGGCGACCCGGGCTTTCGCTACATGACGTCGATGGCCGAGGTGTGGGGGCGGATGGCGCTGCGCCTCGCCAACGCCGAGCACTATCCGCAGGACTTCGTGACGTACGCGCAGCGCGTGGGTGGATTCATTGACGCGCTCGAGGCGCAGCCGACGGTCAAGGGAAAGCTCGACCTCGCCGCCGTGCGCGCGGCGCAGCGGGCGTGGGCCGCGCAGGCGAGGGCGCTCGAGGGCGGGCTCCGGCGCACGCTGTCGGCGCCGGCGTCAGCGGCGCGCGCGGCGGCGCTCACGGGTGCCAACGAGGCCATGCGGCAGGTGGAGCAGCAGTTCCTGGCCGAGGGCGGCATCCCGGGGCGCCCGTGGTTCAAGCATGTGCTGTACGCGCCCAGGCACACCTACGCGGCCATGACGCTGCCGGGAGTGCAGGAGGCGATCGACGCCGGCGATTGGGCGCGCGCAGCGGCGCAGCTCGGCGTGGTGACGGCCCGGATCGAGGCGGCGACGGCGGTGACTCGGCGGGCGGCGGAGGCCGTGGGGCCGCCACGCTAGGAGCGGGGAGCTCAAGGGCGCAACCGCGGAGGCGTGGAGATGGACCGTGGCTCGCGGACCAAGCCAGGTCAATCGCACTCGATCATCGGGAACACCGCCTCCGGGCAGGCTGTGGCGCCTCGCCACGGGGGCCCGCCCCCGGGGCCCGAGGTCCCAGGCAGCCGCCGCCTCCGTGACCCTCCGTGGTCGTGCCCCGTGACTCCGCGGTTGCGCCTTCCTCCCCGTGCCCTCAGTCCACCTCCATCGCGCCCCGCTGCTCCGCGGTTGCGCCTTCCTTCCCGTGCCCTCAGTCCACCTCCATCGCGCCCTGCTGCGGGCCCGCGGCGCGGCGCATGTAGAGCTTCCCTCCAATCCACCCCGTCACCCACGCGCTGACCGCGAGCGTGACCGGGTACCAGGCCGGGCCCAGGTCCATCGTGATCGCGCCAACGGCCCCGATGCAGCTCAGCACGAAGCCGATCCCCGCGCCGACCCAGACGTGCCGCATCGGGTTGCGCGGGGCGAGCATCGCCATCACGTAGCTGCCGATCACGCCGTACGCGAGGCGGTACGAGAGGGCCAGCGCGTTGAGGCCGTTGTCGCGCATCGGCTGGCTCCACGGCGGGTACACGCGCAGCATGTGGAGCACCTGGTCGGTGCCGAGCGAGAGCACGAACACGAGCAGGAAGCCGGCGAACACGGCGAGAATGCTCCGTCCGACATTGCCGGGGGCGGTGCTGGAGAGGTTGGCTGGTTCGGTCACGTGTGCTCCGATCGGTTGGCCTGCCTGGTTGGTTTGTCGGGTCTCGCCCGATCGTCGGCTCCGCGCGGCCACGCCGCTCCGCCCCGCGTCGCCGCGCCGCGTCGCCTCACCGCATCGCGTCGAACACCGCCGCGTGCGCGGCCAGCAGCTTCCCCTCGGCCACGCGGTCGAGGGCTCGCGATTCCTCGCCGACCTCGAAGGTCCCGCCGAGGACGATCCCGTCCTTGCGCGGGACCATGTAATAGAAGTCGCCATGGTAGAGGTTGTAGTCCACGTCGGGCTGCGGCGGGAGGATGCAGAGCCGCCCCCGCGCCGGCGTGAGGTGCGGATCCCGGACCAGCTCGCGGGCGCCGAGGCCCGTGCAGTTGAAGATCGCGCGCTCGGACAGTTGCAGCAGGTCGCGTGGACTGTCGAAGCGCCGCACCGACGTGCGTCCGCCGGCGAGGCGGAACTCGTCCATCAGCGCCCGAAGGTAGATCGGCGGCTCGATCACCATCTCGCGCGAGCGGACGACCTTGCGGGCCTTGAACGGGTGCTCGCCCGCGGGGACCTCCACCGACATGTCGCCCGCGATCTTCGCGTAGAGGCGTGCCTCGAGGTCGGGCCTGGGCGGCGGCTCGGCGGGAACCTTGTCGCTCAGGTAGTAGGCCTCCGTCCAGCGCACGCCGTACCGGTCGCCGGCGAGCCGCTGGAAGGCGTGATACGACGTGCGCAGCGTCGTCTCGAGCGACGCCTCGAATGCGGGCGTCACCTTGTCGGGGGCGATCACGTGCGACGGGAAGAAGGTCGCCGCCGAGGCGTTGCTGGTCGTGTGCGGCGTGAAGGCGGCGGAGTGGATCGTGACGGCGAATCCCTGCCGCTGGAGCAGCAGCGCCGTTGCGAGTCCCACCACGCCGCCGCCGACCACGGCGGCGGCCGAGCCGGGCGGCATCCCCGTGAGCATTCCCACCGCCTCGTTCGCCGTCCCCCACGACAGCGTCATCCCGCCGCCGCCGTGCCCGTAGTTGTGGATCAACTGCTTCCCCTGGAGGTTCTCGGCCTCGAGCCGGTACCCCGGAGGCCGCCATGGGCGAAGCCCGGCACTGGCGCGAATGACGCTGCCGGGATCGGCGGCCACGGGGACGAACCGGCGCCGGCCCCGCTTCCGGCCGGCGGTGCGCTCGACCACGTACGCCGCGCGATCGGTGCAACCGGCGAGGGCGACGGTGGCGACCGCCGGCAGGGCGAAGCGCTGCAGGACGTCCCGTCGCGAAAAGGAGGAGGGCATGGCAGGGGAAATAGGGCCCGGCCGGGGCGCGCCGCAACCACCCCGTCTTGAAGACGGACAGCCCGTCCCCCGCCACCGGCGATCGATCGCACACGATCGAGTGGCCGGCGAAGCCCGGGCCGACCACCGCCCGCTCGTGCGTAAGCGCATGGCCGCCGTCGGAGCGGCGGTGCGCAACAATCCCCCCCGCGCCGCCATCGACGTGGCGGACGAGCACCCTGCCGGCGCCACGGCGCACGCCCTCGTGGTCCGGGGCGTGGTCGATCACCTGGTGCGCGCTGGTGAGGGTCAGCCGGTCGGTGGTGTGCGCGACCCCCGGATTCGCGGCGGGGCGGCGACAGGTCCCGGTCACCTGTCTCCCGCGGCTTCACCACGCCATGCGCCTGCGCCGCGCGACGTCACCGCCCGACGTCACCGCGCGACGTCACCGCACCACGCCCGGCTTGCCTCCCGCCAGGAACTCCGCCGCCAGCAGGGCGTACGTCCGCACCCCCAGCGGCAATGCCTCCTCGGTGGGGTTGAATGTCGTCGAGTGGTTCGGTCCCGCCTTGGTCCAGTCCTCGCCCCGCGGCGTCACGCCGAACTGCACCATCAGGCTCGGCGCCTTCACCGCCGTCGCGAAGCGGGTGAAGTCCTCGCCGGCCATGATCCACGGCACTTCCTCCACGTTGGCGGCGCCGGCGGCGCGCTGCAGCGACGGGCGCATCCGCTCCCACAAGGCGCGGTCGTTGACCGTCACCGGGTAGCCGACGATCACGTTCACCTCCGCGGTGAGCCCGGCGCTCGACGCGATTCCCTCGGCCGTCTGCTTCAGCCGCGCGTGGATGTCGCGCCGCATTCCCTCGTCGAAGGTGCGGATCGTGCCGATGATCACCGCACTGTCGGGAATGATGTTCTCGCGCACCCCGCCGTTGAAGGCGCCGGCGCTGATCACCGCCGGGGCGGTGGTGAGCTCCACCTGCCGGCTCACGATCGTCTGGATGCCGAGCAGCACCTGCGCGCCGACCACCAGCGGGTCCTTGCCCCCCCACGGGTTGGAGCCGCCGGTCTGCCTGCCGCGAATGACGATCCGAAAGTTGTCGCCGGCGGCGAGGGCGGGGCCGGGGGTCACGTAGAGGGCGCCGGCCGGGCGCACCGTGGTGTGCAGGGCGAACACGGCGTCGGGGGCGGGGTTCGACACCGCGCCGGCCGCCACCATCGGCTCGGCGCCGCCGTGCGGCGGCTGCTCCTCCGCCGGCTGGAAGAGGAACAGCACCGTGCCCTGCAGCTGCGCCTTCATCCCGACGAGCACTTCGGCCGCGCCCATGAGCATCGCGGTGTGCATGTCGTGGCCGCAGGCGTGCATCACGCCGACGCTCTGCCCGTTGTAGGTCGATCGCACGACGGACTTGAACGGGAGGTCCACCTGCTCGGTGACGGGGAGGGCGTCCATGTCGGCGCGGAGGGCGACCACGCCGCCCGGGCGCCCCCCCTTGAGCACTCCCACCACGCCATTGCCGCCCACGCGGTCGCGCACCTCGATGCCGAGCGAGCGCAGGTGATCGGCGACCACCTTCGCCGTGCGCGCCTCCTGGTACGAGAGCTCGGGATGCTCGTGGATGTCGCGCCGCCAGGCGACGACCTTCCCCGCCACCGCCAGCGCGCGCCTCTCGACCTCCTGCCGCAACTGCGCGGTGTCGGGGCGCTGGGCCGCGAGCGCGGCGGGGAGGGTGAGGGCGAGGATCAGCGGGCGCAGCATGTTCAGCTCCGGTGCGGGGGTGGCCCTATTGCATCATCGCCCGCAGCCCCGACCGCCGCTCGTCCACCAGCGGGGGCGCGGCCGGGCTCGGCGTGCGGGTGTGGATCCCCAGCGCCACGCGCAGCGCCGTGAGCACCCCCGCGTCCTGCTCCCGCGTGAGGGCCTCGTACACCATCGGCATGGCGAGCGTGCGGCGCAGGGAGCCGAGGGCGGCGGCGGCCTTGGCGCGCACCGCCGGCGAGGGGTCGCGCATCGCCTCCTGCAGCGTGCCGATCGCCTTCGGCGTGCCGATGCGCGCCAGCCCGTGCAGCGCCGCCAGCCGCACCCGCTCGTCGGCGTGCGCGGTCATCGCGATCACGTCGTCCTCGAGCTCGCGCCGCGCCCCCTTGCCGGCCAGGTCGACGGCGTTGCGGGCCACGAACCAGCGCTGGTCGTACATCAGGTGCCGCAGCAGGCCGGGGTCGATGCGCATCGTGAGCAACCCGTTGAACAGCGCCGACCGCTCGCTGCGCGAGTCGGTGTCGGCGAGCATCTCGAGGATCATGTCCACCGCCGCCGCGCCGATCCGCCGCGCGATGTCGATCGTGCGGCGGCCCACCTCGCCCCCGGCGAGGATCAGCTTGCAGAGCGGCCGCAGCGCCTGCGGCCGGACGATCCGGCGCTCGAAGTACCGGTACATCTCCCTGACCTCGCCCTCGGGGGCGGCGTCGCAGCGGTCGGCGGCGAACTCGAAGATCTCGAGCACGATGCCGCGGTGGTCGTCGCGCACGGCGTCGCCAAGGGCGAGGAAGAGCTGCTCGAGCAGCGGGCCGAGCGCGGCCGGCGGCGGGTCGGCGAGGAGGCGCACGAACAGGTCGCGCACCGTGCCGCTGGCGCGGCGCACGTGGGCGAACGAGAGGCGGGCGGCCGCGTCCTCGGAGACGACCACGCGCCCCCAGTCCTCGGGGGTGAGCGACCTGGTGGGGCGCGGCTCGAACTTCACGATCGTGGCGAAGGTGGGGATCACTCGATCGACGCCGATCATCGACCGGCGGAGCGCCACCTCCCCCTCGCCCGGCACCGGCGCCGCGCCCACGGCGTGCGCCACCAGCAGGAGCTCGTCGGCGCTGGCGTCGGTGGCGATGTAGAGCGACGTCAGCCCGTGCGCGTGGCACTGCCCCACCAGGTCGCTCACCCCGACGTAGGCGTTGGACACCTCCTCCTTGCCGGCGCGGAGGATCAGGCCATCGGTGGTCAGGTCCACGCCTCCCGCGTCGAGGACGCCCAGCTCGCTGAGCAGCGCCTGCACCGGCTCGGCGAGCTCGGCGTCGGGGCGCCCGTGCATCACGAGGTGCACCATGAAGGCGAACTGCTGGGCGACCGCGATGGCCGGGGGCATGCCCCGAAATGTACTCCGGCCGCGACGGCCCGCCGCCGGGCTGAGGTCCACCGCCGACGCGACGCTCAGCCGCCGAGGGCCGCGACCTCCGCCGGCGTCAGGTGGCGCCAGCCCCCCTTGGCGAGGTCGCCGAGGGCGAGCGCCCCGATCGACACGCGCACCAGGCGCAGCACCTCGAGGTCGAGGGCCGCGAGCAGGCGCCTCACCTGGCGGTTCTTCCCCTCGTCGAGCACGACCTCGAGCCACGACGTGCTGCGCGACCCGACCCGCAGCAGCGACACGCGCTTCGCGCCGAGCCGCTCGCCCGTGACCGGCTCCACGACCCCCGCCGCCAGGCGCGCGACGGTGGCGCCGTCGACGAGGCCCCGCACCTGTGCGTGATAGACCTTGTCCACATGCGACGCCGGGTCGGTCAGCCGCGCCGCCCAACGCGTGTCGTTGGTGAGGAGGAGCAGTCCTTCGCTGGCCTTGTCGAGCCGGCCCACCGGGCCGACGAACGGCAGCGTGGCGCCCTTCAGGCACTCGTAGATCGTCTCCCGCCCCCGCGGGTCGCTGCGCGTCGTCACCAGCCCGCGCGGCTTGTTGAGGGCCAGGTACACGCGCGCCGCGCCGCCCACTGGCGTGCCGTCCACCGCGATCGACGCACGCTCGGGCACCACGCGCAGCGCGAGGTCGCGCACCACCCGTCCGTCCACGGTCACGCGCCCCGCCCGCACGAGCCGCTCCCCCTCGGCGCGCGAGCAGGCGCCGAGCTTGGAGAGGGCGCGCGCGATCGTTACCGTGCCGGCCGGCGACGCGGGTGGCATGGGGTGAACGGCGGCAGGCGGGGGTTAGCGTGGTCGGCCTCCTGCGTGCGCGCGGTGGCGGGCGGGAACACGGCGAGCGTGGCGACGACGACGGCGGAAATCCGGCGGAGGCGCACGGGGGCAAGGCTCCGGTTGCGGCGCGGCGCGGTGGGCGGGAACGCAGGCACGACGGGTCGCGGGAACATGGGGCGTCGCGAGCGGGCCGGCCAGCGCCCGCGGCTGGCGCCCGCCGTGCCCGCGGCGCACATTCGACGACACCCATCCACCACACGCGCACCACTCCGGGAGGAAGCCACGTGAACCACGAAGAGTCCGAGCCCACCGCGGCTGAGGACGCCGACGTCAGCCGCAGGGAGTTCGTGCACGGCGCGATGGCCGGGGCCGCGATGGTCGCCCTCGGCGACCTCAAGGCGCTCTCGTTCCCGCTGCCGCAGCAGGACGCCGTGATGGCCCAGGTCGCGCTGCAGCACGACGCCACGGTGAAGATGCTGCAGGACTGGATCGCCCTGCCGAGCATCGCCGCCGAGAACCGCAACTACCCGCAGGGGCCGGAGTACATGGCCAGGCTCGCCCGCGACGCCGGCTTCCAGCGCGTCGAGGTCGTGCCCACGGCGGGGAAGTCCGGTGTCTTCGCCACGCTCGACTCCGGCGCCGCCACCTGGCTCGCCGTGTACCTGATGTACGACGTCAAGCAGTTCGACCCGGCCGAGTGGAGCTCGCCGCCGCTCGAGGCGCGGCTGGTCGACAAGCCCGGCCTCGGCAAGGTGATCGTGGGCCGCGGCGCCACGAACTCCAAGGGGCCGCAGACCGCCTTTCTCGCCGCGCTGCACGCCTTCAAGGGAGCCGGCAGGAAGCTCCCCGTGAACATCGTGCTGGTGTGCGAGGGGGAGGAGGAGATCGGCTCGCCCAACTTCCGGCAGATCGTGTTCAAGCCCGAGGTCGAGGCCGCGCTCCGCAAGTGCGTGGGGATCATCATCCCCCTCGGCAACCAGGACCCCGACGGCTCGGTGCAGGTGAACCTCGGCTCCAAGGGCGTCGTGGAGCTCGAGCTCGTGTCCACCGGCGAGCGGTGGGGGCGCGGACCCAGGGCCGACATCCACTCGAGCTACGAGGCGCAGGTCGACAGCCCGGTCTGGCACCTGGTGCAGGCGCTCAACACGCTGGTGAAGCCCGACGGCCACACGCCGGCGGTGGCCGGCTTCTTCGACAAGGTGAAGCCGCTCACGCCGCGGCAGAGGCAGATCCTCGACGCGGCGATCCCCCGGCGCAGCGAGGCGGGCGCGAAGAAGGCCCTCGGCGTGCAGCACTTCTTCAAGGACGAACCGTGGCCGGCGTCGCTGCTGCGGCTCGTGTCGCAGCCCACGATCAACATCGAGGGGCTCGTGGCCGGCTACACCGGCCCCGGCGGCAAGACGATCCTGCCGCACAGGGCGGTGGCCAAGATCGACATGCGCCTCGTCCCCGACATGACGGCCAAGGGGACCCTCGAGCTGCTCAAGGCGCACCTCGGCAAGCACGGCTTCGGCGACATCGAGGTCAACATGAGCGGCGGGTACGACCCCACCGAGACCGATCCCGACTCGAAGCTCGTGAAGGCGATGGTGGCGACCTACCGGAAGTCGGGGATCGATCCGCTCCTCTGGCCGCGGCTGGCCGGCTCGTGGCCCGGCGTGACCTTCACCGGCGCGCCGCTCAAGCTGGCGGCGGGGCAGTTCGGCCTCGGCCATGGCAGCGGGGCGCACGCCCCCGACGAGTACTGGGTGATCGAGGCGTCGAATCCGAGGGTGGCGGGCATGGACGGCGCGGTGAAGTCGTTCATCGAGCTGTTCTACGCGCTCGCCTGACGGGCGCGAGGCGCACACCCCGTGACCTGCCCCTCGGCCCGCCGGCGATCGCGCCGGCGGGCCGTCGTCATGTGCCCTTCGCCAGTGCCGCCTTCACCCGCTCGTTGCCGAGCGGCAGCTGCGCGATGCGCACCCCCGTCGCGTCGAACACCGCGTTCGCGACCACCGCGCCCATGGTGACGATCGCCGGCTCGCCGCCGCCCTGTGCCGGCAGCCCGGGCGAGTCGAGGATCACCACCTCGATCTTCGGCACCCAGGAGAAGCGCGGGATGTCGTACGTGTTGAAGTTGCGGTCGTACACCTCGCCGTTCGCGAACTTCACCTCCTCGCTCAGGGTGTAGCCGAGCCCCATCGTGATGCAGCCCTCGACCTGCTGGAGGGCGCCCACCGGGTTCACGAGCACGCCCATGTCCTGCGCACACACCACGCGCTCCACCCGCACCGCGCCGGTGGCCCGGTTCACGCCCACCTCGCAGATCGTGGCGACGTAGGTGCCCGCGTCGATGCCGCAGGCGACGCCGTATCCGCGGCGACCGGGACCGGCCTTCGCCACCCAGCCGAACCTGTCGGCGGCCGCGCGCAGCACGCGCTTCATCCGCTGGTCGGCGAGGTTGAGCATCCGGAACTCCACCGGATCCATCGCGGCTGCCGCCGCCAGCTGGTCGATGTGCGACTCGCGGGCGAACACGTTGGCGTTCGCCCCCGGGGCGCGCCACGGCCCGATCCCGAACGGGTGCATCCCGTTCTCGTTGGCCATCCAGCCGCCGCGCACGAGGGTGCGGTGGTGGGCGATGTCATAGAAGTGCTCCGCGCCGCGGTTGCCGGCGCCGATCACCTCGCAGTTCCACGAGACGATCCGGCCCGACGCGTCGAGGCCGGCCTTGATGTTGATCACCGCCGCCGGGTCGAAGGTGTCGTGGTGGAACTCCTCGCCACGGTCCCAGACCACCCGCACCGGCGCCCCGGCCGCGACCGCCAGTCGCGCCGCCTCGATGGCCTGCGCCCCGGCGCTCTTGCCGCCGAAGCCGCCGCCGACGTACGGCGTGATGACGCGCACCTTCTCCACCGGCAGCTTGAGGGCGCGGGCCACCTGCGTCTGGAGCGGGAAGGGGGTCTGCGTGCTCGCCCACACGGTGACCTTGCCGCCGGCATCGACCTGGGCCACGGCGGAGTGGGTTTCCATCGCGGCGTGCGACACGTAGCCCTTGAGGTACTTCTGCTCGACGAAGCGCGTGGCCCCCCGCTCGCCGGTGGCGATCGCGCCGCCCTCGGCCACGACGCGCCCCGCGGGGGCCGCCTGCTCGAGGTGGGCGAAGATGTTGTTGTGCGTGAGCCGCGACGGTGAGGCCCCGAAGGTCGCCGTCACGCTGCGCAGCGCGGCGTCGGCCTCGTCGCGGTGCGCGTGCAGCACGGCCACCAGGTCGCCGTCGCGGACGACGCGCACGCCGGGAAGGGCCGCGGCGGCGCTGGTGTCGACGCTCGTCATCGTCGCCCCGTGGGCCGGCGGGCGCACGATCCTCGCGTGCAGGGCACCCGGCGGCACGACGTCGCCGGCGTACTTCGCGCGCCCGGTCACCTTGTCGAGCGCGTCGCGCCGCACGGGGGAGGTGCCGACGACCGTGAAGTCGGCCACCCGCTCGAGCGCCGCCTTGCCGTCGAGCTTGCGCTCGATCCTCTTCCCGGCCGTGAGCGCGCCGTAGGCCACGCGCCGGGACGGGTCGGACCTCGAGACCACCACGCCGTCGCGCACCTCGAGGTCGGCCACGGGCGCGCCCAGTCGCTCGGACGCCAGCTGCACCAGCACCGCGCGCGCCTCGGCCGCCGCGCCGCGCAGCACGGGGCCGAGGGTCCGCACGCTCAGCGATCCGAACGTTCCCATGTCGAACGGGCAGAGCTCGGTGTCGCCCAGCACCACGTCCACGCTCGACAGCGGGACATTCAGTTCCTCGGCGGCGAGCTGCGGCAGCGACGTCATGACCCCCTGGCCCATCTCGATCTTGCCGACGAGCACCGTGACGCGCCCGTCGGCGCCGATGTGCACGAAGGCGTTGAAGTCGGGCACCGGCCGCTGCATCCGTGCGGGATTCCACCGCGCCTGCGGCATGCCGAGGGCGGGCTTGACCACGAGCATCACGAGCAACCCGGTGCCCGTGAGGCGCACGAAGTCGCGCCGGTCCATCGTCGTCACGAACCCCCACCCCTCGGGGACGATCATCTCGTCGCCGGGCGCGCTGCGCGCGTCGCGCGCGGCGTTCACGGCGCCGCCGGTGGCGGGTGCATCCTGCCGCACGGCGGTCATTCGCCACCTCCCGCGGTGCGCGCCTGCGCGGCGGCCTGCTCGATCGCGGCCACGATGCGCACGTGCGCCCCGCAGCGGCAGAGGTGCCCTTCCATGCCGCGCACGATCTGTTCGCGCGTCGGCCTGGGGTTGGCGGAGAGCAGCGCCTGCGCCCCCACGATCATGCCGGGTGTGCAGAAGCCGCACTGGAATCCGGCGTGGTCGATGAACGCCTGCTGGACGGGCTGCAGCTGGTCGCCGTTGGCGAGGCCCTCGATCGTCGTCACCGACTTGCCCTCGACCGCCTTGAGCGCGGTGACGCACGAGCGGACGGCCTTGCCGTCCACGAGCACGGTGCACGAGCCGCAGGCGGCGATGCCGCAGCCGTACTTGGTGCCGGTGAGTCCGAGGTCGTCGCGGATCACCCAGAGGAGCCGGCGACCCTCGTCGGTGTCGAGCGTCCGTCGCTCGCCATTGAGCGTGAAGGCGATCTTCCGCATGGGCGGAGCCTCGCGGGGAGGGGGGCGCGCCGCGGCGCACGTGGCAGCCCGTCCACGATACGACAGGCGGGCGGTCGGCGCCACCGGAGCGGAGGTGGCGGCTCGGGGCGGGGCAGGAAGGAGGAAATCCCCTACGCTCGGCGCGAGCGGCGGCCCACATCGTTCTCCCGACCGGCCGGCGTGGGACGGGTGTTCCCCGCCCGCGCCGGTGGCACCGTGAGGCCCGGATGAGACACCGGAATCGCGCCGCGCCCCTGTTCGCCCTCCTCGGCGCTGCCGCACTCGCGGTTGGGTGCAGCGCCACGGCGATCGTGCGCCCGCTCCCGCGCGGCGCGTCGGCGTGGACCGCATCGGTGGGCGGGCCGTGGGTGCCCAATTCGGTGCCGACGGTCGTCATCCCGTACGTCACGGTCGGCTGGCAGCGCGGCGTCACCGACGACCTGACCGTCGGGGGCGCCGTGCACGCCACGATGGCGGCGTTCGGCGTGGCCGGCGTGGACCTCTCGGCGACGCGGCGAATCCTCGCGCAGGACGGGGGGCGCCCCGAACTCGCGGGGACCCTGCGCGGCACGCTGTTCACCAACGGGTCGGGGAGCGGCACGCGGTTCTATCCATCGGTCGCTCTGGTGGGGAGCTGGGAGGCCGGCCCGCGCACCCTCTGGTACGTCGGCGCCGAGGCGATGGCGCAGTCGGGGACGGGACCGACCCTGCTGGTTGCGCCGCTGGCGGGGGTGCAGCGGCGCGTCGGCTCGCGCGCGGCGCTCCAGCTGGAGGCCAAGTGGATGGCCGCCAACATCGACACGCGCCGCGGCGTCTTCGAGGGCGAGTCGTCGGTCGGCGGCCGGGGGGCGCTGGCGGTGCAGTTCGGCCTCGTGCTGCACCGGGGAGGGGCGCGCTGATGCGCCGCCTCCTGCGTCGTGCGGCGGCCCTCGGCATCGCGGCGACGTCGTTCGGCGCCTGCACGCTCGACTCATTCCTGTTCAACGCGCGCGCAACCGATGCGTACGTGCTCCCCAACGCCGTGATTCCCGACTCGCTGCGGCAGGAACTCACCTGGACCGTGGACGGCGACCGGGTGGCGGGGATCTTCGCCCGGCAGCCTGGGCCGGCGTCGCCGTCGCGCCTCACGATGCTCTTCTGCCACGGCAACAAGCGCCAGCTCGGCGAGTACTGGGACCGCGTCGAGGCCTTCTGGCAGGCGGGCCTCGACGTGCTCGTCTTCGACTATCGCGGCTTCGGCCGGAGCACGGGCACCAGCAGCGAGGCCACGATGCGACGCGACGGCGAGGCGGCGCTGGCCTGGCTGCGGGCCGTGCGCGGGGTGCCGGACTCGACCCTCGTGGTGCTCGGCTTCTCGCTCGGCGGCGTCTGCGCGATCCACCTCGCGGGACGGGTCGTCGTGCCGCGGGCGCTGGTCGTGGAGGACGCGTTCGCGGACGGCAGCATGCTGGTGCACAGCGGGAGCATCCTCGACATCCCCGCCGACTGGCTGCTCCGGGACCCGTTCGACAACCTCGCCCCGATGCGCCTCGTGACCGCGCCCGTGCTGGTGGTGCACGGCACCGGCGACACCTTCATCGACCCCGCGAACGCGCGGCAGCTGGCGGCGGCGGCCGGGGCGTCCGCGCACCGCTCCCTGCTCTGGGTCGCCGGGGCGAACCACAGCGACGTGCCGGCGGTGCTCGGAAAGGCCGCGTACGGCGCCCTCTACCGCGACTTCGCGCAGGCACGCGGCGTGGGCTACGCCGCGGAGTCCACGCGCCCGTGAGCCGGCGAGCCGCGCCTGCCGGGGAAACGCTGACGCCAGCCACGCAACGCCGGCGTGGGGAAAAGTCGCACAAGAACTCGCCGATTCCCGTACTTCGCGGCCGTCCCCTGCTCGGCATGTTTGCCCCTGCGGCAAGGCGACCGCCGGTGCCGGCGGCCGATGGGCGACCCATGGACGGGCGGGCCAATGTGCCTCGGTATTCCCGGTCGGATTGTCGAGCTCCGCGACGATGACGGCTTCGCGAGGGGGCTCGTGGACTTCGGCGGCGTGCGCCGCGAGGTCTGCCTCGAGTACGTCGCCAACCAGGTTTCGCTCGGCGACTACGTGATCGTGCACGTCGGCTTCGCCATCTCGCGGGTCGACGAGGCCGAGGCGCGGCGGACCTTCGAGGTGCTGCGCGAAATGAGCCAGCTCGACGAGCTGGAGTGGATCGCCGAGGCGATCGAGCCGCCGGCGCCCGTCGCGGCGCGCATTCGCCCCCTCGCCTCGTGAAGTACCTCACCGAGTACCGCGACGGCGCGATCGCCCGCGCGCTGATCGACCGGATCCGCCGCGCCGCCACGCGCCCCTGGACGCTGATGGAGGTGTGCGGCGGCCAGACGCATACGATCGTGCGCCAGGGGCTCGACGAGTTGCTCGAGGGCGCCGTGGAGATGATCCACGGCCCGGGGTGCCCCGTCTGCGTCACGCCGCTCGAGCAGATCGAGAAGGCCCTCACCCTCGCCGCGCGTCCCGACGTGATCTTCACCTCGTTCGGCGACATGCTGCGCGTGCCGGGGACCGACTGCGACCTGCAGCAAGTGCGCGCCCGCGGCGGCGCGGTGCGGGCCGTGTACTCTCCCCTCGACGCGCTCGAGATGGCGCGCCGGAACCCGCACAAGGAAGTGGTCTTCTTCGCCGTCGGGTTCGAGACCACCGCTCCCGCCAACGCGATGGCCGTCTGGCGCGCCCGCGAGCTGGGGGTCACGAACTTCAGCGTCCTCGTCTCGCACGTCACCGTGCCGCCGGCCATGACGGCGATCCTCGAGGCCCCCGACAACCGCGTGCAGGGCTTCCTCGCCGCCGGGCACGTCTGCGCCGTGATGGGCTGGAGCGAGTACGAGCCGCTCGCCGAGCGGTACCGCGTGCCGATCGTGGTGACCGGCTTCGAGCCCACCGACATTCTCGAGGGGATGCTGATGGCGGTGGAGCAGCTCGAGCGGGGCCGCCACGTGGTCGAGAACCAGTACGTGCGCTCGGTGCGCCGCGAGGGGACGGTGCCGGCCCGCGAGCGCGTCGAGGCGGTGTTCGAGCTGTCCGACCGGACCTGGCGCGGCATCGGCCGGATCCCGATGAGCGGCCTCCGGCTCCGCGAGGCGTTCTCGGCGTTCGACGCCGAGCGCAAGTTCGGCCTCGAGGGGATCACGGTGCGCGAGCCCGCCGAGTGCCGCGCCGGCGAGGTCCTCACCGGCCGCCTCAAGCCCCCCCGCTGCGCCGCCTTCGGCACCCGCTGCACCCCCGAGCACCCCCTCGGCGCGCTGATGGTGTCGACCGAGGGCGCCTGCGCGGCGTACTACCACCTCGCGCGCCACCGCGTGGGCGAGGCGGAGGCGATGCCCGCATGAGCGCCATCGCCGCCGCCGGCCTCGCCTGTCCCGTGCCCATCGCCGCCGCCGACCGGGTGCAGCTCGGGCACGGGTCGGGGGGGAAAATGAGCGCCTCGCTGATCGGCGGCCTCTTCGTGCGCGCGCTCGGCAACCCGGCCCTCGACGAGATGAGCGACGGCGCGGTCGTCACCGCGGGGGCCACCGACCTCGTCGTCTCCACCGACTCGTTCGTCGTCAGCCCGCTCGAGTTTCCCGGCGGCGACATCGGGTCGCTCGCCGTGCACGGCACGCTCAACGACCTCGCGATGATGGGCGCGCGGCCCCTCTGCCTCACCGCCGGCTTCGTGCTCGAGGAAGGGCTGCCGATCGACCTGCTCGGCCGGCTCGTGGCGTCGATGGCCGCCGCCGCCCGCCTCGCCCGCGTCCCGATCGTCGCCGGCGACACCAAGGTGGTGGAGCGCGGCAAGGCCGACGGACTCTACGTCAACACCACCGGCGTCGGCCTGCTGCACCCGCACTGCCGGCCCGGCCCGCGCGGCGCGCGCCCCGGCGACGTCGTGATCGTGAGCGGCGCCGTCGGGCGGCACGGGATGGCGATCATGGCCGCCCGCGAGGGGCTCGAGTTCGAGAGCACGATCACCAGCGACAGCGCCTGCCTCGTGCCGCTCGTGGAGCGGCTCGCCGCCTGCGGCGCGAGCGTGCACGCGATGCGCGACCCGACGCGCGGTGGCGTGGCGAGCGCCCTCAACGAGATCGCCGCCGCCTCCGGCGTCGAGGTCGTGCTCGACGAGGACGCCCTTCCCGTGCCCGAGAACGTGCGCGCCGCCTGCGAGATGCTCGGCCTCGACCCGCTCTACGTCGCCAACGAGGGAATCCTGCTCGCGATCGTCCCCGGCGCCGACGCCCCCCGTGCCCTCGACGCCCTGCGCTCGCACGAGCTCGGCGCCGGCGCCGTGACCATTGCCCGCGTGACCGATGCCCCGGCCGCGCGCGTCGTCCTGCGCACCACCCTCGGCAGCTCCCGCATCGTGGACCTCCTCCCCGGTGACCAGCTGCCCCGCATCTGCTGACGCCCGGCCCCAGGCCATGGGACGCAACCGACCATTCGATCCATTCGCACGATCCCCCGGAGGCGCGATGCCCAACCAAGCCCTGCAACCGTGGGCCGACGGTGAGACGCTCGGCCAGACCCTCGAGGCGCGCGGCGTGTCCCGTCGCGACTTCCTCACCTACTGCGGCGAGATCGCGGTCATCCTCGGGCTCGGGAGCACGGCCGCGCCAAGGGTCGCCCGGGCCCTCGAGGCCCTCAAGCGGCCGAGCGTGATCTGGCTGCAGCTGCAGGAGTGCACCGGGTGCGTGGAGAGCGTGCTTCGCACCGCCGAGCCGACGATCGGCGACCTGCTGCTCGACGTCGTGTCGCTCGACTACCAGCACACGCTGATGGCCGGCGCGGGCGAGGCGGTGGAGAAGGCCAGGCAGGCGGCGATGAAGGCCAACCGGGGGAAGTACCTCCTCGTGGTCACCGGGTCGGTGCCGATGAAGGAGGGCGGGATCTACACCGTGGTGGGCGGGCGCACCGCCAGGGACCTGCTCGAGGAGGCCGCCTCCGGCGCCGCCGCGATCCTCGCCCTCGGCGCCTGCGCCCACTGGGGGAGCGTGCAGGCGGCGCGCCCCAACCCGACCGGCGCGGTCGGGGTGCGCGACGTGATCAAGGACAAGCCGATCGTGAACATCGCCGGCTGCCCGCCCATCGGCGACGTGGTCACGGCGACGGTGGTGCACTTCCTCACCTACGGGCGGCTCCCCGCGGTGGATCGCGAGGGGCGCCCGCTGTTCGCCTACGGCAAGCGCATCCACGACCAGTGCTCGCGGCGGGCCCACTTCGACGCCGGGCAGTTCGTGGATGGGTTCGACGACGAGGCGGCCCGCAAGGGCTGGTGCCTCTACCAGGTCGGGTGCAAGGGGCCGGAGACCTTCTCGCCCTGCCCCATCTTCCAGTGGAACACGCGGACGAGCTGGCCCATCGGGGCCGGCCACCCGTGCATCGGCTGCACCGAGCCCTTCTTCTGGGACACGATGACGCCCTTCTACGGGCGCCTCCCCAACGTGGGCGGCTTCCCGGTCGAGGAGCGGGTGGACACGATCGGCACCGCGCTCGCCGTCGGTGCGCTGGCCGGTGTCGCCGCGCACGGCGCGGCCACGATGCTGACGCAGATCCGGCGGCGCAAGGCCACCGAGCAGCGTCGGGAATCCTCAGGCAGCGAGGGTGAACGCCATGGCTAGGACCAGGGTCGTAGTGGATCCGATCACCCGCATCGAGGGGCACCTCCGCATCGAGGCGCAGTCCGAGGGCGGCCGGATCGCGAAGGCGTGGGCGTCGTCCACGCAGTTCCGCGGGATCGAGACCATCATGCAGGGGCGCGACCCGCGCGACGCGTGGGCCTTCACCCAGCGCATCTGCGGCGTCTGCACCGTGGTGCACGCCGTCGCCAGCTGCCGCGCCGTCGAGGACGCGCTCGACATCCGGATCCCGGCCAACGCCAACACGATCCGGAACCTCGTGCACGGCATGCAGTTCATCCAGGATCACGTGATCCACTTCTACCACCTCCACGCCCTCGACTGGGTGGACGTGGTGAGCGCCACCAGGGCCGACCCCGCCGCCACCGCGAAGCTGGCGCAGACCCTCTCCCCATGGCCCAACAACGGCGAGGCCGAGATGCGCGCCGTGCAGGCGCGGCTCAGGAAGTTCGTCGTCAGTGGCCAGCTCGGCATCTTCACCAACGGCTACTGGGGCCACCCGGCGTACAAGCTCCCCCCCGAGGTCAACCTCCTCGGCGTCGCCCACTACCTCGAGGCGCTCGACTGGCAGCGCGACGTGATCCGGCTGCACGCGGTGTTCGGCGGCAAGAACCCGCACCCGAACTTCCTCGTCGGCGGCATGGCGTCGGCCATCAACCTCGACTCCACCGCCACGATCAACGCCGTGCGCATCGCCGACATCGCCGGCATGATCAGGCGGGCGCGCGAGTTCGTGGAGCAGGTGTACTGGCCCGACCTCGTGGCGATCGCCGGCTTCTACAAGGAGTGGGGGGCGATCGGCGGCGGCGTGCCCAACTTCCTCGCCTGCGGGGAGTTCCCCGAGGCCGACATCCGCGACCTCGACAAGCTCTACTTCCCGCGCGGCGTCATCCTCGGCAAGGACCTCTCCAAGGTCCATGAGTACGACCAGAAGAAGGTCGAGGAGTTCATCCACAGCTCCTGGTACGAGTACGCCAAGGGCGCCGAGGTCGGGCTCCACCCGTACGAGGGCGAGACGTCGCCGAAGTACACCGGCCCCAGGCCGCCCTGGACGTACCTGCAGGACCACGAGAAGTACACCTGGATGAAGGCCCCCCGCTACGAGGGGAAGCCGATGCAGGTCGGCCCGCTGGCGCGCATGCTCGTCGCCTACGGCAGGGGCCACAAGGACGTGAAGGAGCTCGTCGGCGAGGCCCTCGGCAGGCTCAACGTCGGCCCGGCGGTGCTCTTCTCCACCCTCGGGCGCACCGCCGCCCGCGGCATCGAGACCGTCCTCCTCGCCCGCAAGATGGAGCAGTGGCTCGGCGAGCTGAACGGCCGCATCAGGAACGGCGACGTCGCCACCTTCACGAGGGACAAGTGGGACCCGGCGACCTGGCCGAAGAAGGCGGAGGGCTATGGCTTCCTCGACGCCCCCCGCGGCTCGCTCGGGCACTGGGTGCAGGTCGAGGACCGGAAGATCGCCCGCTACCAGTGCGTGGTGCCGTCCACCTGGAACTGCTCGCCGCGCGACGCCAAGGGGCAGGAAGGCCCGTACGAGGCCGCCCTGCAGGACAACCACCCGCTCGTGGACCCCGAACGGCCGCTCGAGATCCTCCGCACGATCCACTCGTTCGACCCGTGCATGGCCTGCGGCGTGCACGTGCTCGACGCGGAGGGACGCGAAGTGGTGGAGGTGAAGGTGCAATGATCCCGCGCACCGTCGCCCCGCCGGCGGGCCGGGTCCCCAGGCTGTTCGGCTTCGGCCGCGCCTTCGCCCGCGAGTCCGGCAACTTCACCTGGGTCTACCTCTGGGGCAGCCCGATCCGGTTCATGCACTGGATCGCGGCCGCCGCGATCGTGCTCCTCGTCGCCAGCGGCTTCTACGTCGGGCGGCCGTACATCGGCACCACCGGCGAGGCGAGCGCGCACTTCCTGATGGGGTGGATCCGGTTCCTCCACTTCACCGCCGCCGCCGTGCTCGTGATGACCGGCATCGTGCGGGTGTACTGGCTCTTCGCCGGCAACCAGTACGAGCGCCTCGCCGCCCTCTTCCCGGTCACGCGGCGCAACCTGCAGAACCTCGTCCGCACGTTCCTGGCGTACCTGACCTTCACGCCCGAGCGTGCCCCCAACTTCGTCGGCCACAACCCGCTGCAGCAGTTCTCGTACACCGGCACCTACCTGCTCACGATCGTGATGGTCGCCACCGGGTTCACCCTCTACGGGCAGTCGAACCCGGGCGGGCTGATCCACCTCTCGTTCGGCTGGGTCACCGCGCTGCTGGGCGGCCTGCAGAACGTGCGGCTCGTGCACCACGCCGGCACGTACGGCTTCGCGATCTTCGTGATCCTGCACGTGTACTTCGCCATTCGCGCGGACTACGTGGAGCGCACCGGCGCGGTGTCGTCGATCCTCACCGGCGGCCGCTACATCTCGCTCGACCAGCCCTACGAGGACTTCGACCCGGACAAGGTGCCCTCCCGCCCGTGGCCCACGGGCGAGTTCAAGGTGCCCCCGGCATGAGCGCCGCCCGCACCGTCGTGATCGGCCTCGGCAACCCGCTGATGGGCGACGACGGGGTGGGGCTCGCCGTTCTCGAGCGGCTGCGCGAGGACTGGCGGCTCGAGGGCGTGGACCTCGTGGACGGGGCCACCTGGGGACTCGCGCTCCTCCCCGTGATCGAGGACGCCGACCGGCTCGTGCTCGTGGACGCGATCGCGGCCTTCGGCGCACCGGGCGACATCGTTGAACTCGGGCGCGACCGGCTGCCGATCTACCTCTCGCGCAAGCTCTCGCCGCACCAGGTCGACCTGAAGGACGCCCTCGCCCTCGCCGAGTGGCGGGGGCGGCTCCCCGCCGAGGTGGTGGCGATCGGCGTGCAGCCCGGGCTCGTGGCGCTCGGCACCGAGCTGAGCCCCGCCGTCGCGCCACGCGTGGGCGCGCTCGCCAACACCGTCGTGGCCCAGCTCCAGCGGTGGGGGCACGCGTGCGAGCCGCTGGCGGAGGCGGCCCATGCGGCGGATGGGGCCCATGCATGAGATGAGCATGGCGATGGAGATCGCGCGGATCGCCGAGGACACCCTCGGCCTCACCGCGCCGCGGCTCGTGACCGTGGCCGTGGAGGTTGGCGACCGCGCCGGCGTCGAGCCGTCGAGCCTCGAGTTCTGCCTCGACGCCGTCTTCGCCGTGCCGCCGTTCACGGGGGCCAAGGCCATGATCGTGCCCGCCGAGGGCGACGTGCTGCAGCTGGCCTACCTGGAGGTGGACGATGACAATCCGGACGATTGAAGTGCGCGAGCGGGTCATGGCCCGCAACGACCAGCTGGCCCAGCAGGTGCGCAACCGGCTCGCCGCGCACGACGTCGCGGCCTTCAACCTCGTCTCGTCGCCCGGGGCGGGGAAGACGACCCTCCTCGAGCGCACCCTCGCCGCCCTCGGCGAGGAGCTGGAGATCGCCGTCATCACCGGTGACGTGCAGACGCGGAACGACGCCGTCCGCCTCGCCGCCCACACCGACCGCATCGTCAGCGCCGTGATCACCGGCGGCGCCTGCCACCTCGACGCGCTGCAGGTGCTCACCGCCCTCGACGAGGTCGACCTCGCCCGCACGCGGATCCTGTTCATCGAAAACGTCGGCAACCTCGTCTGCCCCGCCAACTGGGACCTCGGCGAGCGCGGCAAGATCGTCCTCTTCTCCGTCACCGAGGGCGAGGACAAGCCCCTCAAGTACCCGGCCATGTTCGAGCGGGCCCGGCACGTGATCATGACCAAGACCGACCTGCTCGAGCACGTGCCGTTCGACATCCGCCTGGCGATGGCGAACGCCCGCCAGGTGAACCCGTCGCTCTCCTTCTTCGATGTCTCGGCCTGGCGGGCGACCGGACTCCAGGACTGGTTCACCTTCCTGCGCCGCGTCGCCGCCCGGGAGTCCGCGGCCGCATGACCGCCACCCGCCCCGCCTCCGCCCGCGCCATCGAGGTGTCGGGGGTGGTGCAGGGGGTCGGCTTCCGTCCGTTCGTGCACCGGCTCGCGACACGGCACCACCTCGCGGGATGGGTGCGCAATGTCGCCGGCACCGTCGAGATCCACGTCGAGGGCGACGAGGCGGAGCTCGACGCCTTCGAGGCCGAGCTGCGCACCGAGGCGCCCCCGGTGTCGCGCATCGACCTGCTGCGGGCGGCGGCGTCGCCGGCGTCGGGGGCACGCGGGTTCCAGATTGTCGCGAGTGCCGACGCCGACGGCAACCGGCCGGTGCCGGCCGACATCGCCATCTGCGCCGACTGCGCCTCCGAGATGCGCGACCCGGCGGGGCGGCGCTATCGGCACCTCTTCATCACCTGCACCAACTGCGGGCCGCGGTACACGGTCATCGACGCGCTGCCGTACGACCGCGAGCGGACGTCGATGGCCGCCTTTTCCCTCTGTGCCCGGTGCCGCGCCGAGTACGAGACCCCGGCCGACCGGCGCCACCACGCCGAGACGATCGCCTGCAACGACTGCGGCCCGCGGGCCTGGCTGGCGCGCGCCGACGGCACGGAGGTCGCCGAGGGAGAGGCCGCCATCGCCGGAGCGACGCAGCGGCTGGCCGAGGGTCGCATCGTGGCGATTCGCGGCGTGGGCGGCTTTCACCTCGCCTGTGACGCCACCAACGAGGCCGCCGTGCGGCGCCTGCGCGAGCGCAAGCACCGCGACGCCAAGCCGCTCGCCGTGATGGTGGCCTCCCTCGCCGCCGCCCGTCGCGTGGCGGACGTCTCGCCCGTGGAGGAGCGGGAACTCGCCAGTCCCGCCCACCCGGTGGTGCTGCTGGCGCGGCGCGCCGACGGCGGCATCGCCCCGTCGGTCGCCCCCGGGCTCGACGCGATCGGCGTGATGCTCCCCTACGCGCCGCTCCACCTCCTCCTGCTCGACGCCGTGGCCCGCCCCCTTGTGATGACGAGCGGCAACCTGAGCGACGAGCCGATCGCGATCGGGAACCTCGAGGCCCGCCGGCGGCTCGCGGCGATCGCCGACGACTTCCTGCTGCACGACCGCGAGATCCTCTCGCGCGTGGACGACTCGGTGGTGCGCCTGGTGGACGGCGCGCCGGTGCTGCTGCGCCGCTCGCGCGGATTCGCCCCGCTGCCACTGCGCCTCCCGGTGGCGTCGCCCGCGCCGATCGTCGCGGTCGGGCCGCACCTCAAGAACACCTTCACCCTGGTGCGCGGCGCCAGCGCCTTCGTCAGCCCCCACATCGGCGACCTCGACAGCCTCGAGGGGCTGGCGCACTTTCGCGCCACCCTCGACCGCTATCGCGACCTGTTCCGCATCGAGCCCCGGGTCGTCGCCCGCGACCTGCACCCGGGTTACCTCTCCACCCGCATCGCCGAGGAGCTCGCCCTGCCCCGCATGGCCGTGGTGCAGCACCACCACGCGCACATCGCCGCGGTGATGGCCGAGCACGGCGTCACGGAGCGCGTGGTGGGGGTGGCGCTCGACGGCACCGGCTACGGCGACGACGGCCACGTGTGGGGTGCCGAGGTGATGGTGGCCGACCTCGAGCGGTACGAGCGCAGGGCCCACCTCGCCTATGCCCCCCTTCCCGGCGGCGACGCCGCGGTGCGGGAGCCCTGGCGCGTCGTGGCCGGCTATGCCTCGCTCGACCCCGCCGCCGCGCCCGCCCTCGCCCTCGCCTTCGAGGGGATCACGACCCACCAGCGCTCGGTCGTCGCCCGCCAGCTCGAGCGCCACCTCAACGCGCCCATGGCCAGCTCGATGGGGCGGCTGTTCGATGCCGCCGCGGCCGTGCTCGGCGTGCGCCGCACGATCGGCTACGAGGGCCAGGCGGCGATGGAGCTCGAGTCGCTGGCCGGCGCGCGCGCCGCCCCGGCCTTCGAGATGCCCGTGCACGAGGAGGGAGGGATGATGGTGGTCGATCCGCTGCCGCTGCTGGTCGCCCTCGGCGATTGCCGCCGCCGCGGCGACGACGTGCGGCTCCTTGCCGCCGCCTTCCACGAGTCGGTGAGCGCAACGGTGGCGCGCCTCGCCATTCGCGTGGCGCACGACGCCGGGCTCGAGACGGTCGCCCTCGGCGGGGGCTCCTTCCAGAACGCGCGGCTCCTCTCGGGCGTGCGGCGACAGGTGGAGCGCTCGGGGCTCCGCGTGCTGGTGCCCACGCAACTCGGCCCCAACGACGGTGCGATCAGCTACGGGCAGGCGGCCGTGGCCGCCGCGCAGCTCGCACGCGAGGGATAGCGCGCATGGACTCGCCGTCGCTGCTCAGCCTGCCGCTGGCCTTCGTGACCAGCCTGCTGCTCGGCATGCGACACGCCACCGACGCCGACCACATCGTGGCGGTGTCGACGATCGTCTGCCGCGAGCGCTCGGCGCTCCGGTCGGCGTCGATCGGCGTGCTGTGGGGGCTCGGGCACACACTCACGATCTTCACGGTGGGTGGCGCGCTCGTGCTGTTCAAGTGGACATTCTCGCCACGCCTCGGGCTCTCATTGGAGTTCTCCGTGGCGCTGATGCTGGTGCTGCTCGGCCTGCTCAACATCGTGCCGCAGGCGGGGGTGCCGGCGGTGCCGTGGCGCCTCAAGCCGTTCTTCATCGGCGTGGTGCACGGCCTCGCCGGCTCGGCGGCGGCGACGCTGCTGATCCTGCCGTTGATCGACGACGCGCGGTGGGCGCTGGTGTACCTGGCCGTGTTCGGCGCCGGGACCATCGCCGGGATGGCGCTGGTCACCGTGGCCATCGCCGCGCCGGCGGCATGGGCCGCCGTGCGCGTGATGACGCTGCAGCGCGGCATCCGGCTCGCGTCGGGCGCCGTGAGCCTCGCCTTCGGGCTCTACCTCGGCTACAAGGTCGGCTTCGTGGACGGGTTGTTCAGCGCAGACCCCCGCTGGGCACCGTGGTAGCCCGCCGGGCGTACTCCGGGGCGAGCCGCGGCTCGGCGCCGATCCAGTAGAGGAAGTTCGCCATGATGCAGAAGCCGGTGGCGGCGAACCAGAACATCGCCCCCCCGACGAAGGCCGTGAAGGCGAGCCACCACGGGCTGTGCACCAGCGACAGGATCGACGCCACGAAGAGGTTGAATCCCACGGTGACGTAGATGCGGCGCTCGAGGTACCACGAGTCGGTGCGCGTGAAGTACCAGGTGGGGCCGCGCGCGCGATCGCCCAGCCTGGAGGGCATGCCGAGCCGGTGCAGCACATTGCCCACGATGCAGAAGCCCGTGAAGCCGACCACGATCGAGGCGAGGCCCGTCGCGGCCACGAACAGGATGAAGCGCGGGTCGACGTAGTGGGCGAGGGCGGTCGACACGAGCAGCACCGTGCCGGCGATGAGCCAGACCGCGCGCTCGATGTACCAGGTGTTGACCGGAACGATGTAGATCCTGTGGTGGTTCATGGCTGCTCCACGGAAGGGCCTGTCGCCGGCCGCCGCCGCGGATGCACCGCCATGGCACACCGGGCGCCGGCCTCCGTGACGCTACGAACGCCCGGGCACACCGTCTGTCAGGGTTTCGCCCGGCGCGTGTCCGGGAGCTTCGGTGGTCGTGCCGCGCCGCGCGAGCGGGCTCGTTCCCCTATGACCGCATGGTCCCGGCGTAGGCGACGAGCTGGTCGAGCGCCTTTCCCCAGCCGTCGTGGAAGCCCATCTCCTCGTGCTTCTGGCGCGCGGCCTCGTTGCCGTGGATCGCCGTGGCGACGTAGCGCGTCCCCTTGCCGTGCGGCTCGATCGCGATCACCGCGGTCATGAACGGGTTCTCGGCCGGCCGGTACCCCGGCAGCAGGGTGTCGGTGGTGACGAGCCGCTTGATCGGCACGACCTCGAGGACGCAGCCCGGATTGGGGTGGAGCGTTCCCTCCGGCGACCGCATCGTGACGCTGTACACCCCTCCCGGGCGGAGGTCGATCTCGCAGTCGGCCACCGTCCACGGCGCCGGGGTGAACCAGTGCTTCACGTGCTCCGGCTTCGTCCAGCAGTCCCAGACGAGTTGTGGCTTGACGTCGATCACGCGGTCGAGGACGAGGTCGAGCCTGGGGTCAGGCGTCATGTGCCTTGCTCCTTGAGTTCCATGAGGTAGGCGTCGAGCAGGTCGAGCCGGCGCTCCCAGAGAGTGCGCTGCCGGGCCATCCAGTCTTCGGCGAGCTTGAGGCGCCTGGGGGCGAGTTCGTACGTCCGCACGCGCCCCGCCTTGCGCGAGCGCACCAGCCCGCTCGTCTCGAGCACCCGCAGGTGCTGCACGAACGAGGGGAGGGCCATGTCGAACGGCGCCGCGAGCTCGCTCACCGAGGCCGGGCTCCGGCTGAGTCGTTGGAGCACGTGGCGGCGGGTGGGGTCGGCGAGGGCGCGAAAGACGCCGTCCATCGACGCGGCGGGGAGGGACATGGCGGGGAACGTAGCGCCAGATGATACTTAGGTCAAGGCCTAAGTATCACGGGCCTGCGCGCGGCCGCCGCGGGCGGCGAGGCCGAGCCCGCTCAGCCCGGCGGCTGGACCAGGTTCACGAGGTTGCCGCAGCCGTCCTCGAAGGTGACGGCGATGATCGGCCCCATCTGCCTGGGCTCGCCGCGCACCACGACGCCGAGTCCCCTGAGCCGGGCCACCTCGGCGACGATGTCCCTCGTGATCAGCGCGATCGCCGGGATCCCGGCGTCGAAGAGGGCCTTCTGCCAGGCACGGGCCGGCGGGAAGCCCATCGGCTCGAGCACGAGCTCCATGCCGGCCATTCCCTCGGGAGCCGTGACGGTGAGCCAGCGGAACGAGCCCATGGGAATGTCGGCCATCTTGGTGAAGCCGACCTTGGTGGTGTAGAACTCGAGGGCGCGCTCCTGGTCGTCGACCAGCACGCTCGCGAACTTGAGTTGCATCGGGGACTCGGTGCGGGTGGGCGGGGGGCGAGGCGAACCCGACGGAGACGATGCGGGCGAGGGACACGAGCCACGCGACCGGACCCCTCGAGCGCTGCTTCTATGCTGCGACCTGCTCGTACGAAAACGTCGGGATGCCCGTGCGTTCGGTCGCATGCTCGACGGTGATCGCGCAGATCCGCCCCGCGTCGTCGAGGTCAAGCACCGTGTTCTCGTCGAGGTCGCGCGTCTCAGCGACCGAGCCCGGCTTGAACTCGATGTACAGCGTGTCCGTGTCCTTGAAGAACGTAACCTTCATGCGGTGAAGCTCCGGTCGAAGAAAGCGTTGTGGACGGTCTCGCCGTCAGCCAGCAGCACCACCCTCAGGTAGCGGCCCCCGTGCTCCGGAATCAACGCCCACCGTCGGATGCGTCCGTCTGCCTGGACCACTTCCCGCACCGGCGACGTGATGGCGCGCTGGATCCACTCTTCCCGAATGCCGATGCGATCGGGGCGGGATCGCGTCGCCAGGAAGTACTGCGTGAACTTCATTCGATTGAATCTAGGGCGCTTGGAACTGAAGCACCATCGGCAGCAGTCCACGCGGCCCGCAGCCCCCGGGGGTAACTGGGAGCCGTCATCCCACTCGGCTCCGGTGCCCGGTTCACGTCGCCGAGACGCCGGCAGTCGCGGGGAGGTGCGCAGGCTACGTGGGCTTGTCTGCGGACCAGCCTGACACCACCCTCCGGCATGTGCCGGTTGAATCGAATGCGACGGAGACGCCGATGCTCCAAACCGTCAGCCCGGTTCGCTGCACGCCCTGTTTCGCGCCCTCGATCAGCCGTCGGTCGGCGTTGTGTTGCCCAATGCGCAGACTTTCTCCCGAGGGAGGCTTCACCGATCGAGCCCGAAGGGATCGCTATTGTTACACATCCGCAGCACGATCCTACCTTCGGCATGCCATAGAGCGCGCGAACCGCCGCGGGAAGGGCGACGCTCACCCGGGGCCCCGGCCCTCGCGCTCGGTGGCGTGCCCGGCCCCCGCGCAGCGGTGCGCGTGTCCTCCCGGGACACCGGCCCTGGCCCGCGGAGGGACGATGCGACCCGCAGCCCGGATGGAGGCGCGCGAGCGCTACGCCCGGCAGTTCCCGGTGAACGTCGGCGTCGATGCCGGCAAGACCTTTCACAAGCTGGTCGCCTGCGGGGCGGACCGGGTGCGGACGAAGGCGATCCAGGTCGATGTCTCGCGGGCGGGGTTTGACGGCGCGCTGGCGTTCCTCAGGGCCACGTACCCCGACGTGCCCACGTCCCAGATGCTCGTCGCGATCGAGTTCGCGGGGCACTACGGCGCGACGTTCGCGGCCTTCCTGCGGGACGCCGGGTGCGTGGTGGTGACCATGCCGGCGACCGTGACCTACAAGTTGAAGGAGCTCGAGGACAACAGCCCGCGGAAGGACGACGCCAAGGACGCGGCGCAGGTGTGCAAGCTGATCGGCGCGGGGTACTTCGTGGGGGCCCCGGCGCTGAGTCCAGTGGTCGCGCAGCTCCGCGTGCTGGCCACCGAGCGGCACCGGCTGACGATGGACGAGACCCGCCTCCGGAACCGGCTGCAGGCGATCCTGGACGTGGCGTGGCCCGAGTTTGCGGGGCTCGCGGGGCCGGTGGAGCTGCACACGGCCCGGGCCCTTCTCCGGCGCTGGCCGGTGGCCGCTGACGTGGCCCAGGCCCCGGTGCGGTCGATCAGCATGCTCACGCGGCGGGTCTCGCACAATCACTTCCCGGTCGCCAAGGCGCGGGCCTTGCACGCGGCCGCGCGAACGAGCGTCGCGATCACCAGTGATGCCGAGGCGCGGCGGGCCGAGATCCGGCGCGTGCTCGACCGCTGGGACCTGCTGGTGGTCCAGATCGCGGCCGTCGAAGCCGAGCTGGCGGTCTTGGTCGAGCAGCACCCCGGGGCGCGTGCGCTGACCACGCTGCCGGGGGTGGGGGTCGTCTGTGCCTCGACGCTCGTCGCCGAGCTCGGGACGCCGGAGGGCTTCGAATCGCCGCGACAGGTCTGGAAGCTGGCGGGGATGAATCTCGCCCGCAAAGAGAGCGGGACGAGCCTCCACGGGCGAGTGCGACAGACCAAGCGGGGCCGGCCGCTGCTGCGCCGGCAGCTCTTTCTCCTCGCCGGCCGTTGGTGCCAGGCGCGGGGGCTCTATCGCGAGGACTATCTGGCCCTCGTCGCCCGAAATGGCGGGTGCAAGGTCAGCGCGATCTGCGCGATCGCGCGGCGGCTCGTGCCGCTGGTGCTGCACATCGCGCAGACCGGGGAGCCGTTTGACCAAGTGCGCTGGCAGCGGGCGCGGAGCGACTCTGTGCTGCGCACGCCGCCGGCGGCGTAGGCGATGATACCTTGGCACGTGAAAGTGAAGGTGAGCCGCGCGTGGGGCGCGCTGCGGCACCGCGATCCGATCGAGGCGAGCGTTTGTCAAACGCTCGACCTCCGCAGCTTTTCTCGTCGGCCGCGTGCGCCCGGTCCAGGACGGTCGGTGAAGATGTGTCGTGCCAGCCCTGCGAAGGGTGGAGCACCGTGGACCTTTGATTGTCGCCGCCCGGACCCGTGAGGCACGCTGATACACGGCGCTGATTGACAACTGAACCCGGCACCTCCGCTCCCCGCTCGCCACGCGAAGGCGCGCCCGAGGTCCGCCGATCAAGTCGGCTGGCAGTGGTTCAAGCTCCTTGTTAGACCCGACCCGTCTGGCGCGCGCACGGCGAACGAACAGGCCCCGTAACGCCGAGGACCGGTCCGAGTCCCGACAACAACACCGGCCGCTCGTTCGGGGCGTGCTGCCAACGCGAGAGCGTCATGCGCACGTTGGCGCGTCAGCTCCTAGAAGTGAGGAAGAGCGCTTGCAGGCTCCCGGCATCCAAGACAGGCGATGCTGGTTCAACGAGCCAAATCGACCGAAGTGCTAGCGGACTTTCTTGACTCGCTCACCGGGCGGGTGAAGCCCAGAGAACTATCAGTGCAATAGTACCCGCTGCCGTCGCGAGCATGGAGAGCCCGAGTGCCCACAAGGCAGGCCTGGCCTCTGGAACGTAGTTGTCGAAATCGAGCAGTTCATTCCAGGTAAGGAAGGGTTCGGGCTCGAACGCATCCTTTCCGCCCGGGAAGCGCACTTGCGTTGAACGGCGCAATCGATTGACCCGGCGTGCGAGCACGAATGAGACGCAGGCGAGAATGACAGTAACAGCGACTAGAGCCCACATCGGTCACCTCGGTTAGTGATCACACTGGTGCGTACGCCTGTCCGGGTCATCGCAGGCGCTCTTCACCTTCTTTTCCGGCGTTGGCTTGCTCAGAACCGTCGTGGTCTTCTGCGTGCTGGCTCCTGCTTTGAGTCCAAGCGGTGCGACTCCTCCAACGATCGTCTTGCCGCTCGCGTTGTCGCTTCGACCTCCGCTGAGCAACAGGCCTCCAGCGCTTGCGCCCTCACTGTCTCCCTCCATCGCTGCTCGATTGTCGGACTGCCCGGCTTCGAACCCGACTCCCGCCTCAAGACCCGCTCCGCCCCCCACCCTGAAGTAGTACCCCGATCCATCGCGGGAATCGTAGACTCCGGCTGCAACCGTGAATCCTGCGCCGAGGATCACAGTCATCGAGATCCCTGCGAAGACGATCTTGCACTCGGGGCCGTTATTCGTGTCAACGGGCGGGCACAACCCGAACGGATCGCTGTTATTGACCCGATCGGGCCCTTCAACCCCGTAGAGCGCCGCGCCCAAGAATGTGCCGGGCCACCCTGTCGCGCCACCCGAGCCGCGGCACCAGCCCGGCACTTGCCCCCCGGCCCCCGGCGCCGCACAATCCCCCGATGGCCACTCCCAAGAGGAAGCGCCCGGCCAGGAAAGCCAAGCGCGCCGCCGCCGCCCGTACCCGCGGCCTCGAGGCCACCCGCCTCGCCGGCACCGCCGCCCCGGCCTCGGTCGAGTCCCTCGCCAAGCGCATCGACCACGACGGCGGCGTCGTCCTCGCCAGCTACCGCGACCCCCTCGGCAGCCGCTGGCAGCTCCTCGCCGCGCTGCCGATCGACATCGTCGAGCCGACGCCATACCAGCGCGACCTCTCCGAGACCCACGTCGCCAAGCTCGCCGACGCGATCGACAAGCTCGACCGCTTCCTCGACCCGATCGTCGCCGTCCCCGCCGACGGCGGCACGTACTGGTCGCCCAACGGCTACCACCGCCTCGGCGCGATGCGCCAGCTCGGCGCCAGGGCGATCGTCGCGATCGTGGTGCCGGAGCACGACGTCGCGCACCGCATCCTCGCCCTCAACACCGAGAAGGCGCACAACCTCCGCGAGCGCTCCCTCGAGGTGTCGCGGCTGGCGCAGGCGCTCGCGGAACTCGACGACCGCCCCGAGAAGGACTACTCCGAGGAGTTCGAGGAGTCGGCCCTCATCACCCTCGGCCTCTGCTACCAGGAGAACGGGCGCTTCTCGGGGAGCGCGTACCACCCGATCCTCAAGCGCGTCGACCAGTTCCTCGGCATGAAGCTCCGCGCCGCCCTCGAACTCCGGCGGGCCCGCGCGGCGAAGCTCCTCGAGCTCAACGAGCACGTGAACGAGGCGGTCAGGAAGCTCAAGGAGAAGGGGCTCGAGAGCCCCTACCTCAAGGCCTTCGTCGTCGCGCGCATCAACCACCTGCGCTTCGTCAAGGAGAAGCACCCCGACTTCGACGGCACCATCGACAAGATCCTCGGCGCCGCCAGGCGCTTCAACCCGGCCAACGTGAAGGCCGACCAGGTGGCGCGGAGCGGCGGGGCGGGGGGCGGCGAGGAATAGGGACGACGCGCGGCGGCGCTGCCGGCCCTTCAACCGCTCGGCCACGCCCTCCACCGGGGCCGCCGGCTTCCGGCACCGCGGGTTCGCCTCGTATGCGGTACCCGGCCGC
>FRDC01001512.1_pt1 | contig 32105 bp, 43 predicted proteins | sample 1106171 | NCBI WGS metagenome assembly FRDC01 (sample SAMEA3930566, study PRJEB13176) | freshwater metagenome | biome: Drinking water system; feature: drinking water; material: water | place: Singapore | collected 2014-12-20 | reverse complement strand
TGATCGACACGCAAGTCTGCCTCGACAACGACGCGACCGTCAGCAGAGATATGGTCACCTTCACTCAACACGAGGATATCCCCTGGTACCAGTTGGTCAGCGGGCACCTGCTGCTCATGTCCATCGCGAAGCACACGAGCGGAGGTCGGTAACAGTCGTCGTAACGCCGCCAGCGCTTGCTCAGCTTTGTACTCTTGCCAAAAGCTAAATAGCCCGTTGATCAGGTTGACTGCCCATATCGCAATCCCAAGTTGCGGCATCTGCGCAACAAAGCCAATCCCGCCACCAACCCAGAGGAGTAACGCCATGAGATGGGTAAAATTATCTGCCAGCTTAGCGAGGAGCGGAGTAGTCCGCTCCTCACGCAGGGTATTGCGTCCGTACTGTACGAGCCGTTGCGCTGCCTCTGCACTTGTCAGGCCGTGAGGACTAGCCTGGAGCAATGTATACACCGCATCGACCGAGAGCGTATGTACTGCTCGCTGTGGCAGAGGTGGAGCGCTGTTGAGAGGTAAGGCCAGGCTCATACGACCTTCGGTATCGTTGCTGGTTTACTCATCAAAACGAAGGTAATCATGTGGCTATGAAGTTGTGACCTCATCATAGTAAGTGTCCTTGCCAGGCAGGAGCACATGACATGCCAAGAGTAAAGGATGAGGCGTTGTCGTGCGCGTGGTGTCAGGAGTCACGCCTCGTCAACTGCTTTCACCTTCTTCTCATTGTTGAGAAACACGCTGGTCGTTTTCGCATAATTAGGAAAGTAGACGCACAGAGACGGACCAGGCAAACTGGTGCCCATCTCCAATTCTTGGTGCAATCCTCATATACGTCTCGCATCGTGATCGTGGCATGTGTCTTGCCAGCTCGTATCCATACGAACCATGATCGATCTTCTCCCCAGCGACTTTCAACGGCTTATTGTGGCTCTCCTCATCGGCGCGCTTATAGGCCTTGACCGAGAGCGTTCAGAAGAACGGAAAGCACACCAGTTGTTTGGTGGGACTGGTGGCGTACCGGTACTCCTAAAAGCCAAACTGTACCAGTAGGCGGAACGATCTCCATACTCCCGAGATTTCGTGCCACGAGGGAGAGTGACTTTTCTCGGACATCAAATGGTTCATTACTTCTGACCAGGCGGTACCCCTGTGGTTGGCAGGACGACATTATCGAACTCTTTGTGTTCCGTGCCTTGCAGGGTCTCGAGATAATCGACGAGAAAACCAATTCGTCCGCGTGCAACGGCAGATTTGTTGACCGTACCCAGCACATCGTCTTGCAATCGTTCGCCCCAGATTGGCATGATCCGCGTACCATGTGCAGCGATCACCTCATCACCAGCAATGATGCGACCGAGCCCGTCACGCGGAAACTCGCCACGATGCCGCGTGGTGATGGTGCGGAGATCACTCGGCTTGGTGACGAGTGCAACGGCGACGGGACCATTGCCGTTCCCGCGCTCACCGTGACAACTGGCGCAGTACTGGACATACAGCGTTTCTCCTGCACTCCGTTCCTCAGCTACAGCCAAGGTCGAGCCACAGAGAGTTATCAGTACAACGACACATACCTTGCCAACGTGCTTCAATATTCTCACTCGGAGTTCTCCTTCTCTCTCAAACCGGAACAAGAAGCGTGCCGAGGGGAGCACCGGTATTCTGCGAACAATATTCTCAGTTATGCGAAAGATACGGGTGCCTCTTCTCAGAAAGGAGAAACCGACGTGTCGTCACGCTGACAGTCGACGGCTTTCGCTCCCGCCATCAACACTACCGGCATCGCCATCCTCCGCACGTATCTGGCGTCGCAGTTCTTCGCCATCGAGCACCTCTTTCTCTAACAGCATCGTTGCGAGTCGTTCGAGCAGTGGCTTCTGGACGGTCAGGAGGTTGTGTACTCGCTGATGGGCGTGAGCGAGGATCTCCTCGACTTCTTTGTCGATCTCGGCTGCTTTCTCTTCGCTGTAGTCTTTTTTGCTTGCCCACGTCGTATCGAGAAACAGTCCCCGGCGTTCTTTCTCGAAGCTGCGGAGTCCAAGGCGAGCACTCATGCCGTACTCTGTCACCATGCTCCGGGCGGTATCTGTCGCTTTCTGCTGATCGTCGCGGGCTCCAGTGGACACACCGCCGAAGATGAGTTCCTCAGCAACGCGACCACCAAGCAGAACGCACAGGCGATTTTCTAACTCTGACTTGGTCATGAGATAGCGATCTTCTGTTGGCAATTGTTGCGTGTAACCCAAGGCGGCGATTCCACGCGGAATGATCGAGACTTTGCGGACCGGGTCCATGTGCGGGAGTGACTCTGCGGTCAATGCGTGTCCGATCTCGTGATGGGCGATGATGGCTTTCTCTCTCGGTGTGATGACACGATGCTTCTTTTCCAGCCCGGCAATAACGCGGTCCACTCGTCATACTGGAGGACATCAATCCCCAGAACATGAGCATGAAGAACAGTGGCAGGACCCACACGGCCACGTTCCACACCCACGCACCATAGTCCTTGCTTGCGGTGACGGTGATTTCCTGCGCTTCAAGGGTTTTGACTAACTCAGGGTCCTCAATACGTGTCGTTGTAAACCGCTGCAGCGCCGCTGCCGGAGTTGGTGGTCCAACCTCAGGTGTCGTCGTCTTGACCACCAGCGTGCCGGTAATCGTCGTTGGGCTAATCTCCAGATCAGTGACGGCCTTCTCCCGCAATGCCTGCTTGAACCGGCTATACGCAAGTTCCTGCGTGTTTGGCTCAGGGGCAAGCAAAACGAGCTGAAGGGCCAATATGCCAAGGACGAGCAAAAGGGCAAATGCTGCACGTGACGGTCGATCCACTATACTTCCATCTGTTCGTTACAAACGTAGCTGCGAGCTGTTCTCCAACAGACTAGGGCTATAGTCCAATAGCAGAATTTCCGTCATCTGGACAATGCATATCTTCTGGCTGAAGATACCTATTCCACTTCCACTTCTCAAAAGTGAGAAAGCCGATGTGCGATTTTCCTAGTTTTGCCTTTCGCGCTGTCGTTTGCCCTGCGCGTGTTTGGTCGACGTATGGCATGGGTGTTGCTCCGCTTGTCCAGACACACTGGAGAACAGGCAATGCACTCAGCCACTACCGAAGAATTCTTCGCCCAGGTGCTGCCGCTACTCACTTCGATCGCAATCACTTACTGTTTCTCTTGCGTGAAATGCTGCGCATTCGGCGCTTTGAGGAGAAATGCGCAGAACTGTATAGCGCCGCTCAAATCCGTGGCTTTCTCCATCTCTATATCGGTGAAGAGGCAGTGGCGGTGGGCTCGATGCAGGCGCTCAGTACCGACGACGCGATCGTCGCCACCTATCGCGAGCATGGACACGCCCTGGCCCGTGGCGTCTCTGCGCAATCGATTATGGCGGAGATGTACGGCAAACAAGAAGGTTGTAGTCGCGGCCGAGGAGGCTCGATGCACCTGTTCGATGCAGCGACCCGGTTCTACGGTGGCAATGCCATCGTTGGCGGTGGACTTCCTTTGGCTGTGGGCTTGGCGCTGGCGGATAAGATGCAGGGACGACCAGGTGTCACTGCCTGCTTTTTTGGCGAGGGTGCAGTCGCCGAAGGAGAGTTTCATGAAAGCATGAATCTAGCGGTGCTGTGGAAGCTACCGGTGCTGTTTTGCTGTGAGAACAATCTGTACGCCATGGGTACGGCGCTCAAGCGGTCAGAATCTGAAGTCGACTTGTGTCTCAAGGCGACCAGCTACGAAATGCCAGCTTGGCCAGTCGACGGTATGGATGTCATCGCCTGCGAAACGGCGACACAAAGAGCTGCGCAGGCGGTACGTTCTGGCGCTGGCCCCTACTTTTTAGAGTTTCGTACCTATCGTTTTCGCGCGCACTCCATGTACGACCCACAACTGTACCGCACAAAAGACGAAGTCGAGGAGTGGAAAAAAAAGCGTGACCCGATTGCCACCTTCGACGCGCGACTGCGGGAACAACAGCTCCTGACTGACGATGACCTCAAGCGTATCGAAGATGACGTCGCTGCCGAAGTGGCGCAGGCGATTGCTTTTGCTGACGCAGGGACGTGGGAGCCGGTGACGGATCTCACCAAGTTTGTCTATTCAGAGAGGAGTCCGTCGTGAGCACTGACGCCAAACCAGTACGGATCACCTATCGCGATGCCTGTCGTGCCGCCATCCGCGAGGCCCTCCAGCGTGACGAGCGGGTCTTTTTGATGGGCGAGGATGTCGGTCGTTATGGTGGCTGCTTCGCGGTCAGTAAGGGACTGGCCTGCGCCGCCGCCACGACCGTCAACAGGACGACTACGGGTTTCGCCATTGGCCATGCGCGCTGCGCTTGATTTGGGTGTCGATCTCAAGGTTGTCACTGGCACCGGACCAGATGGAGCGATAACCAAAGCCGACGTTGAACGTTCAGTGCAAGCTCCACCTATGGAGAAGCCGCAGCCGGTTCCAACCCTACCGGTCACACCGCCACCGACGAAACCAGTAGTGACGCTAACATCAAAGACAACAGCCGACTGCCACGCTGCAATGCGCAAAGCGATTGCTGCGGCGATGGCACGTTCAAAGCGTGAGATTCCGCATTACTATCTTGCGACGCATATCGACATGAGTCGGGCGATGGCGTGGCTACAAGCCGAGAATCTCAAACGAGAGGAAATCATGACTGGGCTGCGTGATCTGGTGAAGCGCACGCGCGCTGGTGTACTCCGCAGTTCCGAAATCAGTGAAGCGACAATTACTGTTACCAGTCTAGGCGAGCAAGGGGTGGAATCGGTCTTCGGTGTCATTTACCCGCCACAAGTTGCGTTGGTAGGCTTCGGCAAAATTGTCGAACGTCCGTGGGCAGTGAATGGCATGGTTGGTGTGCGACCGGTGATGATGGCGACGCTCGCCGCAGACCACCGTGCCAGTGATGGACACCGTGGCGGCCTATTCTTGGCTGCGATTGAGCGGTTACTGCAAGAACCGGAGAAGCTATGACCGATGCAGAGATACAGACGGTGGTGTTGCGCGTTTTGGGAGAGATTGCCCCAGAAGTCGCGCGCGACCAGATCGATCCGACCATCGACCTCCGTGAACAGCTCGATATCGACTCAATGGACATGTTGAATTGGGTCGTGGGCATTCACGAGCAGTTCGGCGTCGATATCCCCGAGGCGGACTACCCACAGTTGGCGACTTTGAACGGGTGCGTGGCGTACCTGCGGGTGCGGGTGAAATAGGAAAGAGATGGAGTTGTGAGCGATCTTGCTTCTCAGCGCAGTAATTCCGCGTGGAGGTCTACCGTACTCGTCGCTTTGACCTCAAAGACACCTTTACGAGGAAAAACACATGACGAGGAAGAAACATACACGTAGGGTCCAATATGTTGTTGTGCTCATGTTACTCGCTGGCTGTTCACAACCCTTGACTACTCGCGAGAAAGGCACGTTGACCGGTGCTGGTCTCGGTGCGGCCACGGGAGCGATCATCGGCTCGGCAGTGGGCAAACCTGGCGCAGGAGCGGCGATTGGCGGTGCCTTAGGTGGAGTGGCAGGTGCGACTGTGGGTGACAAACTGCAAAGGCAGGAAAAAGTCAGTGAAGAACAAGGGCGCGTGATCGAGCAGCAACGGCAGGAGTTAGCCCGCAATCGTGAACTGCTAGAAGAACTCAAGAAGCAGAATCTGGAAGCAGCAGAAACCGAGCGGGGAGTGGTCGTGAATGTGCCAGATGTGTTATTTACTTTTGCCAAGGCAGACCTGACACCAGACGCGCATACCAAGATCGAACGGATGGCGACGGTGCTCAATCAGCAAGCGAGCGGGCGTCACATTTCTATTGAAGGTCATACGGACTCTATTGGCAGCGAGGCCGCGAACCAACGCTTGTCAGAGCGTCGGGCAGAAGTCGTTACCACTGGTCTGAAGGATCATGGTGTCAGTGCGCAACGCCTCACCAGCAAAGGGTTTGGCGAACGCTATCCAGTGGCGCCGAATGCCACGGCTGCGGGTGCCGATAATCCATCCGGGCGAGCGAAGAACCGCCGAGTCGAAGTCGTGATTGAAAACAGGTAGTGAGTATCCCGATTCTGCAAGAATGTGGGGCAGAGACACAACGCGTACGACCGCGAAGATGATTTCACTGCCGGACTAACACGACCAACCCGCTGGCAGGGATCACCACGTTGAGGTGGCCTGGAGTTGAGGGGATCACCGCGCCTTGATTCCCAACGTTTTGCCCTCCATACATCGCTGCATCACTGTTGAAGATCTCCTTCCACCCGCCAGCTGGAATCGCCAGTGTATCTTTGTTGATGTCGTAGCCGTCTACAAACGGAGTGGTGTTCAGGCTTGCGACGATCATCACTTCCTGGTCTCCGCTCCACCGCTTGAACGCGATGACGCGATTGGCGTTCGATTGATGGACGATGTCGATATTGCGGCTACGGATCGCATGCAGGCGACGGCTGAGGGTGAGCAGATCCTGATAAAAGCGAAAGAGCGCCGCACCATTTCTCGCGCGCTCCCCGAGAATGTCTTCGCGGTGTGCCAGAAAATTGTCGTAGGTATAGCGCTGCTGCGCGCCAATCTCTTCCCCCATGAAGAACATGGGCGTACCTGCGGACAGCACCGACATGCCACAACACACGCGGGCACGCGCCTCCGCCCAACTCCGCGTACTGTCAATCAGCGGAGCGTCGTTGACGGCGACGACCAGTGTCCGCGCCGTCCCACCAGCATTGCCCGCTTCGTCATGCGACTCATGGAAGACCACGCGTTGATGTTGGGTGGCCGCGAGGGCGCCGGCGAACCAGTCCATCTGTAGCGGCTCATTCCCGCCGTAGCCAGCGTGTTTCAACAGCCGTGCACGGTCACCAGCCATGTCTGAATCACCAATCAGACTGTGATAAAACGCCACTTCCCAGGTGGCGTCAAAACCCAACCCGTCTTGGGCCGGTGGTTTGGTCACCGCATCCCATCCCGTGTGGTCTTCCGCGATCAGCATCGTGGTCGGACGGATCATGTGCAGCGTGCGGCTCCACTCCCGCAGCAACTTTTGCCCGAAGCTATTGGCGCTCCCAACCGAGCGTCCATTGTCATGGAGGACGTTGTCGCGATGAATCGCCTGCGTCAGATCCACCCGCAACCCATCAACATGCATGTCTTCGACGAGGAAAGCGGCACTGCTGATGAACTGTTGGCGCACGACTTCTTCCCACAACCGCGGCGTATAACCAGTGGAGCCGTTGTCGAGATACCCACCATCAGGAAAGGAATAATCCGCTGCACGTCCCTCATACCAATAATAGATGTTCTCTTCCGGGACGGTGGAGTCATACGCCCACTGGGCGCGCTCGGCTTCGGGATCGTAGTGGTTGTAGACCACGTCCTGAATAACCGCGATACCCCGGCGATGGCACTCGCGTACGAAATGGCGATATTTATCGCGACCTCCAGCACTCGATTCGATACAGAAATGGTGACTGTCGCCATAGCCCCAGCCCACCGTGCCTGAGAACTCTGCCATCGGCAGCAGCTCAACCGCGTTGACCCCGAGCGTCACGAGATGATCCAGAAAGGTGATGGCGTCTTGTACGTCACCAGGCGTGGCTTTGCCAAATCCAAGAGAGCCGACGTGGAGTTCATAAATGACGAGATCTTCGAGGCGCGTTGGGACGGGCAGCCCTGCGGTGAATTCCGTTGCCCAGAATTCCTCGGCTGGGATGAGGTCGGGTGCGCGTCCTGGTGGCGTAGATGCAAAATCACGGCGGACCACATCGGGATCAATCACCACACTGCAACTAACGGTGCCGTCCAACGTCTCCACGGTTCCTGGCCAGTGGGCCTTGGCTGGATTGATCGAGCCTTTGCCAATTTGACTGCGCGAAAAAATATCGCTGCGATAGACCGTTTGTCCTTGCGCGTTGACCATGCGGTACATGTACGGCAGGCTTTTGAATGTTGCGAAATCTCCTTGTGCTGTGCCCTCCCAGATCCCGTCAACACCGCGCGTAAGCGGAATCATAGGCTGGGTGGGATCGATCCCAGCGCCGTCATCGGTGATGTAACCGCTCATCGGCGTGCCAAAGACGACCTCGACGCTGCGCGCGTTCGGCGCCCACACGGCAAAGCGGAGACCCGGAGTAGCACTTCCTGTGATGAAATGCTTATTGGCACCCAAGCGACGACTATAGGTAAGGTAGTATCGTTCGACCTGCCGTGTTCCGTTGCCCTGCAAGCGAAACTGGCGATAGCGCGCCGCAGAATGCTGATCCTGGACTTCGGTCGCAATGCCCCAAAAGTTGCTGCCCTGCGGTCCATCAAGGACCACGCCCCACTTGAATAGCTGGTCGTGATCCGCAGCGTCGAGGGAGAGTGCAGCGGTGAACATCGGGCAACCGTCGTCGCCGATGACCTCGAGCATGGGTGTTTCTGTCCAGTCCTCGGCATAGCGACCATTGGTATCCCAACTGCCACGCATGCGGGCATGGCGAAACATCGGTCGCCTCAGGCCAGTAACGAATTGAAACTCTACCGTTTGTGGTGCCATGGTGGTCCCTCACCCCAGCAAGGTATCCTCATCGACCAACAGTGCATATATTACGCTGCAGTCTCGCGTGGCACTGCTCGTCGAGTCTCCAATTCGACAATGTCCTGGGTCGTCTTGATGATGGTGTCAGGATTAAGCGAGATGCTGTCGATCCCACAGGTGACCAAGAAGCGTGCGAACTCCGGGTAATCGCTTGGTGCTTGGCCACAGATGCCGACTTTGCGCCCACACGCTTGTGCCCGACGAATCACCTCTTGTACCAGGCGCATCACCGCAGCATTGCGTTCGTCAAACAAGTGCGCGACGATGGCGGAGTCGCGATCCAAACCTAGCGTGAGTTGGGTCAAGTCGTTGGAGCCGATGGAGAAGCCGTCGAAAATCTCGGCGAATTCTTCCGTCAGGATCACATTGGCCGGAATCTCACACATGACATAGATTTCCAGTCCTTTCACGCCACGTTGTAACCCCGCTTCAGCCATGACGGCGAGCACCTTCTTGCCCTCATCGACTGTGCGGCAAAACGGGATCATCAGCTTCACGTTGGTGAGCCCCATCTCTTCACGGACTTTCTTCATCGCTCGACACTCCAGCAGAAATCCTTCGCGATAGCGTGGATCGTAGTACCGCGAGGCCCCACGAAAGCCGATCATGGGATTTTCTTCGTGTGGTTCGAATGCCGCGCCGCCGAGCAATCCGGCATATTCGTTGGTCTTGAAGTCAGAGAGCCGCACGATGACGTCTTTCGGATAGAAGGCCGCCGCGATCTGTCCCACCCCTTCTGCCAGGCGATTTACGAAGTAGTCGGGTTTATGGGGATATGCATGGGTCAACTGCACAATCTTGTCCTTGGCCGGACCTTCTGGCAACGTGTCGAAGTGGACGAGGGCGAGCGGATGCACTTGAATAGCACTGGAAATGATAAACTCCTCACGCGCGAGACCCACGCCGTCATTGGGAAGGAACGACAGTGAGAATGCCTGATCGGGGTTGCCCACGTTCATCATGATCTTCGTTTGTGGACGCGGGAGGTTGCCAACATCAAGGGTCTGCCGCGTAAATTTGAGCGCACCATCGTACACGGTGCCCACCTCACCTTCGGCACAGCAGACGGTCACTGGCTGGCCCAAACGCAGGGTTGCGGTAGCGGTTTCGGTACCGACGATACAGGGCACGCCCAGCTCACGGCTCACAATGGCGGCGTGACAGGTCCGGCCACCACGATTGGTGATAATCGCCGCTGCCATTTTCATGGTGGGTTCCCAGTCTGGGTCGGTCATGTCGGCGACCAATACCTCACCAGGACGAAACTGTTGTAGCTCACCGACCTCTTTGACCACACGGACTGGCCCCGCGCCGATTTTTGTGCCGACGCTTTTGCAGGTCAGTAACGCAGAGCCACGCTCTTCTAAACGATACGTATCTAACGTAGCTTTTCGCGCCAACGCATGGACCGTTTCTGGACGGGCTTGCAAAATGAACAGTTCTCCACTTGTACCATCCTTGGCCCACTCGATGTCCATCGGCATGGGGTGACCAGCTTTGTGAGAGTAATGGTCCTCAATCAAACACGCCCAGCGCGCCAGCGTAAGCACCTCACTCTCAGTAATGCTCAGGCGTTCACATTCTTCGCTGGGAACCGGGACGATGCGGGTTGAACGGCCACCACGGGTCGCGTAGATGAGCTTCTCCTGCTTGGCACCAACCGCGCGCTTGAGAATCGGATGAAATCCGTGCGTGAGGGTCGGTTTGAACACCAGGAATTCGTCAGGATCAACTCGACCCTTGACCACACTCTCGCCGAGTCCATACGCACTGTTGATCAGCACCACATCGGGAAAGCCACTTTCGGTATCCAAGGTAAACATGACGCCGGCCGCGCCGAGGTCAGAACGGACCATTTGCTGCACGCCGATGGATAAGGCGACGGCAAAGTGATCAAACCCTTTGTCGACGCGATAGGAGATGGCACGATCGGTAAACAGCGAAGCCAGGCACTGCTGACAGGCATCGAGCAACGCCTGCTCACCGCGAACATTGAGGAACGATTCTTGTTGCCCAGCGAAGCTGGCATTCGGCAAATCTTCAGCGGTGGCACTGGACCGAACGGCCACATCTGTCTCAGTCCCGTATTCTGCACAGAGCGTGACGTATGCTTCACCGATCTCACGCTGCAAATCAGCTGGAAACGGTGTAGCCAGGATCGCATCGCGCACCCGACGACCGCGTGCGGCGAGGTTGGTGAGATCGGCGGTATTGAGATCACTAAGAATGGTGCGAATCTTCTCCGCTAATCCACCGACCTGTAACACATGGCGGTAACCCTCCGCCGTGATGGCGAAGCCGTTCGGCACATTGATGCCACGGGGGATCAACTCGCGACACATTTCCCCAAGGGAAGCATTCTTCCCACCCACCACTCCGACATCAGCCATGGTAATGTCGCGAAACCAACGAATAAAGCGCGTGGTTGCCATAGGTATCCTTTGCGTACTCATGGTTCTTCTGAGTCACCAGAAAAGAGCGAGATCCATGCCAGACCCGAACTATGGCGAAAATCGTCGTGAACGTTCCCGATATTCTTAATATTGCGAAAGCATCCAGCGACAATTCCCACATTTGCGAAACAACAGACCGAGAACCGACTTGTGGTCGTCATTTTGCGCCGACACACGTGGCACGAGCCCTGCTGAACCGTAGAAGAGAGAAAGGAGACGTATGCCTACATTTTCACGCCCATCGGTTCCGCTATTGTGTTTTCTTGGCGCCACGGAGACGGTGACTGGTAGTCGCTTTCTCGTTGATACGCCACGCGCTCGTGTTCTGATTGACTGTGGGCTGTTCCAAGGGCTCAAACCATTACGCCTGCGCAACTGGGAACCGTTTCCGCTTGATCCTGCGACTATCGATGCGATTCTGCTGACGCATGCCCATTTAGATCACACTGGCTATGTGCCGGCGTTGACGCGTAATGGGTTTACAGGACAGATCTTTGCGACAGCAGGAACCAAAGACTTATCACGAGTAGTGCTACCCGACAGTGGCCACTTACAAGAAGAAGATGCTGAATACGCCAATCGCAAGGGGTTCTCAAAACACGCGCCTGCATTGCCCCTGTATACCGAGGATGATGGTGCGCAAGCGGCAGCGCAGATTACGCTCGTTCCGTTCGACACTACCAAGGAAGTTGCGCCTGGCATCCGCGCGACGTTTCGCCCTGCCGGACACATTCTGGGATCAGCAACCATCACGCTGGAGGTGGCTGGCAAAAAGACGCGCACCGTGGTCTTCAGTGGCGATCTCGGGCGTCCAGCACATCCCATCTTATGTTCGCCAACGCCGTTGTCGCGTGCGGATATTGTGGTGGTGGAATCGACCTACGGCGATCGACGGCACGAAGATATCCCATCACTCCAGCGGTTCGAGGATGCGATTGTTCACACGACGCAACGTGGTGGCATGGTCATTATCCCGTCGTTTGCCGTCGACCGCACCGAAGTGATTCTCTACCACCTCTGTCGTCTACGCCAGGCGCAGCGGATACCAGATCTGCCCGTGTACGTCGATAGTCCAATGGCGCTGTCTTCGTTAGCCATCTATCGACGTGCCGTAGCGGAAGGCAGTGTAGAACTTGAACCAGGACTACGCGGTAGTCCAGATCCGTTTGATCCTGGGCATTTGATCGAAGCACGGTCTGTGGAGCAGTCGATGGCGATCAACGACCAACGCTACCCGTCGATTATTATTTCTGCCTCCGGCATGGCCACCGGTGGACGCGTGTTGCATCATCTCGCCAATCGTCTCCCGGATCATCGGAATACCGTCATCCTTGTCGGCTACCAAGCCGAGGGCACGCGCGGACGTGCGCTCCTTGAAGGGGCGCGGTCAGTGAAAATGCTCGGACGTTACGTTCCCGTGCGTGCGGAGATTGTCAGCGTGCCAGCGTTCTCAGTCCATGCCGATCAAAGAGAGACGCTGCGGTGGCTCCGTTCGGCACCACGTCCACCCGACACCACCTTCGTCGTGCACGGTGAGAAAACCGCGGCTGGTGCGTTACATGATGTGATCGAGCAGGAGCTGGGATGGACGGCAGTGGTACCGCACTACCTGGAACGGGTTCGCCTGGATTAGGTGCACCAAAGATGACGTAGCACAATTTGTTACTCGCCGCAAGTAAAAAGTCCTCTGTTATTCGTTTGCAAGCAGGTGCTCCATGATTCGCGTCATTGATGTGTACAAAGCGTTTGGAACAAACCAGGTAGTCCATGGTGTCAATCTGGAAATCCCAACCGGCTCCCTCTTTACGATTATTGGTGGGAGCGGCTCGGGCAAGAGCGTGTTGCTCAAACATTTGATCGCACTGCTGCGACCGGATCGTGGGGAGGTGTGGGTCGATGACGCAAAGATCTCGCATCTCTCTGGGCAGGCGTTGGTGCAGGTCCGCAAACGGTTTGGCATGTTGTTTCAAGGTGGGGCACTCTTTGACTCCCTCTCCGTGGGTGACAATGTCGCCTTTCCTTTCGTCAGTCGCCAACGCATATGTATTTCATCGACACCGACAGATTGAGGGAGGGGTGGAGTTCGGTATCATCATGAAAAATTGTCAGCGACTCTCCGACGCGCAGACGGTAGCGAGCGGTGTTCTTCCTTGCTCTTGCGCTTCCAGCCCAGTACAGGACAAAGTTCAACCGAAGGAGTGGAAGTGGAACGTCGATCCATGGCAATAGGTGGTATAGGCTGGTGGCGAGCGTGTGTTGTCTGGATGATCATCATCTGCGGGCACGTGAGGGCGACGTTGCACAGGAACAGGAGAATCTGACCATGCCGCGCAATACCGCGACTAAGGATATCGCATGCCAACTCTGTGGAACAACTCGACGCACGATCTTACGGCGAGCGATGATCGTACGGCCAGCGATCGCCCACCTCATCCAAGGTGAGGTGAGTCAATGGGATGAACATGGGTGGATCTGCCTCGACGATTTGCAGAAATATCAACACCGTTACGTACAATCGTTGCTGGAGGCTGAACGCGGAGATCTCTCGCAACTCGAACTTGAAGTCCTCAATGGGCTCCACGAACAGGAAATCCTGGCCAAGAACCCGGATGTCCAGTTTGAAGCGGAACTTACGCGTGGTCAGCGCTGGGCCGATCGCATCGCGGCCTTCGGGGGAAGCTGGACGTTTATCGCTCTCTTTACGCTGCTCCTCGTGGTCTGGATGGGCACCAATTCCTATCTCTTGGCCGCGCACCCGTTTGACCCTTATCCCTATATCCTCTTGAACCTTGCGCTGTCAGCGTTAGCCGCGGTGCAAGCGCCGGTCATCATGATGAGCCAGAACCGCCAAGAAGCGCGCGACCGTTTGCGGGCGATGCATGACTATCAAGTGAATCTCAAGGCGGAGCTGGAGATTCGCCAACTGCACCAGAAAATCGATCATCTCTTGTCCCATCAATGGGAACGGTTAGTAGAGATCCAAGAGGTGCAGATGGAATTGATCAACGAGGTGCGCAGTCGCCGCTAGGCAGCGAAGTCGCAGCATTGAGGAACGTCGCGAGGATCGGCTGTGCTCTTTGCCTTGGATACAAGAATACAGAGATGTCCATGTATGAGCGAAACGAACAACAGATGTTTTGCGCGACTGGTCACGTGCACGCAGACATTATGCACTGATTCGGTCGAAAAACCGCTCAACAAATTGTGCGCCAGGCGGGTCGACGGTTGAGTGAACAGTCGTCGCCAAAGCGGGTTGCGCACGCTCAAGCTCTGTATCGGGCGATCCAGCACACGTAGGTGTCAGCCCCGCGCACAGACTGTATTGTACCGATCGGTGAAGAACGGCTGACCAAGGGACTGCAGAAGGAAGTGGCCGCTGACTTTTACACAGTCGTCACCCGCCCTCCAGCCGTGTATCGTGGCAATCCGTTTGTGGTTGAGGTTGGCATCGCCTACGGAAAACCTGGCAGTGCCAGTCTCGCCGTGGACACCGAAGGGCACCTTCGCAAGAAAAGACACGCGTCCACAACGGCGGATCAAGACGGCCACGACCAGCAAGAGCAGAACCAGATCGGGCGCGCTGACGAACCCGCGCAGCTGGTACGCTTTGCCAACCGGGTGCCCTTACCCTATCAGCAGGGGGCTGCGCGATTACCAAAGCCGTGACCCACCTCAACTGGCGGACGTATGGCCTCGCACAGTCAAAGGGAAGTTTACCCATTGCGCCGCTGGTGATTGTGGTCCACCTGGCGTCGGTCTGGGTGCCATTCACCTCAGAAGCGAAAGAAGCGGTCGCCGCCTATCCAAAGATCCTCAAAGAACTCAAACTAGGGCTGCAAGAGTGTGGCCGTCGACTCGCGAGTTATGTACGACGTGGGGTTCGGCTCACACATGAATACGAAAAACTGACCTATATTGAGAAATATCTTCCCCATGTGGGTCTGGCATTGCAGGAAATCCTTGGCTTGAACGACTCTGAAACACAGCGAACGGTCCACGCGCTTGACGCCATGTTGCAGCAGCGCCGCCCGTCAGGGGTCTCGTTCAGTATTTCGCCCGATCACCCACGCACACAAAGGAGCCACTCACACCATGCCCCGAGACGGAGATCAACGGACGCTGCAGCTGATTGAACAGATTGCCTAGTGGGTGCAGCATGACATCGAGCACGGCTCTTTGCCTGTGCTGGAGGTTCCTGTGCATAGTCTCCACAACGTTGAGTATGACGCTGACAAAGGCTATTTTGAGTTGGGAGATGCCTCAAAGTCACGCACCATGAGTGCCAACACTGTCCGTGCATTTATCCCGAGTGCTCCTCTGTCCTATGTCATCATCTTCACATAAAGAGTGCACTCTTGTATCAAGGGCACACAAAAGTCGTCAAGCCTGGCAGCCATCGAAACGACGTAGCGGTTGCCTTGCCAATTTGCACTGGGAGTGCAGCGGGAGACGCCGCTCGGAGATCGTAGGAAGCCATCCGTACGACAGTGATGGAAGAAGTTAGATAATCTCTCACTATTAGTACAATGACCGATAATCGTATTTATGGAAAATTTGTTATTGATCCAGAATCTCTCTCGTTCCGACAACCGCACGATCACCCCTGATCAGCGTCCGGCGCGATCTCGTGCCACAGGCGCGCCTGCGTAAAGAGACTCAGGTGCGCGACGTTCGTCGTGGCAATCATGCTCTCATGCTCACCGCCAGCAGCGAGCACTGCCTGTGCAGCGAGGATCACATCACCGTCAAGCGCTTTGTCATCGGCTGTAGGACGTCCGCGCTTGCGTGCTTGTGCCCAGAAGATGGCAGCCTGGCGCATGGTGGCCGTGGTGATTGGCAGATATCCCAGGACGTGCTGCAAGGCATCGAGCCGCGCGAGTCCCTGATCTGTGTCCGCCCGCAGTAACTCTCGACGGACCTCATAATCGGCAATCTCAGGGATCCACACGTCAATCCCTGCTGCGAGCAACGATTCGAGCCAACGATTGCACTGATCGGCGTCACCAGAGCCTCGCGGATTGGTCACTAACCCCAGCGGGCCAGCATCGAGGAGGACACGAAGAGTCATGCGGGAAAGAGCTTCCGATCTGAGAGACGATCGGCATCAAGCGCCGTCTTGAGATACGCCAGCGTTTCCCGCTGTTCCCCCTCATCTCCCGCGCGCCACGCACGTAGTAAGGCGACTGCTGCTGCCGCACGCGGGGAATGTTGCGGTTCTTGTGGTGTCTCTGGCGTCGAACGTACAGAAGGACTGGGGATGTTGGTTGCATCTTCTCTCATAGCACTCCTATCTTCGCGTTCTGTTTCTAACCCTTAGAACTCTTGTACAGCATATGAGAAATAGAAAAGCGTTAGTGATCTGGAAGCGTGAGCCCACCGTTTCTAAACACCCTGGTCACGAGCGTTTATGGGTCAAACATTACTCCGCGCGCGTGGGAAATCTCCCGGGCTGTCCATCGTGCATTATGTATAACACAGACAGTTTTATTCGTTGCTCGCGAACGGCTTGTCGCTGCCAGAGATCGAGCATCAATTCCCGCGACTGTCCTCTGGCAATATGGAGGTCGGCAGAATACAGAGCGCCCTGGGACTTCAGCAACCCGGCGAGTTGATGGAAAAAGGCCTGCGCCGCCGAGTCAGGAACGAGATGCTGCGAGACCAGGATGGCCGTTGCCGCATCAAACTGCTGCGTCGGCGTGAACTCCGCGAGCGGGCAGAGATGGAGAGTGACGCGTGCCGTCAGTCCTTCGGCTTCCACGCGATGCCGACACACGGTCAACATCGGCTCGGCCGGATCGATTGCTGTGAAACGCTATGTGGGAAAGCGCTGCGCCAGATACGACAGCTCCGAGCCGACGCCGCAACCAACCACAAGGACCTCGGCCTGCTCTGGGAGTGAGGTGAGGCTGGCAGCACAGAGGCGAAACAATCCCTCGCGGCCCGGAATACCGGCTTCGGCTAACTTCTCAAAATTCGCCGCCCACTCTTCATCATAGATCTCCATACCGTCACCTCTGGTTAGTTGCGCTCGCGGTCAGAGCGACACCGCGTACGACGTCCTGTCATAAGCGTTCAGCAATCGCGCGATGTAGACGTAATAAGGCTGGCACGGTCTGCGGATCGCGCCGACCAAAGCCGCACTCGGTCGCGATGCCAAAGCGCGCCAGATGTCGTTTCGCGGCAGCCATCCGCCGCAGTGAGCCCTCCACTCCATCAGTATAGTGGATCAGTCCCAGGTAAAGAGTCGCATCGCCAATGGTGAGATCTTGCAGCGGCGCGACATAGGCATCGTCGTCACGATTGCGCGGCACAGGCATATGATAGTAATCAATCGGGCGCGACACGGCGTTGTGGGCGGCGTTGGCCATGCGCACGACCAGCTCCAAGTCGCGCGGCTCGACAAAATGCTGGTGTCCCAGATCTCCATAACACAAGTGACACCCCATCAGCACATCCTCGGGGACGTAACGCGCCACCCCCTGCAATGCGCGCACATAGCGCTCGAACGGATCACCTGGTGGCTTCCAGGGTAACAACCCTGCGTGTTGATCGTCCACTTCGATGGCAAGCACTTCCATGCAGATGTCCCACTGAATGGCGAGATCCTGAGCAGGGATGTCGCGCAGCAAGGCCTGAATTTCCCGGCCCATTGCGTCCTCGTAGGCCGCCCACATCGGCGTAAAATCCTGCGCGCGCGCCAGGTACGGGCGAACCGCACTCTCGGTCAGTGGTAGCGATACCTGAAATCGCACGCCGGGCGGGATCACCCCAGCCCGCCGCAGTTCATAGAAGTCGCGATACGAGCGCTGCGCCTCGGCCGCATAGCCCAACCGCGCAAAGTACACGGCGGGAACATCCGCCCGTAATTGGAACTGCCATTGATCATCGTAGCTTTGCGGATACCAGTTCTCTTTGCCGTTGAGCGGTCGTGGCCGTTGCACAGTGTCGAGCGCGGGGTTGCCGTGATACACCGTCGCTGCCAGGAACGTGATCCAGAACTGGCGATAACCGGTTTCTCCGTCTGGCAAGCACGACGTATAGGAGCCGACTTCGGGTCCACACAGGCGCAGCACCGCAGCGGCACTCTCTCCAGGCACACTACCGACGAGCAATACACAACCGTTCATGCGCGACATAAGAGCTCCTCCTTTTCGTGCATATACCACCCTGGGTGGCACGACACCATAAACCCAGGCCTGGTGGTAGGAGCTGCGGTGAAATGCCTATATATGACGGCTAAACTAACTTCAGATTATGTTCAGGCGTCCCATGCTCGCTGTAGCGCCAGCCGTGCCTGCAGTCGTTCCACATACACAGCGACATTGGGTTTGTCAGCAACCTCTGCGCCAAGACGGGTGGCAACAACACACGCATGGTCGGTCACGATGTCGGCACCGCTAAAAGCACCGGCCAGGAACTCCCGACCCGCGAGGCCACGGTCGACGGCGGTCAACATCTGCGACAGCAGCTTCACCGCACGATTGACGTTGGCTTGGTTACGACGTTCCGGTTTCAGCAACATGGTCTCGACTACAATGGTATTGACCGCTGGCATAATCATCCCTTCCGCATAGTGCAGCCATCGCAGATAGGTTGGAAAGTCAGGAGATGAAATGTCCGGCATCAGGCGCCCGCTCCCGTACTTGGCCAATACATATTGCACGATCGTGCCTGACTCGAAGATCGTCACATCACCGTCCTGCAAGGTCGGCACGCGGCCCATAGGGTGTACCTTGAGATATTCTGGCGCGCGCATGGCAGCATCGCCGAGTTTAAAGCGCTCCAGCTCGTAGGGCAAGCCGAGTTCTTCGAACAACCACATGATGCGCACGGCACGGGTCTTTGGCGCATAGTAGATCTTCATGACATCTCCTTGAGTGTTCGACTTTCCTCCCCCGCCATTCTTCATATCACGACGCTATTCCCATTGCTCCGCCCAGGCTGCGTACAAGGAGAAGAAATCGGGAGGTTGCACTGCACTATGCTTAGCCCAGTGAGTCCGGTACGACAGACGCTATCACGAGGACGAAGGGAGACATTCCATGTCCCGTATGCTGCTGTTTAGTACTGGCTCATGCGCGTTTGGGTCAATGGTCGCTTTAGAGTGGGCGCAACAGCCCTATCGCTTGTGTCGGGTGGCCGTCGAGGACCATCATGCCCCTGTGCATCTGGCGATCAATCCCACCGGCGAAGTTCCATCGCTGATTCTCGACAGTGGCGTCCTCACTGAAAGTTTTGCCATTCTGCATCACATTGGCGCAAACAGTAAGAACCCAAGGATCACGCCACGCCAAGGAACCGCGGAGTTTGATCGATTCAACATGATCTTGTCGTATCTGACCTCAACCTTTCACCCCGCCTTTCGACCCATTATCCATGCCGATCGCTATGCGCCAGAGCCGTACGTCGAGAGCGTCCGCGAGTGCGCAGTACAAGCGTTGCCTAAATACTATGCGCATATCGAATCGCTGCTCGCAGAGCGTGAGTGGTTCGTGGGGAATACGGCCAGTGCCGTGGATGTGTATTTATATGGGTTGGCACGCTGGGGAGCGAGTTTCTTTTCGATCAGGGAGATGTACCCGCAGATCGCAGCCCTGACGCAGCGCTTGGAGAGTGATCCGGCAGTGCAGTTCGCGTTGAGCGCCGAGCAAGGTACCTTGCCTCAGTCGTCGACGTACTGTGAAGGGTTCGTTGCCCTCAGGGACATTTAGCGGAACTCAGGCATGATATCTGTGGCGAGGCGTTCAAGAAACCGTCGGTCATACGGCTGCGAAAGTTCAATAATCACCTGTCCAATGCCAGCGTCCGCCAGCGCACGCAAGGAGGCTACAACTTCTTTCTGCGTTCCTCCGAGTTGCGAGGGATACAGTGACGTGGCTTTTTCGATGTCGTTGGGATTACGACCAACCTTCTGACACACGGCATCGAATGCGGCGCAGGTCTGCCGGACGCTCTCGGCTCCACTGCCACCATAGAAGTGCCAGATATTCGCGTGTCGCGCAGCTAACGGTAGGATCACTTGCGGCCCAGTCCCGCCAATCAAGATCGGCGGGTGTGGTTTCTGTACCGCTTTCGGTGCAAACGGCGCATCGTTCAGTTGGTAGTATTTGCCGCTAAAGGTGCTTTTCTCCTGCGTGAACAACTGCGTGAAGACCGTTACTGCTTCGCGTAGTTGCCGGGCTCGATCACCGGTTGAGGGAAAGGGAAAGCCGTACATGCGGTGTTCTGGTTCATGCCAGCCCGCGCCGAGACCAAGAATCAGTCGGCCATTGCTAACGTGATCAACCGTCGTGGCCATCTTGGCCAGTAACGCGGGGTGACGATAGGTATTGCCAGTGACCAACACACCCACACGCACCTGCTTGGTTTGTGCAGCCAGAGCGGACAGCAACGTCCAGCTTTCGAGACACGGACCGTTGGCATTGCCGGTAAACGGCACGAAATGATCGAACACGTAGGCCGAGTCGAACCCGGCGGCGTCGATGTCATGCCAAGTCTCAGCAATCTCACTATACGTGACATGTTCAGGATACGTCAGTACACCGAAACGTAAACGCCCTTGCTGTTGAGTCGCCACCTCACCTCCCGTTTCCCTGCTGAATTGTCCTATCTGTGTCGGGCAAGTGTGCGGTATCCTGCAATCGCGAGCCCAGCAGGCGCTAACGAGCCGGATAAAGTTTTGTCGATGGCGTTCGCCGGGCCATGGACGTTACGATCTAGGCTGTCCATTGCTCAGCCGCTTTAACAGCTTTGGGTAAACGCGGGAGCAAAGAAGACGAGCAGCACTAACTCTTCGTAGTCGTGAACGTGATGCCGCACCTCGCGCGGGACAGAGACGAGATCTCCTTCGGTGACCTCCTGGGTCCGATCCTCGACGGTAATCTTTCCTGTACCTTTGACCACGTAGTATGCCTCATCTTCCCTCGGTAGGCCATAGACTTGGTTAACCATCCCATGACTGGTGCCGAGGCCCAAGAATAACCTTCCTGGTGCGGCAGCGTTGATGGTGAGCGCTTGCAGCGCTGCGAGGAGCGGAGGTCGCAGGAAGATATTGGTAATGGCGGTCCCAACCTGAATGCGCGAGGTAATACTGGCCACATGCTGCGCGAGCGATAACGCATCCGAGGCCGCTTCGGCAACTAAACAACTGTGAAAGCCGCGTTGCTCGGCTGCTTTCGCATAGCCAACGGTCCGTTGCACCGTCTCTTGTGAGACGCCCGCGCCACCAACTAGTAATCCTGGGGTTTGCATAGACATTCTCCTTTGCTCAGTCGCAGAGAGACGCGCTGCAGCGTCTCTCCATCGTTCCAATCTTTAGATAAGTCGTGCTTGCTTCGCTACTCGTTCCAGCACCGCCTCAACGTCTCCTGGATTGAAGAAGCGCAGGCTGCGGAACGCGAAGGGACCGTCTTCTTCACCAACAATGAGTACGATCCGCTGCAATCCGATGTCTTCGTACTGCTTGAGCAGGTCAGCGATTGGGGTCTGTTCATTCACCCCCAGAAACGTCGAGAGATCAAACTTCTTGAAGTCGCGATCCGCTGCATCGGTCAGTTGTCGCAGTTGCTGGAGCTGCTTCTTGAACTCTGGTACTGGCACGGCAATCGGACACCAGCCGTCAGCCCATTGTGCTACCCGTATGGCCATAGAACTCTGGCGCATTGCTGTCTTCACGCAACGGATACTTGCTCGCATACTGCACGGGAACAGCCGGATGCTCCGGCACCCATAATGATTCAAACCCTAGCGCTTCTGCTGTGCGAGCGACCACCACGGGCGCCGCGGTATACGACGCCGGGAAATAAAATAATCCAACGTGCATGAGCACTCCTTTCTTGGAAACGTGAAACGTCATACGGAAAACGTAACCACCCTGCGCCGCTGTTTATTTTTTACGGCACTTCTATTCAAGACGTTGCAGAAACTGAATGAGGTTACCTTCAGGATCGCGAATAAAGAGAAAACTCACTCCTAGTTCGTCGTTGGCAAACTCCCAGGTAATTGGGACGTTACGATCTAGTAACTCCTGCTTCAGCGCGCGAAGGTCCGTGGTCTGAAAAGCAAACTGCGACACCCCGTGGAACGCCGTGTGCGCTGGTGGGTCGGCTCGCTGCACACCGCGCACGGCATTCCCGTCTTTGATCAGCTCCACGCGAAAGCTGTTCTTTTCTAGAAACACTAGCGAGGTATTGAACTCTGGATACTGTTTGCGTTGCGCGACGGTGAAACCAAGTTTGTCGACGTACCAGGCTGTGAGTGTGTCAACATCCGCCACAGACAGGGTTACAGCGTATGGTGTAAATGATGAGAGCATTGAGTTTGCCATCTGTCCCCCTGGACTTTTCTATTGGAGCGATTTTCCGTTTCCGTTTTTTGGCTGACCGCTGACAGCTGGACGGCTTCCTCGCTACTTGCCAATCAGCCGCTCGTAGGGTGTCGCGCATGTCACTGCGGAGGCGGTGGTGTCGTCTTCACCCACATATTGCCGCGCTCGTTGGTCTTGACGAAGGTGAAGGCGGTCACTTTCCAGCCCGTCGTTGTACGCTGCATTTCGTGGATGTAATGGCCCCACACTTCCCACAACGGGTCACCATTACCTTCCCTACGATTCCAAGCATACGCAGGTGAATACACTGAAGCTTTGTCCCCGTTGAGTGTTACGAGATGATTGCCGCGCAAATGCAGACTGGTCTTCTTTGGGCCGAGATTGGGGCTCCAGTCTTTGATGAGATCATCAGACTTGATGGTTGCTTGCTGGCCACCAGTCATGGAGGTGAAATCTGCACGCAGCTCTTCAGCAAAGAACGAGCGTGCTTTTGCCCAGTCCTTGCGGTCAACGGCGACATCGATCTCGTTGGTTATCCGAATCACTGCCAGTTCATCTGCAAGCCGTTGCACGTCAGACGACTGGGCCAGCGCGTTCGCTATGACTCCCAAGACTAATGGTGCGACCGAGCCCAGAATCCAAGGCAATTTGCCCATACTGACACCTCCAATGGTTGCCTCAATTTTTTGCGACAGTTGGCGCAATAGTAATTAGGTGTACTCACCGGGAAAGTTCAGGCTCACTCCGAGTTGGTAGTCCTCGTGCATGTGAGTAACGAGGACTCCGGCAGGTCCAGGAGCATAGCAATAATGCCCTGCAGCACCCCTGGGAAGTACCACACGTTCACGGTATGCACGCTGCTGCTGGTTCTCATCAGGCGGTCCTCAGTGGCTGATCATAGCGCTCTTTCATTGTCTTACATTATTTCCACTCATACAGGATCCCCTTCACCTCCATCGTCGAGAAATCTCCTTCCCCCTCAAAGGCGATCGGCGTGGTAGTGATCCAGGCCAAGGAGGCCGCGCTGCTGCGCACCGTCGCGGTGGTACGGAACTTTACGCGTCCCGAACCCAAAGGAACTCCCATGCCGCCCGATTCCATGAGCAGCGTTTCTCCATGAGGCGTGGTGAAGACTCCATAGAACTTCGTCGTGCTCGTGCCGTCGGCTGCCACCTGCACATAGTTACTGCCCATGCCCTGACAATTCAGACGCCCACGAAATTCGCCGACTTGGGTCACTTCATACTTCACCCCTTGTACACCATTCTCGAACGGCAGCACCTTCACCGAGGTGATTTTGTCGCTGTACGTGCTCAGTTCTTCGCCTAACATATGGTATCCTTTCTGGCTCCGTGCCGCTGTGCGAGTTGAACTCTTTGCTTCCCTCGCCCTTAGCTTTTAGCGTCAAGTGTCCATGGAAGAGCGCTTCTACCAACGTCTTCTGATGCATCTGCTGTTGCTCGGGCGAAAGAAAGTAGCGTGCTTCACTTGGTGTGAGCGGGTCTGCCACTCCCCAGAACTCATTGACCTTACGACCTATAATGCGGTCGGCATGGCGCCGATCGGTTTGCACATATCCAGCCAATCTTCGACATGCATAGCGTGCTTTTTCAGTCGTTCGTCATTGGTATGGAATTGTGCTCGTGAGCAATATGCTATTTGCCGTCGCGTTGTACCCACACTTGGGTCTGACGTACGTCCAACTCTAATAGGTCACCACCATGCTTCGGTTTAGCAGAGCAGTGCACGATCACCTCAATCCACGCAACGTCGCCGATTCGCGTCACGCGGACGACATCTTTCACAGGGAAGCGCACGCGCTCCGTCTTGTCGTAAAAATTATGCAACGCACCGGCCAGGTATGCCTCCCGCGTGCGGTGTGGGGACAGCGGCGGGACTTAGTCAAACACCAACGCATCGTCCACGTACCACTTTTCCGGATGATTGATCGGCGTCGTCCAGTCAGCGTAGTGCTGCGCTAAACGCGCTGTGAACTCCTCGTAGTCACGAGAGATCGCCGCTTTTTCGCCATGCTGTGTCGTCTCTTTGGTGTGCTGCGCTGTAATGTCACCAGAGACTCTCAATGCGACAGTACTTGAAACCAAAGCGAGCATCAGAAGAAACAGGAATCTCAGACTGTGACGTGCTTGGTATCCGGTGGCGGCAAGATCACGATACTTCATACACTTTTCCTCCTCTGCGCTTCATCGGTTTCTTATGTTGTTTATTGCGCAAACTAAAGAAGGGTGGGCGATAAGACGAATGGGACAAAAGCCACTGTTGCAATAGGTAAACGGAAAGATAAGGAGATGATGTTTTCACAAACCACAACGCAGACGTGCTTGCGTGCCGGTTTGTTGTCGGTAAGTATCAACCGCGCGGATGATCTTGGGAACTGGAGGCCGACGGCGTGGCCTGTCGTCGCAGACATCACAGACCGAACAAAGGCAGTCACAGATAGTGTTGAGAAACAGAGCGAGAGAAAAGCAAGGAGACAACGATGGCAACCGAAATTCGGTATGATGGATCTCAAGGTACGATACACTAGCATCGCGGAAGCGAAGAAGCTGTCTGGGCTGCGGCTCATCCTTGGCGCGTATGCGATACCGGGACCGTGGCGCGAAGTCTGTAAAGGCATCTTTCATGTGAAGAAGATTCCTTACACGCCTGTCACCGCTGCTGGAGCCGATGGATCAGAGCGTGAGTTACGGGAGTGGACCGCGCAGAACAGCGCACCGGTTGCAATCTGGAACGACGAGCGTCCGCACTCGACCTGGATCGAACAACTATACTGAGCCGAGCGCCTGCAACCCAACCCACCACTCATTCCAGCGGGTATCGACGGTCGGACGCTGATGTTCGGTTACATCGCGTGGTCGAAGTGCTTGATCATGATATATGAATTCTCCTTACAATGAAATATTTGACTATATTCAAAAAATTTTATCTCACACTCTCCAAGCCCCACTCTCGTCAGTCCCAAGCGGAAACAGAACTAGGGTAGGGTTGCGGTATTTTCTGTTGTTGACTATAGGCAATTAATTTTGTGAAGTCATCTCTCTCGCCCTGTGCAAGAGCTTTCACCAGAAGTGATCTTTATGCGTGCTTCACGGGCCCAGCTCTCTCTCATGCACTCTTCCCACTCCCATACAAGTACTGGTTCAAGCGATGGAGCGCGACATCTTCGTCGGCTTGCGTCACAAACTGATACCGCTTGTCGTGCGCGGCGACGCGCGGTCATGATTGCCACCTCCTCTGCCACGTCCTCTGTGCGTCACCTCTCTCGCCCTGCCACGGGCGTTGGCAAGCCCAAGGATCATGATCCGCATGTGCGTCTGTGACTGGCCGGTTCATCCTGCGCGCCGGAGAGGGTTCATCACTCCCTGTGTTTCTTTCTCCTATGCACGCCTCTGCTGTAGCACCGCCGGTATCGTCAGCAGTAACCCACACACCACACCTTCCAGCTCGCGTCGTCCCTGCTCCCCTGCGCCCAGCGCTTCCACCAAACTGCCCGCTGGCAATGCCAATACCTGTTCGGCTTCGTGCAGCATCGCGAGTCGTGCCAGTGGCGTGTGCATCTGCTGTGCAAGCGCCGTGACCGCACGGATTGTCTGCGTGTGGTCGTGCGTCTGCCATAGCGCGTCGATCACAAACGGCACGATGGGCCGCGCGGTCGTGAGCAGCGTCCTCAGTGCTGTGAGGCCATGACGACGAACAAAGCTATCCGGGTCTTCGTCGGCGGGCAGCTGTGCTGCCGTCGCCTGTACCTCGCTGTCCACCAGTGGCCCGACTGCACGCAACGTCGCCTGTGGTAGGTCGCGACCATGACCTTGGAGGAATAGACCGCGACCTTAAGACCCGCCGAGATTGTGGCGTTGTTAGCGGAGAACGCCAACCTCAAGCGACAACGGGCGTGGTTTCAACGCCAACTCTTTGGGCGCAAATCCGAGAAACGCTTACGCGAGCCCGGTCCTGAGCAACTCACGCTGGCGGGCATGCTGACGACGCCCGTGGCCCCTGTCGATCAGCCACGCCCACCGACCGAGTCGCCAAACCGTAGTTCGCTCTCATCGCTGAGGTCTGCCCCGCTCAAATGACTATGTTCTTTGAGCCACCCTTTGACGTGATCGAGGAAACGACGACAGCTCTTCGGGCGCGGCAACCGAATGACGGCGAAGTTCCCTTGGCGATCCGTCCCACCGATGTGACGGAAGCCCAGGAACTCAAACGTCTCCGGCTTACGTCCCGTACCTGCCAATCGCTCCTTGGCGAGTCGCCCAAACATGATGCGACGGGTCTTCTCTTCCGCTGGTGATTCACTCGGTCGAAGTACGACCGGATATCAGCCTCATAGATCTGCATCACGTTGTGAACCACCAGATGCTGACGCACCTGACGGACCGCATCGTGCGCACTGCGCTTTGGCCGATAGCTGTACGAGCAGTCCAGAAACAGCGGCTCGTAGACGGCGTTAAGAATACGAGCCACTGCAGCCTGTAGTAACCGATCCTCTATGGTCGGTATCCCTAAGCCACGCACCCGTCCTGTCCCGTCGCCTTTGGGAATCTGTACCCGCCGCACGGGTGGCGCCTGATAGCGCTTACCGCGTACACGCGTGTAGAGATCCTGTATCCGCTTTTCCAGTTGGCTCTCGTACTGTTCTACGGTCTCGCCATCCACTCCCGGTGCTCCCTTCTTGTTCACCATCTGCCACGTCTCCGCTAAAAAGTGCGGCGTGAGCAAATGTGCCAAGGAGGTGAACCGAAGCTTTCGGTCTGCTTTCGCCTTCTCTGCGATCCTGGTCAATTGCGTTGTCATGCGTTCTCCCTTTCTGTGTAGGGCACATGTCTCCTCGTCCGGGGAACATCGTGCTCGTCGCTTCCCCCTGTACGTGGCTTTCCCACACGCACAGTACTACCAACGAGTCCGACTCTCACGGCAGCGTTGGCGCTTCTTTGGATGTGCCTCGGTCCTGCCTACCCGCTCTTTGCTTGCCGGGGACCACCGTGGGTCTCCCAGGTTCCTAACATCTCCGTTGCTGCCCGTGTCGTGCGCTCAGACCCCGCCGGAGTCTCCGGCGTTCTGGCCAATAGTGAACGCCTACTTGTAGCCTTCCAGATCATCGACACTGTCGGCCTCCGGATAATGCAAGCACGAGGTTCAATCGCTTCCCTTGCGGTACGGCCCGGACATCGCTCTGTCTGCACTTGACTCATGTCGTTACCTCCATCAGCCCAAGACCCGATTCCCGGTGAAGTGGCTCCCCTTCTTGCTGGGGCAGGAATTGCACCTGCTGAAGACGCCAAGCTTGCCTGGCGTACCAATCGACTTGCGTAAATCCATAGGTACGCCAGTATGCGACAGACCTCGGGGGTAAACCACATCGGCCTATTCTCGCACCCGCAGCCGCACGCCATTGGGGAACTCGATTTCCACGGCCCACGGACTCGGGGTCACCTCCGGGGCGGGCACTTCGACAAACTTCCCCTTATTCCCGTCCTTGCGCCGTAACCGGCGCTCCCATTTCTCAAAGGTCCGCAGCACCAAGCCTTCGGCAGCGTAAAAGTCCCGGCTTTCCCTCCCACTTTGCCGATACCGCACCATAATCTCGCTCCACTGCGCTGTGCTGCGTTGTACATATCCATTACTACTCAGTTGCATACGTTCCTCCTCTAGAGTGATACAAATTCCCGTGCCTCGTCTGGAACGGGTGTGCCTATCTTGCACCTCTCTGAGTGTGAGGAAAGAACGCCGTTTAATCACCGCTTACCTTCTGGCGACCAGAGAGACGGGTCACGTCGTTGCGGCGACTGATCCTGCCGTCATCGAGGCGCGTCGCTTGCTCTCGCAGCTCGCTCCTCTCTATCCTGGCGATTCCCGCGATCGCTTAGCGGAGATTGCCATCAACGCGCACGAACTGCTCTGCCTGCAAGGCATCGTAATCACCATCCTGGAATTTGTGCGGGACACCGCCCAGGCCTTTCCGCCGCCTGCCGCCGGGCTGCCCCGCTACGAAGTCACCTGTGCCACATTGGTCGCCTCGCTCTCTGCGCAACGCAAGCCGTAAATCGTGCAGCGCAGGGTGGTACGTACAGAAGCGGCTACCACCATCCACGATCAGCCGTGTGCAGTTGGCCGTCATACACGAGTGCAGTGCCACATAATGGACAGGCCAAGGGGTCCCAGACTTTACGTGTGGGAATCCCGTCGTTAATGGGCACTAACAGCAGACCGTCGTTTGTGACCACGTCACTAAAGGAAGCTGCCGTACGGAGCCGATATAAGCTTATCCCGCAGTCCAAGGCCGGACAACTGAAAATCGTCCCGGCAGAACAGGACTGAGGCGGAAGCATATCATCGGCCATAAGGATTCCTATGTGTACACGGAGTACGGGGACGAGGCGAGAGCGTTGAAGTGTCAATCCCTCAGTGTAATTCCCGGTCCACGGGCATCGTTATACAGCTGCCAACACCAAGAAGGTTAAGACAAGCGATAAAAACAGTTTCACTGCACCCGTCATCTTCTTTGTCACTTCCAGTGTTACAACACCTGGTTCCTTCATTAGCTCCTTTTGCTTCTACAAAATTTCGACTCTTTCATCATCTCGCTTCTTTCATCCGTATATAAACACCACACGACGAGTGATTGATTCGCGCACGGTGCTGCTGAACGTGGTCCGATAGAGTGAACACCATTGTTGGTACACTTACATCACTATCTTCGGTGCTCGGTTAAGATACACTCAGAATAACAGGAATTCGTTACGAAAAGAGTCGCGTGAGCATTTGTTGTACCCACGCTTGGTAGTCTTCTGGAGCGCTCGTTACTTGATGCCATGCAGTGTTGAGCAGCTGTGCAACACTGTGATCGTTTGTCCCTGAGACTCGTATACCATACTGAGTGATTGCGGCGTTGACGTCTTCGAGCACCGCCGTAAACAACAATGGCGTATGGAGTACATCATAGAGCTCGGACTTTGTTGGGTGAGGGAATAGACCATATGCAGCCCATTGCTGCGTATAGCGAGCAGTGGAGTTGTTATGCTCAGATATGGTGTACAGTACGCGAAGAATGTGTTCCATCCGTGCAGCATCAGCGGGATGCGTTTCTGAGTAGTCGAAGATACTTGGGACCCGTAACATGAGGTGTAGATTTGCCCATCCATTGCCCAATCCGGTGCAGCAAGACTGTCGCGGAGCCGCGCAAAAATTCCGTCACAAGCGCGCCATCTGTCGGTACAGGTGCTCTGATGATTGGTCCAACCCTGAGGTCAGTGCGTCAAAGAAGTCGAGGTCTTCAGGGCGCACCGAAGCCCCGTCTGGAGGCGCAGCAGACATCTCTCAAGTGCCCCTGCCAAAACCTCACGGCTGAACAACCGTCCATTGTCGACATGCTCAAGCAATTGGGCAAACGTTGGCATCACCTCTTCAGGTCTACAATTCAGACTCTGTTTGAACTCCATCAAAAACTGCGTAAGCGTTGCGCGGGCTGCTTCTTGCACTGCATGCTCAGGCTGAGGTTGTCCGTCCAATACGACACGTTTTATAGTTATCACCGCCCGATTCAGGCGCATGAATACGTCTGTGATGGTTCTGAAATCCGCATATGTCTGGCTTGTGGTACTCATACACATTCCCTCCTATGAGTGATTACTGGTGAATCCGAAATTAGATACCTCCAGTTTCTTCCTCATTCCGGGGTTATTCCTTTGCTCGTTCACGTGCTCCTTGTCGCTAACAAGTTTATTCATGAGTGAGATTCTTTCTCTCCGGGCTTCGCACTGCGTCTACGACGTTGCTCCACGACCTGCTTAAGGGCTTGCCAGTCACTCTTTCGCAGGTCGTACCGTGCAACAGTCTGGAAAAAGTCGTACGCATCTGGATTTGAGGAGAAGCCAGCAAACTCTTTCGGGGTACGGTCGGCAAGAGACAATAGTTCTAGCGGATTGACCTGTAACACCCGTGCAAGCAGCCGAAGCGTTTCTCCAGACGGTGGATAGGGAAGACGATCATTCTCAATCTTCGAAATGTAACTGTCATCGACGCCTACCTGTGTGGCAAGTTCGTGCTGTGTAAGGCTGACCTTTCGTCTGAGTTCACGGAGCGTGTGACCAAGGCTACTCATGAATACGACGATATGTCTGACTTGACTTCAAGTCAAGTTGCACGTCAGATGCTCTGACCACAAAGCTAGCATCGTGGCTTGAGCGGTAAGAGAGTTTTAGTCCACCAGCGTGATTTGCAACCGTTGAGAATCAGAGCGCCAACACGAGGNNACACGAGGTCGAGCACGAGCAAGCACGAACAAGTTGTGAAAACTTCAGATAACATCACGTGACATCACAACAAACTGTCGTGGGTTTTAGTAACATCCTGTGTACATCGCACGTTTTCATTCATCGTCTTCTTCGTGGTCGAGCACGTCATAGTTCTCCCCGACAAGCCTAAGTACCTCACTCTTAACAATAGGTTCAAACAAGAACTCTTGTTTGAACCCCCGCTTTTGCAAATTCTCACGCGCACGTTGGACGTACGCCGTCTGTTCCTCTGCTGACAGAGAGGCAAATGCAGCCGCTTGTTGAGCGCGTATTTTCTTTTCTGTCTCTTGCTCACAATCGGCTTCTTCTTGTTTGATACGCTCTGGCTTTTTATCAACCCTTCGATCTTGATTGAGGGCCTGGCCAATCACCTGTGGAAGGATTGCAATTGAGAAGAGCTTTTGTGGGAAATTGTCTCGGCGTCCAATGGTCCAGCGAATCGCTTCCTCAATCTCCGCAGTTGTAAAACCTTGCAGCCGTAGATCGGTTAGTACACTTAGTCCCTTTTCTATTTTCTGCTGCGTGATTCGGCCTTGGCCAATACCTTCGTAAAATCGTGTGACAAGTTTCCGTAGTTGAGCACCGTCTGATTTCTCAGTGACGTGGGGATCCCGTTCTTCACGGTCTGTTTCTCTTGATTCAGGGGTGAGCGAGGGTGCAATCACCAACGATTCATGGTGGTGTCCAGATTCCTTCCGTGCGTGTCGTTCTTCCTGATCGGTGAACCACTTCTTTCCGGGCCACCACCGGATGACTCCTGTCCACCGATCATTCTCGTCTTTTTCATAACTCCAACGTTCAAGAAACTGCTCTTTTCGTAGCTCTTCATGAGATGGGTCCAATTGATCGGCAACCTGCGAAAGGTGCGTGTAACAGCGTATGAATAAGATGGAACATAGATCCGTGTACCGCTTAGCCCATGTGGTTCCACCGCTCGCATACCAACCCGTATCGAGCAACGGATAGATGATCTTAGCGATCGGTCGACGAAGGCGGCGATGAAAGGCTAAGTCGACACGTCGCGTGTAGAAATAATAAATATTCGAAAGAAACCACGCTGACGGCCACACATAGTTCCGTTCTGCGACACGACCATTTCTTAAAGTTTCGCCTCTAGTACGAGCGTCGGAAAAGAGCGTAACAGTACGCTCTTGAAACTGGCCTGTCTTGGCATCATATAGGCGCCCTTGGATACCAGTCACGACTCCACGTTTCGTCCAGTCACGAACGAGCACGAGTGCGTCCTGATTCTTTTTATAGCCAGCGTAACGAAGTAATTTGAGTGTTGAAAATGCGATGGGGACTTTGATCTCGGGATGTAGACGCCACTCGCCATTCTTAAATCGGCCAACCGTCTGTGTGTGTTCGTAACACACCTTCAAAAACGCTCGGTACAGATCGAAATCTTCGCTATTGGGATACCCATAACTGCTGGGGA
>FRDC01004401.1_pt1 | contig 32233 bp, 39 predicted proteins | sample 1106171 | NCBI WGS metagenome assembly FRDC01 (sample SAMEA3930566, study PRJEB13176) | freshwater metagenome | biome: Drinking water system; feature: drinking water; material: water | place: Singapore | collected 2014-12-20 | reverse complement strand
ACAGTAGCGATCACGGAAGCAAAAACCCCGACCAGCGATGGTCGGGGTTTTCAGCTTATGTGGGTTTGCTATTGCACGCGCGTGAATTCAAGCGTGCCGTTCCCGGAGAGGTAGATCATCGCGAGATCGGTCTCCGTGTGGTTGGTGATCGCGAAGTAGAGCACCTCTTCGGCGAATTCGATCTTGAGGTATCGCGTGCCTGCTACCGGCTCGAGACCCGGAAGCTCAGCGGGAAGGTCCGTGATGTAGGACCAGGTACCTGTAGTCGTTGCCTCAGGCATGCCCTCGTACGTATCGACAACGGTATTGTCCGCGTTGAAGGTACGTACGAAACGCGTATCCTCGGTGCTCTGCCAAGTACCGACGAGTACCGGCACGCTTTCTCCTGCGGTTTCCTCTGCGGGCATAGTTGGTGCCTGCGCGATGGGCGCCATGAATGCCCAGTACCACCACCCGAGCACCAGAAGGGCGAGTACGACCACAATCCCGATAACAACATTCCTGTCCATAGCTGTAGGGTTAGCTCCTATAGGTAAAGTCTAGCACTTGGTACTATCTGTCTATGGCGCACCATGCGTATCTCTATGTGGGCGGAAAAGAGGCGGGTATTGCGGCTGCTCGGGCGTTCCTTGCCACTCGCGGTCTTACGGGAACGGATAATCCAGATATCTCCGTCTTCTCGTACGAGGGACTCTTCTCGGTCGAGGATGCACGACGCATCGTATCGCTCGCGTCTCAGGCGAGTGTTGCCGGGAAGGAGAAGGCGCTCATACTCGCTACCGAGCGCATCTTCCATGAATCGCAGAATGCGCTTCTCAAAACGTTCGAGGAACCACCTGAAGGAACCATCCTCATACTTATTATTCCTGCCGAGGGTGTGCTCTTACCAACGCTGCGCTCGCGGTTAGTACAGCTTCCGGCAACTAAAGAAGCGGCATCTCCAGAAGCTGAAGCATTTCTCAGGGCTTCACAGAGTGAACGTGAAAAGATCGTGGCAAGGCTTCTTACACGCACAAAGGATGCGAAGGACGAAGAAAAGCAGGCGGCACGCATGGAAGCAATGCGTCTGTGTCAGGGACTTATGGTTGCTATCAGCACTAAGGATATTCCTGAGCGCGAGGTTCTTCTTAGCGAGCTTTCGCGCTTCATGCCCATACTCCACACGAGCTCCGCACCTCTAAAGCTCATATTCGAGCATCTCCTCATCGTCCTCCCGAAGGGAAGCGGCAAGTGATACACTCAGAACCATATGGCGTCATTTGATTTCAGCACTCTCGATAAGAACATTAAGGAGACCGAGGAATGGCTCGTGCGCGAGCTCTCGAGCGTTCGCACTGGTCGCGCGACCCCGGCGATCCTCGACACGGTAAAGCCAGAAGCATATGGCACGCGCCAGGCGGTGAACCAGATGGCAGCGATCACCATTGAAGACGCACGCACGCTCCGCATCGTGCCGTGGGATAAGTCGCTTACGAAAAACATCGAGCGTGCGATCCAGGACGCGGATCTTGGCGTAGGTCTTGCTACGGATGATCAGGGTCTGCGCGTTACGTTCCCGGAACTTACCGCTGAGCGCCGCACCATGCTGCTTAAGGTAGCGAACGAAAAGGTAGAGCAGGCGCGCATCGCGCTTCGCGGGCATCGCACCGACGCAATCAAGTCCGTTGAGGCTGCAGAGAAGGAGGGTGGCATGAGTAAGGACGAGCTCGGCCGCTTCAAGGAAGAGATCCAGAAGAAGATCGACAAGGGGAACGAGGCGTTGAGCGAGCTCGGTAAGAAGAAGGAAACGGAGATTGCCGTCTAGTACATGTCGATACTCATCTTCATCCTCGTCCTCGTTGCGCTCATCGTCGTGCATGAGTTCGGGCACTTCGTAGTCGCGAAGCTCTCCGGCATGCGCGTGGACGAGTTCGGTCTCGGGTACCCGCCCAAGGCCTGGGGGAAGAAGATCGGCGAGACGGAGTACACGCTCAATTGGCTGCCGTTCGGTGGCTTTGTGAAGATCTACGGTGAGGACCCGGAACCGGGGCAGCCGGCATTGCCTCGCTCCTTCACGAGTAAGCCGCGCATACTCCAGGCGGCAGTACTTCTTGCGGGCATCGCGATGAACCTTCTGTTCGCATATCTCCTTATCGCGCTTACGCTTGGACTTGGCACCACGCGTGCGCTCACTGATGAGGAAGCGGCTATGGCCCCGGACGCAGTGCTCGCGGTCGCAAGTGTGCTTAAGGGTTCGCCCGCAGAAGAAGCCAAGCTCATGCCCGGCGATCTTATCGTCGCAGCGTCATCTGAGGACGGATCGTTCACCGGCGCTGATTCGAGTACTTTCACAGCGTTTGTCGACGAAGCAGAGACTCTCAGCCTTACGATTCGTGACCTCAGCGGCGCAGAACGCACGGTTACCGTTACGCCGCGCGAAGGAATCATTCCGGCCGATCCAACGCGTGCTGCGCTCGGTGTCGGACTTTCTGCGGTGGGTACCGTAGCTGTCCCGTGGTGGGAGGCACCTATAGAGGGTGCGGTCATCACCTGGGAACTCACGAAGGAGACCGCAATCGCGCTTGTGAAGTTCTTCGGCAGCATCTTTACGCTCTCTGCCGACCTCGCGCAGGTATCAGGTCCTGTAGGCATTGCGGGCGCAGTAGGGAACGCGTCTGAGAGCGGCCTTGCGTCCTTGCTTACAATCACCGCGCTTATCTCTATAAATCTTGCCTTGATTAACTTGCTTCCCATCCCAGCCCTTGATGGCGGCAGGCTTCTGTTTGTGGTAATTGAAGCGGTTATCAGAAGACCGATACCGCCAACATTCGCGAATGCTGTGAACGGCATCGGGTTCCTCGCACTCATCGCCCTCATGCTGGTGGTTACAGCAAGCGATATCTTCANNCTTCAAGATAGTGGGCTAAAGAAAAAGCGCCCTCGCAAAAGCGGGGGCGCTTTTCGTTTCGACGACTCGATCACTTCTCGATCGGGTCGCGATTCGCAGCGAACAGGATACCGAGTCCGATCACGATGAAGACGATAAGTCCCCAGAAGTCCTTAGGCGTCATCTTGCCGAAGGCGGTGGCGACCATCGAGGCGATCACGACCAGTGCGACGACGACCATGTCGAACCTGAAACTCCAGCGGCGTTCCCTGGGGGACATTCTGAGCCAGTCAGCTTCGAAAGCCCAGGGACGAAACCCCTGCTGCCAGCGCGGAATGGGTTTTTCTGCCATTTTTAAGTCTCCTCTAATGGCGTGCTTCCGGTAGGAGCCTAGCATTTTGCGCTTAGATTTCATACCCGTATACTGAAGGCATCATGCGCCAGAGCCAGCTTTTCACGAAGACGCGCCGCGAGGCTCCTAAGGACGAGCAGGCAAGGAACGCTGAACTCCTCATTCGTGCTGGCTTTGTTCATAAGGAACTGGCTGGCGTCTATACCTATCTCCCACTCGGCCTGCGCACCCTCAACAACATCATCAGGATCATCCGCGAGGAGATGAACGCCATCGGCGGACAGGAGCTCTCAATGACCGCACTCCAGGACAAGGAGACCTGGCAGAAGACTGATCGCTGGGACGACGCGAAGATGGATAACTGGTTCAAGACCGAGTTTAAGTCAGGTGGCGAGACCGGACTTGGTATCACACACGAGGAGCCAATCACGCGTATGATGACGGAGCATATTGCGTCATACCGTGATCTTCCGGTGTACGCGTACCAGTTCCAGACTAAGTTCCGTAACGAGTTGCGCGCAAAGTCTGGCGTGATGCGCGGCAAGGAGTTCCTCATGAAGGATCTGTACTCGTTCTCGAAGGATGAGGAGGAGCATGCGGCATTCTTTGCAAGGGCGCGTGAGGCCTATCTCAAGGTATTTACCCGTATGGGCATCGGTGAGAACACGTACGTCACGTTTGCGTCCGGTGGAAGCTTCAGCCAGTTCTCTGAGGAATTCCAGACGGTATCAGAGGCGGGCGAGGACACTATTTATGTAGACGAGGAGAAACGACTCGCGGTTAACAAGGAAGTTTTGACCGACGAGGCACTTGCGACGCTTGGCCTCTCGCGCGAGAAGCTTGTCGAGAAGAAGGCGATCGAGGCCGGAAACATCTTCAATCTGGGTACCCGGTTCTCCGAAGCCCTCGGCCTTACGTATATGAATGAAGCCGGCGAGAGCAAGCCGGTGGTGATGGGTAGCTACGGCATCGGCCCGACCCGCCTCATGGGCATCATCGCCGAGGCGCTCTCAGACGATAAGGGCCTTGTGTGGCCCAAGGAAGTGGCCCCGTTCCAGTATCACCTCGTCGCGCTTGGTAACGATCCGGAGATCATAGCGATCGCGGACAGTCTCTATAACGAGCTTCAGAAGAAGGGCGACATCGTTCTTTACGATGATCGTGATGCACGTGCGGGTGAGAAGTTCGCTGACAGCGACCTCATCGGCATCCCGACGCGTATCGTCGTGGGCAAGGAAGCGCTTGCTAGCGGAAATTTTGAAGTAGTAGACCGCAGGACCGGGGAAGTCTCGATGCGCTCGAAGGAGGACATCCTCGCATAGGTATGGCAAAGCAGAAGCGTTTCTCGAAAAACTCACTCTTCTCGACCGATATCGGCATTGATCTCGGTACGGGCAATACGCTCGTGTACGTACGCGGCCGCGGTATCGTGATTGCGGAGCCGTCTGTGGTTACCGTCAACGAGAAGACCGGACAGATGGTAGCGGTAGGGCAGAGCGCGAAGATGATGCTCGGGAAGACGCCGCCACATATCCGTGCCGTACGTCCCTTGTCGCACGGCGTTATCTCGGACTTCGAGGTGACCGAAGAGCTCCTCGCGTATTTCATTAACAAGGCGCAGGGTGGCCGCTCGCGCCTGTTTGGGCCGCGTGTCGTGGTGGGGGTGCCGACCGGCGTTACGAACGTCGAGAGTCGCGCGGTACGCGACGCGGCTATGACCGCTGGAGCCCGCGAGGTGTTCATCCTCGAGGAACCGATGGCCGGTGCTATTGGCGCGAAGCTTCCGGTAATGGAGGCGGTGGGCACGATGGTGCTCGATATCGGTGCGGGTACCACGGATATCTCCGTAATCGCGCTCGGCGGCTCAGTCGCTGGCAAGAGTTCTCAGGTTGCAGGCGATCGCTTCAACGACAACATCATCGATTACGTGCGAAGCGAGTTCCAGCTCGCTATCGGTGAGAAGACTGCGGAGGAAACGAAGATTGCGATTGGGGCGGTGTTGCCGCTTCCTGAGACGCTCGAGCGCTCAGTGCGTGGTCGCGATCTTGCGACCGGTCTTCCACGAGAGATCCAGCTTACGGATGCGCATGTTCGCGAGGCGCTCCTGCCGTCCATGGAGGCGCTTATGGAAGCGATGAAGGAGGTGATCGAGCGCACGCCCCCTGAGCTTCTTTCCGATGTGCTTGAGCGCGGCGTAACGGTATTCGGCGGTGGCGCGCTCTTGCGCGGGTTGCCGGAACTCCTTGCGAAGATGCTCGGCGTGCCGGTGCACGTCGCTTCGGACCCGCTTACAGCGGTGGTGCGCGGTACGGGCATCGTGACCGAAGACCCTCGTCCGTGGCAGGACGCATTCATGCATGAGGAAGCGATTCTCCCGAAGGCATAACTCGATCATCGGTGCGTATCCGTGGGCAGGACCCGCAGCGCTTACGCTCATCGCGCTCGCTGTACTCTTTTTCATACTTCGCCTCCTGTTCCCTGGTGCACTCGTCGCGATCGCTACGCCATTCTGGATGACCGGAAACGCGCTTACCGCTGGAGCAGGCAACTCGCTCTCGTTCTTCGGAGACAAGGGCGCGCTCATTGAGGAGCGCGACGCGCTCGCTCAGGATAATGCGGCGCTCTACGCGAAGAATGCAGCGCTTGAAGCTCAGGTAGCGGACCTTACGCGCCTCCTCGGCGATCGCACCGAGCGCGAGGCAGGTGTACTCGCTGGCGTGCTTGCACGTCCGCCGGTAGCACCTTATGACACGCTTATTTTAGATCAGGGAAGCGATGTGGGTATTGTTGCAGGGAACCGCGTGCTCGGTCCAGGCGGCGTTCCACTCGGTACTATCGAGAGCGTTGCGCGGGATTCCGCACGTGCGCTTTTGTATTCGACGCCCGCCCGGGAGACCGAGAGTTGGGTAGGTGAGTCGCGCATCCCGGTGACGCTCGTAGGCGAGGGCGCAGGCGCCATGAGCGCCATCGTCGCCAGGGAGTCAGGCGTCGCAGTTGGAGACCAGGTATACGTACCTGGTCCGGGTGCCGTGCCCATAGGAAACGTCGTGGCCGTAGGAAGCGATCCGTCATCGCCGCGCTCGCGCGTTGAGATCCGTCCGATCACTAATCCGTTCTCCGTAACCTGGGTGACCGTGGTGCCATGATGCGCGCTATGCCTACCATCCTTGCGCTCATAGCCCTGTTCGTCTTTCCCTGGCAGGTCTCACTCGTCGCCGTCTTCGCGGCGGCACTCTTTATGCCCGCTGCGGGTATAGCGCTTGGTATCATCGCTGACATTGTGTACTACACGCCCGGCGCAGCATTCATGCCGTATTTCACCCTGTTTGGGGCCGGCGCAACCCTCGCTTCCGTGCTCGTGCATCGCTTCGTGAAGACGCGTATCATAGAGGGATGATCTTCGGGCGATACAGGAGGCACAGGCGCAAGCTTGAGCTCAATCCGGACGATATTTTCCTCGACTCCTCGAACCTCTCGGGGTTCGATCAGAGCCGCCTTGAGGGACGGCTCGAGCGTCCGGTGAATCAGCGCACGTTCGCGACCATAGGTCTTGCGATCATGCTCGCGTTCACACTCCTCGCTGCTCAAGCTGCAAACCTGCAGATAGTACAGGGGACTGCGTACGCAGAGCGAAGCGAGCGCAATCGCCTGCGTCCTGAGGTGGTGTTTGCGGAGCGCGGTGCTATCGTAGACCGAAACGGCACGGCGCTCGTATACAACGAGCAGGGAGAGGACGGCTTCGTGCGCCGCGTGTACGAGTACCCCGGCTTCTCGCATCTTCTCGGGTACGTGTCCTATCCGAAGCGTGACTCGTCGGGGAATTTCTATGATACGGAAATCAAGGGTCTCGGCGGTGTAGAGGAGGCGATGAACGATGTGCTCGCAGGCTCAAACGGCACGCTTCTTGTGGAGGAAGACGCGCATGGCGACGTACAGTCCTCGGGAACCATTAGCCCGCCAGAGAAGGGACAGACGGTTACGCTTTCCATAGATGCGCGAGCGCAGCGCGCGTTCGCGAACGCGGTAGCAGAACTTGCGGACCGTATCCCGTTCATGGGCGGCTCCGCGATTCTTATGGACGTGAATACGGGCGAGATACATGCGCTCGTCTCATACCCCGAGTACGATCCGAACGTACTTTCGTCTGGCGGTCCTTCAGACGTAATCGCTTCGTACCAGACGAATTCCCGCCGCGTATACCTTGATCGCGCGGTGACCGGACTCTATACACCAGGATCAATCCTTAAGCCGATGGTGTCAGCTGGAGCGCTTACAGATGGCGTGGTATCGCCGTCCTGGGGCATTGTGTCTACCGGCTCCATCTCCATCCCGAATCCCTATGACCCGTCCAAGCCGTCGATCTTCAAGGACTGGAAGGCGCATGGCTACGTGGACGCGCGCCGCGCTATAGCGGTCTCTTCGGACGTCTACTACTACGCTATCGGCGGCGGCTATGGTTCCGTGAAGGGGCTTGGCATCGAGCGCCTCAAGTACTGGTACGACGCATTCGGGCTCACGAGCCAGACAGGCATCGAACTCTCTGGCGAGGCGACAGGCTTCGTGCCGACGCCTGCATGGAAGGAAGAGCGCTTTGGTGATCCATGGAGGCTGGGTGATACGTACAATACTTCGATCGGGCAGTACGCGATGCAGGTGACGCCGCTCGCTGCGGTACGCGCCACCGCGGCGATCGCGAATGGCGGCAAGCTTGTGAAGCCCACCTTGGTCAAGGATGCGCCCTTGCAAGGGCAAAGTATTCCTGTGAGCCAGTCGGCGCTTCGTGTCGCTCAGGAAGGTATGCGTATGGCAGTAACCGAAGGAACAGCAGCAGGACTAAATCCGCTATCGTTCGCGCGTGCAGCCGCGAAAACCGGTACGGCGCAGGTGGGCGCGAATAACGAGTTCTACAATTCCTGGGCGGTTGGCTACTTCCCGTACGACAATCCTAAATATGCGTTCGCAGTGGTAATGGAGCGTGGACCGTCAACTAACAGCGTGGGTGGTATCTATGTGACGTACCACGCGCTCTCAGCGCTTCATCGCACAGCGCCTGAGTATTTCGAGTAGATTGACGCCGGAACCGGACCCCGTACAATAAGCGCACTACCTACGTTCGCTAATCAGTTACCTAGAGTCCATGACCGACCAGGATACCGTCGTAAGCCAGGAGAAGTTCGACGAGATGCTCAAAGAGCTTGAGCATCTTAAGACGGTACGCCGCACCGAGATCGCGGAGAACCTCGAGTACGCACGCTCGCTTGGCGACCTTTCAGAGAACGCTGAATACCAGGAGGCGCGCGAGCTTCAGGCTGCTACCGAAGAGCGCATCAGGAAGCTCGAGGAATTGGTGAAGCGTGCAAAAATCGTCACCGACGGGAAGAAGAAGGATGTGGTCGGTTTTGGTTCGACCGTAACCATAAAGAAGGAAGGGTCCGGAGAGGCGCATGAGTACACCATCGTGGGCTCTGAGGAGGCGGATATGCGCGTGCATAAGCTCTCGCACGTCTCGCCGCTTGGCGCAGCACTTATGGGAAAAAAGAAGGGAGACGTGTTTACCTTCGAGACGCCTAACGGCAAGCAGACGTATACCGTCGAGAAGGTAGCGTAAGTGTTGATGCCTATAGGAAAAAGGGCGGCCGCGAGGGCCGCCCTTTCCCGTTCCGCCCTAGAGCGAGGTGTAGCCCGGCTGCCAGTCGTCGGAACTGGTGTAGGGTCGGGGGATGGGACCCAGGGAATCGTTCGGGATGGACTCCCCAGGTTCGACGCCTCGGGGTTCGGGCACAGGATCGTGTGCAGGTTCTTGAGTATCGGTCATCGCTGCCTCCGTGCGTGCGTGTGAAAGAACGTACACCGCTTTCGTTCTGAAAACGACGAGCCCCTGACTTTCGGTCAGGGGCTCGGTTCAAATTTCTTGTTTTACGTCTTTAAGAAATCTCAAGCGAAACCCTGACCGGACGAATGAGTCCGACCACGACAAAGACGTAAAAGATTACCGACTGGATGGTTCGCTGCATGTCTCTAGAGGATACGCTTCAGGTGGCGTTCATGCAACCGTTCGTTATACACAACTTTCATGAACCGAGCGTCATGAAGTGGGGCAGAGTGGCATATACTTACGTATACGTGGGATGAAGTGGGAAACCGCAGAATCTCAAGTCCAACCTATCCATGCTCATCGGAGAATATCGCCACACGCTCGACGCCAAGAACCGGCTTTCCGTGCCGGCGAAGTTCCGCAAAGAGCTCGGCAGCTCCGTTATCGTGACGCGCGGTCTCGATCACTGCCTCTTCGTCTATCCGAAGGCGGCGTGGAAGAAGGAGGCGCAGAAGTTCGCGCAGCACTCAGCTGGCGCCGCAGCAGGACGCGCGTTCGCGCGCCTCATGCTCGCCGGCGCTAACGAGGCCGATGTCGACAGCGCCGGCCGCGTGCTCATCCCCGACTACCTCAAGTCCTACGCATCCCTGTCAGGGAAGTGCGTGGTAGCAGGTGTCTCTGACCGTGTCGAGATCTGGGACGAGGCTGCATGGGAAAGCTACACCAAGGACATCGAGCGCGATGCGGATTCGTTCGCAGAAACGCTTGGCGCGAAGGCGCTCGCATAAAGGGTATGGAAACGCGCCACGAGACCGTCCTTCTCCAAGAATCAGTCGACGCGCTTTCTGTTGCGCCCGGCGACGTGGTCGTTGACGCAACGCTCGGCGGCGCAGGGCACTTCATGGCGCTCGCGCGAGTGCTCGGCAAGGACGGCACGCTCGTCGGCATCGACGCTGACGAGGACGCCATCGCACGCGCACAGGCTGCTATCGACGCGCTTCCTCAGAACGTTCGCCCGAACGTGCACCTTGCAAACGCGAACTTCCGCGAGCTCGCACGGATCATGAACGAGGTAGGACAGGCGCCGACGAAGGTTCTCTTTGACCTTGGCTGGAGCGCATTCCACCTCACACGCGGCCGCGGCTTCTCCTTCAAGACCGATGAGCCGCTCCTCATGACCTACGGGGACCCTGCGCTCGGCACTACCGCGGCAGACCTCGTGAACCATCTCTCGGAGGCCTCGCTCGCAGACCTGTTGTGGTCGCTTGGCGAGGAACGCTTCTCAAAGAGCATCGCGCGCAGCATCGTTCGTGCGCGCGAAGAGGCGCCGCTCGCCACAACCGCTGACCTTGTGCGTGCCGTAGAGCAGGGGACGCCGGGTTGGTACCAGCGCCGTCGCATCCACCCAGCAACCAAGACCTTCCAGGCGCTCCGTATCGCGGTTAACGACGAGCTCGGCGCGCTTCGCGAGGGTCTTGGTGCCGCGCTCGCACTTGTTCCTGCAGGCGGCCGCATCGCGGTCATCACCTTCCATAGCATCGAGGATCGCATCGTGAAGACGATGTTCCGCGAGGCTGCGGAGGCGGGGAAGGGCGGCCTTCTCACCCGGAAGCCGCTTGCTCCCTCCGCCCTCGAGGAGCAGCGGAATCCGCGGGCGAGGAGTGCCAAGCTCCGCGTGTTCGTCGCCGGCGCTTCGCCGATTAAAAACCGTATCAACCTAACGTCATTTCCAGCGTATGCCTAGCCGCACCATTTCCTACCTCAGCTACACCGCCGTAGCGCTCATCGCGTCCTACCTCGCGCTCGTCGTGGTGACGGTGACCCTTGCGGCGTGGCAGACGAATCTCGCCATGGAAGTGCACGAGACCGAACAGGAGATCGGTCGCCTCGAGAGCCGCTACTACGCGATGGTCGCGGAGATCGATCGCACTGATCCTGGTACACGCGGTCTTGCAAAGCCTGCTGCGGTTACCTACGCAACGAGCGCCTCAGCACCAGCGGTTACGCTCCGTTAATACGCCATGCGACGAGCGATTCGCGGCCGGCTGCGCATACTCACGCTCGTGTTCGGTATAGTCGCGCTCCTATTAGTGGCGCGACTCTATTTTGTACAGATCGTTCATGGTCAGGAGTACGCGCTTCGTGCGGAGAAGCAGTACGTATCAGCGAGCCAGGAACTGTATGATCGCGGCTCGATTTTCTTTACACGCAAAGACGGCACGCTCCTCTCGGCAGCGACTCTTTCAACAGGCTTCACTATCGCCATGAGTCCGAAGCTCGTCGAGGACCCTGAGGCCGCGTACGCTGCGATTTCTGCAATCGTTCCGATTGAGCGCGAGCCGTTCATGCAGTCAGCAGCGCGTAAAGAGGATCCGTATGAGGTTATTGCCAAGCGCGTACCCGACGAAGCGGGGCGCGCGATTGAAGAGCTTGATCTGTCAGGTATTCAGGTAGAGCGCGAGCGTTGGCGCTCGTATCCGGGCGAGACACGTGCCGCGCAATCAATCGGATTCGTGGCGTTCGATGACGACCATAGTCTAGCTGGCCGCTTTGGCCTTGAGCGCTACTACGAGCATGTGCTGTCACGGGACTCCGTAGGCGTCTTTGGGAACTTCTTTTCGGAACTCTTTGCGAACGTGAACAGCGTCGTAACTGATGCGCGAGAGACCAAGGAAGGCGATCTCATTACCTCTATCGAGCCCGTGGTGCAGGAGAAGCTCGACCAGATACTCATCGATATCAATGCGCAGTACGGAAGTTCGGAGACCGGCGGCATAATCATGGACCCGAAGACCGGAGAGATTATCGCGCTTGATACCGCGCCCTCGTTTAATGCAAATGATTTTGCGAACGGAAATGCGGCCCATTTCGGGAATCCACTGGTAGAGCACCGGTACGAGTTCGGCTCCATCGTGAAGGCGCTCACTATGGCAGCAGGCCTTGATGCGGGTGTGGTCTCAGCGCATTCAACGTACAACGATACGGGCTGTACGATGCTCAATAACAAGACGTTCTGTAACTATGACCTTAAGGCGCGTGGCCCCAACACACCAATGCAGGAAGTGCTATCACAGTCTCTTAACATGGGCGCGTCTTTCATCGCGCTTCAGGTAGGGCACGAGCGCTTCCGCGGGTACTTCAAGGACCTTGGTATGCATACCGAAACCGGTATTGATCTTCCAAGCGAGATTCGCGGCACTATCGAGAACATCGAGACCTCGCCGCGTGACATCGAGTACGCGACCGCGTCCTACGGCCAGGGTATCGCACAAACGCCGGTGCAGATGATTCGCGCCCTCGGCGCACTAGCAAACGACGGACAGGTGGTTACGCCACATCTTGTGCGCTCGGTGCGTCTTGAGAGTGGTATCGAGAAGAAGCTCTCCTGGGGTATGCCCGAGCGCGTATTCAGCGCTAAGGCTACTGAGGAGACTACGCGCATGCTTGTGAATGTGGTGGACGATAAGCTCGCGGGCGGTACCGTGAAGATCCCCGAGATGAGTGTTGCCGCAAAGACTGGTACTGCGCAGATCGCAGGCCCTGGCGGCAAGTATGCGGAAGGGAAGTACTTCCACTCGTTCTTTGGCTATTTCCCGGCCTACGACCCCAAGTTCATTATTCTGCTGTACACGAAGGAGCCAGGAGGGGTACAGTACGCCTCTGAGACCTTGACCCACCCCTTCATGGAGCTCACACACTTCCTCATTAATTATTACGAGATTCCGCCCGACCGGGCGTCCTATCCTGAAACCTAACGTATGAAGGCACTCTTCAAAGCTCCGGTTGCATGGCTCCTCGCCCTTCTTGCGAGGGAGGTTTTGAAGAAATACCGCCCTCTTGTAGTGATGGTGACGGGAAGCGTAGGCAAGACCTCAACGAAAGATGCGGCGGCAGCCGTACTTGCGGGTCGTTATAACCTCCGTGCGAGCGAGAAGAGCTATAACAGCGAATTCGGCGTGCCGCTCACGATCATCGGCGCGAAGAACCCCTGGCAGAACCCTGTTGCGTGGATCAAGGTATTCCAGGAAGCGCTCGGCCTCATCCTGCTCCCAAATCACTACCCGAAGCTTCTTGTGCTTGAGGTCGGCGCCGATCGCCCCGGGGATCTGTCGCGCATCTTGAAATTTGCGAAGCCAGACGCGGTTATCGTCACGCGTCTTCCTGATGTCCCGGTACATGTGGAAGCATACGCAAGCCCGCAGGCCGTGCGAGACGAGGAGTTTCAGCCTGCGTTTGCGCTCACGCGTGGCGCGCCACTCATCATCTCTGCTGACGATCCGCATGCAGTCGCAATGGCATCGCGACTCACTGCGAAAATCTCAACCTTTGGATTTGCAGATGGCTCAGACGTACGGCTTGAGGGCTACGCGTTCTACGAGGATGAGGAAGAATCAGGTATGGAGGCAGCCATTAATATTGACGGTGTATCACGGACGCTCCGTGTGCCGGGTGCGCTCGGCAAATCCCAACTCTACGCGCCAGCCGCGGCCATTGCCTGCGCACTCTCGCTTGACATGTCTCCGGAGGAAGCACTGAAGGCGGCGCAGGCATATGTTCCGCCAGCAGGACGCGGGCGCATCCTTAAGGGGAAGGACAATTCCCGTATAATCGATGACTCGTATAATGCGTCTCCAGCAGCGGTTGAGGAAGCGCTTGCTGCGCTTTCGCTCGTGCCGGGTACGCGCCGGATAGCAGCGCTCGGCGATATGCTTGAGCTCGGCCGGTACTCCGCTGAGGAGCATGCGCGTATTGGGCGCCTTGCGTCTGAAAAGGCGGATATTTTGATAGCAGTAGGTACGCGGGCTCGTGCGATGCGTGAGGCCGCTCGCATGGCAGGTATGCCGGACGAGCGCACGTTCTCGTTCGACACTTCACGTGAAGCAGCTGAGGCACTTCGTGACATGATCAAGGAAGGGGACGTGCTCTTGGTTAAAGGTTCCCAGAGTATCCGTATGGAGCGCATTGCGGAAGCGCTCCTCGCTGAGTCGGAGGATAGGGCTAAGCTCGTGCGCCAGGAGAGTGAATGGAAGGCGCGCTAGGGGTAGCGCCACAACCCTATATTTGGTATAACAGTCGAGCCGGCCTCATCGTCTAACGGCTAGGACAGATCCCTCTCACGGATCAAATCGGGGTTCGATTCCCCGTGAGGTCACCAGCGCAAAAGCCGCCCAGACGGGCGGCTTTTGCTATGCCTAAAGCAAGAATCACGCCTCGAAGGGCGGATCAAGAAAGCTTATAGGTCTCCTGGCAAGTTTTTATTCTCGCTAGCGGTAGGTTTTGGTCCACATTCTCAAGAGCGGGACGTACGTACCGATACGTGTACGTCGTATGGAGAGCGCAAGCGCCTGGGAACCGAGCGCCGTACCGATACGCTCAGCCAGCGAGCGCATGTAGGTACCACTAGCACAGGTAACGCGCAGAGATAGGACTGTATAGGTGCTGTGTGATGATCGGGAAAAAAGATCAGTCCATGCAGCACGTATCGTATCCTGTCTGAAATCTGCACCTAACTGTTTCGTTTGTGCGTTATCGCGCGGCGCTTTCGTGAGAAGTGATTCGATGCGCTCTTGCAGTTCAGGCTTCGTAATAGTATTGACGTGATCTAATCGTATAGTGTGAATCGTCTCTTCGTGCACAGGTATAGAAACGGTATCGAGCGTACCTTCAAGCGCATACAGAAAGAGAGGCTTTCCGTGCACGGTCTTTGAGGAGAAATGTGGGTAGGGGACTTGCTTGGTGCCTATTTCGCTACGCAGGATCTTCTTGAGCGCAGGTAGCGTAGTTTCTGCCTGCTTAGTTTCCGCGTGAGGCATACCTAGCACGTCGCCCGTGTCAGTGCTCATATCAAGGAGTACTTCTATCGCATACTCCTTATCGAGATTCCTATACGCATCTTGCCGCTTACATTCGTCTCCAATCAGTACAAGAAGCTGCCCCTCTGCCATAGGGTCAAGCCTGCCGGCGTAGGTGAGTGGAAGTTCAGTAAGTTCAGGACGAGCGACTCGTAATTTCTCGAGCGCCTGGAGTGGAGTCTCGCCGACTTCTTTCCATGCTGAAACGGTGCGGGGAAGCATGGCGCTTATGGTAGCGGTCAAAGCGATAAAACGAAACCGCCCGATGCTTTCTGCAGCTGGGCGGCCTGTCTGGTCAGAAGACCTGGACGTCAGGAAGTCCGAACGTCGTTTTGAGTTCTGAAGCGAAGCACCAGACTTCGTGAAGCAGCTCGCTGTGAGAACGAGCCACGCAGGCGCGTTCAAGCACGAGATGGTTCTCTTCGCGAAGGAGGGTGCGGGGCACCTTGGCGCCATGGAGAAAAGTTTCCAGGGCGTCACCTTTGGCGAACGCTACGGGAATGATCCCGACGATCGCTACAGGCTCTTCTCGCACTTCCGGCGAGAAGGAGGGTCTCAGAACATATGCATTGGTTAGCATGGCTTACTCCAGGGTTGGAATGAGGGCCACCATCACCAGACTTCCGCGGCAAGCTTCTCATACTTCATCAAAAAAGAGAAGACGAGTCCGGAGACTCGCCTCATGAGTTCGTATTCCCGAAGAGGAACATGCCCTGTCCGTTCTCGGCGAAGCCGTAGACGCCGGATTGCGGCGCGACGGGAGCCGGGGTCTCGGCAGTTCCGCATCGAGCGCGACGCCTCCGGCTTTCCGCTGAGCGCAGCCCGAACATGTGGCTGATGGCGGAGCTGTACACGTTGCGACGTTGCGTGTCGATCCGATGCTTCTCCCAGAGATCGGCGAGGACGAGACGCTTCGCGGTTACCATGCCTCCAGGCCGTCTACCGTTGGCGTACCAGCGGATGCCCGTCTGGTTTGCCAGATTCCGGAGCGTGTCCCTGTTCAGGCACATGTGGTGTTCTTCTTGGGCGTACGAAAGACCGCTCTCCACCTCAGAGGTGGAGAAGTGCAGAAAAGCAGCCACTCAAACCTCCTGTCGTGGATAGGGACGAATCTGTCCCTCTAAGGCAATATTATATCAGCAAATATGAATTATGCAAGAAGGGAATCCACAACTGCTTTCACATCGTTGCCATCCGCGCGGCCCTTAAGCTCCTGCATAAGAGACCCCATGAATCGGCCCGCATCTTTTTTCTCAGTTNNGTTATGCCGATCTCCGCCATCTTTGCGCGCGCGATTGCTTCAATCTCTTCACGATTCATCTGCTCAGGGAGGAATGATTCGATAACCGCGAGCTCCTCCTTCTCTGGCTCGGCAAGCTCAGGACGGCCTCCGTTCGTGAACTGCTCGATGGAATCCTTGCGCTGGTTGGCAGCACGCTTAAGGACCGCGATAGCCTCGTCGTCCGTAAGGAACTCATCTGGCTTACGCTTCTTGGCTACAACCTCATTAGTCATAGCGGTGGCAAGGGAGCGGAGCGTACGGAGGCGCACCTCATCCTTTGCGCGCATTGCGTCGGGAATGCCTTTCTTAAGGCTCTCGTGAATCGTCATGAGGGCATCCTAGCATCCCCGCCGACCTTCACGGAAGCGGTCGGGTATACTGTGAGGACAATGGCATTACTCGAGTCCTGGCACGCGCAACCGTATCGTACGGTCGCTGAGACACTCCATACGGGTCCTGAAACAGGCCTCTCACCCGAGGAAGCTGCATTTCGCTTGAAGGAAGGTGGTAACCGGATGCCGGAGCCTGAGCGCGACGGGTTTTTGGTACGGCTTGGCAAGCAGCTGGCAAGCCCGATTACGCTCGTTCTTATCGCGGCGATGGTAGCCACATCGCTTCTGGGACACATCACGGACGCTGCAGTCATCTTTGTAGCGCTCCTCGTGAATATCGTTATGGGCATGGTGCAGGAAGGCCGCGCGTCCCAGGCGTTCGCAGCACTTAAGAAAGGAGAAGCGCGCCATGCGGTGGTGTTCCGTGACGGAGAGCCCTACAAGATACCGGTTGAGGAGGTGGTACAGGGCGACCTGGTCGCGCTTTCTACCGGGAACGCGGTGCCTGCTGATATTCGCCTTACGGAGGTGCACGGACTCCTTATTAATGAAGCGGCGCTCTCGGGCGAGTGGATGGCGGTTGAGAAGGGTACGGAAGTAGTAGGTGCGGACGCACCGCTTGCCGAGCGAACTTCCATGGCATACGCAGGTACGCTTGTCGCCGCTGGCGCAGGTAAGGGCATAGTAATCGCTGTCGGAAAGGATACCGAGCTCGGAAAGATCGCTGCCGAACTAGGAAAGAAGGATGAGTCAGTCACTCCCTTGATGCGCGACATCAGGCAGGTGGCACGCCTTATCCTCGTCTTCGTGGTTATCGTGCTTGCTGCGATCATCGCGCTCGGGCTCCTGCGCGGCTTGCCGCTCGATGAGACTATCTTTACGGCGATCGCGCTTGCGGTGGCGTCCGTACCGGAGGGCCTTCCTGCAGCGGTTACCGTTGTCCTCGCGCTCGGTATGGAGCGTATCCTCAAGTCGGGTGGTCTCGTGCGCAATCTCCTTGCAGCAGAGACCTTGGGTACCACAAGCGTGATCCTTACCGATAAGACCGGCACAATCACCGAGGGTCGCATGACGCTTGAATCCTTCGTCGGCATGACTACGGTTAGTAGCGATGCATCGACCCCCGAAGCGCATGCGCTTCTTACGGGCGCAGTGCTCGCTTCAAACGCCTATATCGAAGAGCGTCCAGACGCACCTCTAGACGAGCGCTATATTGTGCATGGGCGCCCAATTGAGCAGGCGGTGGTGAGTTCAGGTCTTATAAACGGTATTGAGCAGCACTTACTCATCAAAGAGCGCCGTCGCACCGACGAGCTCCATTTCGATTCCTCTCGCCGGTTTGGCGGCATGATCGTATCCGAGCGTGGAGGGCAGACCGCGTACTTCACCGGAGCGCCCGAGCTCTTCCTCTCCTCGCTGTCTCGAATCAAGGACGGAAGCGGCATCGCATACCCGCTTACCGACGAGGTGCGTGCACATTTCGAGCGAGCGCTCACCAGTGCCGCACGCGACGGCAAGCGCGTTATTGCGGTTGCGTGTCGTGGAGATGCGCCGGAACTCTTTCCTAAGGAAGACCAGGTGCTTGGATTCCTTTCAGGCGGATCACTCCTTGGATTCATGGTGTTCTCTGATGTTATTAGGCCTGAAGTTAAAGCTGCAGTGCGCGATATGCATGAGGCGGGAGCACGCGTACTCATGCTTACGGGAGACAACCCGGAAACCGCGTTCGCTATTGCGCAGGAAGTAGGTATCGCAGGTCCTGAGGAAACGCGTGCGTATACAGGCGCAGAACTCTCCGCGCTTTCGGACGAGGATCTTCTCAAGGTGCTCCAGACACACTCGGTCTATGCGCGTGTGGCTCCTGCAGAGAAGCTGCGCATGGCGAATGTGCTCAGAGATGCAGGAGAGGTGGTCGCTATGACCGGCGACGGCGTGAATGATGCGCCCGCACTACGAGCCGCAGCTATTGGCGTAGCCGTAGGCTCCGGGACCGACGTGGCAAAAGAAGCGTCTGACCTCGTGCTCCTTGATAACGGGTTCTCGGTCATAACGGCCGCTATCCGCGAGGGTAGGCGCCTCAGGGACAACTTCAAGAAAATCTTCGCGTACATGCTCTCCACCAACTTCAGCGAGGTGGTGCTGATCACGTTTGCGCTCGTGTTCGGCCTGCCGCTGCCGATCCTTCCAACGCAGGTGCTCTGGTCGAACCTCATCGAGGGCGGTCTCATGAACTTCGCCTTCGCGTTCGAGCCCTTGTATCCGGCTTCCATGAAGCGCAGTCCCAAGGACCCGGAGATCGCGCGCGTGCTCTCGCCGAAGCTGATCAAGCTCATCGTGCTCGTGGGCTCGATCACGGCCGCCATGCTCATCGCCGTATACCTTTACGTGGTTTCTATCGGCCTTCCGGTTGCGGAGATCCAGACGCTCATGTTCATCGCGGTATCCGTAAACTGTATCTTTATGGCGTTCTCGATGAAGAGCTTCTCAACGCCATTGTGGAAGCTACCGCTCCTTTCGAATAAATTCCTTCTCATCTCGCTTCTTGGAAGCGCACTTTTGCTGCTTGCGGCGCTTTACTTGCCGCCTCTGCAGGCGCTCATCCACGTCACTCAGCCAACCATGCTCCAGCTCGGCGTGCTCGTAGGGTTCGGTATCCTTAACCTCGCGACCATCGAGTTTGCGAAGTGGTTCCTGTTTATACGTCCAGCCGCGAGAAGCGCTATACTGCCTGCATGAACGTCATCACCATCGTCATAATCGTTGCTGTGGTCATGATCCTCCAGGGCGTGGGGTTGTGGTGGGTACTCAGCCGTCGGGAGAAGGAAAGTCGCGGCGACAGCCAGGGACTCGTGCTCTTGCAGAACCAGATGGAGAAGCTCGAACGCTCCTTGGATTCCCGCATGTCCGAATCCTCGCGCCAGATGCACGAGACGGTCCGTACGCAGCTTGGCGAGTCCTCGCGCCTCATTAAAGAGATTACCGAGGAGATCACGAGCGTGAAGGAGATCGGCCGTGAGACCGGCAAATTTGCGGAGCAGCTCAAGAATCTCCAGGACATCCTCAAGAACCCGAAGCAGCGCGGTATCCTTGGCGAGTACTACCTTGAGACCGTACTTAAGAACGTGCTGCCGCCTGGCATGTACAAGATGCAGCACATGTTTGAGAACGGAGAGATTGTAGACGCTGCAGTATACGTGAACGAGAAGCTCGTGCCGGTGGACTCGAAGTTTTCACTAGAAAACTACAACCGCTACATTCAGGCACCTGAGGGCGAAAAAGCGGCATACGAGAAGGCGTTCGTGACCGATCTCAAGAACCGCATCACGGAAACCGCAAAATACATTCGTCCCGAGGAGGGCACCATGGACTTTGCGTTCATGTTCATTCCCTCTGAGGGCATCTACTACGATCTTCTTACAAACCAGGTGGGCGCGGGCGAGGACGAGAACCTCATCCAGCGTGCAGCAGGGAAGTATAAGGTGATAATCGTCTCCCCGACCTCGTTCCTCGCGTATCTCCAGACCGTGCTCCAGGGCCTTAAGGCGCTCCAGATCGAAAAGCAGGCAGAGGAGATCCAGAAACGCGTTGGCGAGCTCGGAAAGCACCTAGGTGCCTATGAGGAGTACTACAAAAAGCTCGGTACGGCGCTCGGTACGGCAGTTTCTCACTACAATAGCGGCTATAAGGAGCTCGGGAAGGTAGAGAAGGACGTATACCGCATAGCGAAGGAGAAGATAGGACTTGAGGCTGAGCTTCTAGATAAGCCGGGGTCCGGGGAGGAGGCCTAGCCTTGCCTTTTAGGGCCTATTTCGGTACTATCAGGGGACTATGGAACTCGCAGTAATCAAGACCGGCGGCAAGCAGTATGTTGTGTCCCCGGGCGCAACCGTAACGATCGAGAAGATCGGCCGCCGTTCGGCTACTCAGGAGCTTAAGAAGGGTGACACCGTCACCTTCGATGAGGTCCTTATGACCGATAACGGCACCCTTACCCTCGGCACCCCGGCAATCGCCGGTAAGACCGTAACGGGCACCGTACAGTCCGTTGGCCGCGCTAAGAAGGTTGAGGTGGTTAAGTACAAGGCAAAGAGCAATTACCTCAAGCGCCGCGGACACCGCCAGCCGCAGATCAAGGTCAAGATCGACAAGATCGCCTAACGAGAAACCGCCCAAAAGGGCGGTTCTTGCTTTTGTGGATGGAAAAGCCTAAGGTCTTTCCAGAAGCTTGCATATGGAGGATGCCATGAAGCTTACCCAAGTCATCCGCTTGCCGGACGGACGGTCTTACGAAAAGGCTATCGACTGGAAGGAGGAAGATCCGCTTCCGAGCCGCGGGGAGAACTACTTCATCGCGGACCTGAACGCCAATGTTCCGGTGCACGGCGTGTCCGGCATTGGCACCGATGCGCCGCAGGTCACCTTCGTCCGCCATCTCGAGATCCAGGACACCCACCGGATCCAGAGCCAGGGCTGGAAACTCCAGAAGGCCTGAAGACGAGCCCGCCCCATGCCCTGGGGCGGGCCTTTCTACACCTGCGTGCTACCATCATCTCCATGATTGAGCGATTTGGAGGGCAAAGTAGAACGCCACGGCAGGAAGTGAATGACCACGCGGATGTAGAGGATTTCCGTGATAACCCTACTTTATATCGCTTGCTACGAATGCTTCCTCCGGAGCTAAGGCGAGAACACATTGCGAGGATTGAACATCTTGAGGATGATGAGGCGGAAGGATATCTTTACGCGCTTCATGAGCGTAGAGACGCAGCACTACGTGAATCATCGGTGAGTGATGACTCATTGCGTCCGTATTTCGAATCGAATCAGGAACGCATCTGGACTGCACTTGAGAACGAAGTGTTTACAAGTGAAGAGAATCACGTGGGTGCAGGCACTACGGCGCGTATAAAGAGTCTAGACATCTCTTCGTTTGCTAAAGATTCTTCACTGCCCGAGTCTCTTGCGGTTAAGTACCTTGTAACGCCAAATAGCAAAACTCTTAGTGCGAGCGGCGAGCATGACATGATTGCAGAAGTCGAGCAGATGCAGGCTATCGAGCGTGCGGAACTTGCAGCAATCGGTGCTAATGCGCGTGTACGTGTCCCGCATCCATATTTCTATTATCAAAAAGGAAAGACGCAGTGCTACGGCATGGAGCTCGTCGATGGAGTAAACCTTGAGCAAGGCATGTCTGCCTCATTGCAACCCGCTGTACGCGAGGAGCTTGCTCAAGCATTTGCAGACGTAGATCGTGAAGCGCTCTTTAAAGAAATTGATACGTTCTTCGATACCATGCACGGCATCTGTATCCATGGAGACATCAAGCCGCGCAATCTCATGGCTTCGCGTGACGGAAAAATCTACGTGATCGATTTCGGTCAGGCGGTACTCGCTACTGCTGTTGATGAGAAATCACAGCCAGCGTTTGAGGAGCTAAAAGAAGCCGAGAAGTCCAATACGAAAGACGCGGTGAGATTCTTCCTAGATGGGCTCTACCGTTAAGCCTCTTTTCTGTTTTGAAGGGCAGCTGAGAGCGTCGCTGAGTCTGCGTACTCAAGCTCAGAACCTGTAGCAAGACCACGCCCGAGCTCAGAGAGGGTAATAGGGCCGCGCAGTGGGCCGAGAAGCTCGCGTACGCGGTCTGCAGTATGTTCGCCCTCAGAGGTCGCAGAGAGCGCAAGCACAATCTCCCTGAGTCCCGTGCGCGAGCGAGCCTCAACTACACGAACGAGATCGCGTTCTCGAATAGCACCCTTACCTGAAAGGGTAATGACGCCGCCCAGCACGAAATAACGGCCGCGGTAGGTACCGGTGCGCTCGACCGCAATTAGATCCTGATCCTTCTCAATAATCATGAGGAGCGTGTCGTCGCGGTTTGGATCGGCGCAGTAATTGCAGAGTGACTCANNGTGTTCGTAGGCGCAAAGCGCATGCAGAGCGCACACTGCTTCACGTCGTTGGCGAGGTTCTGAATAAGGTCAGCGAGGCGCGTACGATCAGACTGCGGTACGGAAAGGAGGTAATACACAAAACGCTTCGCCTGACGCGGGCCAATGCCCGGGAAGCGATTCAGTGCCGACGCGAGGTCTTCGATCCTGTCGCGCATAGTTATTCAAATTCGTTCGCAAACTCGCCGTACCCGGTCTTATCCATGGGCATGAAGCTGGTACGCTTCTCGTCGAAGTAGAGCTCGACTTTGCCGGTAGGACCGTTACGATGCTTCTCAATGAGGATCTCAGCGATATTGGGGCGATCGCTATCCTTATTCATCTTATCTTCGCGGTGGATGAACATAACCACGTCGGCGTCCTGTTCGATGGAACCGGAGTCACGAAGGTCAGAGAGGCGAGGCTTGCCGCCGCGCTGCTCAACGGCGCGGGAGAGCTGAGAAAGCGCGATAACCGGCACCTCGATCTCGCGCGCAAGCTGCTTTAGGGAGCGAGAAATCTCCGTAACCTGCTGCACCATGGAATCGGACGCCTTGGTATTGGTAGGCGCCATGAGCTGGAGATAGTCCACGATGATGAGGCCGATGCCGCGCTCGCGCTTTAGGCGTCGTGCCACTGCGCGCATAGAAAGGATGTTCTGTGCCGGCTTGTCATCAATATAGATTGGAGCCTTCGAAAGGGTCTCGAGCGCGTCGCGGATCTTTCCGAAATCTTCCTCAGCACGGATAGCACCCGTACGCATCTTCCATGAGTTGATGAACGATTCTGCCGAAAGCATACGGTCAACGAGCTGCTCCGAGCTCATCTCAAGCGAGAAGATGCCGACCGGCACATCGTGCTTTACAGCAGCGTTGCGCGCGATATCGAGCGCAAACGAGGTCTTACCCATGGACGGGCGAGCTGCGAGGATGATGAGGTCCGACTTATGCAGTCCTGAGGTGAGGGAATCGAGATCAGGGAATCCGGTAGGGACGCCGCGAATGCCGCCTTCGTTCTTTGAGAGTGTCTCGATACGCTCCCATGCATCGTCCACTTTGTCCTTGATTGCGATGAACTTATGGGTCGCGGATGCGTTGCCGATCGCATAAATCGATTTCTCTGCGTGGTCGAGTACGGTCGCTGTGTCGCCGCCCTCGTCATACGCGTGCTCCGTAATCTCATGCGCCACATCGATAAGAGAACGCATAATGTGCTTCTTCGATACGAGTTCAGCGTAGTGTGCGTAGTTACCAGGCGTAGGCGCAGCGCTCGCGAGCTCTGCGATATACGCGCGGCCGCCGCAGCGCTCTAGGAGGCCTTTGGCTGAGAGACGCTCGCCAAGAGAGAGCATGTCGATCGGATCGCCGCGCTCGGTAAGATCGCGCATGCATTCGAAGATGTGGCGATGCTTCTCTGCGTAGAACGAATCAGATCGGATGAGATCCGAGACGTCATGAATGGCGTCCGGCTTAAGAAGCAGGGAACCGAGAAGCGCACGCTCGGAGTCGAGGCTCTGCGGCGGGACGCGGAGGGTGGGGTCAGCTGCCATTACCCCTTATTCTATCAACCGCCCGTAGCCGTGACTATGGGTCCGGAAGGCCCGTCTTCAACACGATATCCACTCGCCTCAATGTGGATACGAAGCGCGTCCGCCTTGCCGAAATCCCGTGCTGCACGTGCTGCCTCACGCTCGGCCACAAGCGCCAGAATGTGCTCTGGAACCGCCGCAGCGCTTCCTGAGAGGAGTCCAAGGCCAAGTACCGTGTCTGCTGCCTGTATCACGCCAAGCTGCTCCTCGCGCTCGAGATCCTCATCGCGAACTGTTTCCCAAAGAAGTGCGAGCGCGCTCGGGGTTGCGAGATCGTCCCGCAAGAGTGCCACAATCCTGCGGCTTGCGTCTGACTCCGTAGCACCATCCTCCGCTTCCGTACGAATGGTCTGCGCAATACGGCGGAGCTTAGAAAGGGCACTCGCTGCTGCCTCAAGAGACTCCCAAGAGAAAGAGAGCGGCGAGCGGTAATGGGCTTGAAGAAAGAGGTAACGAAGCGCGAGTGGATCGATACCCCGCTCCGCAAGATCAGAAAGGTATATGTCGTCTCCTGCAGACTTCGAGATCTTGCGATTCTCGATCGTAAGGAATGCGCTATGGAGCCAGTAGCGTGCGAGCGCTACTTCGTACGCTGCCTCAGACTGCGCGATCTCGTTCGTGTGGTGCACCGGAATGTGATCGATGCCGCCCGTATGAATATCAAACGGCTGTCCGAGAAGGGATCGCGACATTGCTGAACACTCAAGGTGCCAGCCCGGGAAACCAATGCCCCAAGGGCTATTCCATTCCTGCTGGCGACGCGCACCGAGCGGGGAAAGTTTCCAGAGCGCGAAATCCGCAGGATGTCGCTTTTCCGGATTACCCGCGATCCTGCGACCGATCTCTGCGAATGCTTCTTCGCGAAGCTTGCTGCCGCCGTGATCAAGCGCGCCATAGTTAGGGAAACGACTCGTATCGAAATAAATACCGTCCTTGGTGCGGTAGGTGAACCCCTTTTCTTCTAGGAGCTTTACAAGCGCGATCTGCTCTTCGATGTACTCGGTAGCCTTCGGGAAGGATACTGATTCAGTGTCTATACCAAGCGCACGAATGTCCTCAAGGAATGCTTGCGTATAGCGGTGTGCAATATCCTTTGCGGCAACACCTTCTTCCCGAGCGCCTTTCTCCATCTTGTCTTCGCCGGTATCAGCGTCGTCTGTAAGGTGACCTACGTCCGTAATGTTAATGACGCGGCGCACGTGATAGCCAGCCTCACTCAGGGTTCGAGCGAGCACATCTGAGAACACATACGCTCGTAGGTTCCCGATATGGGCGCGGCTGTAGACGGTAGGGCCGCAGGAGTAGAGCGATGCAACGTTCGCACGGAGCGGCGAGAAGAGCTCTTTTTTCCCGGAAAGGGAATTGGTTAGGAAAATCGACGCCTCGCTGTGCGCGGTATCGTGCTTAGGCGAAAAGAGAGAGGAAAGCCAGCCCATGCCCGTATTCTACCTTAGAGCCAGCGCTTCAAGCGGAAGTATGCGTAAAAGGCAATGACCGCAGTCGCCATGAGCGCGAGAATCTTCCAGAACCCATTAGGCTCATTCACGAGCGGCATAGGGTCCGCGTTCATGCCGAAGATGGAGGCGATAAGCGTTAGTGGGAGCGCAGTGAACGCCATAACCGTAAGGGTCTTTGTAACGGCGTTCTGTGAGGCGGTGAGAAGCGAGTCATTCGTAACACGTAGCTCGGTAGCTACCGCGCGAAGCGACGCGACAAGGTCTGCCGCGTGCTGACGACGTCCCTCAATATGCGCAGCCTGCTCTTCGAAGACCGTACCGAAGAATGCTGGCGCGTTGAGCACTGCAAGGAAATCTGCAAGCGGCTCTCGGTGGCGCTTGAGCTCGGTTTCGTAGCGGAGGAGCGCACGGGCAGTCTCAGAGATCGAACGCACCGCTTGCTGTTCCTTGCCAGAGAAGATGTCGCGCTCGATACGGTCGAGCTTGCGGCCAACCTGTTCAATGTCGCCACTTGTTGCGGTGTAGAGCTGTCCAATAACGCGCTCGAGGAAGGAGCCGGTGCTGTAGCGTCCGGTCTGCGGTGCAAGGAGTTCCTCGGCCTCCAGTACGCGGTGCAAGGTATGGAGCGCCTCTACGGGCTCGTAATGGGTAGTGATGAGAAAATGCTTGCCAACGATGAAGTCCACCTCCTGCGGGCGCGTACCCTCAGCTGTATCAGGCGCCGGAAAATGGAGGATGAGATAGGCGTAGCCGGTAAAGGGAATGGAAAGCGGGTACGGCGTAGGCGTAGCGATCTCCTCATGGATGCGCTCATCAATATCGAACTCCCGCATTACTGCTGAAAGCTCGTCCTCGGTAGGGCATTCAAGATCGACCCAGACGGTCTTGCCGCGTGCATGCCTCGTTATCATCATTGTAAGTATACGGCCTTAAGTGCGTCTCTCTTCATAGGTTTTTCCGCTAGCCGTGGATACGCTGCGTGATAGAATCTCTCTATATGCATCCTTTGGAAGATCAGGAACAGGATACGCGCGGCGTAAGACCGTCGCTTGGAAAGTTTGCGAAGCTCGGCATTGCGTTTGCTGTTGTACTTGCGGTTGGATTTGCGGGAGGTATCACCGTAGGTGCTGCAGGGAAGTCGAGCGTGTTTTCGAACATTCCCCTTATTGGTGACGGACTAGACGCCACCCCGGACGCATCCGCGGACCTTACTGATTTCTGGAAGGCATGGAATGCGCTTAATGAGCGCTTCGTCGAGACACATGCTACAGGTACCCCTCCTACGACCAAGGACAAGCTTTGGGGCGCAATTCAGGGTCTTGCCGCTTCTTATGGTGACCCATACACCGTATTCATGCCGCCTACCGAGGCAAAGCAGTTCCAGGACGACATTCGTGGCGACTTTGAGGGCGTCGGTATGGAGATCGGCATTAAGGATGGTGTGCTTACCGTTGTGGCGCCGCTCAAGGGTACGCCTGCTGAGCGCGCGGGACTACGCGCCGGCGACCTCATTCTCACGATTGATGGCAGGTCTACTGACGGCCTCTCGACCGACGAGGCGGTCAAGCTCATTCGTGGCAAAAAGGGCACTACCGTAACGTTCACGATCATCCGCGACAACGAGCCACTCGAGATTCCGGTAGTGCGTGACACCATCACCGTGCCGACGATCGAGACCACGACCGAGAATGGCGTTTTCATCATCTCCTTCTATAGCTTCACCGCGAACTCAAGCCAGCTCTTTGCTAAGGCACTCGCAGAGTTCAGGAACTCAGGTTCTAACAAGCTCATCATCGACATGAGGAGCAACCCGGGCGGGTATCTCGATTCTGCAGTTACTATCGGTAGCTACTTCCTCCCGAAGGGCACTGAGATCGTAACGGAAGACTACAAGGGCAAGCAGGAGAATGTGGTGCACAGGAGTCGTGGCATTGGCGGTGTGCCAGAGGGCACTCAGGTTGCAGTCCTTATTGATCAGGGGTCAGCTTCTGCGTCTGAGATTCTCGCAGGAGCGCTTCAGGATGCAGGACGCGCAACACTTGTTGGTATGCCGTCCTTTGGAAAGGGTTCGGTCCAGGAGCTCGTTGAGATCAACGGTGGCGCGCTCAAGGTGACTATCGCGCGCTGGCTCACCCCGAACGGAAAGTCGATCTCCGAAGGAGGCCTCACACCGGATATCAAGGTTGAATACACAAAGGAAGATAGGGAAGCACAGCGCGACCCACAGAAGGCGAGGGCCATTCAATTCCTCACTACAGGTAAATAAGAAAGGGCGGCTTCATCGCTGAAGCCGCCCCTTTTCTTCGCCGTACTGGCGAAGCTAGCCTTCGACACGCACGAAGCAGTTGACGTGCTCGATCCTGTCGCCGACCATGGTGCAGACAGTCGGCAGCTCCCGTGCGGGATTGTCTTCACCGTCCTGCAGGCCGCCGCTTCTGCTGATCCTGAAGCGGTCGACCCGGGAGGGCGATTCGGCAGAGATCGTCACGACACCGCCTAGGCTGCCGCAGCTGCGGTCTTCTCCCTGACGGTTCGCTTCAGCGCACCGGCCATGGGAAACACCTGTCAGCATGGCCATGGTGACCTGCTCGTTACGGGTGGTCTCGGTGACCGTGAACGCGTCCATGATGCTCGCGGTGATCACCGAGCCGGCGATGGCGCCGCAGATCGCCCAGACATAAATGTTCCTCATCCTCGTACCTCCTTATGGCTGGATGTGCATATATAATACATTATAGAATATATATGTCAAGTATTGGCATTTGCCTCAATGCGCTCTACCGGCTAGGATAGGAACACTATGAAAGTCGTACTTCTCAAAGATGTTAAGAACACCGGACGTGCAGGAACGGTAATCAACTGCGCGGACGGTCACGCTATTAACTTCCTTATTCCGCGCGGCCTTGCAGCTCCTGCTACAGCAGCGAATCTCAAGCAAGCTGAGCTCCGTGCTGGCCAGGAGAAGGCGAAGAAGGAGCTCGATCAGAAGCTTATTGAGAGCCGCCTCGCATCTCTCGCTGAGGAGCGCATCGTTATTAAGAAGAAGGCGAACGAGAAGGGACATCTCTATGACGCGGTTGACGCTGCGGAGATTGCGAAGGCAGTAGATCTTCCTGAGGACGCGATCAAGCTCGAGAAGCCGTATAAGGAGCTTGGCACCTACGAGGTTCCGGTCTCCATGGGAGACGGATTCGGCAAGATCGCTATCGTTGTCGAAGCAGAGTAAATGGAAAGCCGCCTGTGAGGGCGGCTTTTACATTTCAGTATCGCAAGACTGTCTTGCTGCGTGGGGACGCAGCTTCTCTTCCTCGTTGCCTTGGAAAGAACGTGCGTTAGCACGTGACGCGTTTCAGCGGCTGTCCCTCTCCCATTATCTGGGGAGGCGGCGAAGCTTGCGTTGAGCGTTGTTACCTAGCGCTCGCTAGGATGTTCTTGTTCAGCGCGCCGGCTGGGTCGTCGTGTCCGGGTCGTCGTAGGTGTCGAGCGGAGCCGACGAATGACGACCGGTCAGGTTGACCGGGCCCTTCTGGCGACGACGCGAGGTCATGAACCAGAGGAAGGCCATGCCGATGATGACGACGATGGCGAGGAACAGCAGGACGCCATAGACACGGGCGTCCTTCTGGGCCTTCGCCAAGTCCGCGGTCATCGTGGTGTTCAGGCCATCCACGCGACGGTACTGGCCGACCCAGGTGTTCCCGCGGGCGTCGAGGCCCTGCTGCGGGTTGACCATGGCGAGGGGTTCGAGGCGCACAGCGTAGGCGCGCCACTGGTCCCGTTCGGCGGTGACCGAAGCCAGGCGGGCCTCGGTGGACGGACCGGAGCACAGGCTCCAGTAGCTCTGGCCGGCGGCCAGACGCTGACGGGTCCCGTTGATCGTCACCTCGGCGCCGACTTGAAGGTCGCGCGCCTGAGCCTCGGTGCGGTTGTCGGCGGCGAGGCCGTCGCGCTTGCACTGAGCGATCTGCACCGGAGTCGGCGCAGCCGCGGTCGCCGCGGCCGGCCGGGTCGCTTCGGCGGTCCGCCGCGGGGCGGAGGGCGCCTGTTGTCCGGCCGTGCCAGTGGCGGCAGGCTGGTCGGTCTTCTGGTCGTCGTTCTGGCTCCCGCACGCAGCGAGGGCCAAGGCGCACCCGAGGGCCGCCACGATGGTCATGAGTTTGCGCATGGCAAAACTCCTTTCTTGCGATATGAAATGTTGAGGATCTTTGAGCTGTCACCGGCCACGCGTACTTAACGCGAAGGCCGTGGCCCACGGTTTTAATACTACCACACTTCCTTAAAAAAAGCAAGAGCCCCGGATTTCCGGGGCTTTGCGGTCTACCTAAGCAGGGAGGACGTCTACGACCTTCTTGATGACCGTACGGCCGTCAAAATTGGTCTTACGGCGGCTCCTGAAAGCTACCTTGCCGACCACCATGGAGTAGAGGGTGTGGTCATGGCCTACCTTAACGTTCTTGCCGGCCTCGATCTTCGTGCCGCGCTGGCGGACGATAACCATGCCCGGGCGGGCTGCCTGGCCATCAGCAAGCTTAACCCCGAGGAATTTCGGGTTTGAGTCATTAAGGTTTTTTGCTGAGCCACCAGCTTTAGTACTTGCCATACGATATACTTTATTTAGGTATGACTATAGCAGACCTACGGGGGAGAGGCAAGGCGCTGACGGCCAGAATCCCAGCGGATATGCTCATTATCCTCGTTCTATTACTCTCGAGTACGCTTGCGTTCGGGCTTGGAGTGCTTGCAGGGAAGGATATGGCAAAGACGACCGGAAAGGACGGTTTCTGGATCGAGGAGCTTCCAAAGACAGAGGCTTTGCAGGGTGGGGGACCAGCCGCGGCGCTCTCGGCCGTGGTCTCAAAAGAGCCTGCTCCCGTAGGGAAGGCATCGGGGACGTATCTAGCCTCAAAGAACGGCACCAAATACTATTTGCCAAGCTGTAGCAGTTCGAAGCGCATCAAAGAAGAAAATAAAATCTGGTTTGATACGAAAGAGGAGGCAGAGGCCGCCGGCTACGGGCCCGCAGCGAACTGCCCGGGGCTGTAGGGTAGAATACGTACATGATCGTCCTTGATGTCGAGACCACCGGACTCGTACCGGAGAAGCACTCGATACTCTCCTTGGGGGCAGTTGACCTTAACGATCCTACGAACCAGTTCTACGAAGAGTGTCGGGTGTGGGACGGCGCAGAAATGGAAGACGATGCGCTTCGTATCAATGGCTTTTCTCGCGAAGAAGCACAAGCCGTAGGGAAGCAGAGTGAGGAAGGGCTCATACGAGCGTTCGTGGCGTGGGCTACCGACCGCCCCGAGGACAGGACGTTAGCAGCGCAGAACCCATCGTTCGATCTTGAGTTCGTGCAGGCAGCCTGTAAGCGTGCAGGTATAGAGTGCCCGTTCGCAAAGCGTACGCTTGATGTGCACTCACTCGTATGGATGCATATGCGCATGCGTGGCGTCGAGCCGCCAACGGACAAGCATCGCTCTGCACTTAGTCTCGATGCGGCACTTCAGTACTGCGGCATACCGGAAGAGCCGAAGCCGCACAACGCACTCACTGGAGCGTTTTGTCACGCCGAAGTGATCTCACGCGTAGCGTATAATAAGAAACTACTACCAGACTTCAGTACCTTCGACATTCCATGGGAGACGAACCGATAATCAAAACGCCGACCACTAGCCTCTACACACCGGACGAAGATAAGCCGGAGCCTGCGCGTAATCGCGAGATGGGCAACGTGCTTGTACGCGCTATCGAGGAAGGGAAGCATGTCGTGCCTGACGTCCCGGCGCCACTCGTGTGTAAGCCGCGTGAGCTTGAGAGTTGGCGCGTGTTCAAGATCATGGCTGAGTTTGTCGACGGCTTCGACATTCTCAAGAAGTATGGACTTGCTGCGACATTCTTTGGTAGCGTGCGCACGCAGGAGGGTACCCGCTACTACGAAGAATCCCGTGAGCTTGCGGGCCGTCTCGCGAAGCAGGGATTTGCGGTAATAACCGGAGGTTCTGCGGGCATCATGGAGTCAGGGAACAGGGGAGCGCATGAGGCAGGCGGCTCCTCCATCGGTCTCAATATTCGTCTCGACGACAATCAGGCGAATAACAAGTACCTCACAGAGAATTTTATTTTTGATCACTTCTTCGTCCGCAAGGTAATGCTCGCGTTCGCCTCAGAAGTCTATGTGTACTTCCCGGGAGGGTACGGCACGCTCGATGAGTTCACGGAGATCCTCACACTTGTGCAGACGAAGAAGATCAAAGCGGTACCAATCGTGCTCTACGGTAAGGACTTCTGGGATCCGATCGTTGAGCTCTTCAAGACGCATCTCCTTGGCAAGTTCGCTACGATTAGCGAGAGCGACCTTGAACTTTTCGTTACCGTAGATTCGGTAGAGGAGGCATACCAGTACATCACCAAGAACGTCCGCTGCTAAAACTATGGGACTCAACTATAGCCAGAAGCGACTTATCTCGATGGCCCGCCATGCAAAGGGCAATAGCAAGCGTGTGAAGCGACTCAGGCTCTATGCCTTCCTCACGGGCGTCATGGGCCTCCTTATATCCCTTGTGCAGCTCTACGTCGCTGCCGTTCGCTAGGCATGCTATCCTTTTTCTATAACTCTTAAGACTATGGCACGCCGCTCAAAGAAGCATGCAAAAAATTCAGGACCCGGCCTCGAGGTCTATGCGTTCTGGACAGGATTCGCAAGTACGATCATCAGTCTCCTCCACGTCATCATCATTGCGTCTAAGGGATAAGTAAGGA
>FRDC01004658.1_pt1 | contig 32234 bp, 31 predicted proteins | sample 1106171 | NCBI WGS metagenome assembly FRDC01 (sample SAMEA3930566, study PRJEB13176) | freshwater metagenome | biome: Drinking water system; feature: drinking water; material: water | place: Singapore | collected 2014-12-20 | reverse complement strand
GCGAGGTGACAAGCACAGTCATCCCGATGACAGCCGCCGGAATCACCAACAGCGCACCGACAAGCAGTGCCAGACACACATCAAACAGTCGCTTCATGAATCGAACGTTCCCACTCATCCCGTCGGAGAACACTCTGTGCGCTCGCCATTCTCCCGATGTACATGCGTCACAACACCCATTCATAAAACTTTACCCACTCTGCCGTCACCGCTTGGCTGGAAAACTCTTTCGCGGCGCGTTCCAAGGCCTGCCGGCCCAATTGCTGCCGCCGGACCGGATCCAGCGACAGCGCCGACATCGCCGCGGCAAACGCGTCAACGTTGCGGCTCTCTACCAGCACCCCGGTGTGCCCCTCAACCACCGCATCGATCACGCCGTCGATCCGGTACGCAATCGCCGGAACGGCGCAGGCGGCCGCCTCAATGACGACGGATCCGAATCCCTCCCGATAACTCGGCAACACCAGCACATCAGCGCCTGCCATATAGCGCTCGGGCTGAGCCGTCTGTCCGAGCCACTGCACTCGACCGGTCCCGCGCCGGCTCCGTTGCTCTAGCTGTTGTTGCAACCGCTCTTCGTCCGGACCAACCAGCCAGAGTTCCACCCGTGGATTCGATGCGGCCACTGTGGCAAATGCCTCAATCAAATCGACGATGCCTTTGTCTCTGGTCAGTCTTCCCATGAACAGAAACACGCACACGTCTTCGGAACTGTTCAACTCGGCCCGCAGCTGCCGACGCACTGTTGTGTCCGGCCGAAAGCGGCCGATATCGACCCCCGCGATCGACCCCGCCCCCAACACGGAAATCCCTCCCCGTCCGACCACGTTCTCGTCCTCGAGAAATCGGCATTGCGACGAACTGTCGGAGAACACTTGCGAGGCCGCGCGCACAATCACTCGATCGCACGCTTTCAGCAGGACGCGCGCCATCCCGCTTTTGGTGGCCCAGACCTGGCCGGTGAATGTGTGGTGCCGCAAGCGGATACCGGCGAGACGGGCCGCGAGCATGGCCAGCAATCCGGCTTTGGGCGTGATGCTGTGTACCGCCGAGACCTGTTCCGCGCGAAACCACGACACAAGAAAGAGAAACGCCCGCAGATCTTTGAAGAGAGAAATTTCTCTGGCGATCGGGAAATCGACCACTCGTATACGCGGATCGATCTCATCGGAAAGCGGGTACAGGGAGCGGTTCACGCACAGTGTGACCGAGCAACGATCCGCCAATGCCTTCATATGCGTGAGCAAAAAGGCATTCACGGCAAACGGCGTCGTGACGACAAAACAGATCGCTCTCAAGAGATGCGTCCGAACCGGATCGTGCGTACCACTGCGTCCGGAACTATCCGCCCGCCCTTCGTTTCAACACCCAATTGAACGCCCGGCACATTCCCGGAAGCGACGCCCATTCCCATTCGCCCAGACACTCGACGAGTCGAGCGCCGGTTCCCTGTTTGAAGTCATACACCCCTTTATTATGAATCGGGTCCACGCCGCTCAGGTCATAGTGCACCAGGCCCCGCCGGCTGCAATGGTCGAGCAACGCCCAGAGCGTCGCGTGCGACGCATACACTTTCCTGGCGCTTGCGCCGGCCGCAGCCAGGAGATCCCACGCCGTCTCGCCGAACACTCCCGCAGCCCGCACGGCGAGTAATTTCCCCTCGGCATCCAGACAGCGAAACATCACGAGCCGCTCGCCAAGCTCGAGCAATATCGCTTTTAGTTCAGCGTCGGAATGCTGAACCGGAAGCGATTTCAACCCTTCCATCTCACGATAGAGCGCCGTCAGCTCCGCCGGATCGGGCTGATCCCATCGCTCAACACGAAGCCCATGATGACCCGACCGCTTCAGGTTGTGCCGCCAGTTGCTGCTCGTTCGTTTCAGCCGCTCAGGCTCCTCCCCTGCCAACGAGCAGAGCATCGTCAAACCGGTGCTCATCGTGACAGCCGGGCGCGTCCAACCGGCGCGTGCCAACCTCTCTCCCTCCGCCGGCTGTGCTTCCCGCAACACGCTCATCCGGCAATACAAGATGCGGCTCCCCAGCAACCGGCCCAGCGCACGACGAAAGCCGGCGTCAAAATGAACCGCCGGGCCGACCGGACCTCCCGGAATCCAGCAGACCGGAATCCCGGCACGGCGCTGACTCAGTACGCTGGCCGCCGCCACCACTTGTCCCTCCGATACGGCCAGGAGACGTACCGGCTGCCATCCGGCGACACGGCGCACCTCCCCCCAGCCATAACTCTGGTAGAAACCACCTTCAAGCGCCTCCAGTTGCTTGTCCCAACCGTCAGCCGTTCCCTCATATCGATTCCAGTTCACCATAGGAAATTGATCAAATGAACATTGTGATAGTACTCAGGCGCCTTAGCCCGGACAGCTCCCGGCAAATCCGGCCAGGTGACGAGGTCGAAGCCCATCCGATCGGCCAGCCGTTGCATCGCTGCACGGCCGGAGAGACTGCTTCGAAAGGGATACCCGTACGGCGCGCAGTAGTCAGGCAACACGGAAAAGACAGGACCCGCGCCGCAACGTTCACCCTCAAACGCGCACCGGCTGTAAGCTTCGCGGCGGCGCGCGATTTCCCGGTCGCCGTCGACCTGTGTCAGGGCGCTGACCAGGCCGGCCCAGGGATTCGGAGCGAAAGGAATCTGCGCTTCAGATAAGGGATCTGAGAGCGGGATTGCGTTGCCGGTTCTCCCTTTTCTGATCGTTCTGACGAGCGCGGTCCCGAGACGCAACAGCCCGGATCCGATGAGTGGGACATGCCGTAGCGTCGCTTTCAATCCTTGCGCCCGGTTGACCCCGCTCCCGTCAAACGGCAGTTGCTCCCGCAGGCCTGCCGAAAGTCCATCGTCGTTGATCAACAGGGCCGCACCATCGGGAATGCGCAGCGTTTTGCGCACACTGAACAACCCCAGTGGAGCCCGGGTACCCAGCCAGCGTCCCTGTGCGTCCCGGCTCAAATAGCCGTGGGCGTTGTCCTCGATCAGCGTCGCGCCCGTCCTGGCTGCGTAGGCCAGGAAGGGAGATAGATCCTGTGCGAACCCGAAATAGTTGACCACCAACACCGCATCCGCGTCGGGCCACGACTCCGACGCTCCCGCCGGGATCAGTCCGGCCGTGACTTCGTACCAGCAGGGCGTTGCTCCCAACATGGCGATCGGCGCGAGTAGATCCCGGCAGATAAAGGAGGGCAGAAGCACCCGATGCCCAGGTCCGATCCCCGACAGGCGCAGGGCATCCAGCAGCGCATATCGCGCCAGACTATAATAGCGGGCCTGCTCCTTCCCGGCTGAATGAACCGGAAACAACCTAGGCGCCGCCACTTACGGATCCTTGAGACAAAGATTTTTCAAGAACCACCACCATGTCGTTCCCCCAACCAGCCCGATCAAACGGAGCCAGCGTGCGGAGCATCTCTCTGGCGGCGGCAATTCCCGAGCAGGAGGAAAACGCAGCCGGCCACAACCCGGCTGCGGCGGCGGCACGAAACATTTCAGGGTAGGAGAATGTCGTCACACTGATCCTATGGAGGCCGTGACGCTCACCGTATGCCAGAATATCTTTCGGTCTGAAATGATACAGATGAACCGGAAGCTCGACACAATCGGGGGCCAGCCTGTAGATCAAACCATCGTAGTTTGGCACGGCGATGATCGCCCGGCCGCCCGGCTTCAGATGAGCAGCGATAAACGAAAAGTAGGCATTCGGGGCATGTACGTGTTCTAGAGACCAGTTCATTCTGATCAGCCCGAAGATTTCCGATTCAGGAACCTCCTCAAGAGCGGCCCAGCAACGGACTCCGGACTCGGAAAGCGATGCTCGTGCGGCATCCGATACCTCGATCCCGGCCACAGCAGCCCGACTCCGGATCGCAAGCACCGCACTTTGCCCTCCCCAGTAATGGGCATGCCACCCGGAGCCGCAGCCGATATCCAGGAATGTTCCCTCTCCGCCGCTACGATAGTACTCCAGCACAGGATCGCTGATCATCGGCCTGACGCGCGCGGCGAGCCGCCGGGCAACCGGAGGGAGAACCCTCGCGAGACCCGCCAGCGGAGAGTTCGCCCAGATATCCAGCGCTCGATCCGCCCATTGTCGCCAGACGTGAGGAGAGGCATGAAACGCATAGTCGGTCGCGTAATATCGCCCGATCTCATCCGGGCCAGGCCGCGGGTTGGTGTACTGTAAGCCGCAGCCTTCGCACCGGACGATCGAAAACACCTCGTCGGTCGTCCTGTGCAAGAGATCCGTCTGACGGGCCACGACTCCGTATTCAGCGCACCCGCAATAATCGCAGCTTACATATTCCATACAGACCTGATGTCCGAACGATCGAGGCTAACGCTGCCAGCCGCCGCCCGCTCACACAACTTCGTCCCGCGTTCGTCAGCCGTCAATGCGAACCTTTGCTGCGTGAGCTCCGCTCCCTTCCTCTCTGCCGACCAGCTTGGAAGCGAATCCGTGCACGACCCCGACAAATTTTGCGAGATCCAGGACCGGGGCCAAACCGAGCGCCGCCACTAGTGCCGCAGGATGCCGTCCCCACCAGACCCGCTCCTGGCTGCGACGGACGGGATCCAGCACACCCCGAACGATCAGATACAAAATAAAGATCCCGCCCCCGACCGCGGTTCCTGAAAACAAGGCACCGTATGCAGTCGTCACCCCGATCAACGAGAGCAACTGTTGCCGCGATCGGACTCCCGCCAGCACGCTCTGATACTCGGCCAGTTCCCATTTTCTGACGGCCCGCCACCAGTTCGACGGAAAGTGCGTATACTCCACTATCGCATCTTGGCAGACACTCGACTCTCCATACCGCGCGACCAGCCGCTTTCTCCAATGAAGATCCTCGGCTGCCCGCAGATGCTCCGGGAAAAACCCGACTTCTTCGAACACTTTCCGGTGAAAGAGAGACGCGGGAACCACCGAATGGACCGAGCCTTGCCCCTGAGACAACGCACAGACCGCCCGTTCAAAATACGCGTCAGCAGAAAATCGACACATCCCGAACACCGCCGGGGCCTGATGCTCCCTCGCATATTTACACAGCCGCTCGAGCCAGACCGGCTCCGGATCGATCCCTGCGTCGAGAAAAGCAATCCATTCGCTCTGCGCGACACGAACCCCCGCGTTCCGGCCCGCACCGGGCATGGCGCCCGGGATCGAGAGTACCTGACAGGTCGCTCCTGGCCACTGCTCCTGTCGCCACCAGCGTTCAATCAACGCCGGACTTCCGTCCGTCGAGCCGGCATCGGAAAAGATCAACTCCTTCGGATGGTATGTCTGGGCTTGAAGCGCGGCAAGAAGCTGCGGTAATGACCCGGCCTCGTTGAGAATCGGAACGACAACTGCGACATCACCACTCATCGACCGACCGGATCCGTCGTGAGCCGGTGACGCCAATCCCAATCGCCATGCAATTTTTGACGAAACACTCTGAGCGAATCCCCTCCCAGCACTTCCGTCCGTCCGAGCATAAGGCGGTCTCGCCTGGCATCATTGACCTGTGCATAGCTGGAAGCGGCCAACCGGTACCCCGCGGCAGCGACGGCATCCCGAACGCGGCGATCAGCAGCTCCGTAAGGATAGGCCATCGTGCAGACTTCGCGGCCGATCATCTCTTCGAGATACTGTTTGCTTGAGTGTAATTCTTCCCGAAGCTGTATGTCGTCGCATGCTGACAACGCTACGTGAGTAGCGCCGTGTGCACCAATACGCACGTTCGGCATCGCCGCAAGTTCACGAAGTCCCGATGGCGTCAGAAAGCCGGGACGGCTCTTTCTGACAAAGACCGCCGTCACAAACACGGTAAACGGCAGTCCTCGCGCCGCCAGTATCGGAGCCGCTACCGCAAGGTTGTCCGCATACCCGTCATCGAAGGTGATAGCGATCTGCGGTTCTGAGGCGATGCCCAGATCAGGATCAAGCCCGACGACGCGCCCGGCATGCCGCTCCGAGAGTTCGTCCATCTGCTGCTCGAACCTGTCCGGATGCAGAGAAAACAGCCCGCGGGAATCACCTAAGGCTGGCGAACCGATCGCATGGTACAGAAGAATACGCAAACCGGCCCGAGGCGCGGAGCAACACCGTCCGCAGGCGACGATCTCGGACACAGTGCGCGCGAGGATCGAGCGCAGACTCACAACCGGTTACCGCCTCTCATGGCTGACGCCCGCAGGCATTCAGCAACATGGCGGCATAAAATTTCGGCACCAGCGGATAGGTCGCGACGGCCTTGAAAAAATACGGCCAGGCAGCGGAGAACTGGCCGCAATCCTGGAGCCCGCGCGCGCCGCTGTAATAAATCAGCGCCAGACGGCGGCGGGTGCGGACAGCGTTCGCTCCGCCCCGTTGTTCCTCCCCGGCCAGGTGATGCCGGACGACTGCCATCACCGCCTCCATATTGCGCAAGGCGGCGCGGCTCTGATTCCCCTCGTGGATCAAGTATTCCCCGAGGACCTTGGACACAAACCCGAATTTTGCACCGGCTCCGGCCAGCTTGAGCCACAGATCGTAATCCTCGGCGGTAATAAAGGCGCTGTCCTCGCTGAAGCGGCCCGCGCGCTCCACAAACTCTCGCTTGACGACGACGGCGGAGGTTGAAACACAGTTGCCTTCGTAGAGCAACGCGCGGTAGGTGGCCCGGGCTTCCGGACCATAGGCGATCTCACGGATACGATCACCAGGGCCGACCCATTTTTCAGCATGGCAGACCAGGTCGAATCCTTCCTCCAACCGCCGCAGGCACCGGTCGAGTTTTTCCGGATACCAGATGTCGTCGGAATCGAGGAACGCAACGTACGGTGCCGTAGTCAGGGCGATCCCGTGGTTGCGTGACGCCGCAATGACTCCATGATTGGCGAAATTGACGAAGCGGATTCGCGGATCGCTGTAAGACTCGATCACCGGGATCGTGTCGTCCTGAGAAAAATTGTTGACGACGATGGCTTCCCACCGGGTGAAGGTTTGCGCGATGACGGAATTCAACGCCGCGCGCAAAAACTGTGCGTGATTGTAGGTCGGAATGACGATGGAAACGACTGGCGCCTGCATGCCCCCGGTCATGTTCCGAACGAGGCCCGGCACAAGCGCAGGGTGGCATCGATTTCCTGCTCGCCTTGTGACGTCAGTGAAAATCCGCTGGCTTTGAGCTTACCGCAGGAATAGTCCAGCGGTTCCGGTAACGCTCCGGACGGTTGCGGGCGGATAATCGGCAGTGCTCCGCCGGTCAGGGCTTTCCAGCGCGCAGCCACCTGCTCCGTCATCGTGAGGACTGAGACCGCGGCATCTCCGCCGAGGTTGAAGAGTCCGTCGCCGAGTCGTGCGGGTTCGACTTGCAATACATGCAGAACAGCCCTGGACACATCTTCCAGGGTGATGAAATCTCTCAATTGCGTTCCCGCCGTGTGCAGCTGCAATCGGCCGGTGACAACCGCCTGCCTGCACAGATCATTCACCAGGAGCGTCCAACAATTGGCCGCTTTCCACACCGGTGCACCGAACGCGTTCGAGAGCCGCAGAACGACGCCCTTGATGAGCCCTCGTTGACCGGCGGCCAGAACGGCATATTCGCCAGCCAGATGAGACGTCGCATACGGATGCAGATTTCGCGGACAGGTGTGCTCGGTAATGGTGCCTGCCAGGGGGCTGGCATACACGTGAGCCGTCGAGAAGTACAGAAACCGCTGTACGCCCGCCCGCATGGCGGCGGCCAGCAACCGGGCGGTGGCCAACCCGTTGAACTCCAGCGCCGCCACCGGATCCGCCGCGCAATCCGGCGCGCTCATGCCTGCCGCATGGATCACCGCATCCACACCGCGGCAACTGCGTTCCAGCGCGTCGGCATCCTGCCACCGGAGGTGCGCCACCTCCGCCTGCGGAAGCCACCCGGGCGAACTGTACGCTTGTCGAGTGCCGAGCACGATGGAATGACCGGCGTGAGACAAATGCCTGGCAACCCGCCCGCCGACAAATCCGAATCCTCCGAGGATCAGTATCCGCATGACTTCAAACTACAGGGCCCAGGGCGCACCCTTTTTCCAGAGCGATTCCAGCAACTCATGATCACGCTTGGTATCCATGCAGTGCCAGAACCCCTCATGGCGATAGGCCATCAACTCGCCGGCCCGAGCGGCCTGCTCCAACGGCTCGCGCTCCAGCAACGTGCCGTCCCCGGCGATCAGATCAAAAAATGCCGGCTCAACCACAAAATATCCTCCGTTGATCCAGCCTTCATGCAACTGCGGTTTCTCCTTGAAGCTCGACACCCGCGCGCCATCCAGCTCCAGCTCCCCGAACCGTGCGGCCGGTCGGACGGCGGACACAGTGATCATCTTGCCGTGACTGCGATGAAACGAGAGCAGCGCATCCAGATCGATGCCGGCGACACCGTCTCCGTAGGTCAACATAAAGGTCTCATTGCCGATAAATGATTTCATGCGCTTGACGCGGCCGCCGGTCATGGTGGCGTCGCCCGTATTGACCAGCGTGACCCGCCAGTCGACGGAATCGGTCTGATGCGGACTGACGCTACCCGAGACAAGATCGATCGTGAAATCCGCGTTCAGCGCCCGATAGTTGAGAAAATACTCTTTGATCACCTCGGCCTTGTACCCCAGCGCCACATAGAAATCCTTGTGCCCGAAGTGCGCATACGTGCGCATGATGTGCCACAGGATCGGCTTGCCGCCGATCGGCACCATGGGTTTGGGAATCACGTCCGTATATTCGGCCAGACGCGTGCCGAAACCGCCGGCGAGGAGGATGACTTTCATACATTAATTCCAGTCATAGGTGATTTCTGTCAGGGCCCGACGTTCGACTTCCCCGGGATCATGGGAAATGCTGGCAATGTTCAACACCAGGCTTTGAGGCTCCGCCAGCCCCTGAAAACCGAACCAGATGCCGGGAGGAACCGTGATGCGCGCATAGCGCTCCGGGCCGATCTCCTCCACCCGGAACTCCTCGCCGCCGTCCAGATGAAATACAAACCGCACCTTTCCCAACGGAACGATCAGATTCATCGTCATCCGCGTATGGCGTTTCCAGGCCTTCACCGCCCCTCCGGCCACCCAGGAAAAGTAGGCCTCTCCGAAGCCTGCGTAACCGGCATCGTTCTGCTTCATCGCATGGAGCACATCTCCGCCGGCCGTTTCAATCCGCGCCAGAGGCGTCCGCACCACATGATCAAGGGTTACTGCGCCCACGCCAAACCTCTTCGTTTCGCCATCGCGCTGTACGCCGCGATGTGCGCATTCGTGGTCGCGGCAATCTGCCCCGGCTGCTGGTAATACACCCGGTACCATTCCGCGGTCATCCGCACGGTATCCTCAAACCCCATCACAGCATGCCAGCGCAAATGATGCAGCGCCTTGTCACAATTGAGTTTCAGCAACCCGGACTCATAAGGTCCCGCCGCCGCCTGCGAGACATCCCGCCACCGCACCTGATCCCAGTGCACCGCCATTTGCTGCACCAGTTCCAGGACGCTGTGATTCTGCTCCGCGGGAGGCCCGAAGTTGAACGGCTCGCCATGCAAGTCCTGCCGCTGCGCCAACGCCATGGCGAGATTCAGGTATCCGCTCAGCGGTTCAAGCACATGCTGCCAGGGCCGCGTTGCCTTGGGGTTGCGCAACTCGACCTCCTGATTGACCGACCAGGCTTTGACACAATCCGGCACGATTCGATCGGCAGCCCAATCCCCCCCGCCGATCACGTTTCCAGCCCGCGCCGAGGCAATGCGCACCAGGCTGGTGGCCTTGGGGAAATAGGATTTAATATGAGAGCGGATCGCCAGTTCCGCCGCTCCTTTCGATGCGCTGTACGGATCCGGCCCGCCCATCGCGTCGGTTTCACGATAGCCCCAGACCCACTCGACATTGTCATAACACTTGTCGCTGGTGATGATCACCGCCGCACAGGGCTTCTCCAGTGCGCGGAGAGCTTCCAGCACATGCAGCGTTCCCATCACATTGGTCTGCCAGGTTTCAATCGGCTCGGCGTAGGAACGGCGGACTAAGGATTGCGCCGCAAGGTGAAAGACAAAATCCGGTTGTGCGGACACGATGGCGTCGCGTACGGCGGAGCAGTCCCGAACATCAATTCGCAAATCGATCATGCCGCCCGCAAGTCCAGCCGCCGCAAAATGCGAAGGATCGGTCGGCGGATCAAGGGCCAGGCCGGTAACTTTCGCGCCAAGCGACTGAAGCCACGCGGCAAGCCACGACCCTTTAAACCCGGTGTGGCCGGTGACCAGAACCCGCTTCCCCTTAAAGACGTTGAGCGACGTCATACGGAACCACCTGGGTACAAATCAATGAATAAGCTCATTCGGCGGCCTCAAGTAAAAGCTGCGTCCAACGCGGCAAATCGACATCCAGAGCGAAGAACTCCGGATCCTTCCTGACCGAACTTGGCGTGTTGAGCGAAGAATTCATTGCGTGAGCCAGTTCATCCGGCGTACTGACGAACACAACCCCTTCCCGTCCGAGAAGCGGACTCAAGTTCAGGGTATTGGGATCCCGGACCGATATCACCGGTAAGCCGGCACAATATGCCTCAACCGCGGCAGAAGTCATCTCACTCGTATAGACTACGTCACACTGCAAGAGGAGCATCCTGATCGGGACCATCGTGACCGTCATGGGAATGCCGGGGTAATCCTCCCGCTTGATAGGACAAGCCGGATGCGGTTTGACCATAAAGCTCGTCCCCATCGGCAGGAACGGCACTGCCTGCTCCAGCAAGCGCATTTGCATGTGGGTGCTACGCGGCAGGTAATCCCCGAATACTACCAGGCGGCGGGCTTGTTTACTCAACGTTGAATCCTTTCTTGATACAGTCCTGAACTGCTCAAGGTACACATAGCGCAACGCCTCAACTTCCGTTAATTGATCGGCCGGATAGCCACCCGAGAGGAACGCCTTCATGGCGGCTCCTCCATTGACCGCAATCCGATCCGGCAGGGGCAGTGCATGATCGGGTTTTCGGCTGTAACTGCGCGGGTCGAAGTAATACCGCAAATCCCAGTAGCGCACAGTAGAATGGGGGCATCCGATCAATTGTCCATGACCCGCTGTTCTCCAGGCCTGGATCAATCCGATTTCCCAGCCCTGATTTTCCTGGAGATACACCCCGATTCGCTGCTTGGGTAACGACTTCATTGCAGACTCGAACAAATTTAGGCTCAGGGAATTCCCCATTGCCGTTGGACCAACAACAGACCGTCGCCAGTCGGCCTCAAACAGCGGCCACAGAGGAACTCCCTCGCTGGCCACTGCGGCAACCTTCTTCGGCAACGATCTGGCAGTCCATGCAATCTTCAGCCAGTCCCGAATGGCCCTGAAAAGAACACGGATCGTCAGGAATGCATCGAGTGGGAGATGAACCTGTGCGTCTTCCCCCGCCTTGTTGAAATTACGGATGGTGTGAGCCGCGTCACCGACCTCAGGCAAAGCACCATCATTCACAAACAGGTGCAACCAGTTGGTCTTGCACCCTTTTCGCCGGAGGACCTCAGGAAGGTGGGCCCAATACAAACTTTCGTAGCGCCCTTCTGCCGCTGAACCGGGGGTCAGATTAAAAAAATACGAAACGAAGGTAGTCCGCCCTTCTGCCTGCCGCCATTCCTTCAACCCCACACCCCGCAACGGCCACCGATTCATCGCGTAGTGAACCAACCAGCTCCACGCCTGTAAAAAAAGCGGCAGAGAGTTATAGACCCGTCTTGTCCATGGCGACCGGACGACCGGGCCCGGCAAACATTCCCACTTGAAAGCCACGCCCGACTTCGCACACCACAACCGCATGCAGTCGGCCAGAGGTCGATTGGCACTCGCCAGGGTTACGCTTTCCAGCGTTCGACCGGTCGCCCACGCATCGAAGGTCATCATACGGATCGCATCGTCAATCTCCGGCGACGCACCGTAATTGCATTTTTGTGCAAGGAGAGTCATCCACCAGTAGCTGAACCCGGGGCGCAGCTCCATATGATTGAGTAATCGCCTTCCGCCGATGACAGTTTCTCCCAGATCGTAAATCCAGGACAGAAACCGACTCCGAAGCGCTGCGGCATTCGCCTCAACCAGCTTCGGAATCGATGCGGCATGCGGCACCGAAGCGGCACCGAAGCTTCGCCAAAGCACCGTGACCCGATTGCCTGCAGGAGGATCCCCTTGGCTGTCCCAGACAACTACTGCCGTCAAACTGTCCCCGATCCTTCTCGTCCCACCCTCAGGCCTTTAAGCCTTGCATTAACCGTTCAACCCTCTTAAGGTCGTCCGGTGTATCCACGGCCTGAGTCTTGTGCTTGGTCGGCACCATTCGCACCTTCATGCCGTACTCGAGAATCCGCATCATGTCCACCGACTCGACTACCTCCAGGGGAGTTGGAGCAAGCCGCGTGTACTCCAGCAAATAGTCTCGCCGAAACGGAATGATGCAAACCTGTTTCCCCATCGGAACTATGTCGACTTTGCTGCGGGTCGGAATCGGCTCGCGGGAGAAGTACATGGCATTCAGCTGGAGATCACACACGACCTTGATGCAGTTGCGATCCTCGAATTCCGAAGCATCCTTGATCTCCCCTAACAAATTGACCACCTGAATAGTCTCGTCGTTCAACATTGGCTGCACGGCTTCAGTAATCATATCCGGATGAGTCATGGGCTCATCTCCCTGCACCATCACCACGATGTCGTAACGCGTACTGTTGGCACGTTCCAGTTTCAGCAGGGCTTCGGCGCAACGATCGGACGCCCGTTCATAGGTGTCCGCTGTCATCACGGCATGGCCGCCGATCGATTCGACATAGTTGAAAATTTCCTGATCGCAGGTAGCTACGGCTGTCAATGCCAACATGGGGGACCTGGAAACGCGCTCATACACATGTCCAATCATCGGCTTGCCGAGAATGGGAGCCATGGGTTTACCGGGGAAACGACTGCTGCCCATGCGAGCAGGGATCAGTGCAAGTATGTTCATGATCGATATCCGTCGGAAAGGTTGTATTAACTGCCGCCCGATTGGGCGCGCGCCCAGTCGACAAAGGTGCGGAGGCCCGTCTCAAGAGGAATGCAGGCGCCCGTGCCAAGATGTTGCCTGACTTCCGTCACATCTGCATAAATACCGCTCTGGTCGCCGGGAGTCGTCCCTTGGACGCGATACGAACTGCCGGGGACCAGCGAGCAAATACGCTCCAGTAGCTCTCCGACTGTAGTCCTGATGCCGGTTCCCACGTTTAACGATTTTCCCGCCACAGCGGGGTAAGTTGCCGCACGGTGCCACATCTCGACGACATCATCGATATAGACAAAATCCCGAAAGCGGTCGAGACCGCCTTTTACCTCAATCTGCCCTTTTGCGAGGGCCTGCGCCAGATAGATGCTCACCATCCCCTGTCGAAGATTGCTCATATCCTGACCGGGGCCGTACACATTAAACATGCGCAGAGCAACAAACGGCAGTTTATTTTGATAGACACGCAAATATCCCTCAGCCGCATGTTTGCCGACCCCGTAGCACGAGAGCGGCGCACACGGAGCCGTCTCCTTGATCGGCCTGTCCGGCACTGCCCCATACACGGACATCGAACTGGCATAAACCAGGCGCTCGACTTGATTTTCTATACCATACCGAATCAGATTGAGTGTCGATATGGTATTCCTTGCCAAATCGGCGACTGGGTTATCGAAGCTGATTTCTCCCGATGACTGCCCCGCAAGATGCAATATCTTCCGGCACCCGCGCGGAAGAGAAGCGAGTGTGGAGGGGACCGCAAGGTCGCCCTGAACGAACTCAACACCCACCGGAATATTCGTTTTTCTTCCAGAAGAAAGATCGTCGACGCCCACCACATGAATTCCATCTTTCAAAAATCGACGGGCTGTGTGTGAACCAATGAATCCCGCCACGCCCGTGATCAATATCTTATCCATTGTTCATGCTTATCGTATTACGAGTTCGTGATGATACCGATCAGGGTGTCACAGTTTCCGGTACGGATTAACGCTTGTTTGTAATGATTTTCAAGTTCATTGCCCAATGCCTCCGTGAAGCGGCCCATCCCGCCCGGCTTGCCGTCACGAGCCCACACCATGTGATTCGAAAGGTCATACCGCTGATCCCGCAGAATCTTGAACGGTCGAGTGAGCTTGCTCAGCAGATACCGGAGCGCGGCCTCGCTGAAATACCAGGGATGCGCCACGGACCAGTAGAATCGCTCAAACGCCGGAATATCGTAAACCGCATGTAGGGGATCCGCAACGTTTGGAATCTCAAAGATAATTCTTCCACCCGGTTTCAACAACGTCAGTTGCGACTCCAGAAACTCGTGGGGGGCTGCAATGTGTTCCATCACGAAGAAATGCAGAATGACATCGAACAAGCCGGAACCGCCGGCCGACTCGAGTTGCGCAATGGAGTCGAAAGCCGGCACTCCGCGACTGTTCACATAGTCGCGAAACACTCCGGACGGTTCAATACCGACACACTCGCATCCGGCATCCTTCAGCGGATAGAGCATGAACCCCGATGAACAACCAATCTCGAGCACTCTTCCCCTGGCGGTCAGGTTGGGCTCCAAATACTGCATGCGCCGCAGTCGTGTTGACTCGTTGGCACGGACGTGTGAATCCGCATTTCCCCATCCCCCCTGCAGTCCGGCGCGTCCGCTCATGAAGCTTTCGAATTCAGCCGCATAGAAACGCGCTGATTCAGCGGCGGTCAATCCGGGATACTGATACCGCACATCGCACCTATGGCAGTGATAAAATGCGTTATTGCGCCCCTTTTCACTCCCATACACATGCGCCGTAACGACCGATTGGCTTTCTCGGGTTGCCGCGCACAACGGACATTGCTCAGGAACGCTCATCTATGACCTCGATGCTGCAGGTTCAACACTTCACCCTGCGACGTTACGGATGCACGCACAGGACATGCATGTGGGAACTGCAGCCTCTCGCGGCTACAAAATCCTGCCAATGCTGCATATCCTCCGCCGACGCATGTTCCACAAAATTGCGCCAGAAGCGATCTTTGATGCGGCTTCGATTGTTGAATAAGATGTCCAGATCCAGCCGGCCTGGCGTGGCCACATGGAGCACTTGCAGTCCGATTCGCTCAAGCAACAGCCTGACGGACTTGGGATTGAAAAAGTTCAAGTGCTGCAGGGAGACGGACTTAGATTGCTCCCATAACACCTGGATATCCAGCCCCATTCCTGACAGCGTGGTGAACAGAAAGACGTCTCCCGGCTGCATCAAATCCCGCAACCGCCGAAGAAACACTTCCGAATCGTGCAGGTGCTCGAACAGCTCAAAGCTCACAAATGCCTTGGGCCCCGGCGGCAACCGGGCCGCCGTCACATTTTCAAGAAACTCCTCGATGACGACCAGGCCCTTTTGCCTACAAATCTCCGCGAGCTCTGAGCCAGGCTCAATCACCGTAACCTTCTTGCCCGTCAGCTGTTCATATTCCTCGGCAAGAATTCCGTATCCCCCCCCGATGTCAATGAGGGAATGATGGCCGACTCCGTACTTCTGTAAAGTCTCGCGGACCATCGCCGCCTTGGGCTTCCACAACTTCTCGCGACGGGCCTCGGCGGTTTCGCGATAAAACGTGGTTGCGAAGTATTTCGCCGAATCCGACCCCTGGTAGTAACGAAAGAAGTCTTGCGCGGGTGGACGCGGGCTCACAAACAACGTCCGGCAATCAGGACATTCTTCATAGGAAAATCCCTGCTTACTGAAAGCATACACACCCTGAGCACCGCAGGCGGGGCACAAGACCGGCTGACGCGGGGATCTGCCAAAATACTTGTCAGCATCGATGGCAGCGAGCCGCAAGTACTCATCAAACACTCTCGATGGGCGGATGTCTTCTTCTTTCACGGGAATGCCGCTGCAGGGTTCGCGCTGGCACGATCAAGAAAGACCGCGTCTATGGAGTAGGCAAGAAACCCATATCCTTCGGCGATTCGCTGTTTCAAGACGTTCGCATCCGGCATCACCACATGGACACCGCAGGGAATATTCCGCTGACCGCATAGTGCACGAATGCGATTCATGGCCGCGACAAATTCCGGCGCCTCAAACTTGGCGGTGATACCCATGGATGCCGACAGATCATAGGGCCCGATGAGAATCGCATCCAGGCCACTGACCCGAAGAATGTCCTCCAGATTTTCCACGGCACGCGCGTGCTCGATCATGCCCACTAATAAAGGGGCTTGGGCTTCTTCCTGGTAGGCATCAAAATGCTTGCCAAATAGGTTGGCACGGGAGAACCCAACTCCCCGGCTTCCCGCAGGCGGCCAGCAACAGGCTTCTCGTACGGCTGTCAGTTGACCGGCCGTTTCAATCATCGGAACGATCACTCCACCCGCACCGGCATCCAATGCCTGTTTACAGTCTTTGGGGTGACCGCTCGCCAGCCGGACTAACGGCAAGGTCCCCCCCAACTCCAAGGCCCGGAACAGATCCGGTAACTGGTGCACAGAGACCGACCCATGTTCCATATCGACAGCCACCCAGTCATAGCCGGCCTGTCCCATAATCTCCGCGACGGACGGATTCGGAATCTGCATCCAGCTGCCGACCGACGGCCGTTTTGCGAGAAGCGCTTTGCGTATGTCCGATATTTTCTCAAGTCGATTCATAGGCCAGTAAAATCCTCAATGGATGGGCCGGCATAGGCTGAGAATATCTCTGTGTTGCTTACATGCCGTCGTAACAAAAAGGGCACCTTGTTAGCTTCTGCCGCCCGCAGATCTTCCAACGCATCACCGATCATAAGGCACTCGCTTGGCTGGAAATCCCGATCGATCAATACTGTGTGCAGCGCGTCCCCTTTCCTCGTCGGAGCTCCGTAGACCTTGGAGAAACAGCTCGTGAGATCGAGCATTCCCAAGATCTCTTCCAATTGACCTTGCGGAGTCGCGGAGACCGCGATGAACGTTTGGCAGTACGGGTTGCCACGGAGTATGAATTCCGCGCCGGGCACCCACGGCGCCGCAAGCACAGCGGGCAAAACCATTTGTGCAAAGCGTGCGCAAAACCGATCGATGTTGGCGGCGCTGGTCTCGAGACCGGCCCACTGCAAATAGAGGGGAATTTTTTCAAAACGGGACATCCCCCCGTTGGCAATGTGATGCTGGCGGACTCGAACGGCAATGGGCTCTCCAAGCGGAAGAAACAGCTCAAAAAAGATTTGAGCTTTGACATCGACGGAGTCTTTGATGACTCCATCAAAATCCCAAAAAACTACTTTATACTCTTTCACCAATCTTCCTTGCCGGCACTCCACCAACGATGCTATAGGGCTCGGTTGATTTTGTTACAACGGCACCCGCCCCGACTACGGTTCCGACGGCCAGCGTCACATCGGGCGCAATAAACGCATTGGAGCCGATCCAGACATCATCTTCTATGGTAATTTCTCCATACGTGTGCGGTTGATACCGCATCGTCATACCGCGCACAAGTCCGTGGTTGGCCGCCCGAATGACGACATTCGGCGCAATCATGACATTATTGCCGACAATGATCTTCCCACCTGACGCGCCGATCTGCACATTGGTATTGATTGAGCAATTGTCGCCGATCACCAGCTCCCCTTCATTGGCATAGAGATAGTCCATTCCCATGGAGGAAAAATTTTTACCGATCCTGATATGCTCTCCCCCTCGGACTTTCAATGGATACCCCACATTGAATTTCTCACCGCAACTTTTGACTTTGGATCGGCAATAATACGAGTATCCTTTGGCAAACCAATACCTAACCGAAAGCGCCGAACGCATCTTTCCCAGAACCTGCCTCAACTACACCCCCTTACTTCGTCAATCAGCTCCAACAAGCCTTGCCCTAGATCCACATGCAACGGGGGAACATATTTCCGCCCAAGCCTGGCCTGATAAGCATACGGGGTGCGAATGTAATGTCCTTCATGGGCTGATTCGATAAACTCGACGGCCTGCGGAACCCCCAATATTTCCGCCAGCATTTTGAGCAAGTCCATCACGCGCATGGACACCTGCCCGGTGAGCACCACATGCTGATTCTTAAAATCCTCACCGAGAGCGGCCACACTGGCTCGTGCGGCATCCTCGACATGGATATATTCACGCATCGCCTCCGGACTGCCCTCGTAACTCACCTTGCCGGTTTCAATCGCCTTCTTTACGATCCGCCACAAACCGTTGTGATGATCAGACCGCGGACCGTACAAAGACCCATACCGCAGCACCGTGAAATCCAGCCCGTACCGCCGCTGATATTCCTCGACAAACTGCTCCGCCGCAAGTTTGCTACAGCGGTAAAAGCCACCCTCCCGGCTATGCACGTACACCGTACTCGCATAGACATACCGTTTTACCGCATTCCGTCTGCAGGCCTCGAGCACCATGGTGTTGCCGAGGATATTGACCTTCACAGTATCCAAGGGCTTATCCAGGGCTTCATCGATGTCGGCCACGGCCGCAAAGTTGTAGACTGCTTCACACCCTACAATTGCGGCATTCAAAGCTTCGTCGTCGAGAATGTCCGCCTGCACCATGATCTGATCGCCGTGTTTCCACGGAGACACGTGCCGATCGTAAATATGCACCTGATACCCGGCCTCGGACAATTGGTCACAGACATGGGAGCCGAGAAACCCTGCGCCGCCGACCACACAGACTTTTTTCATGTCACAACCCCTGCCGCTGAACATCATATTCACCGGATGGAACCAAACTGGCCAGAGGCTGACCGGTGAGACAGCGCACAGCCTCTTCAGTCGCCTGAATCTCCATTCGCATTCGACAGTCTATCGACATGGAACCCATATGCGACGTCAACAGGCATCGCTCGATCTTCGCCAGTTCGCCGCAATAGGGCTCCTGCTCGAACACATCGATCGCCGCGCCAGACAGGTGCCCTTCCGACAACACTCTGGCAAGATCCCGCTCATTGATAATGCCGCCGCGTGACGTATTGATCACCATGGCATCGGACTTCATGCGCTTGAGATCTTCATAACGAATCATGTTTTTCGTTTGCTTCGTAAGCGGCAGATGCAAACTGACGATATCCGCTTCCCGAAAGATGGTATCTTTATCCACCCATTCCAGCTTGAGCGCGGAAGCCACGTTCGCAACTGCATGTAAATCGTTCACCAGGACCCTCGGCGATCCGAAGGCCGCCAACCGCCGCAACACGCGTCCGCCAATGCGCCCGACGCCGATGACACCGATGGTAACTTCCGGAATCCGGCGCCCCGAATGACGGTGCCACTCCCCGCGATGCATTTGCGAATTGGCCACATGAACTTGGCGCAGCAAGGCCAGCATCATCCCTATCGTCAGTTCCGCCACCGCCGGTGCCGGCGCATCGGGAGTGTAGCTCACATGTATTCCGCGGCGCTCCGCAGCCAGCAAATCGACACTGTCCAGGCCGATGCCCACGCGGGAGATCAACTTCAAGTTTGTGGCGGAGCCCATCACTTTGTCCGTAATCGGCTCGGTCCCGGCAATAAGCACATCAAAGTCCGTCACCATCTCCGCCAGCTCTTCCTCTTTCAACTTCCGGCGAAGCGGATTGACGACATAGTCGATCCCGGCGCTTTCCAACAGCTCGATGGGCACGCGGTTTTTTTCTGCAAACGGAACCGTCGTGATCAGTGCCTTAGGCATAGGCTTCCCCTATATCCCGCGTTAAGAATTGCACTCCGCAATCGAGGCACATTTTCGCCCTTACGACCGGATTGATGGAACAATCCCCCACGATTCGCCGAAGGGTCACCGCCATCGCGGCAACGGCTATCTGCCGGCACACGCTGCGCATAGAACTTCTCGCTCATCGGGAACGCCGCCGATGAAGCACTCATTGCCAACCGCGAATTTTGTGATTTGGAGAGCCTCGAAAAAATCTTCGGTGTCCACGGGTTGAACAATAAACCGGGCATATTTCGTCACTGAGTTATGCACCCTTGCGAAACCGCCATCGATTTCCTTAGCGCGCGTTCCATCCGATCCAACAGATTAGTCGGGACATGACAGTACCGGGCCTTAAAACCCTCCAGCGCATCCTGCACCGCGGGACTCAACCACCAGGCCTCCACATTATCCCAGACAGCCGACACCTGGGCGGCGGCGGATTCAGGCGTTTCATGGAGAATGCCGACTTCCTTGAGTCTCTCGAAGTAGGGAACGGCTGAATCCCGCACGGTGCTCACTTTGGGGTCCCAAAACAACACAGAGGGGATATTCGACGCAAAGGCTTCAAGATAGCCCGTTGAGTTATACGTATACACCGCCAATCGCGCCTCACACAGCAAATTCTGCATGAGCTGCGAGCCAAGATCGCACTCAACGTCGGGAAAACGTTCTTTCCATTGAGCGGCTTGTCCCCAACCGAAATCATGCGATGTCAGCCGCACGAGAAGCGCATCCCGGACCTTGTCCGGCAGTTCCGCCGCGAAATGCAGGCACTTGGCGATGTATTCATCGGACATCACCAACAGCTCACTGGTTATCCCCCAGCTGTACTTTGGACACTCTAGCGTTACTAACAGCAATCGTTGAGGGGAAGCAGCCGCATCTCTCCGGATCTTGGGCATCTTGAGCATGCCGACCGCTTCAACATGTGGCCGGGACTCATCGGTCCAGCCCCAGGTCAGATAGCGATCCGATATCGCGACCTCGTGCTCTTCAGGCCATGAGCACTTGATCGCCCCATACGCGCCGCCATGTTGGCCATATACGAGCGGGGTGCCCTGACTAACTTTCTCGGCCGTATAGGCCATGCTCACCGTGTCGTACCACAGCGCGTTCGACGTGAAAATAAGTCGCGGTTTGGAAGGCCACGGCAAGCCGGCTACTTGCTCGGACAACTGACGATACCCTTCCAGATACAGTGCCGGGATTTGTCTGGGCATCATAGACTGCACAAACAGCTCAAACTCATTCCGAGCTGGTTCAACCGGCCAAGATCGTCGCGTCCAATCAATCGGCGAGCAGGTCGGCGGCACGGACTGCCACATTTGCGGGAATTGCCCGAGACGCAGTTGAAGTTTCAGCATCTCCGCACTGGGGAGATAGGTGCTAATGAAGAAGGCGTCGTCCGCCGCCACCAAATGACTCGTCCACTGCAAATACTTTGCAAACAGTGTTTTTTTCAGCCCCTGGCTTCGCGGTTTATCCGCAGACCTACTCAAACTATCGGGGTCCATTTTGCCGCAGGAAATATTCGCGTGACGTTCAAGAATATTGGAGAAAATATAGTGATTCCACTCATCACTGATAAACAATCGGCAAAAGCTCTCCATATCGTTGGGCACCATGGAATCTTCCATGCCAGCCATGACAGTGGTTCCGGATATGTCAAAACTTTTCACCGCAAGTTGGATAGACGACCATCGGTCGAACAGCATTTGTATAAAGTAGGCCAGCCATGGCCCGATCAGTATTCGCCAGTACCGCAGTTCCTTATCAACACGATGGAGCTCATTCAGCTTCCCGGCGAGCGCCATCAGTTGACGCTCATAAAAACCGCTCAGATACAAATAGTCCTTGTGAAACTTATCCAGATCCTTCCAGTGGAATGGCAACACCACCGCATCCATCTTTTCCCACAGGGATCTCCGACTGTAGTGCTTGCACCATTCACCCAAAAAAAGAACGGGCTGATCAAATTTCCATGTCCGCTCGTCAGCGGTAGTGATCAAATACCTTGCAGTCCCTGACATTTTACTTAAACTGCTCCCACTTCACCGCCGTCGCACGCGCGACATCGCATGTCATGACCCGTCCGAGAATTGCGTACAGATGCTTTGGCTCCAGCCCAAACCCCGGCCGTATACTTCTCACCGCATCTGCCGTAATCACATCACCTGCCTTTAAATCTTTGACGAAGTATAAAGACCGGCGGAACTGGACGTTGGCCTGCTCACTGGATTTTCGGCCATAATCAACGTGCCCGGTGGCGTCCCAGGCCGTCCTGACACCGCGGCATAAATTCCCCAACTCATCGGGCTCCAACGAAAAGCTGTCATCTGGACCGCCGCCGTTCCGGTTTAGCGTGAAGTGCTTTTCGATGATGGCTGCGCCTAAGGCCACGCTGGCAATCGCCGTGGTGCAATCCAGCGTGTGATCAGACAAGCCAGTGACAAGGTTGAACCGCCGAATCATGTCCGAGATGGTGCAAAGATTGTAGTCGCTCGGCGGTGCGGGATAGCCGCTCACGCAATGCAGGATAGCCAACTCTTTGCATCCGCCGGAGCGCGCAGCGTCAATCGCCTCTCTAATCTCCTCGGCATCGGCCATCCCAGTTGAGATAATCATCGGCTTGCCCGTGCCGGCAACATACTTGATCAAAGGCAAATCGACGGCTTCGAACGAAGCAATCTTGTACGCCGGAGCATTCAAATCCTCTAGCAAATCGACAGCGGTGCTGTCGAAAGGTGAACTAAAGAGTGTGATATCCATCTTGCGGGCATGCTCAAATAGCGGCTTGTGCCACTCCCATGGCGTGTGGGCTTCCCGGTATAGCTCGTACAGAGTCCGGCCATCCCAGAGTCCACCATGGATCTGAAAATCCTCCCCGTCGGACTTGAGCGTAATCGTATCTGCCGTATAGGTCTGAATTTTTACCGCATCAGCCCCTGCGTGTTTGGCTGCCTCGATGATACGCAACGCCGTTCTGAAATTCCCGTTGTGATTGGCAGACATCTCCGCGATGACATAGGGAGGATCCTCCGAACCGATTCTGCGACCAGCAATATGGATGGAGTCAGTCATTCTTTCCTGCCTGGTTTATCCGGTGCCACTCGCTGGACAACAGTCCAAAACAGATAAGATCGTGATACGCGCCGTCGACCTGCTGCCGCGGCAACAGACCTTCCTGATGAAAATTCAATCGCCGGTGCAACCGGATCGACTTTTCATTGAACGCCAACGCCTGCCCGCAAACCTTATGCAGCGCCAGCGTGTGAAACGCATAATCGAGCGCCGTCATGCCAAGTTTAACTCCGGCGCCTTTCTGAGCATCCGGTGCGAGATAAAAACCCCAGTCGGCGGCTGCTCCCGGTGCCACCCCTGAAAACTGGACAAACCCGAATGCCCTGCCATCCTCCTCGGCAATCAGCAAGCATTTTTTCGAGTCCTTCGCGCAACGTTCAAACCATGCCAGATGTTCATCACGTGTAATTTCGTGCTGAGTGAGCATATACCGGCGCAGCTCAGGATGGTTTCGCCATACCAGCACCTGCTCAAGATCAGACTTCAGCATCGGCCTGACGCTGCACCCCCCAGCAGATGTCGCCATAACGAGCGTACTCACATATGAACTGCCACCGCCGTCAGTAACCGTGCTGCAAGCCTCCTGCATCTGTATTAAGTGCTGTTCATCCGACGCTAACGCGATTTCACCGGACAGGTGCTGGCCGATCCGGTCGGGCGTTCCCAACAGCACAGCCGCCCCGCACTCCTGTAACGCAGTTGCACTGTTCCGCTGATTCTCGGCCCCAATCACCAACAACATGGGGACCCCTAAACAGCACAATTCCCAAGACGTGCTCCCCGCAGCCCCGATGGCCAGATCACTCTCGGCCATCAGCAGTGCCATCTCCTGCACATTCACCAATACGTTCGTCTTCCACGGCATCTGAGACGCTTGGTTGCGCACATGAACCAGCCAGGGGGCCTGCGCCCCCATGACCACAGTGATGCGGCACTCCTCCGGCAGGGGGGATCCCCGCAGCGCGTCGAGCACTCGACCGGTAGTGTTGTGCTTATCGACGCCTCCCATCGTGATCAGCAAGTGCTGCAACCGAGGGGCGGCCCGGCGCTCCAAACTATACCGGCGAAGCGCTGCAAACTCCGGACGGAGCAACGCGTATCTCGGCCCCGCCAGCACGACACATCCGGAAGGAACCAACGCGGCATAGTCGGAAGGCACTCGCCCCAGATTCTGATCCAGCAACAAATCGCACGCGTGTTCGCGGTCGGCGAGGTCGTCAACAACCACGATGTGATCGCAAGCGGTGCGAAGAACCCGCTCCCATCGAACATCCACGGCATAATGATCGATGATCAACCAATCGACCGGCGCCGTGCCGATGCTGGCTTTCGTCTGCATAGCATCTGCCTCCCAATCGGCGCCGAGCCATGCCGCATAGCGCGCATCCCTTTCCTCCGGCTCCTGTTCCCAACAGCAGGAGGTGCTTAAACCCGCGCCAAGCGGGCCGACCTGGGCTCGCGACTCCAGCACGCAAACGTCAAAACCCCGCTGGCGAATCAGGTCCAGTAAATGCCCAGGATGTTCACGACAAACAAAGCGGCAACTGGCACCCCGGTCACGCAACTCCGTGGCAAGCGTAAGGCAGCGCATCACGTGGCCGGTCCCGATATCAAGGGACGCATCGACGCGAAAGACAACCCTCACGTCGACTGGCTCATGAAACTCGAGCGAACGGGAATTCCGGCTGCTTCCATGGCCGCTTTAGCTCCCGCCGGCGTCTGCTCGGTAAAATGAAAGATACTGGCGGCCGCGACGGCAGACGCACCGGCCTGAAGCACCGCATCCACCATGTGCTGGTAGTTTCCCGCGCCGCCCGACGCAATCACCGGAATATGCACCACACGCACGACACTTTCGATGAGGTCGAGGTCATACCCCTGCATCGTACCGTCACGCTCGATCGATGTAATAAGAATTTCGCCGGCGCCCCGATCCTCCAGTTCCTTTACCCACTCGACAACATCGCGTCCCGTCGGCTTTTGACCCGCGTGGCTGAAACATTCCCATCGCTTCGGTTCCACACACCGGACATCGACACTTGCGACAACACACTGAACCCCGTGACGACGGGCGATGTCGGAGAGAAGCTCGGGTGCTGCATAGGCTGCCGTGTTCACCGACACCTTGTCCGCCCCCGCCCTGAGAAGCCGTTGGACCTGATCAATTCGGGTAATTCCGCCGCCCACCGTCAACGGCACAAAACAGTCCTTCCCAAAATCCTCGAGCGATTCGTAATCCGGCTCTGCCTTGGAATCATGGGCAAGAATGTCGACTAAAATCAGTTCGTCGACTTCCCGCTGGTTGTAGACTTTGATGGCCGGCAACACAGGACCAACCCGCCGCCAGCTGTCAAACCCGATACCTTTGACGAGGCCGAACTGTTTCCAGAGAAGCGTGGGGATAACTCTAACTTTCAGCACACAGGGCTTTCGAAGAAATTGCGAAGGACTTTGAATCCGGCTCTGGAACTTTTTTCAGGATGAAACTGGGTTCCCCATACGTGGCCTTTACCGACGACAGCGGCCACAGGGATATCGTAGTCAGTGACCGCCAGCACATCGCTTGGATTACGAGGAACAAACGCATAACTATGCACAAAATAAAAATCCGTCCCGTCCGGTATGCCACGCAGCAAACTGGCCTGCCGTGCCACCGTAATTGCGTTCCACCCCATGTGCGGCACCCGATAGGTGCACCCCAAACTGCCCAGGCTGCACACCTTACCGGGAACAAACCCCAATCCCGGAGTGCCTACTTCATCCTCAGCGCCCTCCATACCGAAATCAGCCAGCAGCTGCATCCCTAAGCAAATCCCCAATAACGGCTTGCCATAACCCGTCACCTCTTCCGTCAACGCACTGGTCCAGCCACCGCGGTCCAACAGGGCTTTACAGTCGGTAAAACTGCCCACACCGGGCAGGATCAAACAATCTGCCGTATGCATATCCACGGCGCGATCGATCAGGATCGGCGTCACGCGCAACTCCTCCAACGCCTGGACCACGGAGCCCAAATTGCCGACACCGTAATCGATTACTCCAACTTTCATAACAGTTTCAGGGGTTGTCGTAATTGATTTTTGTCAGGTTGCCGTCGCGACTCTTAATCAAGGCACCGCTTACGTCGCGCTTGAATATCTTCTTATTGGTAAACTTGTCGCAGATACGAACGAATTCCTCCACGGCGATATCGAGAGGCCGCAGGGTGTCTTCCAGCGATTTCCCCAAATATTCCCAAGGAAACTTCCCGTCCAGCCGCTTTACAATCGACAGCCCCATTTCTCGCGTAAGCCGCCCTCTTCTAATATGCAAACACGCGTGATCGGTTGCGCGACCAAAACCAAATTTTAAGAACTTAAAATATTCGTGAATGGCAACCTGATGGTTATCCAGATTTTCATAGTTAACCATAGACCCCAAAGTTGGCAGCGCGGGAACGGAAAAGCCAAAGGCTTGCGCGACCAGAACATTCGACAGTCCATCCCACGGCACATAGTGCCCCAGGAATATCCCCGTAACACCGACCCTCGCCAGGTCGCCATCCTCCGGATAGAAATAAGGGATGAGATCCTTCCTGACCAGACCTTCCATACCGATCACATCCGTGACGCGTAGACCAAGCAGCCCGCCGAACTCCTCCAACCAGCGGCGATTCAGCACATTATTTTCGGCCATCGCGGCGGGACCGCCGTACTCGTTTTGAGAATTCTCCCCCCATATGATCAAGGGAATATTGAATTGGACTGCCGCACGTACTGGTATCGTAAAAATCCCAACATGCTCCGGCCAGGAAATATCGCCTACCTGCATCAATCCAATTCTGTTCAGCTTGGCCCGAACCAACGGATTTGGCGACACCTCGATGTAATCAACGCCCAGCTGCTTGATATTTTGAATGTTTTTTCGCCCGATTTCCGTGAGATCGCATGTCGTTGCCGTCACACACAAAGGATTCATGCCGTATTGCAACATCTGAACAACTTGATACGTACTATCTTTTCCACCGCTGACAGGAACGATACAGTCCCAATTGGTGCCATCCTTATTCCTGTATTTATCAAGAATAGACTCCAACTCTGCGCGTCTTACCGTCCAGTCAACTTGCTTTCTCGCCTCAAAACTGCGGCACGCATTACATACCCCTGCTTCATCCAGATGGAGATCAGGCTTCGTCGACGGCATCACGCATTTCACACAGTAGGTCAGCATAGCTTTAACCTTCTCACAACCGTTGGAATTCAGCGGCTTCCAAAAAGCTTTTCCGCACGCTGCCAGTCATCAAGTGTATCAATATCCACCACACGCCAGTTCGGAATGACATATCCGATCCCATCGCTATGAATACGCGGATTGGTTAACCAGGCGCGTTTCGTGCCCCAGTAAAACTGGCCTGCATCGTGGTAGGCAGGTTCAAGGTCCTGGGTACGCGTCAGCTCGTGCTGAGGATAGAACGGCATCATGCGGCCGTTCTCGGTACGCTTCAGCGCCTTTTGAACGGGCGAGGGAAACTCCGTCACGGGAAAGCAGTAATCGGCGCTCGTCGTTTGGAGCATCGCCAATGCCCCTCTCAGATCATCAACCTCTATAAAAGGCGCTCCGGGATAAATGCAGCAAACCAGATCGATACGCCAGCCAAACTTTTCGCAGGTGTCTATCGCGTGGGCGATCACTGGCACGGTGGGAGTGTGGTCGTCCGACAGCGCTGCCGGACGCATGAACGGCACTTCAGCCCCCGCCGATTTCGCCACCCCGGCAATTTCATCATCATCGGTCGAAACGACGATGCGGTCAAACATTCCCGATGCACGAGCCGCATCGATTGACCAGACTATCATCGGCTTGCCGGAGAACTGCCGTATGTTTTTCCGCGGAATGCGTTTGCTACCGCCGCGGGCAGGAATGACGGCAAGCTTCATAGATCAAATAGCTTCCTGAGTACGGCGACCACATGCGCCTGTTGATCATCGCGCATGGCCGGGTACATCGGGATACTGATTGCTTCTGTGTGGTATTGCTCCGCGGCGGGACAATAGCCGGCTTTAAACCCCATCGCTTCGTAATAGGGTTGACGATACACCGGACTGTAATGCAGGTTCGCATGAATACCCGCGGCTTCCAGCGCTTTATATACCTGACGTTGGCTTTTCCGGGCCTCGCGCAGCTTCACCCGAATCGGGTAGAGATGGTAACTGGAGTAGGAGTCGGGGCTTTGCCAGGGCGTCTGGAGCGGCAAGCCGTCCAGCCCTTTGTTATAGCGACAGACGATACGATGGCGCGCTTCGACAAACTCATCGAGGCGGGCCAGCTGGCTTGTCCCGAGCGCAGCTTGAATATCCGTCATGCGATAGTTGAACCCGAGGCTGATTTGCTGGTAGTTCCAGATTTCCTCGGCCGGCCTTGGCAGCATTTTCTCGGGGTCACGGGTGATGCCATGACTGCGCAAGCGCTGCATACGCTCAGCCAGCACAGGGCTATTGGTCGTGTTCAGGCCGCCTTCGCCCGTCGTGATAATTTTGACCGGGTGAAAACTGAACACCGCGATATCGCTATAGCGGCAGTTGCCGATCGGGACATTCTTGTATCTGCCGCCGATGGCATGCGACGCATCCTCGATGATCTTGAACCCATAGCGCTGAGACAGCGCATGGATGGCAGCCATGTCGCATGATTGGCCGCACAGGTGAACAGGCACCAAAACCTTTGGCAGCGTACCATTGCGTTCAGCTTGCGCCAGCTTTTCGGCGAGACACTCCACACTCATGTTATATGTGGCCGGATCGATATCCACGAAATCAACCCGTGCGCCGCAATAGAGTGCGCAATTAGCACTGGCGACAAACGTGGTCGGACTGGTCCATAGCCAATCACCCGGCCCGAGTTCCAACGCGAGACAGGCAATGTGCAGGGCCGACGTTGCACTGTTGACCGCCACGGCATATTGAGCCCGACAATAGCTCGCAACCGCTTGCTCAAATACAGGAACCGCAGGGCCTTGCGTAAGAAAGTCCGATCGCAGGACGTCCACGACCGCCTGAATATCTGCCTCGGAAATATCTTGTCGGCCGTAGGGAATCATCTCGATCAGAATCTGCCGAGCTTCTCGCGGCTTTGCACGATCCAGCTGCGCAACGCGTCCACGCTCATCCAATCCGTATTACTATCCGAACAGTAGGTGAAGCCGGGCGCTACCTTCTCTCCGCAATTGATGCGCACAGGGTCTTCGCTCCAGTTATAGATCGACGGCAAAATCTTGTAGAAGTCCTTGTACTCATATGTATACAGCGCATCCTCTGTGCCAATCATCTGTTCGTGTAATTTCTCACCGGGCCTTATACCGATGATGTCGTGACGCGCATCGGGTGCGACAGCACGGGCAATATCGGTCACCTTCATGGACGGAATCTTCTTCACATAGATTTCTCCGCCAACCATGTCCTCAAAAGCACGCCACACCAGATCAACTCCCTGCTCCAGAGTAATCATGAATCTGGTCATGCGCTGGTCAGTGATCGGCAATACGCCTTTTTCAGCCAATGAGAGAAAATAGGGAATTACCGAACCGCGCGACCCCATCACATTCCCGTAACGGACTACTCCAAATCGGGTGTCGTGATGGCCGGCATAGGAGTTACCGGCGACGAAAAGCTTATCGGACGTGAGCTTTGTTGCACCGTAGAGATTAGCCGGACTGCTTGCCTTGTCGGTCGATAGCGCGACCACCCTCTTCACCTTTCGATCGATACAGACATCGATCAAGTTCATGGCCCCAAACACATTGGTTTTCACGCATTCAAAGGGATTGTATTCAGCCGTCGGCACGATTTTGGTAGCAGCCGCATGAACGACGTAATCGATACCGTCGAGTGCGCGGACAAGGCGATCCTTATCACGCACATCCCCGATAAAAAACCGCACCCGTTCGTCATGGCCGAACAGCTTCGCCATCTCCCACTGCTTCATCTCATCACGTGAAAAGATGACGAGCCTGCGCGGATTGTATTTAGCCAACGTCAATGGCACAAACGCGTGGCCAAAGGAGCCTGTTCCACCGGTCAGCAAGATCGATGAGTTTGTCAGCATGGCATTGTTCCTATGTTTCAACCGTTGACGTCATTGATTCTTAAGAAGAAGGCGCCAACTTCTCCCCTGCCAGCAGGCTTGCTGGAGAACCGGCTGCTACAACCTTCCCCCCTTCCAATCGGTACAGACAGTCACAGCGCTCGACCGTGCTCAACCGGTGGGCAACGATCAGCACCGTCTTGGCACCTTGCAGCGCGCATACGACGTCCATAAAGTCGCGCTCGGTCGCGGCATCGAGCGAGCTAGTAGCTTCATCCAGGACTAACACAGGCGGGTTGTGATAAAGCGCACGGGCGATACCAATACGCTGGCGTTGCCCACCTGAAAGACGAACTCCCCGCTCGCCAACCAGCGTGTCGAGTTTATCCGGCAAATCATTAACGAAGTGCTCCAGTTGAGCGGAACGGAGGGCACGCCAGACGGCAGCATCATCGATGTGCTCGCTTGACAAGCCGAATGCGACATTCCGGCGGAGCGTGTCGTCCGTAAGAGCGATAGATTGCGGCACATAGCCGATCTGACTCTGCCAACCACGCAAGTTTGTCTGAATGTCGACTCCATCGACTTTCACTGTCCCACGTTCCGGAGTCAGCAGCCCGAGAATAATATCCATCAATGTGCTCTTGCCCGAGCCGCTCGATCCGATGAAACCAACCGACGAACACCGGTCAATCGTCAGACTGACCCCGTGCAAGGCCTGCGTGTCGGTAGACGGGTAGCGAAAACCGACCTCGTCGATGATGAGCTTCGCGTTAAACGCCAAGGGCCGGCTCTCTCGTGCCGCCGGCCCCTCAGCGAGCAGACAGATCTCGCTATATAGAGCATCAATCACCGGCCAGACATAGCGCAGGCTCTGAATTGCCCCCAGCATACGGTTAACCGAGGGCATGACACGGAATGCGGCTGCAGCAAATACGCCCAGCGCGGGAAGCAATGATTCAACGGGGATACCCTGGCCGATCATCACCATAATAAGGACGACCAACCCGATGATGGCGGATAGTTCCAACCCCAGCCTGGGCAGCTGTTGCAGTGTGGACTGGCGCTGCCCGATTTTGGCACTGCCGATGGTGTGTTCTCGAAATTGCGCAAGGAAGTCATCTTCACGCCCCAGTAATTTGACGTCCTTGACGCTGCCTAGCCCCTGCTGCAGATGCTGAAGCCGCAGCCCTTCATGATACTGACGCGCCACACCCCAGCGCAAAACGAGGTCCTTGGTAAAATGCACATACCCTAACGCCACAAGGCCCAGTGTCATCATGACCACCAGCGCGCCGAGCGGCTCCAGGACAATCAGCAACGCCATAATACCGAGCAACCCGAGAAACTCCGTGAGCAGTGACAGCCCCGAGGCCAACCCGGTATGGGTAAACAGGCTCAATTCCGGCAGGACATTGTTAATCATCTGCGCCGAGTTACGCTGGAGGTGAAACACGTACGGCTGGCGCAAATACCCGGCATAGAGACGCTGCGCAAGGCTCTGCTGGACCCCATAGACACATTGCATCTGACGCCAGACAAGAAACGCAAGAAACAGCGTCTTGACGACATAGACCCCGACCAGAAAAAGCATCCCGGCAACGACCAAGCGCTCATGGCTCGGATTTCCCAAGCTATTCAGCCAAGGTACTAACACCGGATACTTGTCTGCCAAATTGCTCTGCGTCATCAGTGCGAGCGCCGGCATAACCACCGCAACCCCGAAGGTCTCGAATACCATGCCAACCAGCATCAGGCCGAGCAACACGATGGCTTCCCGCTGTTGTTCAGCAGTGAGCAGACGCCAAATTTTATGAGCAGTAGTAGGGTTCTTGAGCGATTGCTTCGTCATCTTGCTGAAAAGGTATTGAATGAGAGCGGCATCGGAAGACGGTGACCGTACTCATTGTGATAACAATCACTGCCACAAACTGAAGAATGGCTTCGACAGAGCACGCTAGACCGGCACCACATCCCGTACATCGATCTCCACCGCCGCCGCCTGCTGGATCAACCGTACGCCGATGACCAGCCGATGGCGCTTTTCTTTGCGTAACAGGATGCCCTGCACACCCTGAAGCGGCCCGCGCACCACCTCCACCTGCATGCCTTCATGAAGGTACGGATGGGAGTCAAACGGCAGCACGCTTGTCATGAGCGTCTTTAATGCTTCGATTTCCGCCTCCGGGATCGGCTCCGGACGGTTTCCGCTCCCGACGATCTCTACGACACCGGACACCTGCTGAACCGGCAGCCTGGCTTCCCGCGAGAATTTCACGAAGCAGTAGCCGGAAAAAAGCGGCACTTCGATTTCTTTTTTCCGGTCCTTCCACTGGCTCAGCCGCTTCACCGTCGGCAGCAAGGGTTCGACCCCCTGCTTTTCGAGTTG